>Ga0138256_10000450_pt1 | contig 45110 bp, 45 predicted proteins | sample KNB2016incub_MG_FD_105486 | JGI IMG/M metagenome (GOLD analysis project Ga0138256, IMG submission 105486) | Active sludge microbial communities from wastewater in Klosterneuburg, Austria - KNB2014incub_MG | ecosystem: Engineered > WWTP > Activated sludge > Unclassified | place: Austria... | reverse complement strand
CGGCATAAATACTATAAAAGGTGTGCGGCGTGCCGATAAAAATCTGCATGCCGCCGGGCGCAAGAATATATTCCATTTCCATCAACCGCTCGCGCAGATCCTCGCGTTTTGGCGCTGTATCGCAGGTGTTGGGAACCTCCACATCGTCGCAGATCACGATGTCGGCGCGGCTTCCGGTGATATTCGACGTGATGCCGCGTGCGAGCATAGACGGGTCGCGTAGCTGTATCATGCGCTTCACTGTAAAACGGCTCGATGCCCATTGATCGGGATCATCCGGCTTCATTTCCTTCGTCAGCGGATGCATTTCGATGATTTTTTTTACCTGGCGCACCATTTTGCGCGCGAGGATAGAGTCCGCCGCCAAAACAAGGATGCGCAAATCCCTGTTGCGATACAAAAGCCATGCCGCAAAAAGCCCCATGATCGTGCTCTTGCCGCTTGAGCGGAATGCCATCATCAGCAGGCGCGTGTTTTTCTTTTTCCAGTTCCATTCCAGCCAATCCGCCATTTTTGAGTGCAACACCGGTGTGCTGAATTTCATCTGCTGATTCCACAGAACCATAAACAAATGGAAATCCGCTTCACGGATTGCATATCGGCTCATTCATTGTTCTTTCTTTGCTGCCGGATTTCGTTGATTTCCGCCTCGGCTTTTTCTATTTGACCTGCCAGTTCATCGCCGCCGTAATCTACGGCACCAGCTGTTTTCGCCGCCTTTAGTATCAGCAGCATATGGGTCATGGCCGCCTTTCCGGCATCATGCCGTTGCTTTATATTTTTTATTTCCTTATCGGCAATATTCGGATGCTGACTGTCTTTGTAGGACCGCCAAACTTCCTGCACAGCGCCCGGTAACTCCGCAGCGAGCTCGCGCAGCGCGTCTTCCATCGCTTCGTTCTGCATTTTTTTTCGATCAGTTTGAGTATAAAAGTTCCAGGTTCCGCCGCTCGGCCTGCGAAGTCAGCTCCAGCAGATTCAGCGAATGCCTTCCCTCCACATCTAACCGCCCTGCCTGGTTTCTGAGATTGTCCAGCTGCTCACGCTTGAATTTTTCCTGTTCGCTCTCTTCAAAGAGGCCGAGCAACACTGCCTCTGATGATCCGCCGTCATTGCCGACACCCTGCGCTCCGAACCTTGCACGCTGACGCGCGACGGCGCGGCGCAGAGTCTGAAGCCGTTCGCTTTCTGCGAACCGGGCATCCGCGGCGCGGATTCGCTCGCTCATGGCCAGCTGCTGCTGTTCATTGCCGTATCGCAGGTTTTCCTGTTTCTTTTGAGCGCGTGATTCATATTTCATTACGCCGTATCTCGCTATCATGCTGAGTGCCGGGGCAAAAGCCTGCGCGCCCGGAATGAATGTTGTTAGAACGGGCAGAATGCCGACTGCTTTTTTTGCTGATCCCATAGGGTTTTCCTTTGCTGATTAATCGTTGACCTTGATTTCGGCGTTGACCGATAAAAGCGTGAACGGTAGCGGTGCGCTTTGTTCAATGCGCCATAGTCCGCGCGTGCGGGCCGATTGCCAGCCGAGGGCGCGGACTTTTATATCGCCGCTGACAAGTGGCGGCGGTTCGTCGGGATTTTCTTCCTCACCGATCCGGAGCAGCGAGATGTCTTTCAGGCCGCGCCCGACATCGAGCTTAAGCGCCGCGGTTTCCTGCAGGCGAAAGATGGCCTGCACCAGTCGCAATTTCAGCCTGCTGCCGGCAATGCCAAGCTCACTCGGCGGTAAGGGTTCGATGATATGCGCATAAGGGAGACCAATAACAACTTCGCTCACTTCATCTTCCAGCGTGATTTCGCCGCCTGTTACGGTTTCGTCGGGCTGAATAAATCCGTCGGCCACGATTGAAACTTCGAGCCCTTCAAGATGACCAAGGCCCGACCATGTATCGGCAGGCGTTTCCGCAGTTCCTGTCAGCGCTGAATCCAGATGAATCGTTTCATCGAATTGCTCAATCGTATAAACGCCTTCCCGGTTGACGAGCACATAAACTTCGTCACCGACGACGGCGATCGATTTCATCAGCCCTTCCGTCGTGTGCAGTGTCCATCCGCCGACATTTTCCGAGCGCAGCGCTGTATAGGTCGCGAACTGCCCATCCCCGCGCAACACATAAAGCAGCCGGTTTTTCTGATCGTAATCCTGGTCTACCGGATTAACGATCATATGCCGCGCCAGAAGTGCGATATCGGTCGAACGATAGGCCTGCTCGATGTCGGTGTATAAAAATTCCTGGATCCCCCGCCCGCTGCGCGCAATGAACATCGTTGCGCCGTCAACATTCACCGGCGGAATATAACGTTCGATAATGGAGCCGATACGTGTTTGCCTTCTGATCTGTACCTCGGCAGGCGTCAAAGGATCGCCGCTGACCATCCATTCCGCGCCGGATGTAAAAACCTGTAAATGGCGGCCGGAAAAAATACCGCGGATGGCGTTGACCTGATCGGAGAGAATTGCAAACTCGATTGCTTCGTCGTCAAGGCCGGTGCCGGGATTAAAATTCATCAGATCGCCCGAGCGAGAGAACCATAAACGGTTGGGCAGATCACGGCTGCCGCCGATTACGAGTCTGTCCTGGTGGAATGCCGATGTTACGGGGTAGCCGCGCACCGGGCTGAAAGCCTGCTCTTCCCAGTCGAGCGTCGCGCCTGTGCCGGCCAGCGTCTCGATAACGGTTACGGTGACGGAAGTCGCCGTACCGACAGCCGTGATCCGCACTTCCTTGCCGCCGACACGCAAGCGTGTCTCGTCATGGCCAGCTTCGAACACCGCAGCCGAGGCCGTAAGCGTGATTGAGCCGGTCGTCCCGCTCGGTGTTACGGTTACAGCGGTATCCGCGAATTTGAAATAAGGCTGGTGCATGACGTTGTTTCCGTCCGTGAAAAACGCCCAGTCGCTTAAGGTCCACGTGCCGCCGCTGCCGCGCGTCAGTTTTTTCGGCGCGACATCGGGATGCGTGAATAAAAGAGTATCCGCGCTTTGCGTCCAGGCGAGTTGGCGGATTTGATCAAGTGTCCACGGCGCGGCGATGGTTTCATCCAGCACACCATCAGCATAGATATTGATTTCTTCGTCGGTGAGAACCAGCAAATAGGTCTGTTCCGTGTTGAATTCGAACGCGATCAGCTTGCCGTCGCCTTCCGCAATATCGATAAAACCAAGACCGGCGCGGCGCTTCACACCGCCTGTCGGGCTGATGAAAACGTTGCGCAGAGCCAACGCGCCATTCTGGTATGCAGCGAGATCGCCTCGCCCCAGCAGTTCGGGCGACAATTCACCGGCTGTGAATGTCGTTTTGTGTTCGTGCATGCGGGTCATTATTTCTCCGATTATTTTCTGGCGTCTATGAGGCTGAAATTCTCAAGCTTTCCGGGCGTGTCCTGCTGCGCATCGATCTGACGCGCGCGCTGGAATTCAACGTCGGCAATTTTGTAGAGCGTTTCAGCGCGGCCTGTGTTTTCCGTGACCGGTATCGTGAATTCGGCGGCAAGGCGCGTAATCAGCGCCTGGTCGAAGTATGGCGGGAATTCCTCTTCTTCGGGCCGGAAAATATAAGTGAGCACCACATCGGTTGAATTAGTGTGCAGCGCGCCCTTTGCTATGCGGTAATTCAGCCCACGGCCTTTCGTACCGCTGCCTGCCGAGAGTGCACGTAAAAAATCTTCGGGAAGCTCGAAGGCGTTATTGTAGTCGGCAACCGGAGGAGTCTCCAGCGCTTCAAGCGCTACCTGCCCGCTTGCGAAACTCCAGGCATAGGCCGAGAGAAGCGCATCGCGCACGGGGCCGAACAAGGCTCCGGCGATTTCAGATTCCGCAGTGCCGTCATCGAATGAGGTAATAGGCGCGGCGCCAATACGAATGAGCGCGCGGCTGCACAAGGCAACATCGTTGAGTGCCATTTTAAAATCTCAATAAATTTAAGGGGAAAAATAAAGAAAAATTAATCAGGTCTATTCAGACCAATGCATGTACGATTTTCTTTGTCCCATGCACCGCCAGAATCCAGACAGCTATCGATTTGAAAAAAATCCTGTTCAAAACCGGATGCCGCCCACAGAAAAAAAGAGGGGGCCAAAAGGATAACACAGGCAAGAAAAATGACTATAAAAGCTCGCTTCCACGCGGGAGGGATTTTATCGATCATATGGTTAATATTTATCATCTAAACCTGCAGGCCTATATATCGCACACGCTTCGCGGGCTGATGAAAATTGACCAGACCGCGCAGAGTTTCGCCCATATTTATTCGCGTGCTGATCATCGATTACATCCTTAACGGGAAATTGCCCTTTTTTTATTGGGTCAATTACTAAATTCCCTGCTTCCCTCATATTACTTAAAAATCCTGCCGCTGCAAAGCCATCCCACCCCCGTTTTGTAGCTTCGTAATTGGCTTTGCAATGGAAATATCTATCTGCGCCAATAGTATTAGCATCACGCATGTCTTTATAGTTATTCCAGAAGTCTCCAAAAGCATTTTCTGCTTTTTTGTTGCTTTGTAAATTCTCTTTCATTTTAGACTGAGTTGGGCCGTCAGGATTTATTATGCCATCCACTTTCAGACCATTCTTTTTCTGAAAAGTTTTTATGGAATGAAACAACCCATCATCAGCATAAGGAGACATACCAGTATCTTTGTCATCGTAATAACCCAATGATGTCAGAGCAAATTTTACGATTGCCGTGTCTTCGAGTTCTGTCGATACATCTCTTGCGATACGTTTTAAAAGCGTAAACATACAATCTCCATAAAAAATCGGCGGACGACGGCTTTTTCAAGCCATCGCCCGCCACAGGTTGTCGACACGCGGCAGAAAGGGCGGCGAGCGCGTGGATTGGGGACGCGCTTCGAGCCTTTTTGCACCGCTCAGGGAACGGACGGTTATGAGTAGACCGTCAGGGACACGGCGCTGCCCGTGTTACCGGTTACAACATAAAATTTGTTGGCCGGGGTGCCGTCGGTGTCGACGTTGACGATGATGAAATCGCCCTTGCGCAGCATACTGACTGCGCTGTTGAAATAGCCCGCGTCTGTGACGTTGGCATCAGTAGTCGTGTAATGCCACAGCGTAAAATTATTCGCATAGGCAAGAACACTGAGGTTAGAAGCTGAGTAAGCCATGGTTGATCTCCTTCAATAAAATTAAGCGTCAGGCGTTTCATCACAGAAGATCGTGACGATTCCGTTCTGATCGATCAGCCCTGCGCCCTGGCTCATCATGTTGTTGACGAAGTGCGCTGCGCGGTCGCCATGCCAGGTTATGTCCGTCTGGATGTCGGAGGCCGATGCATGACCGACGGCATTCTTGTGGAACCAGTAGCAGGAGCGGATATCGCTGCCGTCAATTGGCAAGCCTGAATGCGGGATCCAGATCGTGCCGAGCCATTGCTTTGCCTGCATCGTCGTGGCAAAAGGCAGGCCGCTGTCGCCGATGTAATCGGAACTGACAAATTCGGGAATCGCGAGCAACTCCGTCCATTGTTTCCAGCCGACGACGGCGAATCTCTGGCTGTCATCCGGCACATCGTTTTCGCCCAGCGTTTCGAAAGCGTTCAGGATTTTTGCTTTCGTCAGGCCGGTGTTGGCTTCGGCAACGGTGTGCGTTGACGCTGTCGCAAGCGCGGTGATGATGAGTTCATCGGTTTTGCGGCCCAAAGCATACGCACCGGCGCTGGCGATAACCTGGCGCTCGTTAATGTTGCTCTTGAGCTCTTCGAGACGGTCGACCCAGTCGCCCGCATAATAATCTGCGAGTGTGACCTCGATATTGGTGTGGTCGAGATTCATCACCGGGACCATGCCGTGCGTTGATTTGGTCGAGGCCGTGCCCTGGCCGATTTTCTGGAAGACGGCGGACGAGCCGTTGACGTTGTTGGAAATGCGGACGGTGTTCCTTAATTTGGATCCTTGCCGCTGATAGGCTTCATGAACTTCACGTTCGAACTGCTTGATAAAAGCAGTGTCAAAGGATGTGGACATATCAAACTCCTTGTTGGGGTTAAGATTTGAGATGCCGGCGGGCGGTTATCAGGGGACAAAATGTCCGAAGGCCGATACGTCCGGGAAAAGCGAATGCGGGCCATCCGATATCCGGACGGTTTTCCTGTTTGCTGATGATTTGAAGAATGAAAGCCGTCATGCCTTACGACCCCGATGGGGCTGGAAAAGGTTACAATTCGGGCTTTGATAGTTAAGTAATAGGAAATTATTCCTATGATGTCAAGGGAAATCTGCGGATTTTTTTATTATTTTCAGGGCTACGCATATTGTATGCAAAACCTATATTTTTCTTAGGTTGTAGAGACACGGATATGTTAACATAACCTAAAATCAGGTCAGGGGATCATGCGCATTATGTTCGAATCACTTCTCTCCAAACTCAAGGGTGAAACCGATTCAGCCCTCCAGGAAGCCAAGCGCCGGATTTTCGAGCGCCGCAGTGCCGATCATTGCGTCAGCGTTATCGAAGGCAAAACCTATCCTGTCGAGAACTGGTCGCCCGGCGGCGTGCTCATTTACGGAGACAGCCGCCCGTTCGGCATCAATGATGAGATCGCTGTTACCCTGAAATTCCGTCTTCGCAATGAAGTCATCGATGTGCCTCATAAAGCTAAAGTCATTCGCAAGAGCTATGACAAGGTTGCATTTAAATTCGCGCCTCTCACTCAGCAGATTAAAAAATCATTCCAGGCTGTTGTCGACGATTATCTCGCAGCTGAATTCGCGGATTCGCACCTGGCATAAAAAAAAGCCCTCCGATGGAGGGCTTTCTTAATTTTAGTTCTTCCCGTAGATTTTCTGAAATCCATCCGTTACTTTCGCAATGAAGGACGGATCTTTATCTCTCCAGTAGCGTGGATCGCGCATCATGGAATGCAGGTCTTTTTCGTCTACGGCTGTGATGCCCACGCCGCGCTTGAGGCCCGGTTCATCGGACTTCATCATGCGGTGCAGCGCCATAACGCCGTCAAAACTTCCTGAAAGATTTTTCAGCATGTCGGGCGAAAGATTCTGGCGACCGAAGGCCAGCAGCTGGCGTGAGACTTCTTTCCATTTTTCGGCGCCGCCGAAATGGTTGATCAGGCGTTCAACCTCGCGGTCGGCCTGAAATTCTGCGGCGATCTCGGCGATCATCGGCATCATTTTCTCGGCTGCCAGATTGTAAAGTTCCTGTGCCTGCTCATGGCTAAAGCCTTTAGAATGGATACGCGCATTCACCTCAGGATCGGGCTCGAACAAACCGTGCGAGCAATCAATGCAGTATTCCTCAGGCGATTTAGGCGCCGCAGGATTTTGCGACATTTTTTTCTCAAGCTCCTTATAGGAACGAAGAAGCGCATCGGCCTTCAGGCCGCCGGTTTCCGGATCCTTGAATTTTTCAGGGATTTCGTTTGTTAGTAAATTGTCAGTCATACTATCAGTCTCCTTTTGGTTGGAATTAATTACGGCCGCGGTCGATCAACCGCAAAATCGTTGCGACGAGCGAGCGTTGCCCTTCGGCATAACGGATCTGCTCGTCCGGTGTTGCAGCGCCAAGCGCACGCTGGAACGTTATGGTCTGTAAGTGCGCAAGAACCCTGCGCCCGTCATCGGTCGCGAACAGGCGGGCATAAGATTTTTCAATCTCGCGCATTTCAAATTTCGCCGGCTCAGGCATGGAATAAACGAATCCCTTGCCGGTGAGTTGCGATGGCTGTCGAACGAATACTTTAAACATTGCTCTCTCCTTGTACTCTGATCAGGTGACGCGGCACCGCCAATGCATCGCCCAGAAACCTTGCGGCCTGCGCCAGATCGACGGCTTGAATAGCTTCCGGTCCCATGGACATGACGGATGTGATCCAGGACAACGTGTTTTGCACGTTGCGCTGTCCCTGCGCCCGCGCCAGCGGCGAGCGGTAATCGATTGTGATCAAGCGACCATCCAGTGCGATGTCAGGCACCTCGCCACGGCGGCGGAGAATCGAATGAGCGCGGCGGATGAGCGGCGTTAGCAGCTCGCTCTGCAGCCGCCCATATGTCGCGCCGAGCAGTAACGTCATTTCAGCAGAGCGCTCCATGACTTCCGTCGCCGTCATGCGCGGACCCGTGACAGGTGTAAGCCTGTCAGCCAGCAGAGCGTGGCGAATGCGCGACTGCAGATTTTCCAGCATTAGTTGTGAAACGTCAAAACGTCCCGGCATTTCCAGCGGTTGCAGCCCTTGCGAGCCCACGGCCTTGGGGATGATGCTTCCCGGGACCAATTCAATGTTGGCCGGGTTAAGAACGCCGTCGTCATCCGCCTGCCAGATTCCCGTCACGGCTATCGACGCATTTTTCAGGATCAATTCCACCACCTTGTTTGCCGTCTTGATGTCCGGCAGCGACTTCATTACTGGCGAGCGGCCATAAATCTCGCCGGGCGATTTCAGCCAACGGAATGAAATGAAGGGCGATTCAATAAATTTTCCTTCGGCTAATAAAATGGGAGACGAATTTTCCATCAGGCACGCCTTGTAGGCGTAAACCAGGCCGTCAGGAATTACAGCTTCAAGAATTTTGAACTGCGCCTGCGGGTCTTTTTCGCCTTTACGCTGAATATCCAGCGGAATTTCCGCCTGCGGATAGCGGCTACGGATTTGCGCGGCGTTGAGTTCCAGCGCACGGAAAGCCCCGTCCAGAAAACCGCTTTCGCCCTCTTCCAGAATAATGCTGCTGAGTGGCACGGCAGCGAAGCGGAACGCTGAGAAACTGCCCGGCTCTGATTCCTCAAATGAAAGGCTCGCGGTGCCACCGACGACGAGGTCGAGATAACATTGGTGAATTTCGACAGAAAAATTTGAACGGTCGAAATGATCCTGCATCGTGCGACCTGCTTTTTCGAGAACCGGCGCAAGCTTTTCAGCTTCTTCGGGCGTCAGGTCCGGACCGGGCCGCAGACCGAACCACTGCGACCAGGCGGGCGTCAGATTACCGAGAAGACTCGCCGCGAGTTGATCGGCGGCGTCCATTGCCGTTGCGTCAAAAATACGATCCGTGCGGCGCGAGCCGGGAGCCTGTTCATATAAAAATCCAGCGCGCTGCGGCAGCGCATAGTCATAGCATTCCTGCCACAGGCTTTCCCAGTTGCCGCGCATTTTGCGGGCCGATTCAAACCGTGTGAAAATATTTTCAAGTGCCTGTTCCATAATTATTCTCCCAGCAATGTTTTACGGATTTTGTTCTGGGTCGCCATTCCAAGCAGGCCGCGAAAGCTTGTCTGGATAGTTCCGAAAATTCCGCGGTCGCGGTTTAACAAATCACGTTGTCTTGCCTCGCTTGCCTGCTGTTCGGGCGATAGCGGTGTGCTCGCGTTGATATGGGCTTGCTCCGCCTCACGCGCCTGCTTTACTGCCTGGGGTATAACTCCTCCCATGTTAGATTTCCTTTCTTTCAGTATTTTCGTGTTGAACCATTAGATGTCTGTAAAGCTGCCACGGCGTTATGATAAAACGCGCGTGCAAGCCGATGACTCTCTTGACCGCCTCGACGCATGTATGCGGCATCCACGGTGCTTCTTTCACGCCGCGTTTTATTTTTGCTTTCATGACCGTATGGCCATGATCTTTGAGCCATAACGGCAGATCGAACGCGGCGGGCAGATCGTGGACGTTTATATCCGTGTAATTCGAGAGCGGATCGAAACAGACCCAGTGCTTTCCGTCATTCAGCAATGCATAGCAATGCCGGAAACCCGGGCGCAGAATGCGCAGCCACGGGATATCGTCGCACTGGCCGCTTAAAACCACCCAGGCATCCGGGGTATTTTCTTTTGCAGAGATCGCACTCATTCGGCGGCCTCCATGAAAAGATCGTAACTATCGTTCAAAGGAATTTTGTGCGGCGACGAAACGATGCCCTTGCTGACCAGTGCGCTTTCCAGCCTTGCCAGCGCCTCACTCCAGATTTTATAAGCACGCATTTCACGTACACGGCGCGAATCTGGTGGCATGCCGCGCCTGCCGTAATGACGAAGAACCATTAAATGATCCCGCAGCAGGCGGCGCTGGCGGTAGAGCCGGTCGAGGATCCTGAGAATATCCACAGGTTCGCAAGGCCTTAATTGCGTTCCCTTCCCTGCCGTAAACCGCGCACCGTCATGCCTGGCCTGCTGGGCATTGATAAACCAAAACCACGCCTCTTCCGTGCTTTCAAAGGGAACGATTCCCGCTGCCGGCTGTTGTTTAGGTATATATTCAGAGTACGAGGTCATGGCCTTTTAATCTTTTTGTTCACTTTATGTTCTCGTTTATGCTACAAATTTTTTGAGGCGTCAAGGAAAAAATAGGAATTTATTCTTATTTATTTTCGGAAAGGATAATGGGACTGTAATCCTATGTTTTCGCATAAAGATATCTGGCGGGGGATCGACCGCCTCGCCGCAAGCTGTGGCTACTCCGCCTCCGGCCTGGCCAAAAAAGCCGGGCTCGACCCGACATCATTCAATAAGAGCAAAAGGCTGAGTCCGGATGGGAAACCACGCTGGCCCTCAACCGAAAGCCTTTCGAAAATTCTATCGGTCACCGGCGCGACCATGACTGATTTTATCAGCCTGATTGATGCTGATAACGACAATGAAAATTCCGCTCTTCGTACAATTCCCATGGTGGGCTTTGCGCAGGCAGGCAAAGCAGGATTCTTCGACGAAGACGGCTATCCTTCCGGCAATGGATGGGACGAAGTTGCGTTTCCAAACGCAGAATACCAGAACAGCAAAAGCATTTTTGCCCTGCAGGTCAGCGGCGATTCGATGCAGCCTCTCTACCGCGATGGCGACATTCTGGTGATTTCCGCGCAGGAAAGAATCCGCAAGGGCGACCGCGTCATCGTAAAGACGAAAAACGGCGAAGTCATAGCCAAGGAACTCATAAAACAGAGCGCGGGCAAGATCAGCCTTAAATCCCTTAACCCCGCTTTCGAGGACCGTTCTTTGACCCTCGATGAAGTCGGCTGGATGGCCCGGATTCTGTGGGTCAGCCAGTAATCCCGCCCCAGAACAGGAATAATTTGCAAAACCCCGCCAAAACGGGCACTAATAGCGGGCTTTCCCGGCTTAAGAGTTTGTAATGGCAGACAAAAAGAAAATCGCCCGCGAAACGGCAAAAATTCTTCTCGAAACGAAATCCGTTCTTCTGAACGCCCGTGAGCCTTTTACCTATACATCGGGGCGCAAAGGCCCCTGCTATGCCGATTGCCGCCGCCTGATTTCTTTCCCGAAAGAACGGGAAACGCTCATGGATTTTGCTTCGCAGATACTGGAGCAGGAAATCGGCGCAAAAAATATCGATTACATCGCAGGCGGTGAAACAGCAGGCATTCCTTACGCCGCCTTTCTTTCGCAGAAAATGCAAAAGCCAATGCTTTATATCCGGAAAAAACCAAAAGGTTTCGGTCGTATGGCGCAGATCGAAGGTCATATGGAAGATGAAGGCAAAAAAATTGTCCTCATCGAAGATGTCCAGAATTTCGGCACCAGTGTAAAAATCTTCATCGACGCTCTGCGCGCGGCTAATGCCGTTATCGAACACCTGCTCGTCATCTTCAGCCACGGCCATGAGAGCAGCGCCCGAAACATGCAGGAAATGGACGTAAAGCTGCATGCCCTGTGTACCTGGCGCGATGTTCTGGACGCGGCCCGCGAAGACGGCTATTTTGATAGCGAGACTTTGGCGTCGGTCGAATCCTTCCTGAACGATCCCGAAGGCTGGGACAAAAATAAATCCTCAACCGTTTCCTCATCATGAAAATTGCATTTCATTCCTCGAAAAAGCCGCGCGCGCAAAAAGCTCTTGAAGAACTCAAGGGCCGGTACGGCAATGCCGATCCTGCAGACGCCGAGGCCATTGTCGTCATCGGCGGTGATGGCACTATGCTCCGCGCCCTGCACGCTTATGTCGATCACGCGGCTCCCCTTTTCGGCATGAATCTTGGCACGCTGGGTTTTCTTTTGAACAAGCACATGGTCGACAATCTCGATGGGCGCATAAGCGTTGCGACCCGCTTCGTCATTCACCCCTTGCAGATGGACGCCATCGATAAGGACGGCAAGCCACATTCCGAAGTCGCCTTCAACGAAGTCTCATTGCTACGTGAAAGCCACAACTCGGCTAAAATCCGCATTCATATCGACGATAAGGTGCGCGTACCGGAGCTTGTCTGCGACGGCGTTATGGTTTCCACGCCGGTCGGCAGCACGGCCTATAACTCATCTGCCGGTGGACCAATCCTGCCGCTTGATGCCAACGTTCTACCATTAACGCCGATCAGCCCGTTCCGCCCGCGACGCTGGTCGGGTGCGCTGATCCACAACAAACATGAAATCCGTTTCGAGATTTTAAAGCCGGTGGAGCGCATGGTTTCCGCGACGGCAGATTCCAAAGAAGTCCGCGATGTGCGCGAGGTTGTCGTGCGCGAGGCACGCAGCATCTCCAAAACGCTGCTGTTCGATCCTGATTATTCCCTGGAAGAGAGAATCTCGCGCGAGCAGTTCGCGAACGAAACCACCTGATCGTCATCCCCGGCAGCGAGACGTAGTCGAGCGTGAACGGGGATCCAGCCTATAATCGCCGCGAAGCGGCCAGCCGATAAAAAGATGGACCCCCGCTCAAGGCGGGGGTGACAAAGAGGTTAATGTTTTCTCGGCTTTGAAGGCTTGATTTCGCGGAGCTGTCTTTCGCGCGCCAGGTCATTCTCGATGACGCTCAGTTTTTCAGCCGCCTGCTCATCCAAACCGCCAGCCTTCATAATGCCGCCCTCGGGGATGAGGCCCAGTCTCTGCGCGATATACTGATAACCTTCAACGAGATCGCCGAGATCAAAACGGAAGCGGTCTTTGTCGAGCTTTTCACCCGTCTTCATGTCCCACAGGCGGCAATTGTCAGGTGAAATTTCATCCGCGAGAATGATATACAGTTCGCCGTGCTCACCCCAGATACGTCCGAACTCCAGTTTGAAATCCACGAGCTTCAGCCCGATGCCTGCAAACAGCCCGTTCAGGTAATCGTTGACGCGCCATGCCATCGCGACCATTTCATCCAGCTCATATGGATCAGCCCAACCAAATGTAATGATATGGTCTTCGCTAACCATCGGATCGCCGAGCGCATCTTTCTTGTAGTAAAATTCAACCAGCGGACGACCGAGGAACGTGCCCTCTTTGATACCGAGGCGCTTGACCAGCGATCCTGCTGCAATATTTCGTACGACGAGTTCAATCGGAATAATCTCAACTTTCCGCACAAGTTGCTCGCGCATATTGATCGAGCGGATGAAGTGCGTCGGGATTCCAATCGATTCCAGCTTGGTCATCAGGTGCGCGGAAATGCGGTTGTTCAACACGCCCTTGCCCGCAATCACGGCATGTTTAACGCCATTACCCGCCGTCGCGTCATCCTTGAAATACTGGATGACGGTGTTGGGGTCCGGGCCCTCGTACAAGTTCTTGGCCTTGCCCTCGTAAATAACTCTGCGTCGCGTCATGGAAAACATCTTACCCTTCCCTATATCTCCTTATATAGCATTGCATTTTACATGATTCCAATGCTACAAATCGTGCACTTTTCACTATTGTATGGAAAAATCAGGGAGACGAGGCAGAACATGGCAAAACTTAACGACCGCGAAAATGCTTTTGAAAACAAATTTGCACACGATGAAAAGCTGAATTTTAAGATAGATGCACGTTGCGCCAAGCTTTTCGGGCTCTGGGCCGCTGAAAAACAAGGACTTTCCGCCGATGCGGCCCTCAGCTATGCAGGCGATATTATCAGCGCCAACATCGAAAAACCCGGTTTTCAGCATATTATGCCCAAAATCAAAGCGGACCTGGCGGCTAAAGGGGTCGAAATTACAGACCATGGCCTTCAGTCCGAATTGGAGAGGATTCGCGAAGACGCGAAAGACCAGATCCTCGACGAAAGCGGCGTATAGCCTCAAATTTAAAAGCCCCGGCAAAACCGGGGCTTTTTATTTCCTGTTCAACCCGCCATCCGGATCTATTTCCTGTTGAAAATCATGTTTTCAGAGGGCGTCCGCTGGCTGTTGTTTTTTAAAATTGATATCTGATTCCTAGACCAATGTCGTCGGCTTTCCAAGCTTAAAATGGTCTCGCAGCTCATTTTTTTAAAATTTTGTAACAAAAAGCAACCATGGATCGTAATATAGTTTCATGTGAATTCAGTTTCCGGCTCCTTGTTTTTACCTAAAAACATGCCCAGAGTGTTAATTATGAATGCCAGCACCCTCCAGACTCTTATTCTGAACGCTCTTCCGGGCGCGCAGGTTAGCGTCGAGGATGTGCGCGGTGATGGCGCGCATTACACGGCCACGGTTGCCGCCACAGCTTTTGCGGGCAAGACCCGCGTGCAACAGCACCGCATGGTCCATGCCGCGCTAAAAGGCCACGTGAATAATAACGTCGCCGTTGCAATTCAAACGGTCGTTGCGGAGAAATAAATGGCTCTCATGCAAAGAGCCATGTTTGAGCGCATCGAACGCGAACTCGCATCTCATAACGTGGTTCTTTATATGAAAGGCACGGCGGCTTTCCCGCAATGCAGCTTTTCCGCCTTCATCGTGCAGGTTCTTTCACAGGCAGGCGTGCAGTTCCGCGATGTCGACATCCTCGGCGATGGTGAACTGCGCCAGGGTTTGATGGATTTTGCCGAGTGGCCGAATTTTCCGCAGCTTTATATCCGCGGTGAATTCATCGGCGGCGCCGACATCGTACGGGAAATGGCGCAGAGTGGTGAATTGCAGGCGCTGTTCGAAGATCGCGGCGTACTTTAAATACGCGTGACCTTGCTATCGCGGTACAAATTGCATGATAAAATCAGGCCAAAGCCGATCATCGCGGCAAGCATCGCCGTACCGCCGTAAGATACCAGCGGCAACGGCGCGCCAACCACGGGAATCAATCCCATCACCATCGCGATATTGACGAAAACATAAATCGAGAAATTGAAAGTCAGCCCGAACGCGAGGTAACGCCCGAAATTGTGGCGGGCGCGCAATGCAATCCACAACCCGTACCAGATAATCAGGCCGAACAGCAGCAGCAACGCCACGCCGCCCGCCAGCCCCCACTCCTCAGCCCAGAGCGTAAAAATGAAATCGGTCTGTTTTTCAGGCAGGAAATCCAGGTGGCTCTGCGAGCCGTCGAGAAATCCCTTCCCCTTTAAGCCGCCGGACCCTAGCGCTATTTTCGATTGCGTGATGTGATAGCCCGAACCCAGAGGATCACTCTCCGGATTCAAGAATGTCAACACCCTCTGGCGCTGGTAATCATGCATGAAATGCCATCCGATCGGGATGGCTCCCGCTACCGCCGCCGCGGCGCCGATAAAAATCCAGAGCGGCGCTCCGGCGACGAACACCATCGCCGCGCCTGCGAAACTCGTCATCAGCGCAGTGCCGAGATCAGGCTGCAGCATCACAAGTCCGACAGGCGCCCCGATCAGAAGCGCAGGTACAATTAGAAAACTCAGCCGTTTTATATCCTCCGACGTTGCAGCATGAAAATAGCGCGCCAGCGTCAGAACCAGCGCGACCTTCATCAATTCCGAGGGCTGAAGTTTCATGAAGCCGAGATTAATCCAGCGCTGCGCGCCCATGCCGATATGCCCCATGATCTCGACATAAACCAGCAGGATAAAACCTATGCCATAAAGCCACCACGCGAATTTAAACCACCAGCGCACATCGATAAGCGCAATGATCAGCATCCCGAAGAAAATCACCGAGAAGCGCTGCATCTGATTTTCGGCCCATGGCTCGAAGTTCCCGCCCGCTGCGGAATAAAGTGCGGTGAATCCGATACAGGCCACGGTTACAATGAGCGCTATAAACGCCCAGTCGAGATTTTTCAGCTTGTGAATGATTCCCTGCTCGGACTGTAATATAATCGATTTAACCATGGACGTTTCCTATATCGGCTCCTTGGCCTTGATTTGGGCCGCGGGCGCCGGGGCGCTCTGGACCGCTACAGGCGTGCCTGCAGGATTGCGCTTTTGCACTTCCACAAGCAAATCTCTTGCAATCGGCGCCGCCGTCAATGCGCCCCCAACTCCGTGCTCGACCACAACAGCACAGGCATAAACCGGCTTGTCCAGCGGCGCATAGCCGACGAACAGGGCATGGTGCCGCTCGCGCCATGCGAGGTCTTCGTTTTTAACCCCTGATGCGCGCTGCTGCATTGTAATTCTTCTGACCTGCGCCGTCCCGGTTTTACCGGCATAAGCGAACTCCGGCGGATCTTTCACGCGCGAGCCATAGGCCGTGCCGCGTTCATGGTTAACCACCTTGTTCATGCCCTGCATCATGAGCTTGAGATGCGCATCCGGAACTTTCATTTTCGGCCATTTCTGCGGTGCCGGGCTTTTATCGCCGACATACCCCGTAATCTGCGGCTTCACTTCATAACCGCCATTCACCAGCCGCGCCGTCATCACCGCGAGTTGCAACGGCGTCGTCAGGAAATATCCCTGCCCGATCGCGTTGACGATGGTTTCGCCCGGCTGCCATGTTTCATTAAACCTGGCTTTTTTCCAGTCGCGCGTCGGCACCAGACCGGGGCGTTCTTCCGAAAGGTCAAACCCGAAATTTTTTCCAAGACCGAACTGGCTTGCCATTTCTGAAATTGCGTCGATGCCCATTTCATTCGCCATCTGATAGAAAAAAACGTCGCATGATTTCGCCAGCGCGTCCGACAAATTCACATAGCCGTGCCCGCCTTTTTTCCAGCAGTGAAAACGCCCCTTGCCGAGAATGTAATGGCCCGGGCAGAAAACAGTGCGGTTCGTGGTTATTTTACCGGCTTTCAGACCTGCCAGAGCCGTGATCATTTTGAACGTTGAGCCTGGAGGATATTGCCCTGCAATAGCCTTGTTCGTCAGCGGGAAGCCGGGATTGGCCAGCAATTCCTCCCACAGCGCGGCGGAAATTCCGCGTGAAAAAACATTCGGATCGAAAGCCGGGTAAGATGCGAGCGCATAAACCTCCCCCGAATGCACATTCATCACCACCGCCGAGGCGCTTTGCTGCTCCGATAAACGCTTCTGTGCGAAACGCTGCAACTCACCATCGATTGTTAACATTACGCGTTCGCCCGGAACGGGATCGATACGCTTGAGCTCGCGCACCTCACGACCGACCACGTTCACCTCGACATCGGAAGATCCCGCCTTGCCGCGCATCGCGAGGTCGTGGGTTTTCTCGATGGCGCTTTTGCCGATTTTAAAACCGGGAACGCTAAGAAGCGGGTCGCTCGTCAGTTCATTTTTGTTCACCGCGCCGACATATCCAATGAGATGCGCCGTCGCTTCGCCAAGCGGGTAGCCGCGTATCTCGCCTACATTGGTCGACAATCCGGGCAGGTCCGGCAGATTAACCTCGACCTTCGCCACTTCTTCCCAGCTCAGATCATCCTTGATCTCCAGCGGCACGTATTTCGGGCTTTTCTTCGCCTGCTTCAGGACTGTCTGGATGCTCGATTCCTCGACATCGATATATTTCTGCAACGCACGTAGTGATTTTTCGAGGTTCTCCGCCTGCTCGGGAATAATCAGCACACGAAAATTCTGGTTGTTGACGGCGAGCGGCACGCCGAACCTGTCAACAATCTGTCCGCGCGTGGGCGGCAATATTTTTGTATTGATCCGGTTTTCATCCGAAAGCGTTTTATAGCGTGAGCCCTGCGCGATCTGCAGCCATGCCAGTCGACCGCCGAGTACAACAAGAAACGTGCCCTGTGCCGCGCCGACAAAAAAGGCGCGGCGTGTGAATTTTTCGTTGTCGGATGAGCGTTTCATAACGGCTTACCTGCCCTTGGATTTAAGGGTAAACCCGCTGCGGGGCTCTGGCAGAATCTTATGCGTCAGATGTAGCAGCGTGGAAATCAGAGGGAACAGTGCGCCGCCGAGAAGTATTGAAAATGCGAGTTGCTGCAGCGGTGGCCAGACACCATTGAGCATTCCAAAAATCATCCACTGCATGAGGCCGCTGACGATGCTGACGATCATGAAACCAATCCAGATCATCAAATAAGACTGTCCCATTAAAAAACGGCGCTGGTCTGTGACCACCCATTGCACTATGACGAACACAAGCGCACTCACGCCGACGGCTCCGATGCCGCTTATGAGATCGACCAGAATTCCGGCACTAAAAACCAGCCACGCGGGGATGAGCGTGGGCCGGTAAATCGCCCAGTAATAAATCGCCATAAGTAAAAGCGGCGCTTTGATGGAACCGGTGACCGGAAATGAAAATGAAATGATGCTGAAAATCAGCAACAGCGCCATAAGGCTGTATGGAGCGATGAGTCTTGCGCTCGCCTCGGCGCGTTCCGACCATGTGGAGAAATATCCCATGCGGCTAATTTACCTGAAACGGGGGATTAATCCAGTTCTCCGCCGGGATTTCCGCTGCGTAAATTGGGGTCTTCGTTGCGGTCGACGATCCGCACATGAACCAGGCGATCAAAATTCGCGAAAAGCTGGACCTTATAGACACCGTCCTGACCGACCGACACGCGTCCGACCGGCAGGCCATGCGGGAAAATACCGCCATATCCGGAGGTTATAATGCGCGAGCCGTTCTTGATTTCGCTGCCCGGCGGCAGGTGTAAAAGCACCGGGTTTACCGTGTTCTGGCCAGCCAAAATCGCGTGCTGGCTGCTATCCTCGACCAGAACAGGCACGCGGCTGTTGATGTCGGTCACTAGGAGGACCCGCGAAACGCCACGCCCCGATTCAATCACACGGCCAATGAGCCCTTCGCCGGAAATCACGGCCTGCCCTTTTGCCGCGCCGTCTTTCGTGCCTGCCTCAACCAGCAAACTTTTTACGAACGTACTGCCAGCATCAGCGAGAATGCGCGCGGTGATGAAACGGTTTTCAGGTTCGATCTTCACATGCAGAAGATCGCGCAACGATTTATTTTCAGCTTCGAGCTGCAATGCCGTCTGATACCATTCGCGCAGGCGGACATTTTCCTGTTCCAGCCTGGCATTATGCGCCTGCAATTCCGAAAGACCGGAAACATCGCGCACGAACAGAGCGGCTGATTGCAGCGGCCTGCTGATCGCGCCAAGCGCTGGGCCAAGAATATCTGTCACGCCTGAACGCACAGCGCTGATGCCTTGCGGATTGACGGCGGAAAAAAACAAGGTCGCGATAGCGGCAAGAACAAAAATGAAAGAGACAAATCCCCCGCCCGCGAGAGGCAGAGGCGAGATACGTGAAAGGCTCTTTGACCAGGTACGGCGTTTCAATGGAATCCCGTTATTATTCGAATAATCTTCTTAATTTACGACTAAAGAAGATCAGGGGTGAACGCAAGGTCCAGTCTTTATTTTACCGCAAAAAAGCCCCTAAAACAAACCACAAGCGGGTTTATCAATAGGTTCCTATCAGGACGTTGCGAAGCGCCTTGCGCTCCTCGAGGGCATGGCCGGTGCCAAGCGCCACGCAGGTCAGCGGGTCGTCCGCCAAGGCCACGGCGAGGCCGGTTGCATGCCGGAGTACGAAATCAAGGTTGGTCAGCAGCGCACCGCCCCCTGTCAAAACAATGCCTTTATCGACAATATCCGCCGCCAGTTCCGGCGCGGTGTGTTCAAGTGCGACTTTCACGCCTTCGACGATCTGGCCAACCGGTTCCGCCAGCGCTTCTGCCATCTGGCGCTCGGTGACAACTATTTCCTTAGGCACGCCGTTCATCAGGTCGCGGCCACGAATTTCCATAGTTCTGCCCTCGCCTTCAGCGGGCGGGCAGGCTGAGCCGATTTCTTTCTTGATGCGCTCAGCCGAGCTTTCGCCGATCAAGAGGTTATGCACGCGGCGGATATAGGCAATGATCGCCTCGTCCATCTTGTCGCCGCCGACGCGGACCGAGCGGGCGTAAACAATTCCACCCAGCGAGATAACAGCAACTTCTGTCGTGCCGCCGCCGATATCAACGACCATTGATCCGGTAGGTTCTGTCACCGGAAGACCGGCGCCGATCGCAGCCGCCATCGGTTCTTCAATCAAATACACTTCGCTTGCGCCGGCGCTCTCTGCCGATTCCTGAATCGCGCGGCGCTCAACAGCCGTCGAGCCGGATGGAACACAGATCACCATCTTGGGTGAAACGAAACTACGGCGATTGTGCACTTTCCTGATGAAATGCTTGATCATCGCCTCGGTGACTTCGAAGTCGGCGATAACGCCATCGCGCAGCGGGCGTGTCGCAACGATGCTGCCCGGCGTGCGGCCCAGCATCTGCTTCGCCTCGTTGCCGACAGCCAAAACCTGCTTACGACCGTTTATTATGGAGATGGCAACAACCGAAGGTTCGTTCAGCACGATTCCACGGTCCTTCACGTAGACCAGCGTGTTCGCTGTGCCGAGATCGATGGCCATATCGGCCGACATAAATCCGAAAAGTTTGGAAAACATGTGCAGACATTCTCATACCCGCCTTACACGCGCAAGCAGGATTCTGCTTACATTTCGTGGTTTTTAACGGGCAACAGGCGTTACCGGAAAATCATGCTAGAAATTCTTCAGGCTGTTACCTGATCATAGCACGAAGGGAATGAAGAAAGGGTAAGAGATTTGGTAAAGGCGATTATATGCCTTAGCCCTGGCGCGCCTTGCAGCGAGGCTTCATTTTATTGATGACGTAAACCCTGCCCTTGCGGCGCACAACGCGGCAATTGCGGTCTCTTTTCTTAAGCGTTTTCAGCGAGTTTACGACTTTCATGTTATAGCCCTGCAAATGATGTAAAAAAGCTTGCGGACACTAGCGTTTCGGGTTCAAGTTTGTCAAGCATATCTCTAAGTTGATCATTGATTTCAGTGTAGAACCTGCTCATTATTAACCAATTACTAATATATTGTTTGTCATAATCTTATGAAACAATTAATAAAAACGGGGACATACACTAGCAATGGCGTCGGCAATCCCAACCAAGAAGGCTTTTAAAAGCGGTGAAGTGATCATGCGCCAGGGCGACCCTGGCGAGAGTGCCTATATTATTGAGAGCGGCCGCGTTGAAATCCTGGTTACAGGCCGCAACGGGAAGGTCCAGAATGTAGGCACGCGCGGCCCCGGCACAATGATCGGCGAGATGGCGCTGGTTGATAACGCCCCCCGCACCGCCACAGTGCAGGCCGTCGAGAATTGCGTCCTGCTTGAAATCACCAAGGAAGATTTTTCAAACCGCCTGCAGAAGGCCGACCCAATTTTGCGCATGACGTCGCAGGTCATCCTTACCCGTTACCGCGATACCCTCACCCGTGCTGAAATCAGCAATGAAAGCAGCGGATGGCCACCGGTTGAAGCACAGGAACTCACCTATGCCGGACAGACGGACGCAATTGAGAGTGTCAAGATCGCCAACGACTTCCGCACAGCGCTGGAAAAAAAGCAGCTCGCGCTGCATTACCAGCCGATCATTGATCTTCAAAAAGGCAAGGTCTCGGGCTTCGAGGCTCTTATGCGCTGGAACCATCCCGAGCGCGGCTATATTTCTCCCGGTCTTTTCATCCCAATCGCCGAGCAATCCGGTTTAATCGTCGATGCCAGCCGCTGGGCGCTGCGCGAGGCCTGCATGGCACTGAAGCGCATCGAAAGCCGCGCGGGATTTTCGAATGAACTTTCCATGAGCGTGAATTTCTCGAGCACTGATTTCGCCTCCGAGGATTTCATCGACACCATTTATACAACGATCAGCGAAACCGATGTGGATCCCAATTTCGTTCATCTTGAAATCACCGAGCGCCTTCTGATGGGTCAGCCGGATAATGCCAAGGACACCCTCCTGATGTGCCGCAAGGCCGGCATCGGTATCTCCATCGACGATTTCGGCACCGGCTATTCGTCACTCAGCTATCTTCATTACTTCCCCATTGATACGCTCAAAATCGACCAGAGTTTCATCCGTGATATGCAGAAGAATGAAAGCAGCATGGAGCTGGTGAAATCGATCATTGCGCTCGGCAAGAATATGAAGATGCATGTCATCGCCGAAGGCGTCGAAAGCAAGGATGAAGCAAAAGTTCTGCGCGATCTGGGTTGCGATTTTGCACAAGGCTATTATTTTGCAAAACCCATGAGCGAGACCGACATCACGAAATTCGTGAACGAACAAGGCCGCAAAATAAACGTATAGCTATTTGGATTTCGCGATATAAACGCCGTCCCATTTGGACGGCTTGTTTCTTATCAATTCAACGATGCGGGCTTTATACATGTCGTAGAAATGCGCAAGGCCGAAGTTCTGGACCTTGGCTGCCTCCTCCGCATTTTTCATTGCCGCTTCAAAATTGCCTTTCTGATAGGCCTCGATCATCCTGTCATGGACTTCGCGAAGCCTGGCGTAATTATCATTCGCCGTGAATTTATCATCTCCAAGCAGCGTGTATATCCGCACGGGTTGGGAGCGCCCCACCACCTGCAACACATCCAGCTCCAGCCCTGCAAAATCTTTGACGCTGCTCCACGTCTTTTCACTGATAAGAATGTTCACCTGGTAGGCCTTGGTCTGGCTTTCAAGCCGCGAGGCAAGATTGACCGTGTCGCCAAGGACCGAATAAGCGAAGCGTTGTTTCGATCCCATGTTTCCTACCGCGCACATCCCGGTATTCAGTCCTATACCTGTCTTGAGAAGTGCCGGCACTTTCCCCTGTTCTTTTGCCCTGGCTTCCAGCACGGCATTAATCGGCTCCAGCGCCGCCTGCATGCCAAGCGCTGCCTTGCAGGCGTGCCGCGCATGGTCAGAGTCATCGAGCGGCGCGTTCCAGAATGCCATCATCGCGTCGCCGATATATTTATCGATCGTGCCGCGATTCTGCATCACGAGATCCGACATCGGCGTTAGGAAATCGTTCATGAGCTGGATCAGTTCCTCCGGTCTCATTCCTTCGGAAATAGACGTAAATTTGCGGATATCGGTAAACATGACCGTTAACTCACGATTTTCACCGCCGAGCCGCAATTTGTCCGGGTTTGCTGTTAGCTCTTTCATAAAATCCGGCGAGATATAAAGGCCGAACGCCTGCCGCACGGCGCGGCGCTCTTTCTCCGTCCTTAGATAAGTGAGAATCGTCGAAAGCATAAAAATCGCCAGCACGCAGAATGACGGATAGGTAACGTCGATCAACAATCCATAAGCACTAAAGGCGTATGAACCGATAAAAATCGCTGCCGTAATGACGAGAATGACGGTCATCGCCTGCGCAACCGCACCGATGAAGGACGAAAAAATAATAATGAACAGGCCTATGGCAAAAATCGAAACTGCTTCCGCGCCCTCTGCTTCGATCGGGCGGCTCAGATATTTGCCCTGCAGAATCTGATCAATAATATTAAGATGAACTTCGACGCCCGGAATAAATGTGTCAAGCGGTGTCGAACGGATATCCTTGAGACCAACGGCGCTGGTACCAATTAAAACAATCTTCCCGTTTATTTTTTCCGCAGGGTACGTTCCTTCCAGAATTGAATGTGCTGGTATGTACCATTCGCGGTCAGATTTCGCAAAATGGACTAGAAATTCACCACGCGCATTCGTGGGAATTATTTTCTTACCTTTACCAAGCTCAATCTCTTCCACACCAAAGCGGCGCGCATCAAGTTTAGCGTAGCGCTCATCCGCCAGCTTCACCGTGCCCCCGCGCTCACCCTCATAAATCCTGATTGCTTCAAGCGCGAGCGAGGGATAGATGCTCGTGATATTCGAACCCAGGCGTTTGTGCGCCACCAGCATTGGCACGCGGCGTATGATACCGTCCGTGTCGGTTGAAACGAAGAAGCTGCCATTGCCCGCGCTGTCCTTGCTGATTTCCTTGAGATTGGTTGTTGCGCCCGCGAGGTTTGGCACAAAGCTCTCAAGATTTTTTCCCCGAAAAACACCCTTCTGAAACGGTATCTTGTCGGTGTTTTCATTCGTGAATGAAAAACCTGTGACCACATTGCCCGCATTTTTTATTGCCTCACCAAACAGGACATCATTATTCGGGATACTGTGAATATTCTGCACGACATCGGCAAATTCCGGCAGGTTACCCAGCTTCTCAGCGATAAAAGACGGCGAACTCCGGTCGGGTTCGGAAAAAACGATATCAAAAACGATGACTTTTGCGCCCATGCCTTTAAGTTTCGTCACGAGATCGGCCATAACATCGCGCGGCCACGGCATCTGACCGATTTTTCTTAAAGAAGCTTCGTCAATATCGATGATTACGGTGTCATTAGATGGAACACGGGGCTCCATCATGTTGTAATTGTCGAAGGTGAAGTTACGGATCTGCTCGCGCCAGCGCGTATTCGAAAAACTGAACGCTATGGAAACGCAGAGCAGCGTCAGAAGCAGAGAAGTCTGGAACCAGCGGTTTGTCAGGAGGCTTTCCATACGCCCCTCACCGCTCCGTGAACGCTTTGTCGCGGGCTTTTAGCACGGGCTTCAGCAGATATTCCAGAATGGTCCGCTTGCCCGTGATCACTTCCGTCTGCGCGACCATGCCGGGCGTGATCGGCAATGGATGCTCAGCCGTTCCGAGGAAATTCCGGTCGGTATGCACTTCAATTTCAAAAAACACGTTGCCCTGATGATCGGTGACGCTGTTCGCGCCGATACGCACCAGCTTGCCGTCCAGCGCGCCGTATTTCTGCGAGTCATAGGCCGTAACCTTTACCTTCACATCCTGCCCCGGGCGGATGAACGCGATTTCATCCGGCGGCACGCGTGCGATGATTTTCAGCTCGTCATCAACCGGCACGATTTCCAACAATTTCATCGCCGGCTGAATGACGCCGCCGATAGTTTTGACTGCGATACTGTTGACGATACCGTCGACGGGGGAACGCAGCTCTGCGCGGTCGACGCGGTCGCCAAGAGTCTTGAGGCTTTCCTGCAGCTGCGAAATCTCGGTTTCAACACCGTTGAGTTCACCCAGCGCCTGCGAACGGAACTTATCGGTCTGGTTTTCGCGCTCTTTTTTCGCCGATTGCACCTCTGATTCCAGTGATTTCTGGCGCTGGCTCTCGGCATTGATCTGGCCGCTGATATCGCTGAGCTCGCGCTCGAGCTTCATCTGTTCCATTTTCGAGACTGCGCGCTTTTCCACCATACTGCGTGTGAGCTCAAGCTCTTTCTGCAGATGCCTGCGGCTCTCCGACAACCCGCCGACCGTAGCTTTCACAGCTGATAGATCCGCGCTGGCTTTATTAATGCGGTCTTCAAGAATGCCGTAGGAATTTTTCAGCTCCTGCTGCCGCGATTCATAAAGTGCTTTTTCATTGGCGGCAATGTCGGAATTTTTTTGCACGATATCCTGCGGCACCACGAATTCCGATCCGTTCGCTTCGGCCAACAGGCGGGCTTTTTTCGTGCTGAGGCTCAGAAATTTTGCCTCGGTGCCGCCTTTTTCGGAGGAAAACTGCACGTCGCTGATCCGCAGCAGCACTTCGCCTTTTTTAACCTGCTGGCCTTCTTTCACCAGGAGTTCGCCGAGGATGCCGCCCTCGAGACTCTGCACCGTCTGCACTTCCTGCGAAGGCACCACCTGTCCCTGGCCGTGCGTGATTTCCTCGATCTGCGACACGCCCGCCCAGACCAGCAGGAACAGCACCAGCGCCATGATCGAAAATAGCATCGCCATCACCGGTGCGGCGGGACGCATGTGTGTCGCGGCTTCCAACTCGGCCATAAAATCCGTGTCGCGCACATTATTTGTCATCGCGGCACCTCGACTTTGCCCGCCTGCAGAGCTTCAAGCACGCGGTCACGCGGCCCGTCCATGATGACTTTTCCCTGGTCCATCAGGATCAACCTGTCGACGAGCGGCAGCATCGCCTGCTTGTGTGTGATTAAAATCAGCGTTCGGCCTTCGATCTGGTTCTGGATGTAATTCCTGAAAGAGTCTTCCGCCTGCACATCCATCGCATTCGTCGGCTCATCGCAAACCATGATGGCAGGATCCAGCAACATAGCGCGCGCCAGCGCCACGGCCTGCCTCTGCCCGCCGGACAACCCCTGTCCCGCCTCACCGACCGGCGCGTCATAGCCCATCGGATGGCGTGCGATAAATTCATGCACTCCGGAAATCTTTGCGGCTTCAAGAATGGCTTCTTCCGTCGCGTGCGGCACGCTGGCGGTAATGTTATCGCGCACTGTGCCGCTGAAGAGCACAACATCCTGCGCTATATAGGCCATGCGGCGGCGCAAATCGGCAGGGTCGATCTGGCGGTAATCTGTGTCATCGGCAGAGATCGTGCCTTCATCCGGCTCATACAAATTCATCATCAATCTTGCAATGGTACTCTTGCCCGAGCCTATACGTCCGATAATACCGATCTTCTCGCCTGCATTGATCGAGAAAGAAACGTTGTCGAGGACTTTTCTTTTTACCTGGGGGTATGAGAATGACACTTTCTCGAAAGTGATCTTGCCTTTAAGATCCGGGCGATGCAGGAAACGTTTTTCCGGCGGGCGCTCAACCGGCTGGCTCATGATGTTATCGAGAGTCTTCAGCGAACTACCCGCCTGGTGATAGCGCGTCATCAGATTGGCGATGCCACCGATTGGGGCCAGCGCACGGCCACCGAGAATAACAGTCGCGATCAATGCGCCGATGCTGAGATCGCCCGCCTGCACCATGTACATCCCCGCGAGCACAACGACGACTGACGCAATCATCTGCACGAAGGCTGCGATATTGACGCCAAGACCAGACCAGAAGCGTGAATCCTGCCCGTGAGCCGCGCTCTGTCCGACATATTCGGTGTAACGCGCGCGGAAACGGCCATCAGCTCCGGTCGCCTTCACCGTTTCAAGCCCGTGAATGGTCTCAACCAGCAGCCCATGCTTGATTTCCGCGCTACGAATTGCATTCCTGACATGGGTTTTCAGCTTGAATTGAATCGCAAGCCCGACAAGCACAACAATTAGCATCAACGCGACAAGAATAAACGCCAGCCCGCCGCCGAAGTGGTACACGACGAACAGGAAGAAAATTGAAAACGGCAGGTCAACAAGGACGGTGATCGTCGCCGATGTGAAAAAATCACGCACCGAGTCAAATTCACGCAGCATGTTGGCGAAAACGCCACTTGAGCGCGGACGCCCGGCGAGGCGCATATTCAAAACATGATCATAGATCCGTCGCGCGGCGATGACGTCGATGCGCCTGCCCGCAAGGTCGATCAGGTATGCGCGCAGTGTCCGCATGATGAAATCAAAAACGAAAATCGTCAGCGCGCCAATGCCCAGTGCCCAACCTGTCTCAATCGCATTATTCGGGATCACCCGGTCATAGACATTCATAATGAAAATCGGGCTGGCGAGCGCGAAGAGATTGATAAATACCGCGCCCAGCAACGCCGCGCTGTAAATACTGCGGTTTTCACGCACCAGGCTCCAGAACCAGTGACCCGAAATTTCATCCTTGTGCGCAATTGCGGCAGGATCATTAAATTCTGCGCGCGGGTGAATGAAAATCGCATAGCCTGAATAATCATTATCAAGATTTTTCAGCGGCACGTCCCGCACCGATCCCGTTTCAGGGATATAAACGCGCACGTCCTTGCCTTTTCTTTCGAGAACCACCAGCGCGTGATTATTCTCAAGAATGAGAACCGCAGGCAGAACGGCATTCGGGATAGATTCGGGTTTTGCGCGTTTAACAACCTGCGCCTTCAGGCCCATGCGCTCCGCCGCTTCGCAAAACAGCGCCGGGCCCATATTTTTCTCATCGTAAGGAAGGCCCGCCGTTACCGCCTGTGCCGAGCGCGCGTGGCCAAAATGCGCCGTAAGAAAAACAAGACATTCCAAAAGCGCGTCGATCTCTGCCCCTTCTGCGCGGGGTGTGCTCAATTTTTCTTTTCCGGCTGGTTTATTTTTGTTCATCCGACAACGGCGCCGTCAAAAACGCGCCCCCGGCCGGTTTTTGCGGTGAAGCCTGGGCGGTTTCCACGTTTAAAGACTCCTGCAGCCGCCCCATACCGGCGAGAAGCGCATAACGCGCAGCCATAACCCTGAAACCACCGTTCATTTTCTCGAGATGCGCGGTGAAAAGCTGATTGTCCGATTGCATCAACTGCAGCAGCGTAATGCGTGCGCCCTCGAACTGGACGTTATAAGTACCGAACAAGGTTTCATTCAACCCGACGCGCCGCTGCTGACTATCGGCCTGCTGCAAAGAAGCCGCATATTCCGCATAGCCAAGCCTGATAGCACGCTCAATCTGGCGCTCCATCTCCTGCGTTTTCGACGCAGCTTCTTTTTTCTTAAGTTTTTTCTGCTCGATACGCGCCATCTGCGCGCCGCCGGTTTCAAATTCCCAGTTCACCCGCACGACTGCACGCGCATCCGTCACTTCGCCGCCGATCTCGTCATCTTTCTCGCTCTCGAGATAGGACAATTCGCCGTCGACATCGGGATACAGGCCCGCCTTCTCGGCTTTTGCATCGTAATCCGCCGAGTTCAGCATCAGCGCCGCAGATTTCAAAGCCGGGTGATTGGCTCTGGCAAACTCAATCGCTTCGTCGGCGCCGGTCGGGATCAGGTCAACACGCGGCACAGGCGGCTGGAGCTCACCGGACGGCACGCTGCCTGTCAGTTCGGCATAATAGGCTTCTGCCATCCTGACCTGGCCTTCATATTCCGCAGTCATGTTATCGAGAATGACGCCGATATCGCGCGCCTGCTGGTATTCGGCTTCGTCCGCAGCGCCTTCATCCACCATATCCTTGATACGCGCCTGGTAATCGGCGACTTTTTTCGAATGCGAAACCATCATCGACAAGCCTGTACGGGCGCGCAGTAAATCCACATAAGCCTGCGCAACGCTGAACGACAAGCGCTCGGTCACATCGGCAATGTTCATCTTCGCGGATTCAATTTTTGCCTTGGCGGATTCAACGCGGTTGCCGGTTTCGGAGGCATCGTAAATCATCTGGCGCGCGGTGAATGCGCCTTCCCAGTAATTGGAATAAGCCGCGCCGCGTGTGGTGGTCAGACCACGGCTCGTGCTGTTGTCGCCGTAAATGCGTCCGCCCTGTCCCGTAATGCCGATGGTAGGAAAATATCCTGAACGCTCTTCGCGCTTTTGTTCTTCTGCAAGGCTCGACCCGACTTTGGCCGTCGTAACGCTTGGATGATTTTGCAACGTGGCCTGTACGGCCTGCTCCAGCGTTTCCGCATGCAGATCCGTCACCGGCACAAACGCGGCGACGCCCATTAACAAGGCAGGAAATAGAAACTTGCGAAACTGCATAAACGACCGGAAGGGGCCAAGAAACTTAAAAGGATTGGAAGGAAAGTGAATCAGAACTTATATCATTGAATCTAAAGAAAATCGGTCGCGTATTCAAGCGCGATCCCGTACAAGTTGTGCACTATCCCGCCCAGCCCTTCACAAGCCGGGGAAGTTGGTGCATCTTCAAGGGGTTTCAAGCCGATTCCGGAGTTAAAAATCTTGGCGCTTAGCATTGCAATCATTAAAGAAACTGCGGAATTTGAAACCCGCGTCGCGGCCTCGGCGGAGACCGTTAAAAAGTTGATCGCGCTGGGCTGCTCCGTGATTATAGAAAAAGGCGCGGGCGAAGCCTCTTCTATTAGCGATGAAATGTTCCGCGAGGCAGGCGCCGCTATGGTTGCACAGGCCGCAGAAGCAACCCGGAACGCCGATATCATCCTGAAGGTTCAGGCGCGTGAAAGCGATTTGGGCGGTCTAAAAAAAGGGGCGCTGCTGATCGGCCTCATGTCGCCGCACAATAATGAGAATTTCGTCAAAAAAATTGCTAGCGCAAACGTCAATGGATTTTCCATGGAGCTTGTCCCGCGTATTACACGGGCGCAATCTATGGACGTTCTTTCCTCGCAATCAAATTTAGCCGGTTACAAATCCGTTTTGGATGCTACCGAATATTTCAACCGCGCCTTCCCGATGATGATGACGGCGGCTGGCACCGTTCCGCCTGCGAAAGTCTTCGTCATGGGCGCGGGCGTTGCAGGCTTGCAGGCTATAGCCACCGCGAAACGTTTAGGAGCGATTGTTTCCGCAACCGACGTACGCCCCGCCGCCAAAGAGCAAGTTAAATCGCTCGGCGGCTCGTTTATTGCCGTTGAAGACGATGAATTCAAGCAAGCCGAAACCACGGCGGGTTACGCGAAGCCAATGTCACCTGAATATCAGGCGAAACAGCAAAAACTTGTCGAAGAGCATATCGCGAAACAGGATATCGTGATTACAACAGCGCTTATCCCGGGGCGCGCTGCGCCGAAACTCATTACTGAATCGATGGTGAAATCGATGAAGCCCGGCTCCGTCATCGTCGATCTCGCAGTCGAAAGCGGCGGTAACTGTGCGCTCTCGAAAGCAGGTGAAGTCGTCAACGTGAATAATGTTTCCATTCTCGGCCATAAAAATGTACCGGGCCGCATCGCAGGTAACGCTTCGGCGCTTTACGCAAAGAACCTGCTCAATCTTCTCACGCTCATCGTTAAGGATGGCGTACTAAACATCAACTGGGATGACGACATCATCAAGGGCATTGCCCTCACCCGCGACGGCGCAATTATTCACCCGTTATTTACGGAGAAGAAATAATGGAATTCCTCATCACAGGTTTTACCGTTTTTGTTCTTACATGTTTCGTCGGCTATCACGTTGTCTGGCGCGTAACGCCAGCGCTGCATTCGCCGCTGATGGGTATTACCAACGCGATTTCATCCGTAATCATCGTCGGCGCGGTCATCGCCGTGGGCGCTTCCAGCGGCGGATTTTCGACATTCATGGGTTTCCTCGCCGTCGTGCTGGCCTCGGTCAATATTTTCGGCGGTTTCATCATTACGCGCCGCATGCTTGCCATGTTCAAGAAGAAGGATAAAGCGTCATGATCGCCACCTTCGCCCCGCTTGCCTATCTTCTCGCCGCCGTGCTGTTTATTTTTGCGCTGAAAGGCCTGTCGCACCCCGAATCCGCACGGCGCGGCCTTACTTACGGCATGATTGGCATGGGCCTCGCCGTTCTTACGACGCTCGCGTTGCTTGGACTGCCCGATCTCAAATCCTACGGCATTATTATTGCCGGTATCGCCATCGGCGGCGGTATCGGTGCCTACATCGCAAACAAGATTGCGATGACAGCGTTGCCCCAGCTCATGGCCGCATTTCATTCGCTTGTCGGTCTTGCTGCCGTTTGTGTCGCAGCCGCCGCGTTCTACAATCCCGAGGCCTATCACATTGGTTATCCCGGCGCGATTTATCTGCAGAGCCTGATCGAAATGTCGCTCGGTCTTGCTATCGGCGCGGTCACGTTCACCGGCTCGATCATCGCGTGGGGAAAATTGCAGGGCACGATTTCCGGCAAGCCTGTCGTGTTTAAGGGTCAGCATGCGCTTAACGCCCTGCTCGGTGTTGCACTTGTCGCACTGGTCGTTGCACTATGCGTAACGCAAAACCCGGTTTTCTTCTGGGGCATTGCCGCCGTGTCGTTGCTGCTCGGTGTATTGCTGATCATCCCTATCGGTGGCGCCGATATGCCCGTGATTGTCTCCATGCTGAATTCCTATTCCGGCTGGGCGGCGGCGGGTATCGGCTTCACGCTGCACAATAATCTCCTCATCATCACGGGCGCGCTGGTGGGCGCATCGGGCGCCATCCTCTCCTACATCATGTGCAAAGGCATGAACCGCTCATTCTTCAATGTGATCCTCGGCGGTTTCGGCGGCGAGCCGTCGGCGGGCGCAGGCGTCAGCATGGACGGCAAATCCGCCAAAATCGGCGCGGCGGAAGATGCCGCCTATATCATGAAAAACGCGTCAAAAGTTGTGATCGTACCCGGCTATGGCATGGCGGTCTCGCAGGCCCAGCACGCATTGCGCGAAATGGCTGATATTCTCAAGAAGGAAGGCGTCGAGGTAAAATACGCCATCCACCCGGTCGCGGGCCGCATGCCCGGTCATATGAATGTTCTGCTTGCTGAAGCCAACGTTCCTTATGACGAGGTCTTCGAAATGGAAGACATCAACCGTGATTTCGCGCAGGCTGACGTCGCCTATGTCATCGGCGCGAACGACATCACAAATCCATCCGCTAAAAACAACCCCGGCTCCCCCATTTACGGCATGCCGATCCTTGACGTTGAAAAGGCTAAAACAGTTTTGTTCATCAAGCGCTCGATGGGTTCGGGCTATGCCGGTATCGACAACCCGCTTTTCTTTGCCGACAACACGATGATGCTGCTGGGCGATGCCAAGGCGATGACCGAGTCGATCATCAAGGCGCTTGAATAATGCCGATTGTTGTCCCCGAGCTTGAAGAGCGTTTCCTAGAACCTCCCGGCTGGCAATGGGGCACCTTTAAAAATAAGCAAGGCTGCAGCCTCCGTTTTGGTTTTATCTCCCCAAAAAAACCTGTCGCGATTACAGTGCTTCTGCCCGGTCGCAACGAATATGCCGAGAAATATTTTGAAGTTGCGCGCGACCTTCTTAAAAATAATCTCGCTGTCTGGATTCTGGAGTGGCAGGGTCAGGGGCTTTCTCAACGTTTTATTGAACACTATCCGCAGCGCTGCCATTCCCGCGCATTCATCCGCCATGCCGACGATCTACACGCATTCATAGAAGCACATATCAAACCGTCAGGCACGCCGATCCTGATGCTCGCACATTCCATGGGTGCGAATATCGGCACACGTTTCCTGCATAAATATCCCGGTGTCTTTGCCGCTGCGGCGATGACTTCGCCCATGTTCGGCATCCCGGCGGTCAGCAAAATTCCTGCCGCAGCGGTTGTATCTTTCGTTCTTTCTCTCCTCGCAGGAAAAAATTACGCCTTCGGCCAGAAAGACTGGAGCGAGGACGAAAGCGAGAGCGACGCTGTTTTGTCCTTCGATCCCGCTCGCTCGAAGATTTACCATGCGTGGCTGCGTGACAATCCTGAGCTGCGGAACGGCGGTGCGACCTTCGGGTGGGTTTATAACGCGCTTGCCTCGTGCCGGTTCCTGCAGCGTCCCGGCGTCATGGAATCAATCCGCACACCCTGCCTGATAGGCGTCGCAGGCAAGGAAAATATCGTCGATAATAACGCTATTCGTATTGCGGTATCCCGTCTGCCACGCGTACGCCTGCTGGAACTGCCCGAATCGGGGCATGAAATCCTTATGGAGCGCGACGACACCCGCAACCAGTTCCTCCGGGCCTTTTTAGTGCTGGTCAGGGAGAACTTGAAAACCGCCTGAGAACAAGGCAAAATAAGGAACGGATTGAGAAAAGCGGGATTCATGGATCAAGACGAAAAAGATAAAATCCGCCTCAGCGACCGCATCTTGTCGGCGCTGGAATTAGCGTTAAAACAAAAAGATCTCAAGATTTCTGAGCTTCTTGTGCGTTCGCTTGAATTATCGATGACGCGCAATACCGGCGGCACCGAATTCATCGAGCGCCGCGATTATCCGCCTGAAATCGAAAAGGCGATGGAGATGCTCTATGAACTGCGCGACCAGCAGGACATAGTTTAACCTTTAATCAGCTTCAGCCATTCCTCTTCCGTCAGGACCGTGACATTCAGTTCGCGCGCTTTTTTCAGCTTCGATCCCGCATCTTCGCCCGCGACTACGTAATCAGTTTTCGCTGAAACCGACCCCGCGACTTTAGCGCCGAGACGTTCAGCGCCCGCTTTTGCTTCCTGCCGCGTTAACTGGACAAGCGTTCCGGTGAACACCACCGTCTTACCTGCGACCGGGCTGCCGCTGCTGTCGGGCCGCTCATAGGGCTGGATGGTCAGGATTTTCTGCAAATCATCAAGAATGTCGGTGTTGTGCTCCTCCGCGAAAAACCCGAGTAAATCGTCAGCTACGCTTGGCCCGATATCCTCGATAGAGACCAGGTTCTGGAAATTTTCAGATTCGCGCTTCTGCGCTTTTTTCATTTCGGAGCGTAAATTTTCGATACTTGTGTAATTCACCGCGAGTTTCTTCGCTGTCGCCTCGCCGATCTGCCGGATACCCAGCGCGTAAATAAAGCGGTCGAGTGAAATGGCTTTCCGGGTCTCAATCGAGGTGAATAGTTTCTCAACTGATTTTTCACCCCAGCCTTCCCATTCCTCGAGCGGCGGCTCCAGCGTTTTATTCTTTTTTTCCAAACGGAATATGTCGGCGGGAGATTTAATCAATTCCTTTTCCCAGAATTCCTCGATGATTTTTTCGCCAAGCCCTTCAATGTCAAATGCGAGTCTTGAAACAAAGTGTTTCAACCGCTCCTTGGCCTGCGCCGGGCAGATCAGGCCGCCCGTGCAGCGTTTTGCGACCTCGCCTTCCTCGCGAATGGCCAGTGAGCCGCATTCCGGGCACTTATCGGGATATTTGAACTTCTTTTCCTTGCCAGTGCGCTTGTCCTTCAACACCTCGACAATCTGAGGAATCACATCGCCCGCGCGCTGGACCACCACATGATCGCCAATCCGCACATCCTTGCGCTCGATTTCGTCCTCATTGTGCAACGTCGCATTCGAAACCACCACGCCTCCGACCGTAATCGGCTCCAGCCGCGCCACAGGCGTCAGTGTCCCCGTGCGCCCAACCTGGATATCGATGGCGTTCAGGACCGTCACCGCCCGCTCCGCCGGGAATTTATGTGCCGTCGCCCAGCGCGGGGCACGGCTGACAAAACCGAGGCGTTCCTGCAGCGCAAGATCATTGACCTTGTACACCACGCCGTCGATTTCATAACCCAGATCAGCACGCAGCGTCCCGACTTCTTCGTAATATTTCATCAACGTCGTCATATCCTTGCAGACACGAAACGGTTTGGCTTCGGCAAAACCCCAATCCGCTAATTTCTTGCGGATATCATTCTGGGTTTTTGCAATCGGCGCGCTGACCTCGCCCAATGAATATCCGAAGAAATGGATGGGCCTTGTTTCGGTAATTTTAGAATCTAATTGTCTTACACTTCCCGCCGCAGCGTTGCGCGGATTAGCGAACAGCTGCTTGCCGCCTTCGGTCTGTTTTTTGTTCAGCGCCATAAAATCATCGCGGCGCATGTAAATTTCGCCCCGCACCTCTAAGACATCCGGCGCGTCGCCCGGTAATTCCTGCGGCACATCCTTGATCGTGCGCACATTCGCCGTGATATCCTCGCCTTCGGCGCCATCGCCTCGCGTCGCGGCGAGAACGAGGCGGCGCTTTTCATACCGCAGCGAACATGAAAGCCCGTCAATTTTCGGTTCAGCCAGAATTTCCAGCGCAGCATCATCCTTCATGCCAAGAAAACGACGCACCCGCACGAGGAAATCGTTTAAATCTTCCTCACTGAATGCATTCGAGAGCGAAAGCATCGGTGTTGAATGCTTAACCTTGCGAAACCCTGCGCTGGGCGCAGTGCCCACCGTCTGCGTTGGGCTGTCAGGCGTGATTAAATCCGGGTATTCCGCCTCTATTTTTTCAAGCTCATGGCGCAGCCTGTCATAATCTGCATCCGAAATTTCCGGCTTGTCTTTCTGATAGTATAATTTGTCGTGCTGCCTGATCTGCCTGACCAGTTCGCCGTGACGGTAGCGGGCATCGAACAAATCCAGCGATGCTTTTTTCACGTACCGGTCTCCAGCAATTTATCCGCAGCACGGCGGGCCTCATCCGTTACGTTCGCGCCCGACAACATCCGCGCGATTTCCTCGCGGCGCTGTTTCTGGTCGATATGGATGACATTTGTTTTCACGTCGCTGGTTCCCGCCTTGGCAACAATATAGTGATCGCCCGCGCGCGCTGCTACCTGCGGCGCATGCGTCACCACAAGCACCTGCCGTTTACCCGCCAGCCGTGCCAGACGCTCACCAACCGCATCGGCTACCGCGCCGCCGATCCCTGCATCCGCCTCGTCAAAAATCAACGTTCCCGCTGCGCCAACTTCGGCCATTACCACTTTAAGCGCCAGCATGAAGCGGGCCATCTCGCCGCCCGAAGCAATTTTATTGAGCGCACCCGGCTCCGCCCCGGGGTTCGTCGCCACCAAAAACCGCACGCGATCGATGCCGCCGGGGCCCCAGCCCTTTTCTGGAAGCGTTTCAATTTTCGTTACGAATTTTGCCTTGTCGAGTTTCAAAGGCGGCAATTCTTTCGCCACTAATTTATCAAGTTTTACCGCCGCCAGCGCCCGCGTAGCAGAATCTTTTTCAGCCTGCGCGGCATATGCCTTGCGGGCTTTTTCAACCTTGCGCATTTGCTCTTCAAGCGCCTCATCGGCATGTTCGATCAAGTTCAATTTCGCAGCAAGCTTTTCGCGCATGACCGCCAGATCGTCTACCGCGCAATTGTGCTTACGGGCCTGTGATTTCAACTCATGCAAACGATCATCAATCGATTCAAGATCATGCCCCCCTTCCTGCAGATCGGCGGACAGCGACTGGATCAGCGCGCTTGCCTCCTGCATTTCCGCCGACGCGCGGTCCAGCGCGATGATGATCTGGTCAGCCGCGCCCGCCATCTTGCCCGCCACACGCACCAGCGTCGATGAAGCCTTTCGCACGGGGTCATTTTCGCTATTCAGAACGTCATAAGCGGTACCCAGCGCCTCCAGCGCCTGTTCACGGTTCATGAGACGTGCGCGCAAGGCGCTCAGTTCACTTTCCTCGCTCGCTTTCGGTGCCAGCGCGTCCAAATCCTCGACCGCCTGGCGCAAATACGTCTCTTCACTACGCGATTTTTCGGCGTCAATTTTAAGTGTTTCGAATTTTTCATTTTCGGCTTTCCACGCCACCCATAGCACCGCGAGTTTTGAATCAATCCCAGCATATTCATCCAGCAACTCGCCATGCGTCGCGGGGTTTAACAGCCCTTGTGTCTCAAACTGACCATGAATCTCCACCAGTGTCTCGCCGATTTGTTTTAGTAAGCCGATACTCACAGGCTGGTCATTGATAAAGGCACGACTGCGGCCATCCGCACTTACCGAGCGGCGCAGAATCAGTTCCTGGCCGCCCTCAAGATCGGCGTTTTTTAAAATCGTGATGGAAGGATGATTTTTCGGCACGTGAAATTCCGCGCTCACCTGAGCTTGTTCCGCACCTTTGCGCACCAGACCGCTTTCAGAGCGCGCTCCGAGCGCGAGGCCAAGCGCATCCAATAAAATGGATTTGCCCGCGCCCGTTTCCCCGGTGAGCGCGCAAAGCCCGCCCCGGAAATCAATGTTCAGCCGGTCGATCAGGACGACATTCTGGATACTCAGGCTGGCCAGCATAATGGGCCCATAAATTTAATCAGGTTTGAAAATGGAATCGATCGTGCGGTCAACGAAGTCGCGGTTCTCAAGAATGCGCTTGCGCTGCTGGTCGTCTAGCAATTCAAACGAACGCTTGTACCAGACGCTGCCGGGGTAATTATAACCAAGCACCGCTGCGATATTCGTGGCCTCTTCCTTAAGGCCGAGGGATAAGTAAGCCTCTACCAATCTATGTAGCGCCTCCGCCACGTGTGTCGTGGTCTGGTAATCTTTCACGACCGTTCTGAAGCGGTTCATTGCGGCGTTCACATGTCCGCGGTTCAGGTAATAACGCCCGATTTCCATTTCCTTACCCGCAAGGTGGTCAAGCGTCAGGTCGCGTTTCAGCGTCGCATCGCGCGCATACTGGCTCTCAGGGTAGAGACGCACGAGCGTCTCCAGCGCCTTCAAAGCCTCTTCCGTCATTTCCTGATCGCGCGCAACGTCGGAAATCTGTTCGTAATAGCAAAGCGCCTTCAGGTAATAGGCGTAATCGATATCCTTGCTGCCGGGGTGCAATTCGATGAAGCGGTCAAGCGCGAGAACGGCCTCGTCGTAACGCTGGTCGAGATAGGATGAATAAGCCGACATCAATTGCGCCTGTGTCGCCCATTGCGAATACGGGTGCTGGCGCTCGACTTCCTCGAAATATTTCGTCGCGGTGTCGTACTGCCCTTCGTCCATGGCGGTTGCGGCCTGATTATACAGGACGTCGACGGGCTTTTCCGTTTCGAACTTATCGTCCTTGTCTGATGAACACGCGGCCAGCGCCGTGATCATAAGCAGCATCAGGAAATAACGGCTGAAAGGACTGGTCTGGCGCATTCGAACTCCGCAAATTTTGTGAGTTTCCAGTTTAGTTTATATTTCGCGGCAAGCCAGTGAAAAAGCGGGTTTTCACCGATTTTCAGTCACGGGAATCATGAATTTATGAAAAATTAGGCGGCCTCGAGGGCGCGGGCTTTCGGGATGACGACATCCTGCAGCTCAATCACCTCGAACGCGTCCTGGCTCGCGAACAGCTTGCGGAGGACAGCATTGTTCATGGCATGGCCAGCCTTGACGCCTTCATAGGCACCGAGGACAGGAGCACCCGCGAGATACAGGTCGCCGATAGCATCCAGCAGCTTGTGCCGAATGAATTCATTGCTGTGACGCAGGCCTTCCGGGTTCATGACCTTATCCTTGTCGAGAACGATGGCGTTATCCAGTGAGCCGCCGCGTGCCAGACCGGCTTTTCTCATCATCTCGACCTCATGGAAGAAACCGAACGTGCGCGAGTCCGCGAGATCATGACGGAAATTACCATTCAGCAGCTTGATCTCATAACGCTGCCGACCGATATCCGGGTGATCGAAATTGATCTCGCCCGCGAAAATAAATTCTTCGGCGGGTTTCAAGGTGACAGTTTTGTCACCTTCTTCAACCGTAACTTCTTTCAAAATACGAATGGCGCGGCGGGGCGCGTTTTGAGCTGCGATACCTGCCTTGTCGATCATGTCGACGAAAGGTTTTGAACTGCCGTCCATGGCGGGCACTTCAGGTCCGTTCAATTCAATAAGGATATTATCAATAGCGCAGCCGCGCAGGGCGGCCATCAAATGCTCGATCGTGCCGATGCTGGCACCGGAGCTATTGGAAATAACAGTGCAAAGGCGTGTGTCCGTTACCTTGTCCCAGAGGGCAGGTATGCGGTTGTCGCCCTGAAGGTCGGTGCGCACGAATACAATACCGTGGCCTGCAGGGGCGGGTTTCAGGGCGAGATTAATCGCCGCGCCTGAGTGAAGGCCGGTTCCAGCTGTCGTGGTCTCTTTTTGAATAGTGTGTTGCATCAATACCTTAGTGCATGCAGTTGTATTAATTCTTACGCTAAAATATAGGAAATCCCTGCATTGCAACAAATCACAGATTGTTGCCCTCTGTTACAGAACGAAAAAAGGCCCCCGAAGGGGCCTTTAAAGAAAGTTTGAAACCTTAATTCGCCTGGCGTCTCAGGAAGGCCGGGATGTCCAGCTCATCATCAGCCTGCGCGCGGGGCCTTGCAGCCGGGGTATCGATATTGAGACGCCCCTGCGACGGACCTTGCGGCAGTGCTCCGCCCATTGAGGGCTGCGAGCGTGGCGGCGCGGCGCGTTCACGCGGCGCAACCTCCTCGCGCATCCCTTCGAGATGCTGCTGAACCGTTCCGGTAATGCGCTCGAACAACGAAGGCGTGCGTTTGCGGTCCGTGTTCGGAAGCTTCGGCGGGTTGAGCTGGATGCCGCCGCGCGATGTCGTCGTCTGCGCGTAAGATTGCGGTGATGGCGGCGTGTAGGCTTGCGGCGACATCAGGGAAGCAGCCGGATCAATGCCGCCCTCAACCGGTTTCGGCGGGATAAATGCTCCCTTGTACCGCTCACCGTGCAGCGCGGTATTCTGAGGTACGCTCAGGGCCTGCTGCGGCTCCATTGCCACGGCGAATTCACGCTGCTCATAGATTTCCAGTTCGGGGTCGACCGCAGCAGATGCAATCGCTTCCTGCTCGCGCGCATACGCGACAACAGGCGCAATACCTGGCGCCGCAACCGGCGGCGCGGTAATGCCGCGAATGTTACCGGCGGCGGAATAAGCCGGCGGCGCATTAAGCTGCGCAGCCGGGGGATAGGTGCGGCTTGTCGCAACGGGTTGCTGTTGTTGCTGGCTTTCGGTCTGCGGTCTGGCGCGCTCGAGGCCCGCCTTGCCGACAGCATTGATTTTGTTCGTGCCGCTGCCGCCGCGTGTTTTCTGCATGGCTTCCTTCTCGATGCCGGTGGCAACGATGGAAACACGCATGACGCCTTCGAGCGATTCATCAAATGTAGCGCCGAAGATAATGTTGGCGTCGGGATCGACTTCATCGCGGATGCGGTTACAGGCTTCATCCACTTCGAACAAGGTCATGTCATAGCCGCCGGTGACATTGATGATGACGCCGTGCGCGCCCTTCATCGAGATATCGTCCAGCAGCGGGTTGTTGATCGCGGCTTCGGCGGCCTGCACGGCGCGCTTGTCGCCCGTACCTTCGCCGGTGCCCATCATCGCCTTGCCCATTTCCATCATGCCGGTGCGGATATCGGCGAAGTCGAGATTAATCAGGCCCGGGCGCACCATCAGGTCGGTGACGCCGCGCACGCCAGATTGCAGAACACCGTCCACCATGCGGAAGGCTTCGGCAAAACCGACCTTCTCATTCGCCACGCGGAACAGGTTCTGGTTCGGAATCACAATCAGGGTGTCGACATATTGCTGCATTTCGTCGATGCCGCTGTCGGCCATGCGCATACGGTGCGTGCCTTCAAAATGGAATGGCTTCGTTACCACGCCGACTGTCAGGATTCCGCGCTCGCGGCAGGCCCTAGCAATCACAGGAGCCGCACCGGTGCCGGTGCCGCCGCCCATGCCGCAAGTTACGAACGCCATGTTCGCGCCCTCAACATGCTTCAGCACGTCTTCTAGTGATTCTTCAGCAGCTGCCTTACCGATCTCAGGTTTAGATCCTGCACCGAGGCCGCCCGTGACATGGGCGCCGAGCTGTATCTGGCGCTCCGGCGGGCAGAGGGTGTTTTCAAGAGCCTGGGCGTCTGTGTTGCAGACCAGGAATTCGCATCCTTCAAGGTTAGAGGAGATCATGTTGTTGACGGCGTTCCCGCCCGCGCCTCCCACGCCGATGACGATAATCTTTGGCGATAGCTTCTGAGCTGTTTTCGGCTGCATTTTGATATTGATCATTTTGGCCCCCTTGTCGGGTTTTGAACGGGTTACAAAGCTGAAGGACAGCCTCGTGGTAGGAATTGCGAAAAGTTTATGGGAGTTCTGAAAGGCAGAAAAGCAGAAAAGCGAATTGATTCAGGAGTTTTACGCAGCTTTGTGCTTCTTTCATGCTATCCGGGCCTGACAAAAAGATTCAAGGAAATTCGCTAAATGACTCATTTGATTCAGTTTTTTGAATCACTCATCTACATATAGAAGAGTTCACAGGCTTATACACACAATATTGTGGATAATTCGGCGATTCTACCAATTCTCGCGCAACCACAGACGGGCGCGCTCCCAAACGCTTCCCGCTTCGGCCTGCTCCATGATCGTGGCGGGCATTTCATCGGCGCGCTCAGAGACATAAGTCAGCAACCCGGCGGCGGTTGAAAAGGCCGGGCCGCTGACGGCATCGGGCAACCCACTGAGACGAATGGGCCGGCCCATGCGGACCTGCTTGTCCATGACGTGCTGGGCGATATCGCGGAGACCCGCGATCTGCGATGCGCCGCCGGTCAGAACCACGCGGCGGCCCAGCGCAGGCCCGAGACCGCTGTCATGCAACCTTGCCCGCACCAGTTCGAAAATTTCCTCAATGCGTGGTTGTATAATGCCAACAAGCAGCGAGCGCGGCACGTGGTTCGGCTGATGGCGCTCATCTTCGCCTAACCTTGGCACATCAATCAGTTCGCTTTCGTCATGGCCTGCGCCCAGCGCGCTGCCATATAAAACTTTCAAACGCTCGGCATCGACCAGCGAGGTCGTCAGCCCGCGCGCGATATCGCTCGTAACGTGCTGACCGCCGACGGGGATGGCATCGCTGTAAATGATGGAGCCGCCATGGAACACGGCATAAGACGTCACGCCGCCACCCATATCAATAAGCGTGCAGCCTAAATCCATCTCATCTTCCACGAGACATGCCAGTCCCGACGCGTAAGAGGAGGTGCAAAACGCCGAGATATCTAAATGTGAGCGATCGATACAGGTCGCGATATTCCGCAGCGCCGACATATCGCCCGTTACCATGTGGATATCGACGCTCATATTCTGGCCAAACATACCGCGCGGCTCACGAATACCTTCATGCCCGTCAATGTGATAATTGATCGGCACCGTGTGAATGAGTTCGAAATCATCGCTCATGACGTTTTCCTGCGCCTTGGCGAGCGCGCGGCGCACATCGTTGTCGGTAATTTCGTGTCCAGCAATTTGTAAATCTGCCCGGTGCGCGTGTGAAACCGCGTGCACGCCCGGCAAATTCACGACAACCTCGCGCAGAGGATACCCCTTCATGACGCTTGCCGCCATGTTCTCGGCGGCGTGTACCGTCTGGCGGAGGACATTCTCGGCGGCGTTCAAATCCGTGATCGTACCGTTCTTGACGCCTTTCGAGGCATGATGCCCCACACCCAGCACCTCGAACCCACCCTCATTGTCGGCAACGCGCCCGATAAAGCACGTGATCTTGCTGCTGCCGATATCGAGGGCAGCGAGGAGAGAACCTCTGGGTTTGTGTTTGTGCTTCATGTGTTGATATAGTGTCAGATATTGCTGCCGGCCTTGGTACTTGCCTGGTAGTCCTGCGCCGCCCCGGGCGCGGGTTCAACGATCATACGGCTCTCTTCGCGTAGATCAACAGAAAGAATATCTTTTTCTAATAACCCCTCTTTTTCCACGGCTTCCGCCAGTTTCCGGAGGGCCAGCCCCGTTTCCCCTTCGGGCAGTTTGGCGGTAATATCATCCCGGAACACAAGATCCCAGCGCCGCCCGCCGATCCATTTCGCGGCCTTTACGCGGGACATGATCTGCGGCTCGGCCTCGAGGTTTTTGACCAGTTCGGGCGCACGCTCCGGTGCCCCCTCGCCCATAACAATGACCAGATTTTTAAACCGCCCGAGATTTTCGCGGGTGATCGGCTTACCCTTCTCGTCCAGCAACTCCAGCGTGCCGCCTTCCTGCCAGAGCGCCAGCGGCTTTTTCTCCGTCAGCCCGACATAAATCGTATCCGGCAGGCGGCGCTCGACATGCGCATCGCGTATCCAGTTAATTCTTTTGATCTGCTCCTGCGCTGCAACGGGGTCGAAAGCGAATAACGGGTCGCCTTTTTCTGTAGCGATGATCGCTTTCAGTATCTCCGGGTTCGTATAAACACGTCCCTCGACCATAATATTCTGCACGGAAAAACCAGCTTCCGAAGTTCCCTCATGCACCTGCGCCGCCAGCCAGTCGCCGGTCCGGGTCGCGCTGCCGCTCAGGAAAAACCACGACCCTGCCCAAAAACTCAGACCCGCAATCGCCAGCGCGATGCCGAAACGTTTGAGCCATGGCATCAGCACGGAAAGCGGCCCCTTGCGCCGCTTGTTACCAGTGAATTTGCTTTTATAGGTGGCCATTACAGCTGTCTCCGGAACAGACGCGCATCGACAGGGACAGAATCTTTCGGGAAATTTCTTTTTCTGCGTTCTTCAATCGCCTCTTCAATCAGCGCCGTCAGCAATTCCGAGAACAGTTTCGGCTCGGGTGCGGCCTCCCACAGGAAATAACCGATCGAGCCGGGCCACGGGTTGACTTCGTTCAACCAGATTTCGCCGCTCTTGGAATCACCGATAAAATCAATACGCGGCGCGCCGGTGCCATCCAGACCTTCATACATCTGCACCGCCCAGCGGCGGATATTTTCCTCGGTTTTCGCATCGAGCATCGGGTTGATTTCGCGTGTGAGCGACAGCATGCCCTGGCTTGCCTGTCCGGGCTGCTTGCTACCGCCCTTTTGGCCTTTTGTGCCGCCAGATAAATATTTCTTTTTGAAATCGAGCAGCTCTTCGTTGTTTTTCGGACGTTCGATGGCCGATGTCTTCACGCTGCCGAATGCCTTCGTCACCGCGACATTATATTCGACCATATTGGGAACGAACGGCTCAACCACCGCCACCTCGTCAAATTCAAAAATCGACGGCAGGCAGGCCGCGATTTCTTCGGCGTTCGTTGCCTTTGCTACGCCGATGGAGCTGCCCAGATGCGCGGGCTTAACAATGCATGGAAAACCTATATTTTTTTCGCGCAGCGTCTCTTCAATTTTGCCGCGCGCGATCATGTACCCTTCTGTGGGCCGTTTCAGCACCGCGCAAGGCAGAACCGGGATGCCAATCCCCTGCATCGCTTTTTTCGTCGCAGCCTTGTCCATCAGGACGGATGAAGCCAGCGTTCTCATGCCTGCATAGGCGACGCCCGCCATTTCAAACAGGCCCTGCAGATTGCCGTCCTCACCAAACAAGCCATGGAAGGATGGAATGGCCACATCGAATTCAATCGTCTTGCCGCCGCTGAACAGCCCGGTTTTCTTGGGCAGCAACCGCCCGGTTTTCCCCGCCGTGACATCCAGCGTCACTTCCTGCGTCTGCGCCCGGCTGTTGGCATGGAGCATATAATTCTCGCGCTTCCGCAAAACATCGCCGGTCAGCCACACGCCGTCCGGGGTGATATAGACCGGGAAGGCTTCGAACTTCGGATCTATCGCCCCCAGAATCTGCAGACCGGTCACCACCGAGACATCATGCTCGGGCGAGCGGCCGCCAAAAAACACGGCGATGCGTTTTTGAGATTTTATTCCTTTTTGGGATTGCATGATTTTACTATTCGTCCGGGCGTGCTATGACAGTTACGGCAACATTAAAGCATGAAAAACATAGTGATTAAAGATAATTTGGCCACGCCAGTGACGTCACTCATAAGCTCTGAAAGCCTTGGGAAAAAGGATTCTCCCGTGGTGGTCTGGGGGCATGGCTGGGGCCAGAGCCGCAAGGCCTTCCGTCCGCTCGCTGAAGGGCTTGAATCCTTCGGCACCCATATCCTTGTTGATTTTCCCGGTTTCGGTGACAGCCCCATGCCGCTCGAACCGTGGGGCACAGCCGAATACGCCGATGCTGTCGCCGAGTTCCTGAGACAAAATTCAAACGGTCCTGTCATCTGGGTCGGGCATTCATTTGGGTGCCGTGTGGGCCTGCAACTGGCCTCGCGCCACCCTGATCTCATCTCGGGGCTCTTCTTAATTGCCGGTGCAGGATT
>Ga0138256_10000449_pt1 | contig 45176 bp, 49 predicted proteins | sample KNB2016incub_MG_FD_105486 | JGI IMG/M metagenome (GOLD analysis project Ga0138256, IMG submission 105486) | Active sludge microbial communities from wastewater in Klosterneuburg, Austria - KNB2014incub_MG | ecosystem: Engineered > WWTP > Activated sludge > Unclassified | place: Austria... | reverse complement strand
CGACAACATCCAGATGGAGATCACGCTTATCGCCCCGATCGCAATGGAAAAGGGCCTCCGTTTCGCTATCCGCGAAGGCGGCCGCACCGTCGGCGCCGGTACCGTGTCCGATATTGTTGAGTAAGTAATTATGTTGAACGAAAAGATCCGCATCAAGTTGAAGGCCTACGATCACCGCGTTCTCGATCAATCGACGACCGAGATCGTTGATACGGCAAAGCGTACGGGAGCCAGGATCGCAGGCCCGATCCCTCTTCCGACGGTCAAGAACAAATGGACCGTACTTCGCGGGCCGCACGTTGACAAGAAGTCGCGTGAGCAGTTCGAGATCCGGACGCATAAGCGGCTTATGGATATTCTCGACCCAACGGCGGAAACGGTCGATGCGTTGATGAAACTCGATCTGCCCGCGGGTGTTGACGTCGAGATCAAAGCGTTTGGCAAGAATTAGTTTTGAGCGGCTGCGCTAGCAGGCTCTTTGGTACGGAGAATCGCCGAAAGGCGGATGTCCGAACGAGAAATATATGATCAGTGGAATCATTGGCAGAAAAATGGGTATGACGCAGATCTTTGCGGAGGACGGTACGGTTACGCCCGTAACGGTCATCAAAGCAGGTCCCTGTGTTGTGATCCAGACAAAGAGTGCGGCGGGACGCGATGGCTACAACGCTGTTCAACTCGGACTTGTCGAAGAAAAACCGGTTCGCCTAAAGAACGTCTCGAAGCCGCTTCGCGGACATTTTGAGATCACCGGCGGCGGCGTTCCTCCGACGCGTGTCCTTAAGGAGATTCGCCTTACCGACGCTCCGGAAGCGGCGGTCGGTGACCAGGTCAAGGTCGATGTTTTCGCAGACGGAGACAAGATCGAGGTGGTCGGGCGTTCGAAAGGACGCGGTTTCGCCGGTACGATCAAGCGGCACAATTTTTCACGCGGCCCGGAATCGCACGGTTCGATGAACGTTCGTCGGCCGGGTTCGATCGGCCAGTCGGCATATCCGTCGCGTGTTATAAAGGGCACGCGTTCGTCGGGCCATATGGGCGACGAAAGGGTAACGGTCAAAGGCCTTACGGTCGCGAAGGTCGATGTTGACAACAATTTGCTTTTGGTCCGCGGCGCGGTTCCGGGAGCGAACGGAAGTCTGGTCATTGTTAAGAAATCATAGGTTCAAAGTTCGAAGTTCAAAGTTCTAGGTTAGAGGCCTTGAACCGTCGGACTTAGGACTTGGAACTCGAACGGAGTGAGATTATGCCTACCGTAAAGGTTCGCAATTTGAAGAATAAAGAGGTCGGAGACATTCAGCTTTCGGATGCCGTATTCGGTGCCGAACTGAACGAATCGCTCATCCACGCTGCGGTGATGAATTACCGTGCGAACGGACGGCAGGGAACGTCCGCGACGAAGACTCGCGGCAATGTTTCGGGTTCGGGCCGCAAGCTTTGGAAGCAAAAGGGAACGGGCCGCGCTCGTATCGCGTCGCTCCGTTCGCCTCTCTGGAAAGGCGGCGGCAACGTTCATGGGCCGCAGCCCCGCGACTGGTCGTACCAGATGCCGAAGAAGATGCGCCGCGGCGCGCTGCGTTCGGCCCTTTCGGAAAGACTTCGCGAAGGCAATCTGATCGTCGTTGACGAGATCGGCTTCGCGGCGCCGAAGACGAAGGATTTCCTTGCCGCTCTCGCATCTCTCGGCTTGATCGAGAATGCAAAGCGGGCAAAGACGCTGATCGTTGATTCGCTCGATAATGCGAATCTCGTGCTTTCATCGCGAAACGTAGAAAAGACGAAGGTTACGAATAGCTTCGGGCTTAATATCTACGACATCATTTATCACGAAAAGCTCGTGATCTCGAAGGCCGCGATCGAGGAGATCGTTTCTCTGCTCGATCCGAAGTCGGAAGGTGCTGCGGAACAGGCTGAAGCTCCGGCTAAGGCAAAGAAGGCAGCTTTGGCGGCAGGCGATGCAAAGACTGCGAAGAAGAAGGCTGAAAAAGCAGACGTTGAAGCTCCTGCGAAAGAGAAAAAGGCTGCGGCGAAAAAGCCGGCGAAAGAGATTGTAGAAGAAGCGGCTCCTGCGGCTGAGGAGGCAAGCGAAAATGAGTAACTTGAGCGTTTGGAATATTTTGAAGTCGCCGGTCGTTACGGAAAAGAGCGTGATCCTCAAGGAGGATTCGACCGAAGAGGATACCGATCGGAAGCAGGGCCAGGTTCTGACCTTTCGTGTTGACAAGAAGGCGACGAAGCCTGAGATCAAGTCGGCTGTCGAAGAGATCTTCAATGTCAAGGTCTCGACGGTCCGCACTGTCCAATACGAAGGCAAAATGAAACGCCGAGGACGCATCGAAGGGCGCCGGCCGGATTGGAAGAAGGCTTATGTGACCTTAAGAAAGGGCGAGCCGATGGTCGATTACGCGGAAGCGATATAACGATCTTGGATTTAGATATTGGATATTGATCGTCGGTTATTCGGCGATCGATCCAAGATCGGTGATCCGGGATCCAAAATGGAAATATGGGAATCAAGAGATTAAAACCGACATCGCCGGCACGCCGCTATCAGACATATCTGACGCGTGATGAGTTGACGCCGGGAGCGACACCCGAGAAATCGCTGCTCGAACCGAAAAAGCGGATCTCCGGACGCAATAGCGACGGTCGCATCACGGTTCGACGCCGCGGCGGAGGCCACAAGCGGTTTTACCGCGTCATCGATTTCAAACGCGATAAAGCAGGCATTCCGGGCAAGGTCGCGCAGATCGAGTACGATCCGAATCGTTCGGCGCATATCGCGCTCATTAGCTACCTTGACGGCGAGAAGCGTTACATCATCGCTCCCGTCGGACTGAAGGTCGGAACGCAGATATTGAGCGGTGCGGACGCCGATATTCTTCCTGGCAATGCACTGCCGATCACGAATATCCCGCTCGGCACCGAAGTTCATAACATCGAGCTTCGTCCCGGAAAGGGAGGCCAAATGGTCCGTTCGGCCGGCGGTTTCGCGCAGATCGTCGCAAAAGACGGTGATTTTGCTCAGCTTCGAATGCCTTCCGGCGAAGTTCGACGCGTACCCGTAGTTTGCTATGCGACGGTCGGCCAGGTCGGCAACACCGAGCACGAGAACGTTTCGCTCGGTAAAGCGGGACGCAACCGCTGGAAAGGTAAGCGGCCGAAAGTTCGCGGCGTTGCGATGAACCCGGTCGATCACCCGCACGGCGGCGGTGAAGGTAAAACGTCAGGCGGACGCAATCCCGTTACGCCTTGGGGACAGCCGACCCGCGGTTACAAAACGCGCCGCAACAAGCGTACGAACAATATGATCGTCCGCGACCGACGCAAGAAATAAGGTTTTTTCGATAGTCAAGAGGACTGTTTAAGATATGCCACGTTCAGTTAAGAAAGGCCCGTTCATCGACCTGAGTGTTCAGAAGGTCGTACAGCGCATCGTAAGCGGCGGTGCGAAACCGCCCGCGATCCGTACCTGGTCGCGACGCTCGACGATCTCGCCGGATATGGTTGGCCTGACCTTCGGAGTTCACAACGGCAAACGTCATATCCCCGTATTCGTTACGGAGAATATGGTCGGCCACAAGCTTGGCGAATTTTCACCGACACGCGTTTTCAAGGGCCATCCGGGCACAAAAGCGGAGAAGATGGCGAAGAGGAAATAAATGGAAGCGGTAGCAAAGATAAAATATTTGAAAGGCAGCCCACGAAAGACGCGTCTCGTGATCGATATGATCCGCGGCGAGAATGTTTCGCGTGCACTTGCTGTTCTTAAATTCACAGACAAGCGTGCTGCGGACCCGATCGCACAGTGTTTGAACTCGGCGATCGCCAATGCGACCTACAAGGCCGAGCAGGACAACATCGCGATCGATCCCGACGATCTTTGGGTGAAGACGTGTTTCGTGGATATGGGCCCGACAAAGGGCAGGAAGCGTATGCGTCCTGCGCCGCAGGGACGCGCGTATCAAGAACGACGCCATTATTGCCACATCACGATCCACGTGACCAGCGAAGAACAGCCGAAAACCGAAAAGGAACTTCGTGCTGAGGCCGCGAAGGCCAAACGCGCCGCCGAGGGCGGAAAGGCGAAGCCAAAGAACGAGAAGGCAAAGCCGGCCGCGAAGAAGGCTGAGAAGGCAAAGGCCGAAGAGGTCGAGGCGAATGTCGAAACTGCACCGGTCGAAGCGACTCCTGTCGAGACCGTTGAAACATCCGCACCGGCGGTAGAAGTTGCTGAAGGTGAAGCCGTTGTCGAGAGTATGCCGGAGAGCAGCGAGGAAACAGGAAAGGAATAGGCCGTTAGCCGAATAAGAGCGAAAATATGGGACAGAAAGTTCATCCTTACGGCTTTAGGGTCGGATACAACAAAGATTGGCACTCGCACTGGTATGCAAAGCAGGATTTTGCCGCATTCCTTGCGGAGGATCTGAAACTCAAGCGCGTGCTCAAGAAGAAGTTCGCAGGCGGCGGCGTTTCGCACATTGATATCGAACGTGCGGCAGCCCGCTTGAAGATCGTGATCTACACATCGCGTCCGGGCATCATCATCGGACGCAAAGGCGCCGAGATCGACAAGCTTCGCGAGGATCTTGCACGCAAGACCGGCCGCGACGTGATGATCTCGATCCTTGAGATCAAGCATCCGGAACTGAATGCTCAGCTGCAGGCCGAGAAGATCGCGCAGCAGCTCGAGAAGCGTATCGCTTTCCGCCGTGCGATGAAGAAGACGATGGAAGAATCGATCCGCTTCGGAGCGCAGGGAATTAAGGTGATGATCGCAGGCCGCTTGAACGGCGCTGAGATCGCCCGTACGGAATGGTCGCTGCAAGGACGCCTTCCGCTGCATACTTTGCGTGCGGATATTGATTTCGGTTTTGCGGAAGCACTGACCACGTTCGGCATTATCGGCGTGAAGGTTTGGATCTACCGTGGTGAGATCCTTGATCCGAAAGCCTCGATGGCACGCGGCACGACGACCGATCCGATGAACGAAGTTAAGGTTGACCGAAGCGCGATGCGCGAGCGCCGTCCGCGTCGAGACGACAGACGGTAAAAGGGATATTGGCTGATCGTGAGTAGTTGATGCGGACAGATCGGTCAACGAATAGCGATCAGCGAGCGACGAGTAACGAGGTTTGAATTTATGTTGATGCCGAAAAAGGTAAAGCACCGAAGGGTTATGAAGGGCCGTATGCGCGGAAAAGCGTCTCGCGGCGACAAGCTTAACTTTGGTGACTTTGGGCTCAAAACACTTGAAGCGGGTTGGATCACGGATCGTCAGATCGAGGCCGCTCGTATCGCGATGACGCGTCACGTCAAACGCGGCGGCAAGATCTGGATCCGGATGTTCCCCGATAAGCCGATCACGAAGAAGCCGGCAGAAACTCGTATGGGTTCAGGCAAAGGAGCTCCGGATCACTGGGTCGCGGTCGTAAAACCGGGCCGTGTGTTGTACGAGATCCAGGGCGTAGATGAGGCATTGGCACGCGAAGCTATGCAGCTTGCGGCACAGAAGCTCCCGATCAAGACGAGATTCGTCTCGAGAGCTGACCTCGAAGGAGGCATCGTTTAAGAGAAATGAAACGCAAGGAGCAGTTGGACCAGTTAAAGGATATGAGCGTCGAGGAGCTCAACGAGCAAGCCGAAGCTCTCAAAGAGTCGCTTTTTCGTTTGAAGTTCCGCAAGGCACTCGGTGTTGGCGAAACGTTGAATGATATTCGCCGTGAAAAGAAGACGCTGGCGCGTGTTTATACGCTGCTAAATAATAAAGGAAGCGACGCAGAAGCAGCCTAAGGCTTGGCGTAGATATTTGATCAGCAATGGCTACTAATAAACAAGAAGAAGAGATCGTGACGGCGGACGTCCCAGAGACGGCCAAGCCCGGTCGAAAGCGCATCGAGAAGGTCGGTGTCGTCGCTTCGGACAAGATGACCAAGACGGTTACCGTCCGCGTCGATCGCCAGGTCAAGCACCCGGTCTATCGCAAATACGTCAAGAAGCGAAAGAAATTCATGGCCCACAACGATCTTGAGGCAAAAGTTGGCGATCGCGTTAGGATCGTCGAGACACGGCCGATGTCGGCAAGAAAGCGCTGGCGTGTCGCCGAAATCCTGCAGCGTGCGGAGAGATAGTTTTGGGGACCGCTTTTAGGGCGGCGAACGGACCGCTAAAAGCGGCCGCTCCAGTGAAGGGAGAAAGAATATGATTCAGATGCAGACCTCTTTGGCGGTCGCAGACAATTCAGGCGCAAAGCGTGTCGAGATGATAATGCCCGTAGGCGGCTCGACAAGCAAGATCGCTCGTCTCGGCGACACGATCAAAGTTACCGTCAAAGAAGCCGCACCGGATGGCACGGCAAAGAAGGGAAAGGTCTATAGCGCGGTGATCGTCCGCACGCACAAAGAAGTTCGACGCCGCGACGGTTCGTATATCCGATTCGACGAGAATGCGGCCGTTCTTATCAAGGACGACGGGACTCCGATCGGGACACGCGTTTTCGGCCCAGTCGCACGTGAGCTTCGCGAGAAGAACTTTATGAAGATCGTAAGTCTCGCTCCGGAGGTTATCTAGAAAGAAATGAAACCGGTAAAGACAGGTACTGTAAACAGCAAGATCAAACGCGGCGACCAGGTCGTTTTCATCGCGGGCAAGGAATACAACCGCTATGATGCGGCCGGCAAACGCCAACCGTATCGCGGCAAAGTGATCGCGGTCGATGCGCGGCTCGGTAAGGTAAAGGTCGAGGGGGCGATGATGGTAAAACGCCACGTCAAGCCCGTGCCGCAGATGAATCGCGAAGGCGGCATCAAGGAACAGGAAGCTTGGGTGAGCGCGTCGAACGTCGCACTCGTCGATCCTGAAACGGGCAGCCCGACGCGAGTGAAGATCGAGTTCCGCGACGGCCAAAAGGTCCGGGTCGCAAAGAGCGGAAAGGTAATAGCCGACTCGGGTGAATATAAACGCGAAAAGAGCCATACGCTCGAAGGCGTCGATGACGTCAACCCGACAGAAGGTTAATTTTTTAACGAGCCGGCAACGCGATCTTTGCGGGTCCCGGCAGCAGAAAGGCAGGAGAAGCCACCGATAAAATGGCAAGGTTAAAAGAAAAATATAAGAGCGAGATAGCACCGGCGCTCGCCAAGGAATTCGGGATCAAGAACCCGATGGCGATCCCTAAGATCGAAAAGGTCGTGATCAATATGGGCCTCGGCGAGGCTTCGACCAATGCGAAGCTTCTCGATGTGGCCGCTGAAGAGTTGAAGTCGATCACGGGACAGAAGCCCGTTGTAACGAAAGCGAAGAAATCGATCGCGGCGTTCAAGCTTCGACAGGGAATGAGCATCGGCACGATGGTCACTCTTCGTGGCGAACGTATGTTCGAGTTCCTCGATCGCCTGATTTCGGTCGCGCTGCCGCGTGTTAGAGACTTTCGCGGCATTTCGGGTAAGGCTTTTGACGGCCGAGGCAATTATACGCTCGGCATTCGCGAACAGCTGATCTTCCCGGAAATCGATTTTAACAAGGTCGATAAGACCCGCGGAATGAACATTTCGATCGTAACGACGGCTCGTAATGATGACGAAGCTCGTTCGCTGCTAAAAGGGCTCGGAATGCCCTTCAGACAATAAGATATGGCAAAGATCAGCAAGGTAGTAAAGAACAACAAGCGAAAGGCGATGGTCGCAAACTATGCCGAACGCCGCCGCGAGTTCAAGAAGATCATCAACAATCCGGCGTCGTCGCCCGAGCAAGTTGACGAGGCGGTTATGAAGCTTCAGAAGATGCCGCGCGATGCGAGCCCGATCCGTGTTCGCAACCGCTGCTCGCAGACGGGCCGTCCACGCGGCTTCTTGCGGAAATTCGGCATTTCACGTGTCGCGCTTCGAGACCTCGCACGCGAAGGGCAGATCCCCGGCGTTGTGAAATCAAGCTGGTAACACGATGGGGATTTGAGGTCGCGGATAACGGCATTGATCCGTAAGAGCGCGATCCTTCAATAGAGTTTGAAATACGGAGCGGAAGAGGAAGCGGATGTTCGCCCTTGCGAGATCCAAGATACACGATCCGCGATCAATTGACGGAGTTTAATTAGAATGACAGACCCAATAGCCGATATGCTTACACGGATACGCAACGCGATCGCTGCGAACCATCCGCGTGTCGATATCCCCGGCTCGAAGCTCAAAATGGAAGTCGCCCGCATCCTAAAGGAGGAGGGCTATATCAATAGCTTTTCGACCAAGGGAGAAGGGCCGAAATACGCGATCCGCGTGTTCCTGCGATATGACGCAAAGGGCGTCTCTTCGATCACGCACCTTTCGCGTGTGTCGAGTCCCGGTCGCCGCGTCTATGTCGGCTCGCAAGAGATACCGAAAGTTCTCGGCGGATACGGCATCAATATTGTATCGACCTCTAGAGGTCTAATGAGCGGTAAAAAAGCTCGCGCGGAAAAGATCGGCGGCGAACTCATTGCCGAGATCTACTAAAGCTTTAGAATGAGGATCCGGCGAGAGCGAGTAAGCTTTACCGGCCTTTAAGTAAAAGATATGTCACGAGTAGGAAAAAAACCGATCGCTATCCCGGCGGGTGTAACCGTTACGATCAGCAACGACAAACTAGAAGTAAAAGGCCCGAAAGGAACGCTTTCGACTCCGGTTCCGGCGGGCGTTAGTTTCAAGCAAGAGGACGGTTCGCTTGTCGCTGAACGCGCAAGCAAGGACGAGGCCGCATTCCACGGCCTTGCGCGCGCTCTCGCGAACAATGCGGTTGTCGGCGTAACGGAGGGCTTCTCGAAGGCTATGGACGTCGTCGGCGTCGGATACAAGGTTGAGATCCAAGGCAAGAAGATCGTTTTTGCCCTCGGGTATTCACATCCGATAGAATATCCGCTTCCCGATGGGATCGAAGCAAAGTCGGAACGCCTCAATACAAAGGCGTCGATCAATCAGTATCAGACGACGATCACGCTTTCCGGTATCGATAAGCAAAAACTCGGACAGGTCGCGGCGGAACTTAACCGCCTGCGCAAGCCCGATGCTTATAAGGGAAAGGGCATTCGATACGCCGATAAATTTTACAAGCTCAAGCCCGGTAAGACCGGTAAATAGGGCTGAATTAGGAAAAGAGTTATGGCACAGAAAAGCAGATCAGACATTCGCCAAGGCGTGCATAGCCGCATCAGGAAGAAAGTGCGCGGTACGGCAGATCGTCCGCGGCTCGCGGTCTTTCGCAGCCTGAATCACATTTACGCGCAGGTCATTGACGATGCGAACGGCAAGACGCTGGCTTCGGCTTCGACCGCCGAGAAGGATTTTTCGGGCAAGACCGGCGGAAATATCGACGCTGCAAAAGCGATCGGAAAGTCGATCGCCGAGCGTGCGCTGAAGGCAGGCGTTTCGAGCGTCGTTTACGACCGCGGCGGTTATCTCTATCACGGTCGCGTCAAGGCTCTTCTTGATTCGACGCGAGAGAACGGACTTAATAAGCACGAGGCTAAACAGAACGCGGGCGAAGCCGCCTAAACAGCATCATTTAGAAATGAATAAGAAACAGAGAATTTCACCCGCAGGCCTGATCCTCAAAGACCAGCTCATCTCGATCAATCGTGTAACGAAGGTCGTAAAGGGCGGTAAGAACCTTTCGTTCGCAGCTCTCGTTGTCATCGGCGACGAAGCCGGCCACGTCGGTTTTGGAACAGGCAAAGCAAAAGAAGTGCCGAATGCGATCAAGAAGGCAGTTGAGGCGGCGAAGAACAGCCTGATCCACGTGCCGCTAGTTAACGGGACGCTTCCGCACGAACTCATCGGCGAATACGGCGCCGGACGCGTGCTGATGAAGCCCGCGGCCGAAGGAACCGGCGTTATCGCCGGCGGTGCGGTCCGGGCAGTGATGCAGTCGCTCGGCGTGCACAACGTCCGAACGAAGATATTGGGATCGAATAACGCTCACAACGTTATTCGAGCGACCTTCGACGGCCTGCTCAGAATGAAGGATCCGATGGAAGTCGCACGGCTTCGCGGCAAGCAGGTCGAGGAACTCGTATAAAGTGCGTAAGTGCGGAAACGTAAGATGCGGATCCGGCAATATTAAGAAATGGCAAAGAAAGCAGAAAATTCGAAAGCTGGAAGCATCGAGATCCAGTACTACCGAAGCATGATCGGCTATGCTAAAAAGCAGAAGGAGATCGTAAAGAGCCTCGGCATAACGAAGCTTAATCAGACGGTAACGCGGCCGGATTCGCCGGCGACGCGTGGTATCGTCGCGAAGGTGCCGCATTTGCTGCGAATCGTAAGTGGCGAATAGTAGGTCGCGACCCAAGAGGAAATCATGGCTTTATCACTAAATAATTTACATCCTGCCCCCGGTTCGACGCATAAGAAGAAACGCGTCGGCCGCGGTCCCGGTTCGGGCCTTGGCAAAACGTCCGGTCGCGGGCACAAAGGGCAGAAGTCCCGTTCGGGCTATGCAAGCCGTCCGGGTTTCGAGGGCGGACAGATGCCGCTCCAGCGTCGTCTTCCCAAACGCGGATTCACGAATATCTTCAAGAAACAGTGGATCGAGATCAGCCTTGCAAAGATCGAAGCGAGCTTTCAGGCCGGCGACGAAGTAACGCCGGAGATCCTGCACGATCGAGGCCTTATCAAGAAGGCGAAGCACGATCTTGTCATTCTTGGCAACGGCGACTTTACGAAGTCTTTGAAGATCAGCGCTCACCGGTTCACGAAAACCGCGAAAGAGAAGATCGAGAAAGCGGGCGGAACGGCGACGCAGATCTGATCGCTCGCCCTTTGGGTTTATTATGAGAGCAGAACGCTCTCGCACGGGGAAAGCCTTTTTAAGCCGAGACTTATATGGAGAAGTTTTTTAACGCGGTCCAAAATATGTTCCGGATCGCCGAGCTGCGAAAGAGAATATTCTTTACGCTCGGGCTTCTGGCGGTCTATCGCCTTGGCGCTCATATCACGGCGCCGGGCATCGACAAAGTTCGCCTCGAAGCGGTTTGGGGCGAGGTTGCCGGAACCCTGCTTGGTGTTCTAGACCTTTTCTCGGGCGGTAACTTTCGCACGATCTCGGTTTTTGCGCTCGGCGTAACGCCGTACATTACTGCATCTATCATTATGCAGTTGATGCCCGTGCTTTCACCGACGGTCAAAAAGATCCAGGAAGAAGGTGAGGTCGGACGTCAAAAGCTGAATCAATGGACGCGTTACGCGACCGTGGCCCTCTGTGCGGTTCAGACGTTCTTTGTGGCGACGTGGCTTTCGCGAAACCAAGTTATTCCCGATAGCTGGGTCGCGACGGCGATGATCGTCATCACGCTTACGACCGGTTCGATCTTCGTGATGTGGCTTGGCGAGCAGATCACGGAACGCGGGGTCGGCAACGGTATCTCGCTTCTCATTTTTGCGGGTATCGTGATCGGGCTGCCGAACGGACTGAAACAGGTTTCGGAGCGTGTCAGCAGCGGCGACGCCGCCTCCACGCTTGGAGTTGTTTTCCTCGTGGTCGTAATGGTCGCACTGATCGCCGTGATCGTTTACGTTGAATCTGCGAGAAGGAATATTGCGATCAGCTACGCAAACAGACGCGTCGGCAACCAGACATTCCGCGGGCAGGAGACGAGCCTTCCTTTGAAGATCAATATGGGCGGCGTTATCCCTGTGATCTTCGCTTCGTCGGTGCTCGCTTTGCCGCAGACGGTCTTTGCAGCATTTCCGCCAGATCCGAATCAACCGAATGCCGCGTGGTCGAAGGTTTACGCTTTCTTCCAGCAGTTCCACGGCGGCGATCCGTATTACGAACTCGTTTTCCTATCGCTCATCGTTCTGTTCACTTTCTTCTATATCACGATCATCTTCAATACGGATGAGGTCGCGGATAACTTGAGAAAGCACGGCGGATTTGTTGCCGGTATCCGTCCCGGCGCGCCGACAGCGGACTATTTGAACGACATTATGACGAAGCTGACGACCGTCGGAGCGATCTACCTCGCACTCGTCGCGTTCATACCGCAGCTTCTTCTGAGCGGATTCAAGGTCGCTCGTCTGCCGTTCTTCGGCTCGGGCCTTGACAACTTTTTGACATCGACGCCGGGTTTGAGTTGGATACCAACCGGCCTCGGATATCAGTTTTACTTTGGCGGCACGTCGCTGCTGATCTTGGTCGGTGTTGCGATGGATACCGTCGCGCAGATCGAGGCTCAGCTCGTGATGAGGAATTACGAAGGTTTCCTCGGAGCGGGGTCAAGGCTTCGCGGCCGTAGAAGCTAGGCGCTTTGTAGCCACAGCGGACACCTGGACTTTAGAAGGACACGCTCTTTCTGATCAGTTGTGCCTGCTGTGGCAACTTACTTTTGATGGATAAGATAATCGTACTGATCGGCGCTCCGGGAGCAGGCAAGGGAACGCAGGCAAGACTGTTGAATGAACGACGGGGAATTTTGCAGATATCGACCGGCGATCTGTTCCGTGCGATGAAGTCAGCAGACACGCCGCTCGCCCGCGAAGTACAGGCCGTTATGGCGGCGGGTGAGCTTGTTTCAGACGAACTTACTTTCAAGGTAGTACAGGATCGAACATCTTTGCCGGACGCCTCGGGCACGTATCTTCTTGACGGGTATCCGCGAACGCAAGTTCAGGCCGGACAGCTTGAAGGATTGGCGGAGGAACAGGAAAAAGAGATCGTTGCTGTTGAGATAGACGTTCCTAGAGAGGCTCTCTTCAAGCGACTTACCGGCCGCCGATCGTGTCCCGTTTGCGGCGAGATATATAATATCTATTCCAAGCCGCCGAAGGTCGAAGGCCGCTGCGACGCACATCCGGACGTGGAACTCGAGCACAGGAAGGACGATCAGGAAGAGACGGTCGCTGCACGGCTTGCGACATACGATGAGTTGACGGCGCCCCTGCTCGATTATTATCGAAAGTCCGATCGGCTAAAGGCGGTCGATGGTACTGGCGATCTTGAAGCGATCTATTCGCGGATCGAACAGGCAATAAAGTAGGCAACAATGATCTTCGCAAAGTCAGCAAAAGACCTCGATAAAATGAGAGCCGTCGGCGAACTTGTCGCCGAGGTTCGAGAGGCTTTGCGAGGGATGGTCAAGCCCGGGATCTCGACGCTGGACCTGAATAATGCTGCGGACAAGATGATGCGCGATGCCGGCGCGATCCCGACATTCATCGGATATCACGGATTTCCGTACGCTATTTGCGCATCTGTGAACCACGAGATCGTACACGGTTTTTCAAAGCCCGATCCTTTGATGGAAGGCGATATAATCTCGATCGATCTCGCCGCGACGTATCAGGGCTTTGTCGGCGATACGGCAACCACCGTCCCGGTAGGGAAGATATCGGAGGAACTCGAACGGCTTATTCGCGTAACGGATGAGTGCCTTGAACTGGGGATCGAAGCAGCACGAATCAACAATCGCATCGGCGATATCGGTTGGGCCGTTCAGCAGCACGCGGAAAAATACGGCTACGCGATCGTTCGCGATTACACCGGTCACGGCATCGGCCGGAAGATGCACGAAGCGCCACAGATACCGAATTACGGCCGACCGGGGACAAAGGAGAAGATCCGTGCGGGATACTGTTTTGCGATCGAACCGATGCTCAATATCGGGACCGAAGAGACGCGAACCTTAGGAGATAAGTGGACGGTCGTTACCGCCGACGGCAAGCCGTCTGCCCACGCAGAGCATACTCTGGCAGTAACGCCCGACGGACCTGAGATATTGACTCTAACAAAAGAGCAAAAAACTCGGCAAAAAGCTGTTTCTGCGACTTGAAAATTGCGACGTCCGGCGTTAGTATAGATAGTTTGCCCCGTCTGTAGGGTATGACCTATCGAGATAAGTAGGTGACGATAAAATGAAAGTAAGGCCGTCAGTAAAAAAGATTTGCGATAAGTGCAAGATTATCCACCGCAAAGGTGTCGTTCGAGTGATCTGTGATAACCCGAAGCACAAACAGCGGCAGGGATAGTATTTATTTGGAGAAATTATGGCTCGCGTAGCAGGTGTTGACCTTCCGCCCAATAAAAGGGCACAAATTGGACTGACCTACATTTACGGTGTAGGCAAATCGCGCGCCTCCTCGGTGCTTAACGAGGCAGGTATCAATTACGACACGAAGATCCGTGACCTGAGTGAAGAAGAGCTGACGAAAGTCCGAGCGATACTTGATGCGCAGGGCGATATCGAGGGCGATCTTCGCAAGCGTGTTCAGATGGACATCAAGCGCCTGATGGACATCGGCTGCTATCGCGGCCTGCGTCATCGCCGCAGCCTGCCGGTTCGCGGCCAGCGTACAAGCACGAATGCGCGCACACGCAAAGGCCCGCGTAAGGCAGCGGTCGCTAAGAAGAAAGCACCGGGCAAGAAGTAGCGTAAGAAGTTTTCAGGCTTAGCATCGCTTTTGAATGTTGAGCCTGAAGTTTTGAATTTAAGGAAATAATGGCAAAGACACCAGCTAAAAAGACTTTTAAGAAGAAGGAAAAGAAGAATATCCCGGTCGGGATCGTTCATATTTCCGCTTCATTCAACAACACGCTCATCTCGATCACGGATACGAACGGGAATCTCATCGCGCAGTGCTCTTCGGGTGCACGCGGGTTTCGGGGTTCGCGAAAAGGCACGCCGTTCGCCGCTCAGCAAGCTGCCGGCGAGGCGGCACGCAAGGCCGCTGAGGCCGGCGTCCGCGAGGTGGAAGTTCGCGTAAGAGGGCTTGGAGGCGGTCGTGAGTCCGCGATCCGTGCTGTTACGCAGGCGGGAATTCGCGTTAACTCTATTCGAGATACGACGCCGATCCCGCACAATGGATGCAGGCCGCCGAAGCGTCGCCGCGTCTGAGGATCTTTTGGTTTTTATCGAAAGGATGAAGGAAGGCGCGGGCCTTTTGTAAACTTTTCCGAATTACAGCGACTTTGGCCGACCGGCTCGCGATCTTGGTCTCGCATCAAGACATAAAGCCCTAAGCCCAAGATCGCCGGAGGCAAATTATGGCTAGATATAGAGATGCGGTGTGCAGGCTTTGCCGCCGCGAAGGCGCAAAACTTTTTCTTAAGGGCGATCGCTGCTTCAAACCTTCTTGTGCGATCGAGAAACGCGGAACCAATCCTCCGGGGCAGCACGGCGGAGCCCGACGCAAGATGCTTGCGGGCTATGGCGAACAGTTGCGTGAGAAGCAGAAGGTAAAGCGCATTTACTTTGTTCTCGAAAAACAGTTTCACACATATTTCGAAAAGGCTCTTCGCCAAAAGGGCGTTACGGGCGAGAACCTTCTTTTCCTTCTCGAGCGTCGTTTAGACAACGTAGTGTATCGCTCAGGCTTTTCGACCTCGCGTCGTCAGGCCCGTCAGCTCGTGAATCACGGACACATCACTGTGAATGGTCGAAAGGTGAATATCCCTTCGTTTCAGGTGAAGGTCGGCGACGAGGTAGTTGTTAAGCCGAAAACGCAGAAGAATCCGCATGTGGACGGTGCTTGGTCAACGGCGGTCGGTCGCGGACGCCCGGCATGGCTTTCGGCAGGCAGCCGTGATTTTACGGTCAGCGTTGCCGCGAACCCGCGTCGTGAAGATATCGATCAGAACATCAACGAACAGCTGATCGTCGAGCTTTACAGCAAGTAATTTTTTTTTGACAGCTTGGCTGAAGTAGCCGGTACGCAATATACGAGTCCGTTCTTACTCAATGCGTCTGCCGGGGACAAAGCCAAAGCCTTTTTAAAAGAACAACTATGACTCAATCAAATTGGACAGAATTCCAGATGCCTAGCCGGCTTAACGTTGAGACCGAAACCCTCAGCGAACGCTACGGCAAGTTTTATGCGGCTCCGTTCGAGCGAGGTTTTGGTACGACCGTCGGCAACTCGATCCGCCGAGCTCTGCTCTCCTCGATTGAAGGTGCGGCGATCACCGCGGTTAAGATATCGGGCGTCGAGCACGAATTTTCATCGATCAAGGGCGTTGTCGAAGATGCGACGGACGTCATTCTGAATCTAAAGCAGGTGCCGTTCAAACTCCACGGAAGCGGCCCGAAGATGCTTACCATTAGCCGTAAAGGTACGGGTGAGGTGACGAGCGCGGATATCGAGGCTGACGGCGACGTCGAAGTGCTCGATACGGGCATTCACCTTGCGACGATCAGTTCCAACGGGTCGATCGAGATCGAAATGCGGCTTAAGCAGGGACGCGGCTACGTGTCGGCAGAGCTTAACAATGACGAAGACCTTTCGGTCGGCTTTATCCCGATCGATTCGGTCCATACGCCAATCAAAAAGGTCAATTATAACGTGGACAAGACCCGTCAGGGTTCGAACACGGAATACGACCGCCTCACCATCGAGGTTTGGACGGATGGTTCCGTAAAGCCGGAAGATTCCATCGGCCTTGCGGCGAAATTGGTCAAAGATCATATGTCGATCTTTATCAATTTCGAAGAGGAAGAGGAAGAATATAAATACGAGGACATTGCACGTCCGCCGCTTATGCGCAACGACCTTCTGGATAAGTCGGTCGATGAGCTTGAGCTTTCCGTTCGCTCGTACAACTGCCTGAAGAACGCTGACATCCGGTCGATCCGCGACCTGATCCGACGCAGTGAGAAGGATATGCTTCACACCAAGAACTTCGGCAAAAAGTCGCTCACCGAGATCAAGGATATGCTCCACGGAATGGGGCTTGATTTCGGAATGGAGTTCGACGAGCAGGGCAATCCGATCCCGGGAACGGGCGGTAGAGATCTAGATTAGGGTAGTTCCGGGTTTGAATGTTCAAGGGCTCGAAGAAGTTCGACCTTGAACATTTACCTTGAAGAATTGTCATCATGAGACATAAAAAAGCACATCGCAAACTTGGACGCACGACCGAGCATCGTATGTCGATGCTCCGCAACTTGGCGACCTCGCTTATCAACGCTGATAAGGAATACATCATTACGACCGTTCAGAAAGCGAAAGAGCTGCGGCCTTTCGTCGAGAAAGTGATCACGCTCGCTCGAAAATCTGAGCAGGCCGACGGTGCCGATGCAGCGATGAGGACAGTAAATCTTCGCCGTCAGGCAGCGAGATACTTCCATGCGGGCAACTCGACTTTCAAGGTCGCGCAGAGCCGTTTTCGCGGAAAAAAGGGCGAGGCGAAGGAAGCTCCGGTCCGTACGGCGGGCGTCGCAGCCGTCCAGCGGCTTTTCAATGAGCTCGGTGTGCGCTATAAAGACCGTAACGGCGGCTATACACGCATCATCAGGCTCGGGCGTCGCCAGGGCGACAATGCCGAGTTGGCAGTTATCGAGCTTGTGGACAACCCGCGTGAGCTTGCCGCAAAAGGCTAGGCAAAAATAGCGGAGGTTCATAAACTTTATGAGCGAGACCGGATCGGCAAAGGCAGAAGACGGACAAGTGGGCGAAAAGAAAGATAAAGAAACACGCGCGGGAGCGGACGGACAGTCCTTTGATATGGACGAACTGCAATCGCTCGCTGCTCTTGTGAATGAGCATGGGTTCACGGATTTTGAGTTCGAGAACAAGAACATCCGCGTGAAGATGAGCAAGGCGGCGACGCTCGTCGCGGCACCGCAAATGATGGCTCCGCCGATACAGGCGACTGCGGCACCAACTGCGTCGGCCGTTGCGGAAGCGCCGGTCGATGAAGATGCGGGGCTATATAAGATCACCTCTCCGATCGTCGGCACGTTTTATCGCTCGCCCGGCCCGGATAAACCTGCGTTCACCAGCGAAGGCTCGACGGTTTCGGCCGACACGGTCGTCTGCATCGTCGAGGCGATGAAATTGATGAACGAGATCCAAGCCGAGACTTCGGGAACGATCGTAAAGATCTATGTCCAGGATGGCCAGCCTGTCGAATTCGGCCAGCCGCTTTTCGGAGTGAAAAGCTAGGACGCGAATGAGTCCAAAGTTTAATGTTTAAGGTTCAAAGTCGAAGTTCGAAGATCGTTGGCCGATCCTTGAATTTTGACTTTTGATCTTTGGGCTTCCGTTAACGGCCTTTTGCTTTTTGCTCGATAAAGAATGCCTCGTGATATTCAAAAAATTCTAATTGCGAACCGCGGTGAGATCGCCTGCCGTATCATCTGGACGTGCAAGGAGATGGGCATCAAGACGGTCGCCGTCCATTCGGAAGCCGATCGTGAGTCGCTTCACGTGAGGTTCGCTGATGAGGCGGTATGTATCGGCCCGGCCCCGTCTTCTCAAAGCTATCTGAATATCCCCGCGATCATTTCGGCGGCGGAGATCACTGACGCCGACGCCATCCATCCGGGATATGGTTTCCTCGCGGAATCGGCGACCTTCGCAAAGGTCTGCGAAGACTGCAATATTAAATTCATCGGCCCGCGTCCCGACGTGATCGCGATGATGGGCGATAAGGTCGAGGCCCGCAGGACGATGACCTCGGCCGGTGTGCCGATCCTGCCGGGCAGCCCCGATCCGATCGAATCTCCGGAAGAAGCAAAGGCTCTCGCTCTCAAGATCGGTTTTCCCGTGATCATAAAGGCTGCCGCAGGCGGCGGCGGGCGAGGGATGCGCATCGTTAGGAGCGCCGACGAACTTGCAACGAACCTTGAGCTGGCACAGACCGAGGCGCTTGCGGCATTCAAGAACGGTTCCGTATATATCGAGCGGTATATCGAGCGTCCGCGGCACATCGAGATACAGGTGCTCGCCGACGAGCACAACAATGTGATTCACCTCGGCGAACGCGAGTGCACTATCCAGCGTCGTCATCAGAAACTGCTCGAAGAGGCGCCGTCGCCGGCCATCTCCACGAGACTACGCGACGAGATGGGTGCAGTTGCCGTAAAAGCCTGCAAAGACATCGGTTATTCGTCTGCCGGCACGTTCGAATTTCTCCTTGACGAGGACGATCAGTTCTACTTTATGGAGATGAATACGCGGATCCAGGTAGAGCATCCCGTAACCGAGATGGTTACGCTTGCGGATATCGTCCGCAATCAGATCGTGATCGCGACGGGCAAGGACACCGGATACACGCAGGACGAGGTTCAGATCAGCGGACATTCGATCGAGTGCCGTATCAACGCTGAAGATCCTGTCAAATTCACGCCAAGCCCCGGCAAGATAACGGCATTCAATTTTCCCGGCGGCCCCGGGGTGCGTGTCGATACGGCAGCTTATCCCGGATATGTCGTCCCGCCGTATTACGATTCGATGATCGCAAAGCTCATTGTTCACGCCCGCACACGCGAACTCGCTATCTCGCGTATGCAGCGTGCACTCGAAATGATGGTCATCGAAGGTATTAAGACGACCATTCCGCTGCATCAGCGGATCATGGCCGACGAGAACTTCCGCAAAGGCACGTTCTCTACGAAATTCATGGAGGAGTTCAAGTACGAGGTTTAGATTAGCGGAAAGTGCTTGGATTATGCTAAATTTATTCGTTTGAGGTCGAATTGACCTTTTTGCGAAGGTAAACATTTAAGGAGTTAAATTTTCGCGGTTACCAAAGAATATGTTTGGAGTTACTGCGAGCAAAAGGAGAGGCTGGTTCAAAGCAGCAATAGACACAACAAGAATGGCAACGGTTACAGAATTAAAACAGCAGATAGTCGGCGATTATAAAACGCACGGCAGCGACACAGGTTCGTCGCAGGTGCAGATCGCCTTGCTTACTCAGCGCATCAACGAGCTGACGGCGCATTTCAAGATACACAAGAAGGATAACAACTCCCGCAAGGGACTGCTTAAGCTGGTCTCGCGTCGTAGGAAACTTCTCGATTATTTGCGCCGCCGCAATCTCGAGGAATATCACACGATTATCGCCAAACTTGGACTTCGCCGCTAACGGGCTCCGTCCTACGAGGTATTGTCTTGGCTTCTTCCGCCAAGAACGAAGAAAATTTCAGGATCCACGCGAAGAGATCGCCTTCCAGGCCGCTGAACGTGACAGCACAAAAAAGCCTGAGGTGTATTTGGATCCTACGTCAAATTTAGAGTTTTGTTCTAAGGACGATCGAAGAGCTTCACGAAATGCTCTTTGGGCGTCCTTTTTTGTAAAGAAAATGGAAAAGAAATATTTGAATGAATCGATCAAGCTCGGAAATAAAGAGCTGATCGTAGAAACCGGCAAAGTTGCCAAACAGGCCGATGGTTCGGTCGTTATCAGATACGGAGACACGATGCTGCTCGTAGCGGCCGTCTCCGGACGCACCGCGAAAGAAGGCTTGGACTTCTTTCCGCTAACAGTTGAATACCGCGAGAATTCCTTCTCCGCCGGACGCATCCCTGGAAACTATTTCCGCCGCGAAGGCCGCCCGAATGAAAAGGAAGTTCTTACCTGCCGTCTGATCGACCGGCCTGTCCGCCCGCTCTTTGCCGACGGCTATCGCTTCGAGACGCAGATCGTCGCCTCGGTAATATCTGCCGATACGGACAATGACCCGGACGTCATTGCGATCACCGGAGCATCGTGCGCGCTTTATCTCTCGGACATTCCGTTCCACAATCCGATCGGCGGCGTCCGCATCGGTCTCGTCGATGGAAAGTACTTGATCAATCCGACATACGACGAGCGCCGCGAATCGCAGCTCAATCTCATTGTTGCAGGTACCGAAGAAGCGATCTGTATGGTCGAGTGCGAAGCTGAAGAGGTCGCTGAATCGGTCATGGTCGAAGCTCTGATGCTCGCGCACCGCGAGATCAAGCGGCTCTGCCAGTGGCAGAAGTCACTCTCGGCTGCTCTCGGCATTACAAAGCGCGAATTCTCGACTCCCGAGATCGATCCGCATATCGCCGCCGACGTTGAGAAGACGTGGAGTGAGAAACTCCGGACGGCACTCGATTCCACCGGCCGCGGCAAAATCGAAGTCTATGCCGGCATCGACGCCTTGAAGAAGGAAGTGGTCGAGAGCTATCCAGAGGACGATCCGAGTGCGAGGGGAATGGCCGGCAAGGCATTTAGCGCCCTTAAGGAAAAGATCTTCCGCGAAGATATGCTTACAAATAAGCGTCGTCCGGACGGCAGAAAGTTCTCGGAGATCCGCCCGATCTCGTGCGAGGTCGGCTGGCTTCCGCGCGTTCACGGCTCTGCCCTTTTCACACGCGGTGAAACGCAGGCGATGGTGTCGGCCACTCTGGGAACGAAGATGGACGAGCAGTATATGGACGACCTCGAGACGGGTGAAGTCAAACGTCGCTTTCTGCTGCATTACAATTTCCCGCCGTACTCGGTCGGCGAAACCGGCCGTTTCGGCTCGACGTCGCGTCGCGAGACCGGCCACGGTAACTTGGCACGGCGCGCGATCCAGTCAGTGCTTCCTGATGAAGCAGATTTTCCGTACACGCTTCGCATCGTCTCCGACATTACTGAATCGAACGGTTCGTCGTCGATGGCGACGGTCTGCGGCGGCATTTTGAGCTTGATGGACGCCGGCGTTCCGATCAAGAAACCTGTCGCGGGCGTTGCAATGGGCCTCGTGATGGAAGGGAATCGCTACGCTATCCTTTCGGACATCGCGGGCGCCGAAGATCACTACGGCGATATGGATTTCAAGGTTACGGGAACCGCCGACGGCATCACCGCTCTCCAGATGGATATCAAGATCGGCGGCATCAACGCCGTCATCCTGCAGGAAGCTTTGGAGCAGGCGAAAAAGGGACGGATTCACATCCTGGACATAATGCAGAAGACGCTCGACACGCCGCGGGAGGATATCTCGCAATACGCTCCGCGGATCATCACGATCCAGATCAATCCCGAAAAGATCCGCGACGTTATCGGTAAAGGCGGTTCGGTCATTCGAGCGCTTACGGAAGAAACGGGTGCGAAGATCGACATTCAGGACGACGGCACCGTTATGATCGCAACGAACGACGGAGCGGCCGCCGACCAGGCGATCGCGCGTATCAAGGCGATCACCGCTGAAGCTGAGATCGGAGCGACATATATGGGCACGGTTTCGCGTATCGTTGATTTCGGCGCATTCGTCGAAATTATGCCCGGCCTCGACGGCCTTCTGCACATTTCGGAGATCTCGGATCGCCGCGTCAAGGACGTTCGTGACGAACTTAAGGAAGGCCAGCAGATCATGGTCAAGTGCATCGGTAAAGAAGGCAACAAGATCAAGCTGTCGAGGAAAGCGATCCTCAACGAAGAGAAAGCTAAATCGCACAGCGAAGGCGAATAGTTAAGCGCTCGTTGGCCCAGCGATTTTGTTGGAAAGTATCGCCGGTTGGTCCTTTAGTTAGGACAACCGGTGATTTTTTTTCAAGAAATTTCAGAAAATTGTGGAATTATCCGCGCATTGGGTGTATTTTCCACTTGAAATTGATGAAAATTCAGCTATATTGGTAAGTAACGCAGATTTACGCCGCACAAAACAATTGCATTTGCCCGCAATTCCGGTGTAAGCTCCTGTTTCTGCCCCAATAGTAATTCACATTTGAGTGCCAACGGACTGTGAAAGCGTTTTTTCTTTTACAGCGAAGAACTTTGTCAGGGTACTTAAATGGATAAATTCAACCTTAAAACCTTACTCGCGGCGATCTGTCTTGCATCGCTTTTTGCAGCCGTAACACGCATTGAAGCCGGCCCGATCAAATTCGATCAGTTGGTACAGGTCGTAAATGCGAATCCGACACGTTCGGCCTCGGGCACGTTCGCGCGTCTGCGTGTCGCATCGACGTTCGAGGACCTTCTCACGAGCGACGGCGATGATGACGACAAAGATAAGAAGAAAAAGACGCAGGACGGACGCGTTATCACTGAAACGCGTACGGACATCGTAACGGATGAGGATTGCCACTGCGAACAGGTCGAGCATGACCGAAAGTTCCCGAAATGGGCGCTGCTAGGCTTGGCTGCAATTCCAATTGCGTTCATCTTGATCCGTCACAAGAAAGATACGCCGACGCCGACGCCGACCTCGTCGATCCCGCAGACGCCGACACCGACGCCAACCACGCCGACACCGACGCCGGAGACACCGACGCCAACGCCGCCTGTGACGCCAACGCCGCCGCAGCCGGTTCCGGAACCGATAACGATCCTGCTCTTCGGAACGGGCTTGGCATCGGTCGGGCTTGCCGCACGCAAACGCTTCGCGAAGAAGAGGGGCGACGACGATCCGAAGGACGGCGAAGAATAGACCGAAGTCAAAACAGATATAGCCAATGGAGAAACGAGTCCCAAGTGACGGGATTCAGGCGAGAATTTAGGGGAAAGTAAGAATGCGTACTAAAAGAAATACATATTTTTTCGTTATCGGCTTAATGCTCACGCTGGGGCTGACAAGCGTGTTCGCCAATGACACCGACAAGGCAAAACGAAAAAGGCTTAAGACCGAGGGCATCCTGAGCATCAAAAGCTCACCGGCGGCCTATCCGGTCCGTATCGACGGACAGGACGTCGGTATGACGGGCGTTGGTGAGGGAATGGAATATTATCTCGCCCCCGGCGTGCACAAGGTCGAAGTTCTCGGCCCCGACGGCAAGATCGCGTGGGCCGATGACGTTACGATCCGTAAAGGTATTCGGAACTGTGTCTGCGTCAAGGCCGTCGAGACGACGACCTCGAAAGCTTGCCCGTATCGTTTCCATTTAGAAGGCCCGGCCCGCGTCACGGAGGGCGATCTTGTTACATTCACCGCCGTCCCGGATGTAGAGTCGCCGATCCCGCTTAAATTTGCATGGCGTGTCGATAACGGCACCCTTACGAGCGGCGCTGGTACACCGACGATCACGGTCGATTCAAAAGGAATGGGCAATGGCGTGATCAATGCCGAACTCGATGTGAACGACGACGTTTATGACGGTCGCTGCCGTCAGACGATCTCGGTCCCGACAGATGTCGAGGCTTTGCCGCCGGACGTTCCGACCCCGAAGGCGTTCACCTGCGACGAATTCATTTCCAAATCCGCCGACGATGACAAGGCACGCTTTGACAACTGCGTGATCCAGGTTCAGAACACGCCGGACGCAAAACTCTACGTCGTCATCTATCCGGGAACGGATAAGGCGAGCAGGACGCGAAATACTTATGAACGTCTCTCGAAACGCGCTCTCGACTATATGGTGAGAACACGCGGGCTCGATCCGACGAGAGTGCAATTCATAAAGGGAAGTTCCCGAGAAAGGACGACCTATAAGATGTGGGTCGTGCCACCGGGTGCACAGTTGCCGCCGATCGATTAAGAGAGTTCTTCTCTCAAGCCGAAAGTCAGCTTTGCGGGTTTGCCTGTCGTATAGGCGGCCCGCATTTTTTTTTTTGCGTGAATGAGTTAGCGTCTAGCTCTTGTTAGCTCGGGGTCTTACGTGTATGTCAGCGCCGAATTTCGAGACCCGCATCTCTCTTTCAAGAGTCGCGGGTCTGCTTTCTCCGGTACGGAGAATTTGCGGCGCGTCGAGTTTGACTCGGGATTACTGGATCTCAAGAATGATCGGCGAACTTCCGCCGCTCTTGATAGCATCTATCAGTTTCACGATCCTCTCATAATCCAGAGGTTTAACGGTGCTGTAAGATGGCTGTTTGATGTTAAGAAAGACGGTCTTTTCTATCTCGTTGCTATCCTTCCGGAATATACCGCTTGCGGATCTGTCCTTGAATATCTCAGCCAGATTAGCTTGCAGTGATGCGGAGGCATCAACTGTTTGTGAATTCAGTTGAAGTTCACCGCTTTCGTCCACGCGCACTGTCAAGCGAAGGGGATTGGGCGATCCGTCGTTTTTTGACGGGTCTTTAAGTTCCACCTCAAATATCCTTTGGGGGAAGGGCACGTCCGGACCAGGCCATTCTTCACGCGTTGTTTCCCGAAATTTGATCGCGGCTTTTCAATAGACCCAACCAGAAAACGGACCTTTTCGTATCCTTGCGCATCCATCTGACGAATGATGTTAAGGATATCCTCCTGAGGCACTCGTGATTCCGCCGCGATATACGCAACTTTCGGTTCATTCGGGTGATCGGCCGCAAACTTTCGAAGGCCGGCAGTAACTTCCGAAAGCTCTATCGCAGGCGAATCGGCTGAACCCATTCTGAACGCCGTACGGTCCGGTGATAGGGATGCCATCGAAAGAAGCACCAGGAAACGCGGTGCGTTTTTGTCGAGAGGGTCAGGTTCTGCACTAGCCGATCCATAGGGAACTGAGTAATTGAAACTATTCGTTTTGTCCGACTGGACGTTCTTTTCCTGAAAAATGTTCTTATACGAACAGGAGAGCGAGAATGCTGTTAATACAGCTATCGACAAAGCACGCCGATACACATTTTTATGCCGTCCGAAATTCATTGTAAGTTCTCCGAATAAAAGTGTTGAGGTAACAAAAGATATTACAGAACCACGATCATTGGCAAGAGGAATACTTGTGATTTTTGATATGACAAGGTTCGTTGTAACATTTCTATTTGTCCCTTTTTCCCGAGTGTAAAAATGTCAGCACCGAATATAGAAACCATCGTCTCGCTCTCAAAACGCCGCGGATTCGTTTTTCCCGCGTCGGATATTTACGGCGGCCTCGGTTCGTCCTGGGATTACGGCCCGCTTGGCGTCGAACTTGCGAACAATATCAAGCGAAGCTGGTGGAATTGGGCCGTTTATGAACGCGACGATATCGAAGGATTGGACTCATCGATCATTCTAAACCGCAGCGTCTGGAAATATTCGGGCCACGAGACGACGTTCTCCGATCCGCTTGTCGATTGCCGCGATTGCAAAGCGCGCCTGCGCCAAGACAAACTCGACACTGATGATGCGGGCAAATTCATCTGCTCAAATTGCGGCTCGACAAATTTGACCGCGCCTCGACCTTTCAACCTGATGTTCAGGACGACGATCGGCGCAGTTTCGGCGGATGACGACCCGGCCGCACTTGCCTATCTAAGGCCGGAGACCGCGCAGGGAATTTTCATAAACTTCAAGAACGTGCTCGACACATCGCGTCGGAAATTGCCCTTTGGCATCGCGCAGATCGGCAAAGCCTTTCGAAACGAAGTTACGCCGGGGAATTTTATTTTCCGCACACGGGAATTCGAGCAAATGGAGATTGAGTATTTTGTACGACCGGACGAGGTTCAGCGGCTGCATCAGGAATGGCTCGACGCATATCTCGAATGGATAAAGTCGCTCGGCATTTCGGCGGAGAATATTAAGCTCTACGAACAATCCGCCGACGAACTCGCACATTATTCCGAGCGGACCGTCGATATCCTGTATCGATATTTTCCGGAACGCGAGCAAGAAGAAAAGCAGTGGGACGAGCTGATGGGCATTGCGAACCGTACGGATTACGATCTTCGTGTGCATTCGAAGAAGCCGGAAGATGCGGAAGGCAAGCGCATAAATCCCGATTCGACAGAAGACCTTTCGTATTTCGACCCGCAGACTAACGAGCGGTTCTATCCGTACATCATCGAGCCTTCGATCGGCGTGAACCGAACGCTGCTCGCCGTGATGATGGACGCTTACACCGAGAGGACGACCGACAAAGGCGAGACGCGCGTCATTCTAAAACTTGCTCCGGACCTTGCTCCGATAAAGGCCGCCGTTCTGCCGCTCGCAAAGAACAAGCCGGAGATCGTCGAGATGGCAAGGCGTATCAAGAAGGACCTGCAGCCTTCGATGCGTGCGGTCTATGACGACACCGGCGGCATCGGCAAACTCTACGCCCGGCAAGACGAGATCGGCACTCCGTTCTGCATCACCGTCGATCACGAGTCGCTCGAAGACAACGCCGTTACCGTCCGCCATCGCGATACGTGGGAACAAGAACGTATCTCGGTCGATAGCTTGCGCGGATACTTAGCAGATCGCCTGGCATAGAGTGCGATCACCCGCCGACGTGGACGCTGGGGCGAAGTTCGGGGTCGGGTTCGGCCTGGCGCAGGATCTCGCGTGTTACTGGAGCGGTGTCGCCTTCACCGAATAGGATGTACCGAATAAGGTATTGGATAGGATTTCCCTCGCTCCAACCGAAGTAAACGTGCGGTATCTTGCCCGTTCTATCACGAAGATTCAGCAACAAAGCTGCGATCGCGTTAGGTACGGCCGGCGCGTGCGTACGCAAGATGCGATAACCCGCGATATCGACGCCCGTGATATTCAATTCGCCCGTAAACTCGGAAGCATCTCCGATCTCGATCTCATAAAAAAGTATCGGGTCGCTCGCGGGGATGTGATTGTCGGTGCGCTTTTCGTGTTCTTTGAAGCGATATTCGACAACGTCGCCGTCTTCGCGTCGATTGGTCACGATGCGTATCTCTTCGTCGGCGAGGTCGTCGATGAACGCCTGAGCCGTGTGGTCGAACTCGATCTTCTGAATGCGGATCTCGGTCGTACGCATCGCACGCGAAACGAATGACGCGACAACGATCGCCAAGATGAATAGCAGCGAGATCTTCAGGCCGTCAGGCCGCTCGATCATATTGGCGATCGTCGTGTAGGTAAAGATGATCGCGATGACGAGGAAGAGCCATTTCACGCCCTCTTTGCGAACCCACGCAGAGATCGTTACCGCAACGGCCGCCGAAGTTATCAGCACCAAAAGCCCCGTCGCGTAGGCACCGCCCTGAGCCTCGACATCCGCCTCGAAAATATACGTGATCGCAAAGCAGATGAGGGCGATGATGATCACGAGCGGGCGCATCGCACGCGCCCAGTTGGGCGCCATTCCGTATCGCGGAAGATATCGCGGCACGATGCTCAACAAGCCTGCCAATGCCGATCCGCCTGCGAACCAAAGAATGAAGATGGTCGAAAGGTCATAGACCGTGCCGAAACCGTCGCCAAGATACGCGTGCGCGATAAATGCAAGAGCGCGTCCCTGAGCCTTGCCGTCGGCGCCGAATTCCGCAGCCGGAATAAGGATCGTCGTGATCAAACTACTGCAAACCAAGAAGAAACTCATTATCAACGCGGCGGTCAACAAGAGCTTTCTGGTCTTTCCGATCCGGTTCGGGTTGTTGATATGCGGCATTACGGCAACCGCCGTTTCAAAGCCGGAAAGGCCGAGAGCGAGTTTCGGGAATACGATCAGCGACATTCCGATCACGACGAAAATACTTCTAATGTCGCCCGAATCGGGATAATGAAAGACCGCGACTCTCCAGGCCTCAACGAGATCCGGCCGCTTGAGGACCTCGGTTATTCCGACCGCCACGACGATCAGATTCAGAAAGAGATATACGCTTACGAGCACGACCGCAACTCCGATAGCCTCTTTGAAACCTCGGAGGAAGAGGATCGCGAGAACGGTAATAAGCGCCGTCGTGATCAAGATCGGATGATCGAAGCCGCCCGTAAATCGCTCAAAGATCGGATTATGGATTATGTGCGTCGCCGCGTCCGCGGAAGAGAGCGTAATGGTGATGATAAAGTCAGTTGCCGCGAACCCGAGCAATGCGAGGACGAAAAGCTTACTCTTCCACCGCGAAAGAAGAGATTCGAGCATTGAGATCGATCCTTGACCGTGCGGGCTTTCAGCAGCGACGCGGCGATAGATCGGGAACGCTCCGCCCAAGGTCAAGATGATCAGAAACAGTGTCGCGATCGGCGACAGGTATCCGGCCGCAACAAAGGCGATACTTGGCTGATACCCGAGAGTGGAAAAGTAATCGAGGCCGGTCAGGCACATTACTTTCCACCAAGGATGCGTGTCTTCAGGATGTTCGGCTGCGTGCTCATCGGCGCTCGCGCTACGCGAAACTCCCTTCATCAGCCAGTCTCTGAAACTCGATTTTGGTGCCTTGGGTTCTGTTGGCATAGAAACGGCGTCCTAAACGCCATAAGGCACAGACCCTGGCCGACAAACGCGGCGGATACGTGCCTTGCCGCCTTTCCCAAAAGTTCGAGGAAAGGCCACTCGGATAAGTGTAAGGACTTTAGGCGGATTCGTAAAGCGCGGAAGCGGCGGCTTTCAAAGGGCCGAGTAAGTTATAGTAAGTCTAGTACAGTATGAACACTGCCGAGGCGAAGACTATCGAACTTGCGAAGAGGATCCGCGATGCGGGCGGACGGGCGATGCTCGTCGGCGGCTGCGTGCGCGACCAATTGATGGGCATCGAGCCGAAGGACTGGGACCTCGAGGTTTACGGAGTCGAGGCCGAAAATCTGAAGGATATCCTAGAAAGGTTTGCGACCGACATATCGACCTCAACGGGAGTGGAGGAACTTCGCAGGCGGGAGAATGTCGGCAGCGATAATGAAGCTTCGGATCAAAGTGCAGGCGTTTCATTCAACGTTGTTGGAGCGGCTTTTGCGGTTTACAAGATAGGGCAGCACATCGATGTTTCGATACCGCGGCGCGAGAGGAAAACCGGCCGCGGGCATCGCGGATTCGTTATCGAAGGCGATCCGGAAATGTCGTTCGAGGAAGCCTGCTCGCGGCGCGATTTTACCGTGAACGCGATCTTGAAAGACCCTTTGACCGGTGAGATCGTCGATCCGTTCAACGGACGGCAGGACATTGAGAACAAGGTCCTAAGGCATGTGTTTGATGAGACGTTCGCGGAGGATTCGCTGCGCGTTCTGCGGGCGGCGCAATTCTCTGCAAGACTAAAATTCGATATCGCCGCCGGCACCGTCGCGCTCTGCAAAGAGATCGATCTTTCGGACCTTCCAAAGGAGCGGATATGGGGCGAGTTGGAGAAGATTCTGCTGCTCGCAGATGAGCCGTCAAGGGGCCTTAAATGGCTCTACGAGCTTTGCGCGGTCGATAAGCTCTTTCCCGAGTTGGCTTCGCTTGTAGGCGTGCCGCAAGAGCCGGAATGGCATCCTGAAGGCGACGTTGACGTCCACACGATGATGGTCGCAGATGAGGCCAGGAAGCTGATCGACGATCTGCCGTATGAGAAGAAAGTTACCGTAATGCTCGCCGCCGTCGCACATGACTTCGGCAAGCCGCCGACAACACAGTTCTTCGATGGGCGTTGGCGTTCGCACTCGCACGATGAGGCAGGAGTCGAACCGACGATCACGTTCTTGGATCGCTTAGGTATCTACACGATCAACGGGTTCGACGTCCGCGAACAGGTGATCCAACTCGTGCGATATCACTTAAAGCCCGGCGAATTTTACAAGGCGAACGCTAAGCATGCGATAGGCGACGGCGCATTTCGACGTCTAGCGCGAAAGGTCGAACCCGACCTTCTTTACCGCGTCGCCAAAGCCGACAGTCTCGGGCGAAATCCGGATTGGCTGCCGGCTGAAAAGCGTTTTGGGTCAGAGGCACAGGAGTGGTTCATAGAGCGTGTGCGCGATCTCAAGATCGAGCAAAAGGCGCCGGCGCCGATCCTTCTCGGCCGCCATCTGATCGAATTGGGGCTCGAACCATCACCGCAGTTCAAAAAGATCCTCGACGCCGTGTACGAGATGCAGCTTGATGGGATAGTTGGGACGCTCGACGAAGCGGTCGCCGCGGGGACGAAACTCATTGAAGACGATGAGGGTCAACGCGGTCGAAGTCGTCTAACTCTCGACGATCTTGTCGCCAAGGTCACACCGGAGAATTTGCACGGCGAGATCGATATGGGCGCAGACGTAGGTAAGGAGACCTAGAATTCTGTGTCGCTAGTGGCGCGTTCGCGGCGTGCGACGCCTGATTCGTAGGCGGCGTCTTCCACACGAGCGGCAACTGCCTCAGCGACCCTGCGATCGAAAACGGACGGAATAATATAATCCGGATGAAGTTCTTCGGGGGCAATGATGTCCGCAATGGCGTTTGCTGCTGCGAGCTTCATTGCTTCGTTTATCCGCGAAGCTCGGCAGTTCAACGCGCCGCGAAATATTCCGGGAAAGCAAAGCACGTTGTTGATCTGGTTCGGATAATCCGAACGGCCGGTCGCCATCACTGCAACGTGTCCAAGGGCATCTTCAGGCATTATTTCCGGCACTGGATTTGCCATTGCGAAGACGATCGGGTCTTTTGCCATATTCTCGACGTCATTTACATCGATGACGCCCGGAGCCGAAAGTCCGAAGAATACATCGGCACCTTTAATAACGTCGCGAATGGTACCTTTCTCGCGATTCGGATTGGTGTTGTTGGCGTACCATTCCTTGACCCAATTCATATTCTCGGTGCGGCCTTGGAATATCGCTCCCGTTGTGTCGCAACCGACGATGTTCTTGACGCCGGCGGCCATCACGATCTTTGAGCATGCAACGCCCGCGGCGCCGATGCCGTTAACGACGACCTTGATATCTTCGATGTTCTTGTTGACGATCTTTAGCGCGTTCAGTAGCGCGGCGAGTACGACGACGGCAGTGCCGTGCTGATCGTCGTGAAAGACGGGAATATCCAATTCTTCTTTCAGCCGGTCTTCGATCTCGAAGCAACGCGGAGCAGAAATATCTTCGAGGTTGATGCCGCCGAAGGGAACTGCGATGCGTTTGATCGTCTGTACGATCTCATAAGGGTCTTTCGTGTTAAGGCAGATCGGGAACGCATCGACTCCGCCGAATTCTTTGAATAGCTGGCACTTTCCTTCCATCACGGGCATTGCCGCCGCAGGGCCGATATCGCCAAGGCCGAGCACCGCGGTGCCGTCCGAGATAACAGCGACCATATTCTTTTTGATCGTCAGGTTGAATGCCTTTTCGGGGTCTTTATGGATAGCTTCGCAAATTCGCGCAACGCCGGGCGTGTATGCCATTGAAAGGTCCGAACGCGTTTTCAAAGGCATCTTCGATGCGATCTCGATCTTACCGCCGAGGTGCATCAGAAACGTTCTGTCGGATATGTTCACGACCTCGACGCCGTCGATGTGTGAGAGCGATTCCACGATCTCCTCGTCGTGTGTCTCGCTTGCCGCATTTACGGTGATATCGCGGATAAGAAAGTCTTTTCCGACGCTGACGATGTCTATGCCTTCGATATCGCCTCCGGCCTTGCCGATCGAGGTTGTGATCTCACCGAGTTTTCCCGGCAGATTGTGTATCTTTACGCGTAGGGTGAGGCTGTAGCTTGCGTTGGGTGTTTGTTTGTTGCTCATTGATCGTCTGTTTTGATGCCGCGAACTCAAAAAAAATGGCATCAATTTCGCTTTAAGGACAAACAAAAAGTATGACTAAAAAGGTTGCTCTAAGCAAACCTTGAGCATTTGCTGCCGATCGGCAAGCCCGCAGTGAACGTATAAATATCCGATGTTTTTGCTCACTTTGCTATAATAGGGAAGGAGTAGAGGAGTTTAATTATCAGTAAAGTCAGCGGCTTTACACGCGGCCTAAAACATAACCAACTAGTGCGCATCGAGCGTCTTGGAACTCGACGCGTGCCTGCGTCGGATATTGTCTCGCCAGAGCTTGCGAGGCAAATGTCCGAGATCTCACTCGAAACGGGCCGCCAGATCGGCGTTCTTTTGAATCGAAAAGGCCAGGTCGAATATGTGATGGTCGGGAACGCAAAGCAGATCGAAATGCCTGATTTCGGCCGCTCACGCGTTGCGAAAGAGCGTTTTCGCGGCCTACGCTGTATCCATACGCATCTACAGGACGAGAAGCTTACGCAAGATGATCTTACCGACCTTGCCCTGCTCCGCCTCGACTTGATGAGCATTGTCCAGGTCGAAGCGGGCACGGGGCTGCCCGGAATGGTCTATTCCGCACACCTTGTGCCGATGTCGGCAAAAGAGATGAATGCGGACGGCAACGAGATCATATCCGAGCCTTATCAATTCCTCGAACCGAACATTCCAAGCCAGTTAGACACGGATTTTCTGGCGCTGATCACATCGCTCGAAGCCGAAATGGCACGCGTTTCCGAGAGCGCCCGAATACGCTCGACCGGACGCGAACGAGCGATCCTTGTAGGGGTTACGACCGGCGACATCGACCTTGCCGGCGAGTCGATGACCGAGCTCGAGGAACTTGCTGTATCTGCCGATGTGACTGTCGTCGATTCTGTCATCCAGCGACGGCCGCAGATCGATCCGCGAACTGTTCTCGGACGAGGCAAACTGGACGATCTCCTAGTGCGTTCGATGCGTTTGGGTGCGGACCTTTTGATCTTCGACACGGAACTGTCACCCGCGCAGGTGCGTTCGCTGAGCGACGCCACCGAACTCAAAGTTATCGACCGTCCGCAGCTGATCCTAGATATTTTCGCTCAGCGTGCGCAGAGCCGAGAGGGCAAACTGCAGGTTGAGTTGGCACAATTGAAATATTTGCTTCCGCGGCTTGTGATCGGCCAGAATTCTGCCTTCTCGCGACTTGCCGGCGGCATCGGCGGACGCGGCCCAGGCGAAACGAAACTCGAAACCGACAGACGTCGTGTTCGGGACCGGATCGCGCAGCTTGAACGTCAGGTCGATGCGCTCGGACGCCAGCGTCACGAAAGGCGAAAGAATCGCCTGCAGAAACATCTGCCGATGATCTCTCTCGTCGGCTATACGAACGCTGGCAAGAGCACGCTGCTAAATTCATTGACGCAAAGCGAGGTCTTTGCCCAAAAGAAGATGTTCGCAACGCTCGATCCGACTTCACGCCGCTTGAGGCTCCCTTACGAGCAAGAAGTTATCATCAACGACACGGTCGGATTCATACGCGACCTGCCCGACGCACTCGTTTCGGCATTTCGCGCAACGCTTGAAGAGATATCAGACAGCAGCCTTCTCGTGCATGTTGTCGATGGGTCGAATCCGCGCGTTGTGCAGCAGATAGTTTCGGTCAACCATATTCTAGAAGAGCTGGAGCTTAATAAGATCCCGCAAATAATTGCCTTAAATAAAGCGGATCTAGCGGGCGAGAATGAGATCGCGAACCTTCAACGCGAAATTGACGCGGACATCGACTGCGTTGCGATCTCCGCGATCGAAAGGTCGAGTCTGCGGCCGCTCACCGAAGCGATCGGCAGGCGCATTGGCAGACTGCTGACAGAAACGGCACCTGCAAACGGAATTTACGCGGAGGCAAATGGCTAGACGGATCAAAGATCTAAAGTCGCCGACGACGGCGTTTCGCGATCGTATAAAGGCGCTCGTTACCAAGCCTTTTGCCTCGCTCTCTGATTGGCAGAGTTTTTGGCTCGCCTTTGCCGTCTTTTGCATTGTTACGGCGTTGCTCATTCAAAACCCGCTTTGGCGTCGTGCGGGCGAAAGGCTCTATCACACGGGCGATATCGCCCGAGAGACGATAATCTCGCCTGCAGACATCACCGTTACCGATCAGGCAGAGACAGAACGTCTGCGCACGGAAGCTCGTTCGAAAGTGAATCCGATCTTTCGATACGAATCGGGAAAATCCGAGGAAGCTCTGCAGAGTTTTATCTCGGCTTGGGAACATATGCAGCGGCGCTCGGCACCTGCGGCAAATACGAACCGCCAGCCTGAAACGAACGCACGTGCGGATGACCACTGGACGACGAGCGACATCGGCAAGGTGTTGAGTTCACGTACCTTTAGCAGGAACGAACTTGACGCGGTGCAGACGGCATTGCGTGACGCTGCGGAAGGCTATATTTATGACGACGCTGAGAAGCAGTATTTCCAAACGCAGGTCTTCGTCTTTGACCGCTCGAAGCCGACACAGCGTTCGACCGTCTCGATGCCCGAGAGCAACTGGATAGCGCTTTCCGCTGCACGAAATAAGCTTCACGGACGTATCGACGCTATTCGGAGCCTTTCAAAGAAAGAGGCCGACGCCTTTTATTCGGCGACCGAGATCCTTGTAACGCCGACCGTTCAATACGACAGCGTGGCGACAGAGACGGCCCGCAACGCCGCTGCCACTGATATAGAGCCTGTAACGATCGCCCTCAAACGCGGCGAAAATATCGTCGATGAAGGGCATTTGATCACGCCGAACGTGATGTCGAAGATCGAAGCGATCGGCAGCTATACGGCTTCGACTCGGCAGATAAATCGCTTCGTCGGCGTGCTGCTACTTGTAACGGGCCTATTTTGGGCGTCTTGGAAATTCGTCCAGAATCGCGGCACGCTGCCGAGACTTTCGCTTACGGCCCGACGAACATTCTTCCTTCTCGGTTTCGTCGTTATCTGCCAAACGGTCATCTCGGCCGCGCTCTTCCGGCTCGCTGATTTTACTGCGTTACAGAACGTGAAGGCCCCGATGAATGATGCGACCTTGTGGGCGTTCGCAATTCCGTTCGGCGCGGCGAGCTTGTTGATGACGCTGCTTGCCGATCGGCCGACAGCATTGTTCGTAGGGCTTTTGAATTCGATGTTCGCCGGACTGATGGCTCCGCGTCCACTCGAATTCGTATTCTATTCGGCGATCGCATCTGCAGTTGCGGTTTATGGCATTGGACGATATCGAAACCGCCAGACCGTTACCATCGCGGGATGTCTCGTCGGCGCGGTTTCGGCGGTCCTTTCGCTCGCTGTTCTCGCTTACACACAGCAGCCGATAATTCTTAATACAGTGCTGCTATCGATCGCATGCGGACTTGCCGGCGGAATTTTGACGGCAGCCGTTACGTCGGTTCTGCTGCCCGTTTGCGAATCTATCTTCGGCATCCTCACGGACGTAAAGCTGCTTGAACTTTCGAATGCGGATCTTCCCGTACTCGGCCAACTCGCGCTGCGCGCGCCGGGGACGAATCAGCATTCGCATGCGGTCGGACAACTAGCCGAAGAAGCCTGCCGCGTTGTCGGCGCCAACGGCCTTCTGGCGCGGATCGGCGCTCTCTATCACGACATCGGGAAGACCGCGGCTCCCGAGCATTTCGTCGAGAATCAGTTATCGAAGAATCCGCACGACAAACTCAAGCCAGCCCAGAGCGCGAAGATCATCATCAGCCACGTAACATACGGCGCGAAGCTCGGGCGGGAAGTTGGGCTGCCGGCACGGATAGTCGATTTCATACCGCAGCATCACGGCACGCGAACGCTTCATTATTTTCTAAAAAAAGCACAGTCGGAGGCGCGTCCCGACGAAGTTATCTCCGAGAACGAATTTCGTTATCCGGGACCGAAACCTCAGTTCAAAGAGGCCGCGATAATGATGATCGCAGATTCCTGCGAGGCCGGCGCGAGGTCGCTTGCCGAGCCGAACCCTGAGAACGTGAGATTCATCGTGACGAAAATAATCGACGCGATCCTGCAGGACGATCAGCTCGATGAATGTGACCTGACCTTGCGTGAATTGACGCAGATTCGCGAATCGATGATAAAGTCGCTCGTTGCGATCTATCACTCACGGGTAGATTATCCGGGCTATGTCCCGCCGCCTTCCGGCACGTTCCGGCTAATCGACACGCATATCGACAGCGAAGAACGCGGCTTGAAATTCACGAATCCTGCGGACATTCCCGTCTCGCCCGGCGGCGAGATCGAAGACGAGGCGATCGACCGCACGCATCCGCCAAAAGGGCGTGACGTTAAGGCCGCCAGTTAGAATCTATCCTTTAATTTTGCGTATGTGTCGGTGAGGGATTCGGGAAGCGTGCGGGTCTCGCCGATGCTCGTCATAAAATTCGCATCGCCGACCCAACGTGGGAGAACGTGCATATGGTAATGCTCCGCGACGCCTGCACCTGCGGCGCGTCCGATATTCATACCGGAATTGATGCCTTCAGGCGAATAAACGGTTTCGAGAGCCTGATGCGCCGTCTTGACGAGATCCATCATCTCATCGGTCGCGTTCTTTTCGGCGGCAGTAAGGTGCGCTAGATGCTCGAACGGCACGATCAGAACGTGGCCGGCGGCGTATGGGAAGATGTTCAAGACGACAAAATTGAACTCGGCACGCTTGAGGATGAACTTCTCCTCATCGGATGCCGAGTTTGCGAGTATTGAACAGAAAACACAATCGCTGCCGGGCGTTGCGCAGCTCTCTTTTATGTATTTATATCGCCAGGGACTCCAAAGGACATCCATTAAGCCTCGTCAAGGTTGATAAGCTCCTTGAGCTCCTTTCCGGGTTTGAAGTACGCGACCCGTTTTGCCGGAATATCGACGGTCGCTCCTGTTTTGGGATTGCGCCCTTGTCGGGAATTGCGTTCGCGGACGCGAAAGCTGCCAAAGCCACGCAGTTCGATCTTCTCACCGCGGTTCAAGCTCGCCGTAATGCTGTCGAAAATGATCTCGACAAGCTGCTCGGCGTCTTTTTTCGTCATTTCGGCTTCAACAGCAACTCGCTCTACAAGGTCCGCTTTGGTCATGGTTCAATTGTTTGGTCAAACGGGCGGAAAAGCGCCGCCCGGTTAATTAAGCACTTTGTGATTCAGTATCTGCGTCTTCGTTAGAAGCCTCAGATGAATCGCCGGCAGATTCGGGAGTTTCAGCCGCAGTTTCCTCGGTTGGAGTGGCGGCTTCAGCATCTACATTGTCAGGTGCGGCTTCCGACGATACATCTGCAGTCGGGGCCTCAGGCTCGGCGGTGGGAACGTCAGCTTCGGGTGCGGGTGCTTCTGCTTCCGGAGCTGCCTCAGCCTTTGCCTTCTTTTCTTTCTTTGGTTTCGGCTCGGCAGCAGGAGCTTCCTCGGCCTTCGTGCCAAAACTAATGTTAGCAAGCTCTGCGAGGCTGGCCATACCGCCCTTCGCTTCGCTTGAGTAGCTGCGTGTATCGACGACGGGTTCGTCATCCTTGCCCACGGCGCGATGCGAAAGACCGATCTTCTGCTCGGCAGCATCTATGCGAAGGATCTTGAAATCCATATCTTCGCCGAGCTTTGCGACCGACTCAGGGCTTTCGACGCGCTCATCGGAGAGTTCCGAAATGTGGCACAAGCCTTCGAGGCCTTCGCCAAGTTCGACAAATACGCCGAAGTTCGTGAATCGCGAAACCTTTCCGCGAACAACTTGGCCAGGTCGATGCGCGGAAACGAAAGTTTCCCATGCGCTCGGTGTCAGATCCTTCATCGAGAGCGAAAGCCTTTGATTACGCTTGTCGATGTTGGTAACGATCGCTTCGACTTCCTGATCCTTCTTTAGAACATCCTTCGGATGCTTGATCTTCTTCGCCCAAGTGATGTCCGAAACGTGTACGAGGCCGTCGATTCCTTCTTCAAGTTCGACGAATGCGCCGAAGTCCGTGATATTGCGGATGCGGCCGGTGATGCGTGTGCCAACCGGGTAGCGAAGGTCCACAAAATCCCAGGGATTGTCCTGGAATTGCTTCATTCCGAGGCTGATGCGCTTCTCTTCGGTATCGACGCCGAGAACTTGGACATCGACCTCATCGCCCTTATTGAACATACGCTTGGGCGACTGCGCACGGCGCGACCAAGAGATCTCGGAGACGTGCACGAGGCCCTCGACGCCGGATTCAAGTTCGACAAAAACGCCGTAGTCCGTAACGGAAGAGACTTTGCCTTTGATCTTTGCGCCGACAGGATAAACTTCAATGACCGTTGACCACGGGTCAGGCTGGAGTTGTTTAAAGCCGAGCGAGATCTTGTCCTTTTCACGGTCGAGCTTCAGGATCTTGACCTGAACCTGATCGCCCGTCTTGAACATTTCGCTCGGGTGATGCAAACGGCCCCAAGACATATCGGTTACGTGCAGAAGGCCGTCAATGCCGCCGATATCGACGAATGCTCCGTATTCGGTCAAATTCTTGATCGTGCCGTCAACGATATAGCCGACGTCGATATGCGAGAGCGTTTCGGCTTTCTGAGCGTTCACGACCTCGTCGGTCATCACCTTTCGCGAGAGCACGACGTTATTGCGTCGGCGGCTGAATTTGATGATCTTCGCTTCGATCGGGCCGTTCAGATAGCTGTCGAGACTGTACACGGGACGGGAATCGACCTGGGAGCCGGGAAGGAAAGCTTCCACGCCATCGAGATCGACCTTGAGGCCGCCTTTTGTTTTTGCGGTAACGTTACCGGTTACGGGCGTGCCGTCCAAGAATGCCTTTTCAAGGACATCCCACGAGCGGCGAGCAAGAGCGTCATTGCGCGAAAGCACGGGAGGGCCGTCGCCGCTGTGCATTGCCTTTAGCACGACCTGGACCTCGTCGCCTTCATTTACGGAAAGCGAACCGTCTTCGGCGGTGAATTCTTCCGCGGGCACGATGCCTTCCGACTTATAGCCGAAATCGACCAATACGCCGCGATCCGAAACACCGACGACCTTGCCGTCAACCAATTGGCCGACGTGAAAAGTTGCCTGTTCCTGCTCGAATTGCTCGAGGATCGCACCGAAGTCGATATCGCCCGAAGGAGTGTCTTCCGTCGGTGCGGGCGTCGCTGGTGCCGTTGGTTGCTCTGCTGCCGGTTGTTCCTGAGCCGAAGATGCTGCAGCCGTCGTTCCTTCGGTTTCCTGTGTTGCCTCGTTAGTCATTTACGGGTAATTTACTTCCTCTAGTTAAATACGCTTTCGGCGCGGTGCCGGATGCGAGATCTTTGCCTTTGCTTAAGGATCTTCGGGTAAAAATACCTTCCCGTTCATCCATAGTACGCAAAACACACCATTCCCTTTTGGCTTCTCGTCGATGGGAGGGAATTCGCGACCGTCGAAATTCGCGGTCATAACCCTGCTCAAAAAAGAAAAAGCCTTTCGATCATAGTGCCTTTCCGCTCAAGCTATGGCAAAACTCAAAAATACAAGGTTTTTACGCCTTTTGTCAAGGCTTTGCTTACCGAAAAGTATTGAGAAATCTATGTTTTAGCGAAATTTGAGGCTCGGTGTATGTTAGTTCCGGACAATTAGGTCGCCAACCGTGCCAACGCCGCTTGACCGTTCCATTTCTTCCTTGGCGATGGTCGAAGTATTGTGAATTCCCGCAAGCCGCAGGCGGAACTCGTCCGGATTGGTCGAACCGCGTAGAGCTTCGTCGAGGGAAACGAGCCCGGACTGATATAAATAGAAAAGCGATTGGTCGAACGTCTGCATACCGTACTGCGACGTTCCGGCGGCGATAGCGTCGCGGATCGACGAGGTTTTGTCCTCGTGAAGGATGTAGTCGCGAATGAGCGGTGTTGCAACGAGGATCTCGACGGCCGGAATGCGGCTGTTTCCCTTGGCGGATTTCATCAAACGCTGAGAAACGACCGCTTTCAAAAGGCCTCCCAGTTGTATCCTGACAGACTTCTGCTGATAGGGCGGAAAGGCTGAAATGATTCGAGTTAGCGTCTCGGCGGCGTCAAGCGTGTGAAGGGTTGAGAGCACCAAATGCCCTGTTTCCGCCGCGACAAGTGCCGTCTCGATCGTCTCAAGGTCACGCATTTCACCGACGAGTATCACGTCCGGGTCCTGGCGGAGGCTGCCGCGTAGAGCCTCGGCAAAGTTTCGTGTATCGACGTCAACTTCACGCTGCGTTACGAAGGATTCTTTGTCCTTGTGGAGGAATTCGATCGGATCTTCGATCGTTACGATGTGGCAGTTGCGGTTTTGATTTATGTGGTCAACGATCGCTGCAAGCGTGGTCGATTTGCCCGAACCCGTGGTTCCTGTAACGAGGACCAAACCGCGTTTTTCGTTGGCGATATTGTTCAGGATCGGCGGCATTCCCAATTCTGCAAAGCCACGGATGCTGTCTGAGATCACGCGGGCGACGATACCGATCGAACTTCGCTGCTGAAAGATATTCACACGGAACCGTCCGAGTCCGTTGACGCCGTAGCCGATATCTACCTCAAGCGAGTCCTTAAAATGCTGCTTTTGGCGGTTCGACATCATTGAGAACGCCATTTCGAGCGTTTCGTCCTGCGAGAGCTTTGGAACGCCGCCGAGCGGTTTCAATTCACCGGTTACGCGAATAACAGGGAACGAACCGGCGCGCAGATGCAGGTCGGATGCGCCGAAACTCATCGCCATTCGCAGGAGGTCGTCTATACGGGTCGGCATAATTAAGAGAGAAAAGTGAAACCGGAAAAGCCGCTACGGCCGTTTGGGACGCCTGAACCAGAAAGCTGATAGCTTTGCCCAAGTCAGGATACTTTTATAATTTTAGTGTTTATGCGCTATCCGCGTCAATAAAATTCTAATCGGCGGCGTGAGCAGGCGGGGTGCGATTAGACAAGCAAACTTCGAACGCTTAAAATCAGCCTTTTATGGGCAAAGCAGGAACAATACTCTCGATCAGGCCGGCGTTCGCGATACCGGGCGCAGAGATCGTCGTCGAATGCGAAGCATTCGAGATCGATCCCGGTGGCGAATGCGGTTTGTACGCAGGCGAGACGAAGTGCCATACGATCGCGGCGTCGCACGAGCGAGTGATGGTCAGGCTACCCGTAGAAATCGAAGGCGGAACGGTCAGTTTGTCGCTGCGCAGCGACTCGGATGTAAGCGAGGCGAAGTCGATAGTCGTCGGTCGTATGATCGCAGAGGAAATGCATATGGTCGCAAATCCGGCGGTCGATCCTTCGGATGATTCGATAATTCTGACGCGTTCGGGTTCGCGCGGGCAGCAACTTCCTGTAACGCTCTTTCGGCTTGAAACGGATGGCTTTTTGGACGAATTCCCGGAACCGATATTGAATCCGACGGGCGTCGGGTTCGGCCGAGACGGTGAACTCTTCGTAACGAACCGAGCGCAAGGCGAAGTCTATTCGGTCGACAGGAGCGGGTCCTCTGCGATCTTCGCGTCGGGCTTGGGAATCGCATCGGGTCTCGCCTTTGACAAGACGGGCGTGATGTACATTGGCGATCGAACGGGAACGATCTACCGCGTGCATGATTTTGCCGACGTTGAGACGTTTGCGGTCGTTGAGCCATCGGTCGCCGCACATCACCTCGCATTCTCGCCGAACGGCAGCCTTTACCTGACCGCTCCCGGATTTGCGAGTAAGGACGGAATCTATCTCATCACGCCGGACGGCGACGTGGCCACGTTCTTTCGCGGGCTCGGCCGACCGCAGGGAATGGCGTTCGATACGGTGGGCGATATGTATGTCGCTGCCTGCTATCGTGGGAGCCATGGCATCGTAAAGGTTAAGGCCGACGGTTCATCGGCGGAATTACTAGTCTCCGGCGATAACATTGTCGGCCTTTGTTTTACGCGGCAGGGCGAAATGATCGTAGCCGCTAGCGATCTTATCTATTCGATCCCGTGCGGGATCTACGGTGCGATCTTGTCGCATTAACTAGCTGGTTAGTTTCCATTTCTCGATCTGCTTTTCGAGATTCGACGTGTCCTCTTTCGCAGCCTTCCCGACAAAGACACCGCGTTCTGCGGCCTTGACCGCATCAGCCTTGCGCCCGAGATTTGCGAGGATCGTCGCCTGCTGAGCAAGGTCCTTCAATGTCTCTCTCTGAGCGACTTTCGCCTCCGAGCGCTTGAGTGCCATCTCGAACCAGATGTTCGCTTCAGAATCGCGTTTATTGGCTTTCGCATAGCTGCCGGCAGCAAGCGGAGCTCCCGGGTCATTGGCGTCAGCGGCGGCGACGAACTCACGCAAATGTCCGAGGGTCGCTGCCACAACGTCCTTCACTTTTACCGTGAACGGAACGCGCACCTTGTCCCAGCTAAGCACAACGGTCGCCGAATCATCGGTAACGTTGCCGATCGCAAAGGTAAGCAATTCCGCACTCGTCGAGGAAACTTCCGGTTTGGTCGGAACGCGAAGAGCGTCCTTAGCGGCATCGTAACTAAAACTGCCCCATTGGCCGTCGTCTTTGTTGAATATCACCGTCCAATCGCCCTTTTCGGGGATCATCGAAAGACTGTATTTTCCGGCAGGGAGCAGTTTCCCGTTGATGAGAACATCGTCGGTCGTCGAAAAGGTCGTCGCTTCGTTCGCACCGGCGCGCCAAACGTGGCCGTACGGGACGAGAGGTTCGTCCTTTCCTTGGCTTGCGCCGTCGAGCGTGGCTTCGCCTTTTGCCTTGGATGCAAAATCGACCGAAGCAGCGGCGAAGATCGTACGTCCCTTGACTGCGGGACGGCTGTAGATGATCGCGATCTGCGTAGAACCGATCGTCTGCGCGACCTCAGCCTTTTGGCTCGCACGCGGCGTAGGCGGACGATTTTGTGCGGTTGCCGCTGCAACGCTTAAACACAATATGAATGCGAAAAAAAGAAAATACTTTGACCTCATAAGACACTCTCCCGTAGAAAATTAATTGGACATTGGAACTATACCATTTGCATTGCGGATGCGAATACAAAGCAAGGCTTCGGATCGTTAATGCTTTGATGCGAAGCCTTGATCTAATTTAGCGGTGGACGACGCTACTATTCGTCATCATCCTGAGCCCGGACGCGTCCCGCGGCAACGGCCTCCTCGATCACTTTATGCGCCAAGTTCGGCGGCAGCGGATCGTAATGCGAGAACTGCATATGATACGAACCGCGGGCCTGGGTGACGGAATTGAGCTTCGATTGGTAATCGAGCATCTCGCTCAATGGCACTTTTGCCTTAATGACCTGCTGTTTGCCGCGCATATCCATACCGCCGACGCGACCGCGACGGGAATTCAGGTCGCCCATAATGTCGCCCGAAACTTCCTGCGGCGTAAAGACCTCGACGTCCATTATCGGTTCGAGAAGCGTCGGCTTGGCGCGTTCCATTGCGTTGCGGAAAGCTTTTCGGCCTGCTGCCTTGAACGAATGTTCATCGGAATCGACACTATGGTAACTGCCGTCGATGAGCGTTACCTTGAAATCGACGAGCGGATAGCCGGCGACGGCTCCGCCGGCAGCAGCTTCAAGAATTCCTTTCTCGATCGCCGGACGAAAGTTCTGCGGTACAGAGCCGCCGAAGATCTTATCGACCCACTCAAAGCCCGAACCTCGATCGAGCGGTTCGAAGATGACCTTACAATCGCCGAACTGACCGCGGCCTCCGGATTGCTTTTTATGACGGCCTTGAACCTCGCACGTCTGCGTGATCGTCTCCTTGTACGGAACTTTCGGCGGATGGAGCGTTACCTCAACGTGAAAACGCTTGTTGAGTTTATCTACGACGGTTTCGATATGAAGCTGGCCTGAACCGGAAAGGATGAATTCTTTTGTCTGCGGATCGCGTTCGAAGCTAAGGCTCGGATCCTCTTCGAGAACTTTGTGAAGAGCGACCGAGATCTTCTCTTCGTCCGCACGCGATTTCGGTTCGATGGCGAATGCGATGGCGGCCTCAGGATATTCGACCTTCGGATAGACGATCTGCTTTGCCTTATCGCTTAGCGTGTCGCCGGTCTGCGTATCCTTCAGTTTTACGACAGCAATAATATCGCCGGTCTGTGCGGAATCGACCTTCTCAAGTGTTTTGCCTGCGATCAAATGCAGAGCGCCAAGTCGTTCGGCCGAATCGCGCGTCGTGTTCTGTACCGTAGCGTCGGATACGATCTTGCCGCTTACGATCTTCATTACGTTTATGCGACCGGCAAAAGGATCGGCGATCGTGCGGAAAACGTAGGCCGAGAATGGCTCGTCGTTGCTGTATTTTCTCGAAATTCGGTCGCCTGAAAAGTCGTTGTTCGCAAAGCCGTATTCCGCTTCGTGAACTGCCGGGTTCGGAGCGAATTCGACGATGTGGTCGAGCAGCAACTGGAGCCCTACAAGGCTCGCAGAGGAAACTGCATAGACCGGGCAAAGTTTGCTGCTTGCGATCGCCCTTGCGAGATTCGGATAGATGTCTTCTTCGGGAAGAGTGCCCTCGGCAAAGTATTTTTCCATCAAGGCGTCATCGGATTCCGCAACGATCTCGATAAGGCGTTCGCGCGTTCGATCGAAGATGTCGCGGCCTTCTTCCGGTATCGGGATCTCCTTCGATTTGCCGTTATCGTCGAAAGTGTAGGCCTTTTGGTGTACGACATCGACAACGCCTTTGAAATCAGCTTCGTTACCGATCGGGAGCGTGAACGGGACTATCGAACGTGCAAAGCTTGACGTCGCGGTCTCGAGAGCGTGGCCAAAATCGGCGTGTTCCTTATCGATCTTGTTAATGACCATAAAACGCGGCAGGAGAAATTCGTTCGCGTACTGCCATGTTTTTTCGGTTTGGACCTCAATGCCGTGAACTGCATCGACAACAACGAGCGCGCAATCGGCGACCCTCAGCGCCGGACGCGCGTGCGAGACGAATGCGGCGTAACCCGGTGTATCGATCAGATTTATTTTTGTGTCTTTGTATTCGAGATGGGCAAAATTGTTATTTAATGAGACCTTCCGAGCGATCGAATCTTCATCGTAATCGGTTACGGTCGAACCTTCGTCAACCTTTCCCCAGCGGGGAGTTGTTCCGGCAACATAAAGAAGCGACGACACGAGCTGCGTTTTACCTGCGTCGCCGTGACCAATGACAGCCAGATTTCTGATGTTCTCAGTATTGAATGCTTTCATTTCGGCAGAATCTCCT
>Ga0138256_10000447_pt1 | contig 45232 bp, 33 predicted proteins | sample KNB2016incub_MG_FD_105486 | JGI IMG/M metagenome (GOLD analysis project Ga0138256, IMG submission 105486) | Active sludge microbial communities from wastewater in Klosterneuburg, Austria - KNB2014incub_MG | ecosystem: Engineered > WWTP > Activated sludge > Unclassified | place: Austria... | reverse complement strand
AATAGCACAAATTAAACTTTTATAAGCCAAAAAAGTTCTTATTGCGAGCTTATTTAATGAATTTTGTGCCCGATGAAAGAAAAATTTGGAATAGTTGGTTTGATTTTGCCTTTTTTTTGGCTTTTAAGCTGTCAAAATAGTCCAAATGATGGTTCTAAATTACAAAATGGTAAGACTTTATTTAAGCAATATTGTGTCACTTGTCACGGAATAAATGGCGATTTGAAGACTAATGGAGCTATAGATTTAAAACATTCTGTCCTGACATTGGATGAAAGGATACTTGTCATTACTAAAGGACGCAATATCATGACCTCTTTTGAAAACAAGTTAACCACTCAACAGATTAGGTCTGTAGCTGAATTTAGTATCCAATTAAAAGATACAAGTCATTTGGATGCTAAATAAATTAATACTGGTAACCGGGGCAAACGGTTTTTTAGGTCAATATGTACTTAGCCAACTCCTTCGTAGTGGTTATACCAATATTTTCGGAACTTATCATAATCAGTTGCCAAACAATACATTGATAACATGGCGACAAATGGATCTCAATGATCCTGTTAGTGTAGAAGATGCACTTGGTGGAATTCACACGGTCATTCACTTAGCGGCAAAAGTGAGTTATGCTGCAACAGACAAAAAAGCCTTGGATCGAATCAATTATTTAGGAACCAGAAACCTGGTTAATGCAAGTTTGGTAACTGGTGTCAAGGAAATCATCTATGTAAGTTCATCTTCTACCTTAGCTAAATCCATTTCACCTTATTTTATCAGTGAACATGAACTTGGCGATCCGGTTTTTCACTCTAATTATGCTAAATCCAAGTACAAGGGTGAACTTGAAATTTTTAGGGGAGAAGCTGAAGGATTAAGGGTTTGTATAGTACATCCATGTCTCATTTTGGGCGTTGGGGATTGGTCAAAAGGGTCGATCAGTATATTTAGTAGAGTAAATAGGAAATTATCTTTTTACCCTTCCGGTACAGTAGGATTGGTCTATGCAGGGGACGTAGCTTTAGCCATCGAGAAAATCTTACAGAAGAAAAATTGGATGGCCAGATATCTAATTCATGCGGAGACATGGACTTATAAAAAGCTTTTATCCGAAATCTCAAATGGCCTTGGCAAAAGTCCTCCATGGATAAAAGTGAGTTCATTTGTCGGACATATTGTTGCAAAGTTGGATACTTTCAGATCTCGCATATTAGGTGAGCAGGCCGTTATTACTTCTGAGACCGTGGTGATATCTTCGTTTAAATTTGAGTATAATAACGAATTGACTAATAATGAATTAGGTCTTAAATACAAACCCCTTTCCACTATAATAGATTCAATTTGTAAGAAATACGTAACAGATATTAATGATATATAAGTAATTGACATCTTAGTAGTTAAAGAATAATATTACTTTTCAGGATCGGTATAAGCCCATATTATAATAACATGCAAACCGTGGAGGATGAGCCCTTATGCAACAAAAAATGAACATCAGATGTTAAATTTGTTTAAATTAATCTAATTATTCCTAAATTTGCCAATATCATTTTAATAAAAATAAAAACCACAACATGAAAAAAATTTTTACAAGTTTACTGTTTTTTAGTTTCGTATGGCTTGTTGATGCTCAATTTAAGGTCGTGCAGCCACTTAATAGTGAGCGTGCTATTTTTAACAAAGTACCTAAAACAGGGTTTGAACCTGCAACAGGTATAGTTAATCCCGGCGGAACCCATTCTAAACTGAATAAACGCTATCCTGCCGATCGTTCAGGAATAACAACCTATGATTTGCAATCTAATGGACCTATTCCAAATCATTTAGCAATAGATGGAAATGGAAATTTGGTTACTGCATGGACGATGAGTTTCTTGGCAGACGGAGCATGGGGAGATAGAGGTTCTGGATATAACAAATTTACGGCAGGAGCATGGGATGCAGAGCCTATGAATCGTGTTGAAGCGGTTCGAACAGGTTGGGGAAATATTGCAGTGGATGCAGAAGGAACTGAGATTATTGTTTCTCATCCTGGTGATTATAAATTAAATGTTGCAAGGAAGAAAGTAGGAGGATCTTGGGTAAATACCAAAATACCTTCTTCCACACCAAAAGGTGTGTTGTGGCCTAGAGCCGCCATTGGTGGAGTTGATAACAAAACATTGCATGTAATAGCAGTTACTCTACCTACAGATGGAACATTTGGAGGTGTGATATATCGTGGTGTAAATGGACATATATTGTATTACCGTTCTCCTGATGGTGGAGTGACTTGGGATATCAAAGATATGATTTTACCTGGATTGGATAGTGTTGACTTTGCAAAAATGGACAGTGATTCTTATAGCCTGTATGCTAAGGGAAATACAGTTGCGATATTATTACAAACACAATGGAATGATATGTCTGTTTTTAAATCAACGGATAATGGAACTACTTGGACAAAAACTATAATTCGTAAGTTTCCCTTAAAGCGTTATATTTATGATACGGAATATAGTTTAGATGATATAGGTGGAGTGGATACTGCTGGACCTGGTGGTTCTGCAACTGCTGATGATGCTGCTATGAAATCCATTTATACTAATGATGGTTCCGGAAATTTAGTGATTGATAATAATGGTAAAGTTCACGCTTTTTGGGGTGAGATGTATGTAACTGATGTAACTCCAGGAGATGCACAATCAAGTTATTATCCTGGAAGAAATGGTATCGATTATTGGAATGAAGATATGGGAGCCAATAATTTTGTAAAAGGAATAGCAGGATGCCTTGATGAAAATGGAGATGGAACTTTGAATATCACTTCAGATGCGATAGCATTGTATTATACTTCATTATCTTCACAACCTTCAGCTACTGTCGATAATTTAAATAATCTTTATCTAGCCTATTCAGCTGTAAGTGAAAGTAATATTTCTTCAAATAGCACACCTCAGAATTATAGACACATCATATTAACTAAATCTAAAGATAGTGGCGCTACTTGGCCAGAATTTGTGGATGTTATCAATGATTCATTAATTAAAGATGATCCAACTTTTTATACATTTGTAGAGGCAGTATTTCCTAGTATTATTATTAATGGCAATGACTTACATCTAACCTTTATGTTGGATTATGAACCGGGATTAACTGTGGCTGGCGATCTAGATCCGTCTTCTGAAAATGAAATGGCTCATTTAATATTCGATAAAAACACGTTAACACTTACTGAGAAAGTAAACAAACCTGCTTTCTTTGCCATGACACTTACTCCGAATATAGTGAATGAATCTACTCGTGTAAATTTTGAAGTTGCTAAAGGTGGCAAAGCACAATTAGAAGTGTATTCTTTAACTGGTCAATTGATGCAAACTAAATCTTTAGGTCAAATAGGAGCTGGGGTTTACAATGAAGAAATAAATCTACAACATTTAACTTCTGGAAATTATATCATCAAATTAAAAGTTGGTGTTAATTCAGCAGCAGTAAAATTGGTAAAAATTTAATTGTTAGAAAATAGATTGTGAAAAAGGGCTGTTCCATTTCGGAGCAGCCTTTTTTTTTACTGATAAATTAAGGCTATAAATATTATCGAAAAGAACCTCAACTTGTACATCTATAAATAGATTGAAATTGATTTATAGATCTTTATATCATGTCCTATCAAGTCTGTATGTTTCAATAAGTGTATTATTCCAATAGGATAATAAATGGTATCTAATTAGAAAGTGGAAATCAAACTATGGTAAATGCTTCAACATCAAATTAAACTTTGAATGTGTCTTTTACTTCCTACAATAATATTTCAATAATTAGAATTTGGTACCCTGTTATAAATCAAACTCTAACGAAATTCTCATTAAATTCTTATGGAATTCTAAGATCTTATAATACCGTGAAAGGTAGCTTTGCGAGATCATAAAATGAATGCATTGATTCATCGTCTTAATTACTGTATGTCAATTAAGCTAATGAATTAAATAAACAGCGTTTTATGACAAGCATATTAAGGACTTGAATTATGTTTAAGCAAACGGATTTTATTTATGATAAAGTGGATCTAGTTAACAGAATAGCTTTATGTGTAGTATTTTATTGGTTTGGTATATTAAAAGTGCTTTCATTATCACCAGCAGAACCACTGGTGAGAGAACTCTATTTGAAAACCATTCATTCCTTGATTCCGTTCGATTATTTTATTATCCTTCTGGGATTAACAGAATGCGTCATTGGCATGCTTTTCTTGTGTCCACAATATACAAAAATTGCCTTTACCATTTTTTCAATTCAGATGATAACCACACTACTCCCGTTGTTTGTACTTCCTCATGATGTGTGGCAAAATGGAATTGCGCCAACACTTACCGGTCAATATATTATAAAAAATGTTGTACTCATGGGATGTGCACTTTCCATATTAAAATATTGGAATTTAAATATTACAAATCAAATAAATTATTAAACGAAAAACTAAAATTAAATCATGAATAAATTATTAAAAAAATTTACCGGAATTCTGTTATTTATTGGCTTGAATATGTTCAACTTTAATCCAATTCACTCACAAGATTCCACTTCTATGGATAAAACAAACACTCAAATTGTAGCAGGATATCATTTTGGAGTGGTTCAAATTGTAGGCGCTGTAAATAAAGGGGAATTTACTTTTTTAGATAAATATAATTTTTATACTATTGGATTTCCATTTGGTGTCACATTCAGGACATCAGGCAAGCTGTTAATTGATCTTGAATTTGTCCCAGTCATAAAGCCATTTGTTTCAACCGATATTCCTTACCAGGTTCATTTATTATACCATCCCGGTGTCCTCTTTCCACTTAAAAAAGGATGGACATTTGGTTTGAGACTTGCTTTTGAATCTGGTGAAGGTCAATTTGGTTTTACACCCTTGCTCAATAAAGCTTTTAAATTTAAAAACAACGGAGCATTTTTTGTAGAATTGGTTGCTCCAGGCAGATTTGGACCTGCAAAAGATTCTGGATATACTCAACTTGGAGGCCTGCATTTAGGAATTGGATTTTAATAATTTGTGGTATGTTTTTGTCAACAATTTTACAAAAATCAGGCATAAATAAATTGTTGCTACGAACCTCATAAGCCGTCAAAAACATTATTCATTTACTTAATAAGATGGATTTTATCCCTTGCAAAAATTTACTTGCACCTACAGGGTTCAGAACTGTACAGTTGTCATTTATTATAATTTAAATTTAACTGGAAGTATAAAATTTACAGGAACCTCTTTATTTTTATATTTTCCTGGTTTCCAATCTGGCATAGATTGAATCACTCGAAGAGCTTCTTCATCGCATCCATAGCCTATACCTCTGGTTAAAGTTACGTTAGTGATTTTGCCTTCCTTGGTAACAACAAATTGAATTACAACCGTGCCCGCTACTTTATGCAATTTTGCTTCTTCAGGGTAACGCATATTATCGTTAATGAATTTTGTCATTGCAGCAGGTCCACCGGGGAATTCTGGTAATTGTTCAACAAAATTAAATGTTTCATCTTCTTTTACGCTTTGATCTTTTACATCTTCAGTGTTTTTATTGCAAGACAACAATAATACTAGGGATAGTATTATAAATCTGGTATTAAAATTTAATTGTTTCATAGGGTTTATTATTTATTGTTTATTAGATATAAATATAAACTATTATTTAATTGATGATTAGATTTTAAATAGAAAGAAAGAAATCACATCTAGATTTTTAGTATATTATTAATTTAAAAATGCCAGTGTCACCATTTGAATTTTTAATTCTAACGGTGTACATACCCGGGATATAGTTTAAATTTTCAATTTCAATGATTCGTTCATTAGTCTTCTTAGAAAAGATTTCAGTACCATTCATGTTGATTAATTTTACTTCCTTAATTCCGGAATTATATTCCAGCGGTAATATTAATTGGGTTCTATTGTTAAATGGATTTGGAACAGCCCTCAAATTATTTATTTTTTTACTTTCATGAGATATAGACACAGGTTCCTGAACTTCTAACGTGACTTCATTGGTCAAAACCGGATCATTAAAATCAAAATAAATGTAAGCTTTGTTTTTTATTTTATTGCCAATTTTGGTTTGTGACTTTTGTTCTATAGAGTATATAACAAATCCGTGCGAAGCTATTTCATTAGCATTGCTATCTGGAAGATATATTTCTGAAAAATCAAATCTCAATATCCTACTTTCCGTCAATGAATATGTTGTCGGATGGCTAGAAGCAATAAATTTAAAAGTACTCCAGTCAAGATTACTATCTAAGGTGTCTTTTATGAAAACATTAAAGGCAGTATCGTTACCGGTATTTTGGAAACGAATCTGATATGTGATCAGATTATTGGGTGGAACAAAACTATTCAATTCTTTACCGTTCACAAGTGCTGTTTTATCATTTGGATCAAATGCGCCACGAATGATTGCACAAGTTGTTTTAACATTATTTGAATCATTATGAAGTTTGCAAGGATCTTTAAATAACACTTCACCTGTAATGCATAAGGATTCTCCCAATTTGGCCTTACAATCCAATTTATGTACGATGCTGATTAGAATGCTTTCACCACTGGGAATAAGATCCAGATCAATAGTCATTTCATTCCCAATGATTGAAAAATTATTAGCGGAACATGAAATGACTTTTAATAATGGACCCAAATTAATTTTTAATTTAATATTGCTTGCATCTATAGTTCCTAAATTATTTACATTCACATAAATAATATTATTATCAAAACAAGGCCTCATGTTTTGTGTGCTTATATTAAAATCAATAGAAACACAATTTTCTTTTGACTTAATCAATATATCTTTATAGGTGTAATTAGAATCTTTTACGATTTGGATATTATCCAAATCATCACAAAGTTCCCATATATTTAATGGATCTTCTATGGTTAGGGAATAATTACCAATCTCAGGATAAACTACAATATCTCCATTAGGTTCGGTATTTATTCCATAACTGTTTATTGTATTCGAAAATTTCATTTCACCAATCCAGGGTTTAGTTTCTAGAGGGTCATTAATACAATTTTGGTTTAGATCTTTAATCGTTTTTGAGGTGAATAAACCTGTTATAAAATTAAAAGTATCCTTCGATTTATAAATTACTTCGCCTAATTTTCCAACATATAAATGATTATTAATTCCTTTGGAAATTTTAAAATAATTGTCATTGTTAAAATCAAATAATTCATCAATTGGATAACTACGTAATTTAGTATCAAATTTATACATATCTATAGTTTTATGTTCAAAATTTAGGGTATAAATAATGTCATTTTCATCAATACTAGAATAATGTGAAATGTTTTTTAAAGTATCAAAACTCGTACCTAAATCTTTTGAGTATAAAACGTAAAATGCAAATGAATTAAAATCATAAAGTAAAATATAAATATTTTTATTTTTAGAAATGGTAACATCATTGATATAGGTATTATTAATAAAATTTAAGGAATCCCAATGTTGACCTAGATCCCTTGAATAAAATATCTTAGTAAAATCATCAAGGACCATCAATGAATCTTTAATGCTGAATGAATATGCTGAGCCGCTTCCTGGGTTTTCTCTTGGTTTTTTTATAGGGTAACTTAACCATGAGGAACATTTATCATATGATATGTATGCACTATCTGTACCAAGAACATGAATGTTTTCATTGAAATCAATAAAGGGTTTAGATGAAGATTTTATATTCCATCTATTAGGTGCTATATTCCAAGAAATCCCATTGTCTTTACTTATTACTACATCTTGTTGTTTTGTCCCTATCAAAGTTCCATCTGAGAGTGGTTGAATTTGATAAGCTAATCTAAGCTCTGAATTATTTGGATCTCTGCCAATTTCTTTCCAGGTTATACCATCATCTAAAGATAAATAATGAATCGGAATTTGACCTGTACCAGGAATACGAACTAATATATTCGATTGGCCATATTGCTTAATATCAGTATATTCAGTGTAATAGTTAAATGTTGGCTCATTTAATTTATTCCAATATTGTTGTGCTTTGACATTATGAACCATTAATAGGGCAAAAAAGGAAATTATAAAAGATTTGTTGTTCAGTCTAAAAAATGGGATTCCAGAATAGAAATTTGAGATTAGTGTTTTCATGGTTAAAAATGGTTGGTTCTAGAGGACAAGTTAAGATTTATCTATTAATTATTTGGCCATTTATATAAATATTTTTTAGGCATATTTAAAATTAATACCAGTGATTATAAGTAACTCGTTCAAATAATATAGGTGCCTTGAATAAAATTTCAAAATAGTGGTGAATATGCAATAAGATTAAAGATACTATTGTAGATTGTAACAATAATAGCAACTTTTATGTAAGTCAAAGAGGTTTGACTTTTCAGTCGGAATACTTGTCACATCTGAGCACCACTCGAAGTTCGAATGCTATGGAAATGTGATCAATCCTAGTGGAATTAATGATTGAACTAGATTAAACCATTTACAGACTACTTTTTAACTTCAATTTATAGGTGGATCAAGTCTTATGGGACACCCTACCATGAAGTTAAGCACACGCTTAGAGCAAGTATCCACGGCTAAGGGGTAGGTTTGGTATCCTTTATCCAGTAGTTTGGGAAATCGATTCTATTAAGGAATAACGTGCCTATCATACTCTAAAAACGTACAGAAGTTCTAAAGACTATTATGGACTTAAATCAACTTCCTAGGCGTATATTAATTTAGTTCAATTGATACCAAAATATCAAATGACCCTAAATATAATGTTCAAAAGCCTATTTCAACTCAGAACTTATAATAAGTTGTCGCATGATTATTATCCAATACCTTAAGTACATTATCGATTAATGATACTATGACATATTTTTCAATTTCAACACCATTTTTTTGGATGCTGATATTGATGCAATCCGGGCCTACCCATTTGTTAACTACATTGCCATTTCTTCCTATATAATCGCCATTAGCCAGAAATTCGATATCAGAATCTAAAATAGGCTTACCTGCATTATCGTGTTGGATCCATTTACCAAGAAAGTTACAAGCGGGATTATTATTTACAGGTTCATCTTTAGAACAAGATGGATTTAAAAATAAGCAGACAAAAAGAAGTAGACAGAATTGGAGTGTTTGTTTCATGATTTAATTCATTTAATGATAAAAGTAAATTTGATGTTATAATTTGATATCTGGGTAATCTCTTTTAACAAGGTTCAAAATGTCAATACAAATATAACATTTAAATGGATCATTTGATATACATGATCCACTAATTTTGATAAAGATGTAGGATTGCATTTTACATTGATTTATTCAGGGCAGTTCTTTTCTCAGTTCATTACCAGAGTGGATCGGAATCTGTCCTTTGCGTGAAGGATAGAAATGGAAATAGTATCCACCCTAAGGTGGATACTATTGTAATGGATAGCCTGACCCGAAGGGGCACGCCCTAATCCTGTTGAATTCGATTTAATTTCACTATAAAATTGAATATAATACCCTAATTTTGCGGTCCAAATAAAAGACTTTGAATCCAACAGACATAAAAAATCCCGAATACTTCCACAAAGTTGTGGATTGTCAGTATGCCTGTCCGGCACATACCCCTGTTCCTGAATACATCAGACTCATAGCTGCAGGGAAATACACCGAGGCTTATATGGTGAACTGGGTATCCAATGTATTCCCCGGGATCTTGGGTAGGACCTGTGACAGACCTTGTGAACCTGCTTGTAGAAGAGTGCGTGTGGAGGAGGAGCCGGTAGCCATCTGCCGTCTGAAGCGTGTTGCTGCTGATTTTAAAGGAGATGTCAAGTCTTTAATTCCTGGAATTCCAAGTATTAAAAACGGCAAAAAAATAGCCCTTATCGGAGGCGGACCTGCATCCTTAACAGTAGCCAGAGATTTGGCACCCTTGGGATATGAAATTCATTTATTTGATGAACAACCTGCAGGTGGAGGAATGATGCGCAGTCAGATTCCATCCTTTAGACTACCGGAAGATGTTCTCAACGAAGAGGTCAATTATATCCTTGATATGGGCATCCATACCCAGTTCAAAACTTACGTGGCTTCACTCAAAGAAGTCCTTGCCAAAGATTATGACGCGGTATTTATAGGTACAGGAGCGCCTCGCGGTAAAGACCTGGCCAATCTTCCCGGCAGGGCGGAAGCAAAGGCAAATATTCATATTGGTATTGAATGGTTGGCTAGTGTAGCCTTCGAACATACTGAAAAAATAGGAAAGAATGTCATCGTAATCGGTGGTGGGAATACAGCCATGGATTGCTGCCGGACTTCCAGAAGGTTGGGTGGTGACAATGTACGTGTCGTGGTTAGAAGTCCATTCAGTGAAATGAAGGCATCACCATGGGAAATAGAAGATGCTCAGCATGAAGATATCCCATTCTACAATCTTCATTCCCCAAAACGATTCGTTTTGGAGGGTGGAAAACTAGTAGGGATGGAGTTTGAAAAAGTAGAAGCTCAATATGATAATGGTAAACGAAATCTGGTCAATACCGGAGAAATCGTATACATGGAAGCGGATGATGTGCTTATGGCCATTGGACAAGAGAATAGCTTCCCATGGATAGAACGAGATCTGGGTCTGGAATTTGACGAGTGGAACATGCCTGTAGTGGATAAAACGACCTTTCAATCCACCAATCCCAAAGTTTTTTTTGGTGGGGATTCCGCATTTGGTCCAAAGAATGTAATTACAGCAGTTGCTCATGGACACCAAGCCGCAATATCTATAGATTTATATTGCAACAATAAAGACGTTAATCATAGACCTGATCCTATGACCAATCTGACCCGTCAAAAAATGGGCATACATGAGTGGTCGTATAACAACCAAACGGCAGACGATCTAAGGTATAAAGTGCCCCATGCTGATAAAACGAAAACCTTGAAAGATCGTCTTATGGAAGTGGAATTGGGATATAATGAACAATTAGCTTTCAAGGAAGCACAACGATGCCTAAACTGCGATGTTCAGACTATATTTACAACAAGCCGATGTATAGAATGTGATGCCTGTGTTGATATTTGTCCGACCACATGTATTACCTTTGAAATGAATGGTGAAGAGCATGATTTAAGACAACGTCTGAATGCACCTTCTACTAACTTAAGTCAGGATTTATACATTTCAGAAACTTTGCCTACCGGGCGCATCATGATCAAGGATGAAGATATGTGTCTGCACTGTGGACTTTGTGCAGAACGATGCCCAACTGCAGCTTGGGATATGCAAAAATATTTATATAATGCTGCCAAAGCGTGTACTTTATGAGCAACGAAATTTTAATCAATGACTTAGTCGTTCGGTTCGCTAATGTCAATGGAACAGGTTCTGCCAGTGCAAATAATATGTTTGCCAAATCTGTTTTTAGAATGGGTCTTCCCGTATCACCAAAAAATATTTTTCCATCCAATATCCAAGGACTACCTACCTGGTATGAAGTTCGGGTTAGTGAAAAGGGCTACCTCGGTCGTAGAGAAGGTGTCGATATCATGGTGGCGATCAATGCCCAAAGTATGGCTAAGGATGTTCAGGAAGTGAAGTCTGGTGGATATCTCATTTATGATTCTACCAAATTGCTTGCTGAAGAATTGTTTCGAGAAGACATCCATTATATAGGTATTCCAATGATCCAATTGTGTATGGATCATTATCCTGAATCAAGTCAACATATGTTATTGAAAAATGTGATTTATGTTGGGGCTTTAGCAGCATTAGTTAATATTGAAGTAGAAATTCTGGAGCAGCTTATTAAAGAACAATTTAAGAAAAAAGAAAAATTAATACCGGGCAATATTCAAGCCCTTCATTTAGGAATTAAATATGCATCTGAACATTTTGTATGTCCACTTCCCCTTCATCTTGAAAAACGAGACCTGGTGGGAGATCGGATTCTGGTAGAAGGAAATAATGCATGTGGACTTGGTGCATTATTCGCAGGTGCAACTGTAGGATCATGGTATCCCATTACGCCATCTACGAGCGTAATGAATGCCTTCGAAAAATGGTGTAATAAATACCGAATAGATCCGGACACTGGAAAGAAAAATTTTGCCATAGTACAAGCAGAAGATGAACTTGCTGCTATAGGAATGGTGCTTGGAGCTACCTGGAATGGAGCTCGGGCTTTTACAGCTACTAGTGGTCCGGGTGTATCACTCATGAGTGAATTTTTGGGCTTGTCCTATTTTGCTGAAATACCAGCGGTGCTCATCGATGTGCAACGAAGTGGTCCTTCAACAGGAATGCCTACCAGAACCCAACAATCGGATGTATTAGCTGCAGCTTTTGCTTCTCATGGTGATACCAAACATATATTATTATTTCCTGCGAATCCTACGGAATGTTTTGACTTTACAGTGATCGCATTCGATCTGGCAGAGCGATTCCAAACAGCGGTTATCATGCTTACTGATCTTGATCTTGGTATGAATGATCATCTCTGCAAGCCATTTGCATGGGATGAAGAGAAGAAATATGATCGAGGAAAAGTATTATCAGCTAAAGATCTCGATGAAATGAGTTTTGGTCGATATCTTGATGTCGATGGAGACGGCATTCCATACAGAACTATCCCGGGAACGCATCCCACAAAAGGTTCCTTTTTTACCAGAGGATCTTCAAGAGATGAGTATGCTAAATATACAGAAGATGGCGATGTGTATGCTCGTAATATGGATCGATTGGTTAAAAAATGGAACACTGCTAAAACACAGGTTCCAGCTCCTGAAATTACCATTCATAATCCGAATGCCAAGATTGGTATTATTTATTTTGGAACATCGAGTTATGCTGCTCAAGAGACCGTAGATTTATTAAAAGAAAAAAATATACTGGTCAATGAAATGCGGATGCTTTCTTTTCCATTCTCAGATGAAGTGAAACAATTTATTGATCAGCACGAACAAATATTTGTTATCGAACAAAACCGCGATGCACAATTCAGGTCTTTACTCATGATCGAATTGGATATCAATCCGAATAAATTATTGAAAGTGTTGCAATACAATGGAATGCCAATTACAGCAGCATTTATTTATCAGAGTATGATGTCTCAAATTAAATGAGCCATAAATTATTAATTCTAATAAACTTAAGTCAATCAGATGACATACGTTAAACCCAGTTTCAGACATCCGCAATTACCCTTGAATAAAATAGGTTTTGCCCGAAAAGAATATGAAGGTGCAATTTCTACTTTATGTGCTGGATGTGGTCATGATTCCATCAGTGGAGCCATCGTCCAAGCATGTTTTGAAATGGCCATTGAGCCTCATCGTTTAGCCAAATTATCAGGCATTGGATGTTCGTCTAAGACACCAACATACTTCTTAGGAAATTCTCATGGATTTAACTCTGTACATGGTAGGATGCCTTCTGTGGCGACAGGAGCTATACTAGCCAATAAAGATCTCATCTATTTAGGTGTAAGTGGTGATGGAGATTCGGCATCAATTGGCATGGGCCAATTCGTACATGCCATTCGAAGAAATCTAAACATGTTATATATTGTCATGAATAATGGCTGTTATGGATTAACTAAAGGTCAGGATTCTGCAACTGCTGATGAAGGATCAATCAATAAATCCGGTGCTGAGAATATGTTTCAAGGAATAGACTTGGTATCACTCAGTATAGAATTAGGAGCGACATTCGCAGCACGTAGTTTCTCCGGAGACAAGCATCAATTAATTCCTTTAATCAAAGCGGGATTATCGCATCCAGGATTCGCTTTCATTGACGTCATCTCACCTTGTGTTACATTCAACAATAATGTCGGTTCCACAAAATCATATGATTATACCCGGGAGCACATGGAAGCTACGTCAGCCATAGATTTGGTTCCTTTTAAAACTGAAATAACTAATTCCCAAGAAGAAGGTACTACACAACAAATCCAACTGCATGATGAATCCTATATCCAGATTCACAAGCTAGCATCGAATTGGGATCCAACAGATAAATTATCCACCATCACCAAGATATTTGAAGCCAAATCGAGAGGCGAAATTCCAACCGGACTCATGTATTTCAATACAGATAGCAAAGATTTACATACGGTACTCAATACTACCGACACGCCATTGAATTTGCTTCAAAAAGAAGTCTTGTGTCCGGGGAATGCGAAGTTGAGTGGGATTAATGAGAGTTTTAGGTAGGGGTTAAATCAATTCGTGTTTTTGGTTTATGAAAAGGAGATTGTAAGCCAAGAGCCCAATGTTCAAGCCATTAAGTAGTCAACCATTAACCATTACCATTATTTTAGTTTTGATGGGGGTAAAAAATTATCTCCAGTAATTACCGATTTGCCAGTTTTTGATTCTAATTCTTTTCGTGCATTTTTTGCCACAGATCCACCTTTTTTGCTTGCCTTTGCATTTTCTGTTAAGCCTTTTGCTTGATCACTATCCGCAATTTGCCGGGTAGATAACTCCGCTAAAGCTGTAAAAATTAGTTCTGCTTCACTCATGTGGTCTCTTAAATTTTGAGACTTTAAGCCTTTCATTTGCTTGTGCTGTTTCACCGTTAAATCAGTCCATTCTTTGTGAATAATGTTGGTTAGCAATGCAAATTCGTCTTGTTCTTTTATACCTGCATCTTTCCAGTAATCGGTTAACTTATTTCGGGTCTCTTGCCCGGTCATGCGTTGTTGAATCCATTTTTCGCTGCGTCCCATTTTTTGCCAATTTTCTCGGGCTCTGACCATACTCATGGATGGGTCGTTTATTTCCTGCACTCTTTCATAGCCTACCTTGGCCAGCCATAGTTTAAAGGGTTCTGCCTTTGGAGAAGGTATGGATTGAACCAAACGAAATATTTGTTCTACAGTTCCTACATCCGTTTTATAGAACTTTCCATCTTCCGATTGCAATTTCAGTTGGTTACAATTTGTAACCGACTCATTCCCCTCCTTCAAAAGCCTGCTTTTCAATACCTTCCAATAGTTTCTGGCACGATCCACAGTTGGCTGGTCGGTTAAAATGCGTACAATATCTACAATACTGAAATACCAAATTTCCTGTTCCTGATCGTATTTGCTGCGTACTTTTTTATTTTCAAATATTTTTATATTGTCCATTTCATTAATCATTTAACATTAATCATTTGAATTCTCATGATTTTTACTTGACTACTTTAGTAATTATTCATTAATTATGTTGAAAAATTAAAGTTACGAAATATTTTATATCTATCATCTTTGTCCCGACGGTTAAGTGAAGCGGAACAGTGCTTTGATCGGGAGCACTTTGGGAGGGATAGTTTAATGACACAGGGTACTGGAATGTGATTTTAACATATTTTGAGTCTTATACCAGTGTGATCTATACTTTATTTCTATAAGTTTTGGAGTAATGCAGAGGCTCCCTTGGGAGGACTGCATGTAGATCAAAGTATCCGCATGCCGAATAAAAAACAAATTTATTTATTAACTTTGGATTAATTTGTTATTTACTTCGGTATTAATCGTAGGTATGATGTGCTTAAAAAAGGACTAATTTTTAGAAATAATTAAGTACAACTCATCTCGTCGTGGACGAGACAAGTATCTACGGTCGCTCTACCCTCGAGGTACGGTCGAGGTGCCAAGCCACTATTTTGGAACAAAATTAGGAAATCTAAAATTGATGTTTGATTATATCGTATTCTAAATAATTGTTGAATATGTCATGATACGTCTCTCAACGGAATCAGTTTTCTCAGCTATTGAATTAAAAAAATCAATAGCGTGATGCCCTGAACCCTTGCCTAAATAGTAAGAGTTTTCTTGAATCGAATTATACCATTGATCTGTATAATGCAATAAAGCTGAGTTTTCCGAGATGATAAAATTGGGGCTATCATACGTAAGAAAGAGTACATTGATTTGATCTGATGAGACTCTGACATGATTGCTAGTATGCATAATCTTGTTGTCGTAAAGCTTGTAATTATTGGAATTATGAAGCAAGTTTTTGGAATTGGTAATGGCCATCTTTTTACATCTGGAAGTCACATCTTTTATAGCTTCAATAATGGAAATAGCATCATTTGATTTAATGAATCCACAATCAAAATAGTATAATAACTGTTGAAGTGTATTGTCCATAACATTTGAATTCCAGTACTCTTCAGAATCATATTGTGCATACTGATTCCAAATGCTTTTGGTGAGTTGAAATACTTTTGGATCGAAGAGGTCCTTAGAATAGCAAGCATCAGCCATTCTGGATATATTCCAAACTGTACGGCTAAAAACAAAAAGTTTAAAGGCAGCTAATGTATCATTTAAAAAATAATAGAAAATAGGTAATTCGCGTGTGGCATAATACAATTTTACATTTTTTGCTTGCTGTACCATTTGAAATGTATTGGCTAGTTGTCCTAAATATTCTTCAATGCTTTTGACAGGTCGAGTTAATTGAGGCATTTTAAAATGCACATGATCTGATCGATCAAAAACCATTTCATCGAGTGATATTCCAAAATGTTTCATAAGAATGATTACTTCATCTAAGGAATAGAATGAATCCATTCTTGCTTTCTTGTAAATGGTATCGGTGCTAACATGAAGGACCTTTGATAATTCATCAGCCCAATTTTTTTTGCATACTATTTTATTGAGTATGACTTCATGAAATTGCACCTTAATCGATTGATTACTCATAAAGGGTGTTCTATTGAGTTAACAAATAAAATTAAGACTTATATCGTGTTAAGTTAATATGACAAAAACTATGCCTAATTGAATTTTGAGATTTATTTTTTTGACATATTAACCAATTCATTATGTATTACTTGAAAAAATGTCCATTTATTGTTTCAACATCGACAATACTTTTGCTTTGACATTTAATTATTAATCATTTAAAATTTATTTTATGAATAACACACTATTTAAATTTTTTCAAAAGTATGATCAACTATTATTGCATTGTGCCTTGCTTATGGTGATCATTATTATCGCTTGTTCTTATACTTATAAGAACACACGAATTACCAATGATCCAGTGATCAGAAAGTTGAGGTATGACCGAACTTCAATAACTAGTTACGCAGTATCCAATGAGGTCAATATAGAAGGCATGCATCCTTTTGATATTGTGAATACTCATTCTGAAAGTCAAGTCACACATTTCGAAATTCAAATAAGTAGTTCCGGAAAAATTATGTTTACCAATTCATATGAGCCAACAAATCCTCAGATTGAACATGGTTATCCGGTTCCAGCAAAAACGGTGAGTGATGAACATGGAACTACTTTATTTAATGAAAGTGGCGAAGCTTATTATTATTCTGCCAATAATGATGAGACTCCCTTTCCCACATTTGATGGCAATAATGACGAATTATTTAATTTTGGATACATTCCACCCTTAGTCAATCTGACTCCAGAGGATATTCGAAACATTAATGCATCTGGTCAAATGGTGATCATTCAGAATGATCATAGTTTTATAATTAAAGACCATGCTTCAAAAATAACCATTGATATATTAGCTCAAACTATACTTACTGAAGCTTTTGTCAATGATAAAATGACGACTTCTACTTTAGAAAAATTTGCAATTGTTGATGTCAATAAAGCAGTAAAGATGTATACTATAGAGAAAACATATTCGACTTTATTGAATGGAGGTTTGTTGGAAAAAACGGTAAGAAGTCAATTTGATAATTATGTAATAAATGATATACCTGTTGTAGTTCATGAAGTTCAAAGCAAATTATCAAGTGAAATAGACAAGTTTGCACATCAATCAGCTTATAAATTAAAACAAACTTTTGAAGAACAATCACTCTTAAATGATCAGATGTTAGAAGTGTTTCCGAATCCTACTTATGACATTTTAAATATTGTGATTCAAGAATCAGGACCATCGGAAAAGAACCAATATACCATTTTTAATTTGGATGGAAAAGAAATGGCTTCAGGCCATTTTGGTAAAACTGAGGCAATTAATATTTCAACATTAGCTCCTGGAGTTTACAGAATTGTAGTGGTTAATCCAAAACAAACTTATTACAGTGCATTTTCGAAAATTTAATTTTTTTAATAAAAAAACAATAAAAATCATGAAAAAGTTATCATCTGTTTTTATATTTACAATGCTATATTTAACATCTATGAATTCATTTGCCCAATTACCCGGGGGTGGTTCTTCCAATTTAGGAGGTGGTTTCGGCCAAGGTATTTCTGTTGGAAGCAGATCAAACCAATCGTTTAATCCAGGATCAGTAAATAATCCATCGGGAAAACCATCAACTGATAAAGAACGAACCGTATTTTGGGTACATGGCCTAAATGGGGATATTGGATCATGGTCAAGGGCAGCTACTGCATCACAACACAATGTTGCTGGTGGATTTCCAGCCAGAAAATTAAAATCACAAACCAACTTTACCTATACCCAATCTGCTTCACTGCTTGAGGCTTCACAACAATTGGGAGAAATTATTGAAAAAGAACGAGGAATAAAAATTGGCTTGGGAGAAGACCCTACCAAAGATTTCTTAATAGCACATAGTCAAGGCGGAATAGTAAGTAGAGGACTTATGCATCTAGAACTTTGTTTGGGTAATGAAGCCCCTAATAATATGGGTTATGGCGGACTTGTAACCTTTTGTAGTCCACATCAAGGAGCTGTGCTATTGAATAATAAAGCTTTATTTGCCGATTTAGGGGGCGAAATGTGTAAATCATTGTTGCTTGGTCCTACTGCAGAATATGTTAATGATGTTGATTTGAAATTTAAATTATTTGGTTTTATTCCAATTAAGATACCAGGATCAAAATTTGTTAAATATGCAGAAACGGGTGTTTCATTAGTATGTAATTCTTTTAAAGATAATATTGTCCCATTTGTAACCAATGCAGAAACCCCTAATATTACTAAAGATTATGAAGTGGGTGCAAAACTTTTGAAACAAATGAATGATTGTCTTGATGGTAATCAGAACCTTGAGAAATTTCCAAAAGTTGCCTATTTTGGTATAGAACCAAAAGAGCATTTAATGCTTAGGACTGTAAAATATTTCTTAGAATCCAGTCAAGCCTATGAGTATTTTGAGGCGAATGATGACAATACCTTAATTGATCTATATCAGAAGAATTATGATAAATTCAGATCTAAATATGAAGAATGGTCTAATAGATATAATGCCTTAGATCATTTGTATAAATCTCAACAATGCTATACTTGGATAAAATACAATACCCTACCTTGTAAGGAGATCAGAAGCAAGAGAGATGCTGCAAAGACGGTATGGCAAGGATATTTAGAAGGAATAAAATTCTTCGAAGCTATGGACGATAAATATAAACTCATTATTGGTGCACTAGAGTTCCAAAAAAATATTAAATATTATTGCGAATGTGAAAATCCTACTGAATATTCTAAAGTTGAAATAAGTGATCCATCAAAATGTTTATCAAAAAAATTTGGTAAAAATGGTTTAATGCTTTGTCAGGTAGTTAGTGAAGTTACCTTCGACCGAATAGAAAAAGATTCGGATGGCGTGGTGCTTGCAGAATCTGCTTCGAATTTGCCAGGGGCTACATTTAGTCCTCAAAAAATGGACAATTCATCGCACATGCAGGCTAGGAACAACGAAGCATTGAAAGGAGGTTTGACTAAATTATACGATGGGGGTACGGATCCATTTTTTAGAACTATTGCAAAATGAGAAGATAATTATAGAGAGGAAATCAGTAGTGATTTTCTCTCTACTTTAAATAATAAAATATGAAAACATTCTTGCCTTTTTTTTTAATATTCAATATGCTTACTGCATTATTTAGCTCCTGTGATGAGAATATACTTATAGATCCTTGTCACATTAAACCTTGCGATACAGTGGTGATAAAGCCACCAATTATAGATTCAAATATAGTATGGCAATACAATGCAGATACTATTAATAACAGTTGCGTTTCTATTTTACCATTGCTATATGAAAATACCGTGCTCTTTACAAATGGAACAAGAAACTTAGGTGAGCCCTTTGTCTTTTTTAATAAAACAACAGGAGAAATTATAAATCAAGCTATTGATCCTGAAAATACTGATGGAATGTCTGCTGGAATACACCAATATAAAAATTTTGCTGTCATAACAGATTGGTATAAAATATACATTATTGATCTTAGGCAGAATATGCTTTTAAGAACATTCAACTTAAGAGATTTTGGCTATGAGGGATTGCCAAGAATTAGTGGGCTTGGAGAGTATGTGTTTATTCCGGTGGAAAAAATTGGAGCAACAAAACAAGAGTATGCCAATACTTGGTTGAGATGGAATATTCTCACCGATCAAATGGATGAAATACTAACCATTGAAGATAAAGGAACATTTGTAGCTGGATTTGAATCATTAGCCTTTTGGTTCAAACCGAATGGTGATACGGTGATGATTTTTCAAAATCGGCAGTATGATTTTATCAATCGAAATCGACGCATTGACATGTATGCATATAATATGACGGAGAAGAAAATCGAATGGCAAATTGACTCCTTTACTAGGACAGGAAATACAAGTGTATTTCCAATAATAGTTAAAGGTGATCGATTTTATTTTCAAGGAAGTAATGAAGCATTTTGTTTTAGTTGTATAGACGGACATCAGATATGGAATAAATATTTTCCAGGAGAAGGATTCTTTCGCACAAATGCATTACTCGCTGAAGGAAAATATATTATAAAAGGAGAATCAGATAAAATGTATGCTTTAGATGAAAATACTGGTTCGTCAGCGTGGGAAAATCCAACTGCGGGACATTCTAATTCAAACATGCTATATCATAATGGAAGCGTTTACTATGAAACAGGACAAGATGGTTTGGGTGTATTGCGAGGGCTTCGAGTTTCTACGGGTAAAGTAGAATGGACTTATTTCTCCAGTAATTATCCTAAATACAGTAATGTTTCATTTGGTCTTTCTGGTATAGCTATTGATTCAATGACAAACTACATTTATAGTAATGATCGTGTATTTCACATGTGTATAAAATTACCAAAATAATAATTTCAATCGAGTAACTAATTTAATATCGCTATATTTTATCAATAGAATTTTTAATCTTATGAGAAACTTTTTTAATTTAATATTATTTAGTATTTCCGTTTTTATTACAAGTTTGAATGGGCAACAGGCTATAATTAATTTTTCAATTAGTAAAAATGATACGGAGCTTAAATGGAAATTGTATCAAAATAAATGGGATGGTACAATTTCTAATACGAGTCAAAGTACATCATTTTATTTTGGAAATAGCAGTCAATTGTATAAATATGTATATTTCAAATCTGAATTGGCATTCAATCATTTTATCAATAATTTTCATATAACTAATAAAATTATTAGTAATTCAAATGAGTATTCTTTTGTTTTTGGAAGTCTAGAGAATATCGGGGTATCTATGATCTTTGCTCCAGAGATAAGATTTAAAAATAAATATGTTCATTGTTTTGTTAATAGTGGGATCCGACTCAAACAGGATGTATTAAATCAGTTAATCGAAGGATCAGGACTAGATGCCTCAGGATCATTGAATGATTTAAGTAAATTCAATTTCAAAAGAAATTTTTCAACAATCTGGGTCAATACTCTGGGGGCTAGTGTTTATTATCATGGAATGGGGCTTAGCTTAGAGTTAGGATTTTCTATTGCGCCATCTTCTGTTTTTATTGATGACGTATTGTCGTATCGATCAAATGCACATTTTTATAAGTTAGGTATATCTTATTTGATTAAGAAATAAATGCCATTATATTACAAGTATTAAAGGAGAAATTATTTTGTAATGATACTTTTGTTTTCATCGATGGGGCAATGACTACTCTGATAATACATAAATTTATAGATGGCCTTTTAACAATATTGTGATTGATTAGTTACTAATGCTATGATACAAAATACATATCAATTTCACCCTTGTTTTTAGCTTTAATCTTGCCACGATATTCACATGGAATTTTGCCTTTCAATTGGTCATAAGTGGAACCGGAAATATTAATTCTGCCTTCCTCGCCACTGCTCTCCATTCTTGAGGCAATATTAACTGTGTCGCCCCAAATATCATAGGCAAATTTGTTAATACCAATGATGCCGGCTACCAGATGACCGGTATTGATACCAATTCTAATTTCAAATTGGTGTTTATTTTGTTGTGATCTCTTAAGGTTATGTTCTTTCATAAAAGATATTATGGCCTTCGCCGCACAAACGACATCCAGAACATGAGTGTCATTTATATTGGGCAATCCTCCTGCACACATATAAGAATCACCTATGGTTTTGATTTTCTCTAATCCGTATTGTTCTATAATATGGTCAAAAGCTGTAAAACAATAGTTCAGTTCGTCAACGAGCTGATCCGGTGTAAGTTGTTCACTGATATTGGTAAAATGTTTGAAATCTGTAAACATCACAGTTGCATTTTCATAATATCGCGCCTTGGATATTCCATTTTTTTTAAGTTCATCGGCAACTTCTATAGGTAAAATATTTTCCAATAAGCGATCCGATTTATCTCGTTCACTTTTGGCTAAGTCGAGCGCTTCTTTTAATAACAAACTAAAAACAAAATTCTTTTTAATCAAATAATATCTAAACACCGCTACAGAATAGGCCGTAATGGATCCAATTAAAATGGGAACAAATTCTTTCAATTTTAAAAATGCAAACAGTGTGTGATTGCACAGAAATTGATACATGACAACACAGGTTAACAATTGGATGCAGATGTTAATCAAATAAAAATAAGGCCGCAATAAGGTCACAAATGCAACCGGAATCAGAAGTGTTATCTGACCATATAAAAATATTTGTTGATTGTTACAATCCGGCCAATAGGCATAATCGATAAACAAACTATAGGCAATAATTAAAAACAGTATCTCATGATTATACTTGTATATTCTAAAAAAAATATAAGCTATAGCAATAATTAATGAAGGCATTAATCGAAATAGAATCCATAATGTTGGGTTCTCAAAAGTAAATTTACTTTCAGCTAAAAGTGCGGATGGTGTTCCAAATATGGCGAACAATGCACCCCAATTGGCGTAAATAGCACCCAAACGTTTATATTCAGCATTCCATTCTTCAGTTTTTTGTGAGCCCGTTTGGCCTACAGAATACTGAGCCATAAATTTTTTAAATAGTGGATTGCTACTCATAGGCTATGAAGGAAAATGAGGATATACTTCAGTGTCAAATAATTGTTGAATTCTTGTTTTTATTGCGGCATCTTTTACTTTTTGAATCATGAAGTCATAATCTTCTTTAACATTAAGTACATAGTCGGGCTTGGATACAAACTTAGTTTCTGGAACCCAGGCAGAATGTATGGTAAAACCAAAAGACATTTGAGGATGATTTAATTTACAAACCGGTCCTTTGTTTAATTCATTGGCATCAAATATCCAAACTTCACATTGATAAGTCAACTCATGTTCATTATAGGGTACTCCCGTAATTACTGTCGTAAGAATATATCCATTTTTGCTGTCCGGTATATTGGGATTCGTTTTATTTTTTGGAACGAATTGTAAAGACCACATAACTTGATCCTTAGCAAATGTGTAATAATCCACAGATGTAAGGGAATCGGTATCTATACATTGGATGACGAAGAGGGCTCCTTTTTTTGTGTATTCCACCATTTGGTCTGCTGAAAAAACCCTGCTTCTTTTATCTGATTCATACAAATTATAAATGTAATCCGTCAGCAATCCACTGTTTAAGCCATAAGATTGCCAATAAATATGTGTGATGTGATCAACATTTTTTTCTGCACTGATCATGTCTTTATACGTATATAATCCTACACCCCAGGTATGTGCTTTAGATATAACGCCATTTTCTTCACCGGTGAGATAAAGAAATTTTGTTTGAGGTTCTATAAGTGTTCCAGTCTTTGCATCAATAACACATCGTCCGATTTTTCCAATATCCATTTCTCCTACAGCAATCAATCCTAATTTCTGACTATCAATAGGTTCATTAGGATTGACTTTAAGTTTATCATAAGATCGGATCCATTCTGCCGGGCATGCACTACAATTATGCGCTGTATGTATGGTTATTTCATTATTTGGGTTTTGATAATTTACCGAAAAATGCACCGTTTCTACAGGTAATCGCGTTGAAGTTGCTTTTATTTGTGTTGCATCATCTGTCAAATCTGACCTTTTGATTAAATAAAGCATGCTATAATCATTCATTGCACCACCTAATAATTTTCGAATAAATTCATCGATGATGGGTTCTTTTTGGAATGGAAAATTAAACATGACGTCCAAGGTAAACTTGAAATTGGTATCACACAAAACAATATAATCCTTACTAAATCCAATCTGATGCATATTATAACTTATTGGAATGGGTTTGCCTGCTTCATCGACTATCGTCCATTCTTTAAGCTGTTTTTCTCCCTTCCAACGCAATAGCATAACTGCATTAACATTGCTAATGTATTTATAGTAGAATTCATTCCATAAGTGTTTGAACCACTTGCTTATTCGATCAATAATAGAAGATCCTTCGATTTTTTTATATAAGTTGGTATGCTTAAAGAAAGTATAGAAGGCATTATATTTATCTTCAGTAGATTTATGTTCTACAGCTGCAATTATTTTTTTTAATTCAGTCATGATCCATTGTTCATCATGATTGTAGAATACATCAAAAATGTGTGTAGCAGACAATAATAATTTGTTGTCTTTTGTAAAATTAACAGTAAACAACTCGTCGGTATCCGGATCAAATACCGGATGAGCTGTAGTCAAAATCATGGCTAATGGTTGATCTATAAGTGGTGGCAAACCGGAATGCCAAATTTTATTTTCACCAATTGCTGTAATCAGTTTTAAGGTGCTGGGATCAAACTCAAATGGTCTTCCAGCATCAAAGGTTGCTAACAATCTATGTTCGTTGTCTTTTTTAAATTTTACAGGAGTAATGGCCGTATTGATTTCATTTCTGGAGCCTAACTTCATAGATAATCTTGCCAGACCAGTGTTTTTAAATGCCAAATCTTTATAGGGATTATTGGGTGATGTTTGGGTGCTGGTTGCAAGGTCTGCAAAATAACAGGGAGGCTTAAGTAAGCCCGTTTGTAAGTTGACTTTGCCGGCCGTGTTTAAGTCAAATTTTAAAATAAATCCATCTCCATTGATGAGGGGACTTCCATATTCTTCATTTTCACTACCATCCGGATTTAATGGTTGGTAGGGTAAACCATTTGAATTGATGGTGCCGCAAGCTGTGCTGATGAGAACAACACCATACATATCTGTTGGTATAGCCCCTTCACTAACTAATAGATCAATATTAACTTCCTCTCTGGAAGCAGTTGAAAAAGCTCTTTTTTCCATGGAGACCGAATTTGAAAATGGATAATCCCAAAGTTAATTATTTATCTTCTTCTTAATGGAAAAATTATTTTTAAAAGAAAAAGTGGTCCAATAGTCATTATGGTATTGGCATCTTATGAAGACTTTAAAACTTTCTAAATATAGCTAGATTGGATGATGAATTTTAATGATTGAGGTTTTTTAAAGACCTTGGAGAAGGAATTGAGTGTGTAATCATTTTAATAAAATAATATCATTGTAAACCTAAGTTTTGGTAATAATACATTTGGGTGAATTAATGTAATATATTTTTGATAAGTAAATAAATTAAGAATAGTTTTTATTTTTTCTTAGCATCTTTTTCTGGTTCCTCTTTTTTAATATATACTTTGGATCCTGCTTTTAGATCCTTAGATATGGCAGTATAGGGACCGATTACGACTTCATCATTTTCATTAAGACCTTCAATAATTTGGATATAGTTTTGGTCTTGAATACCAGTGATAACATCTTTGCGAGCTACTGTGTCGCCCATTTTGATATAGACCGCCTCTTTGAAATGATTGTTGCTGATTTCTTTTTTTTCTTCTTCTTGCAATTTTACATTTTCTGGTTTGTCTATGGCTTTGGATTTCTTTTTTAATTCAGCTTCCGGATCATATGCTGTAACGGCTTGAATGGGTATACTTAATTTATTGGTTACCGTGTTGGTTTTAATTTCAACAGTCGCAGACATACCAGGTTTAAACGGTGATGAGTTGGTGTTTTTGATCAAGTCCGTATATGAAGTTTTGTCTATACGAACTTTTACTACAAACTTAGTAACCTGATCTGTTGAGATACCCGTTAGACTATTTAAGTTAGACGCGCTATTAGATACTTCAGTAACTTGTCCTTTGAATTTTTTATTTTGATAGGCATCTACTTCTATGATGGTTTCATTTCCGACATTGACCCTGACGATATCATTCTCACTGACTTCTACCTGAACTTCCATAGCATTGAAATCTGCAATTCGCATTAATTCGGTTCCGCTCATCTGAATGGTACCTACAACTCTTTCGCCTTTCTCAACATTCAATTTAGAAATGATACCACTTGCTGGTGCTTTGATGGTGGCTCGGCCTAAATTTGTTTTTTGCTCCCGAAATAGCGCTTCAGCATCTTTTACCTGATATGAAGCAGATTCAGTTTGTCGTATTGCAGCTTCAATGGATGATTCTGCTGAACGAAGATTTGATTCTAAATTTTTGTATTGGGTCTCTGCTAAATCCAAATCAGATTGAGAGATAATGCCATCTTTAAATAATTGTTTGCTGCGATCTAAATTTTTCTTTGCATTTTGAAATTGTGCATTGACTTGATCCCTTTGAGCTTTTGCGGTATTGATTCCAGTCTTGGATGCTCCTGCCTGAGATCTGGCAACATTAACTCCGGCGGCACCTCGTTCTACAGCTGATTTATAAGCGTCAGGATTGACTCGAGCTAATACTTGACCAACCCGCACTGAATCACCTTCTTTAACATATAATTCGACGACTTCACCTGAGACATCTGATGAAATTTTTATTTCCGTTTCCGGATATATCTTTCCACTGGCTGAAACCGTTTCGACAATATCTCTGGCACTTGCTTTTTCTGTTATTACCGCGACACCTTTGGGAGTCATTTTACTTTTATAAATAGCGGCACCAATTAATAATAAAATAAGTCCACTAAGTATCCAAATCCACCAATTTCTTTTTTTCGGAGTTGTCATATTTTAATTTTTAAAACATCTTGTTTATGATGAAATGATGCATTCATTTGCGCAATTGGATTACATATTTTTTCTAAGGCGTTGCAAGAAAGGTGAAGCAAAAATAAATCCCTGGAGTATTTCATTCGTACTGGTTAAAACGTCTTCACTTGTTCCGGTCCATTCTAACTTGCCTTCATGAAGGAAAATAATATTTTCACCAATTTCCATAACACTATTCATATCATGTGTATTAATCACAGTAATAATATTTTTTTCTTTTGTAATAGAAGCAATAAGTTCATCAATTACAATGGAAGTCTTTGGATCAAGACCACTATTCGGTTCATCGCAAAACAAATATTTTGGATTTAAAACTATGGCTCTTGCTATACCAACTCGTTTTTGCATCCCACCCGATAATTCAGATGGATATTTTTTATTATTTCCACTTAAGTTGACTCGTTCAAGGCAATAATCAACTTGCATGTGTTTTTCTTTCAGTGTTTGATGCGTAAACATGTCCAGTGGAAAACGAATATTTTCTTCTACGGTCATCGAATCAAATAATGCAGAACCTTGAAACAACATACCGATTTGCATCCGCAATTGTCTCAATTGTAATTTATTTAATTTATAAAAATTAACATCATCATACCAAACTTCACCTGAACTGGGTTCCACTAAACCTATTAATATTTTTAGCAAAACTGTTTTTCCAGCACCCGATCGTCCAATAATTAAATTGGTTTTTCCTTTTTCAAATACGCAGCTGATGTCTTTTAATACTTCTTGATTATTAAAATTTTTAATGATATGTTTTGCTATAATCATGCGGTCATCAACATTGCAATTACATAATCAGAAAGTAAAATTAAAATGTTAGAGTAGACTACAGCTTGTGTGCTGGCATGACCCAATTCAATACTTCCACCTTTTACGAAATATCCCTGATAACAAGACACGGTAGTTAAAATAAAGGAGAATGTCAATGCTTTTACAAACATCATGGTAATATTATAAGGGATAAAAAAACTTCTCAATCCCTGTTCATATTCTTCATGTGAAAACCGTCCAAATGGAACGCTTGCTATATAGCCTCCACAAATACTAATAAATGCTCCGATACAAACTAACATAGGAATTATCGTAAGTGCAGCTAGAATTTTAGGTTGAACCAAAAAAGCAGCTGTATTAACACCCATTATTTCCATAGCGTCAATATGTTCTTTCTGCCGCATTCCACCAATCTCAGAAGCAAGACTGGATCCTACTTTTCCTGCAAGTACCATACAACTAAAGGTTGGAGCTAACTCAATGATGGTCATATCGCGCACGATGTACCCTATATAGTATCTTGGTATTAAGGAGTCGCCCATCTGATAAGAAAACTGAACTGCGGTCACCGCACCAATAAAAATAGAAATGATGGCAATAATAACCAAAGATCCAATACCAATACTGTTCATCTGTCGAACGGTCTCACGCCAATACATTTTTAAGTTTTCAGGTTTTTTGAAGACCTGACCCAGCCATAAGACATATCTACCTAAATGATATAATGTTTTCATTGTGCCGTAAAGGTAAAACAAAGGCAGGTAAATTTAATGAGATTTCGATATTTACCAATGAGGTGAAATATGGACATTTAATACTTCATTTTAGTTCCGAGTTATCTCGTTTTATTGCACCAAAACCTTATCAAAATTCAGGTCAATCATTGATGCTTTGTAAATAATTTAAGTGAATAAAATGATTTTAGGTTTGGTCCACTATTCAATGGATAATAAGTAATTTCATACTAAAAGCGATCTTTCAATTACAAATAGGGCTGATTAAAGAATATTCAAATGAATATCATACTCCATTTTTAGATACCTTATAAAAAATCAAAAGAACAAATGAATTAATTGAATTTAATGCAGACATTCTTTGCTTCCGTAAAAAAGCGCATGGCTTCCCAACCACCTTCCCGACCCACTCCACTGTTTTTAACCCCGCCAAATGGTGTCCTCAGATCCCTTAATAACCAGCAATTGACCCAAACTATGCCTGTTTGAAGATTTTGGGATAGTCTATGAGCCCGATTTAAATCTCTGGTCCAAAGACTTGCTGCTAGACCATATTCACTTGCGTTTGCAAGTTCTAGGGCTTCTGTTTCATCACTGAATGATTGTAAAGTAATTACTGGCCCAAAAATTTCTTCTTGATTGGTTCTGCAATTTGGGCCTAAATGTTCAAATACGGTTGGTTCCAGAAATGCACCATTCTGACACCTACCTTCAGGATGAATTGTATTTCCACCAAAGAGAAGTGTTCCGCCTTCTGATTGTGCTAGATGGATGTAGTTTGTGACCTTATCAAGATGTTGGGCTGAAATTAAAGATCCCATTTGAGTTTTTGAATCCAGGGGATCTCCAATTCGAATTGAGGCAACTTTTTGAATTAGATCGGTTTTGAATTTTTCGTAAATATCTTTTTGGATCAGTATTCTGGAACCACAGAGGCAAATTTGGCCTTGGTTGGAGAATGCTAATCTGCTCACTTCTGAAAGGGTTTTGTCATAGTCACAATCGTTAAAAACGATACATGGATTTTTCCCACCAAGTTCGAGACTCAATTTCTTAAACATTGGTGCAGCAACTGAGCTTATGGTCTGCCCTGTTTTGGTTCCGCCCGTAAAGGATATGGCTTTTATTTTGGGGTGAGCGACCATGGCCATACCAACTTGAGGACCCAAACCATGAAGTATATTGAGAACGCCATCGGGTAATCCTGCTTCTTTAACAATTTTACCAAGTAAATAGGCTGTCGTAGGACTCATCTCTGAAGGTTTTGCAATAACGCAATTTCCAGTAGCAAGGGCAGGTGCGATTTTCCAGGTAAACAGATATAGGGGTAGGTTCCAAGGAGAAATGCAACCTACAATACCAATGGGTTGTCTCAAGGTATAATTTATGGAGTCGGGGGCGCCATGAGATTCTGAAGCAAAATGCATCGCTGCGGTAGCAAAAAAACGAAAATTGGCAGCGGCTCTTGGGATATCAATGGTTCTGGAAGCCTGAAGAGGTTTTCCGGTATCATTAGTTTCTGCAAGTGCTAATTCTTCTAAGTGTTCTTCAATGCCATCTGCTATTCGATTTAATATCAAAAAACGGTCATTGGAGGAGCAATTTTGCCATGCAAGTTGGGATTTTGTAGCTGCTTCTACTGCAAGAAATACATCATCTTCCTGACTGGCAGGAATATTGCCGAACACCTCATTGGTAGCTGGATTGACAAGATCTAACCATTGATTTCCAACTGGGTTAATAAATGAACCGTCAATAAAATTTTGTATTGTTAACATAGGCTTGAAATATTAAAGTATCTAAATATTGAATTTTAGATGGATACCAGTCATAAAATTAAACAATTAAACGAATTCACAATAGGGAAGTCAAATACGGTCTTCGGTCTCTTAATATTGAGTTAATTAGGATTGTTGATAGGATATTGATAAACATTCCATAGATTTTTTAAGTTTATGTAAAATAGGGTAAGGTTTTTGTAGTTATCAAAAACAAAATGAACTAACAATGAATAGGGCAATACCATTTTTAGATTTAGGCGATTTTATTCATGGAGACCAAGGCTTACGAAACCAGTTTGTAAAAGAATTAGGGCATGCCTTTAGACACATTGGTTTTGTGGGAATTGTCAATCATGGAATACCCAGGGATATGGTTAAGGCGTTTTATGCACAGGCCAAACAATTTTTTTCATTACCTGTAGAGGTAAAACGGAAATACGAGGTCCCGGGTTTAGCCGGACAAAGGGGATATACTTCATTTGGAAAAGAGCATGCCAAACAATCTAGAGTAGCAGATCTCAAAGAATTTTATCAGATAGGACAAGAGGTAGATGATTCAGATCCGATTAAGTCTGAATATCCTGATAATGTGATGACACAGGATTGTCCGGAATTCACACAAATTGGAAATCAGCTATATCGATCCTTTGAACGATCGGGTGCTTATTTATTGCAAGCTATTGCTTTAGATTTAGGGCTTGACGTTGATTATTTTAAAGATAAAATCCATCATGGGAATTCGATTTTAAGGGCCATACATTATCCACCTATAATTCAAGAACCGGATTCTGCCATTAGATCAGAGCAGCATGAAGATATTAATCTCATTACTTTGTTAGTGGGGGCTTCTGCCGGGGGGTTACAAGTATTAACCAAAGATAATCAATGGCTGGATGTAGTCACTGCAGAAGATGAAATAGTTGTAAATGTTGGAGATATGCTTCAACGTCTGACCAATAATGTTTTAAAATCTACAACCCACAGAGTTGTGAATCCTCCTAAGGAATCCTGGCACGTGCCGAGATTGTCTATACCTTTCTTTTTACATCCAAGAAGTACGATGGATTTGTCTTGTTTGGAACATTGTATTACTAAGGATCATCCTAAACAGTATGAACCTATTACTGCTGGGGAATATTTGAGTGAACGTCTTATGGAAATTGGTTTAAAAAAATAGTATCTTTGAACATTAAATATAAAAAATCATGAAATTACTTTTTTTAGGAAATATTGGTGGCTGGGAAATGGTTGCCGTGGTTTTTGTCGTACTTCTGTTATTTGGAGGTAAGAAAATTCCGGAATTAATGCGTGGATTGGGTTCTGGTATCAGAGAGTTCAACAATGCAAAAAATTCAATTAACAACGAAATCAGAGAAGGAATGCGTGAAGCTGAACGCAAGGAACTTCCAGAAAACAAATAAAACTTTTTTATCATTTTTAAATTATTGAATGTGAGGTATCTTGCAATCCTTATATGGATATTTAGTTGTTCAAATTTATCCTTTGCCCAAACCCAAAAGATCGGTCATGTTAATTCCCAAAAGTTTTTAGATACACTTTCTGAAACTAAGCAATTAGCTGAACAGCTTGCAAAATATGAGCAATCGCTTACCGCTACTGGGGAACAAATGATCCAGAAATTTCAGGAAAATGCCCGTAAATATCAACAAGACGTCAAAGCTGGAAATTTGACGCCACTTCAACAGAAAGATATGGAAAGTAGCCTTGAAGTGGAGCAGAATGCCATTGGAAAATATCAGCAAAGTGCTCAGGAATCTCTAAATAAGAGACGTCAGGAGTTATTGTCTCCTCTGTTAAATAGAATCGATGAGGCTATTAAAGCAATCGGCAAAGAAGCTAGCTATACATTTATTTTTGATAGTTCTGCCGGGCTTATTTTTTATCCTGAATCAGAAGATATAACCCCTTTGATTTTGAAGAAATTGAACGCCCCGAAATAATTAAATCTCCATAATAAGTGTAGGCGCATTATTTTTGTCCGCTTAAAAATGATGTAGCTTATGGAGTTAAGTTTCCTAAGACGAATTACCAGTTCCGGAAAGTATATCTCTGTAGTCGATGGATTAAGATTTTTGGCTATTGCCATGGTCATCATTTACCATCTGGATGGTTTTATTTTTCGAGAACTCAATCATACTTATCTTGATGCTAAAACAGTGTATTCCTGGTGGCATGCATTATGTCTAAGAGGGTATTTTGGCGTTGAATTATTTTTTGTGATTAGCGGTTTTATTTTAGCATTACCATTTACGGAATATTATCTCAATCAAGGGACAAAGATTTCTTTAAGGAGCTATTTCATTAGACGTTTGACTCGTCTAGAGCCACCTTATATCATTAGTTTAATCATCATCTTTTGGGTATATGTTTTTGTTATCCAAACGAAATCTTATGATGATCTCGCGCCAAGTTTTTTATCTTCATTATTTTATGCGCACACCTTGATTTATGACAGAAGTATTCTTCCATTAGTTAGTACGGTTACCTGGAGTTTAGAAATCGAAGTTCAGTTTTATATACTAGCGCCTTTGTTGTTTTATTTGTATTATAAAAAAATTAATGATCGAAGAATCAATCTCATTTTCCTGACCTTATTTATTTCTAACTGCTCCAAAATATTGAAGCCAGATTTTTATTCACTGTATGAATATTTTCATTTTTTTCTGTTAGGTATTTTGTTGGCTGATTACTATATTTCCAAGGAGCGAATAAAAATTATAGATCGGTGGATTCAAATGTCAGGCTCTTTTTTAGTGGGATTCATCAGTTTTGTCATGATCATTTTGACCGATATCACCTATATTGAATCCAAAGTAGGTATACTTAAAATGGGATTGAGCACAGTGCAATTAATGTTTCTTTTTATTTTCTTTTACAATGTATTATTTCGTACGGGACCTGTTCGGTTTTATTCGAATGCTATCGTAACGAGCATTGGTGGGATGTGCTATTCCATTTATTTGTTTCACAATGAAATTATCAATGGCATAGGTTTTTATTTAATCAAACATCCATTTAGTTCTTATTACATTATGGATTATGTCTTGATATCGATTATACTTAGTGTGAGTATACTTATTTTGTCTACGATATTTTACATACTGGTTGAAAGGCCATGTATGAATAAACGATGGCCTTCAGAATTATGGTCAAAGTTGAGTGCGACGTTTGTAAAAGGGAATTAATTTAAAGATTTTCAATTTTTAGAAAATCAGAAATAACAATTGATGAAAAAATTCAAAGTAAATATTTGGTCTTTGTCAAAAACTACATCTGAAATAGACCGTTGTATTCTTATATTAATACTTGATAATTTTGATTCCAAGTTTATAATATCCAATAAGCCTCATAAACAAATAGTTTGCTTTTGATAATGGTCTCAATCAAACATTCCATTATTTTAATTCTACAAAAATTCATATAATCGAGCACACCTTTCAAAATTTCCAGAAAGGAGCTACCTTTGAAATTAGTTGCCATATTTTATGAATTAATTGTAAAATATTGAACGTCAAGACAAAAATGACAATATTTTTGTAATTAAAAAATTGACATATCCTCAAATAATTATATTATTCATTTCGATGATAAATGAATTAATATTTTTACAAAGTTCAACAGCCTCATCTGACATATCACTAATTGAATTGACTTGGGAAATTGCCAATTGACAAAATTTTACTTTATCCCTAATTGAACCTGAATCTGAAGCATACTTATGTTTAATACCATCGCATTTGTTTTCAATAAATGTGCCAAGAGGAATTGATTTATATATTTTATCATTTACAGTTTTAAATTTTAAATTAATATTTTTTTCCAATTGCTGAATAACTTTAAGCACTATTTTTTGTGGTAGTAAATTTTCAATTTCTCGACATTTGAGACAATAATATCTTTTTCCTAGCTTTTCTGTGAGAAATTCATGGCGCAATGTTTTTTTTGATTTTATTAACTTATGGTCTATTGATCCATCTACTTTTAAACCTGCTCCATCCTTGTCCGTTATCAAAAATACTTTTCCACATAAGCGATCTACATTTATATTTTTTACATCGTTAAATGCAGATTTTAGAAACGACCAATGAGTAATATTGTTTCCGCTATATTCAACAAATGAGTAATGAAAATCTTCTTTAATATTCCTTTGACCTATATAATTATAGTAAATTTCTAAATACTTTCTTAAATAGATGCGATCTGTAATACCTTCAACCCAAATTGTGCAATTCGATAAAAATACTGATGAGTTCTTAACACCAAGTAAATTCAACACATCTGAGTCTGCTGTCTCAATATTATTTATCATAAATTTCATTGAAATATTATTTTTTTCCAAAGTATAAATTGATATATTATCATAATCTGCAGTCATATCTAGGAAATGATTAGAATGGGTTGAAATAAAAAATTGATGGTGAGGAAATAATTTATTATTTGTAAATGAATCCAATAGTATTCTTTGCATTCCAGGATGAAGAAATAATTCGGGTTCTTCAATGTAAACATTTAATCGCTTTTGGTTATTAAAAAATAGAGGATAAGTTAATATTATAATCATTTGAATTCCTTCTCCTAATCTGTAAATTGGAAAGTCTCCTTCATTGTTTATATTGATATGGACAACATCAGTTCCTTTCTTTGGAATTAAAAGTATAGGTTTATTGTCAAAAAAATTTTCACTAAGGAACTTTTGGAATGATTCCACTTGTTTAATTGTTTCAGAACTTGTAACTCTTAAATTATGTAATTCACTATAGAAGGATAGGCCTGTATATATTGACTTTTGGTCCTTTATGTCTAAAAGTTTGAAGTAATCATCTATAGTTCGTTCTTTAAAGTAATCTGAATCATTTGTATTTTTAGGTATTGGTCGTAGTCCTCTTAAAGTTGGTATATAAATTGAATCAAATTGATAGTTGTACTCATTAGAAATTACTAAATCTAATTTTTCCAAAGTTTTATTTGTATAATATTCAATATAATTATTTACTTCTTCAATTGATATTAATGAGTTAGTATTAATTGATTGATTTCGTAATTTTATTTGAGTAAGTTTATCTTGTATATGAGACTTAGAAATAAAATTATTGGAAATGTATTCTATTGGTTTGTATTCTTTTATTTTTGTATGAATATTTCCAAATGAAGTAATATTATTTTTAGTCAGAAAATCCTTTATGCAAGTGTAAAATTCATTAGTAATATTATTAATATCATTAATTTTAAGATCATAAGGAATGAAGTTTAGTTCGTTGTCACTAAAAAGTGTCCGAAGTAATGTCGATTTGCCAGAATTGTTTTGACCAACAATTAAGTTTACTTTAGCCAGATTATTGATCGAATCTGGGAGAAACATTTTATAATTATTAGTTTCTTTGTCCAATTTTATTTTTTGAATCATATGTTATTTTTGTTAATTTATAAAGTTTTATTTGTTGCTTGAGTTAAGGAAATTAGTATTTATTGATTTTCTGAATTTTTGAATATAATTTATTTTTAGTTTACAGAACGATCTAATATTTGTATTCCATATAATTCATAGCCATCCAATTTTTCTTTTAGGAATTTAATTTTATTTTGGATTAAATTAGATTGTGTTTTTTGCCTTTCGAATGAAACACAAAAATGTAAAGCCCCATCATTCAGGTCATCTTCTAAATAAAATTGATTTTGTAAAAATTCTTTATAGATAAGCCCTTGATTGTGAAAGGATAATACATCATGATATTTTTCAATTGCTTTTTCATAATGAAACCATGGATTAAATATATAATTTTCTTTAATTCCGCACAGTTCATTAAATGATTTTTTTACTTCTTCTATTATATTTTTATTATGTAAAAATAGAGCTTCTAATAATATGGCTAAATTTTCATAAGCATTAGCAATAGTAGAATGTGTAATATTGATATAGTTTATTCCATATATATTACTAATTTTAATTATCTCGCTGCATGTGTATATTGCATTTAAGAACTTTGATACTGTATTGCAATCAGCTTGTATAGGATTTTCATTTCTATCATAATCTTTATATTTTTTTAGTAGCATTTCATTATAAGGTTTATCTTTTATAAAATCGAAATTAACTTTTGATACAAGTCGATATTCTAGAAGTCGCAAATTAAATTTACCTAAAACGCTTTCTTCATTAAAAGTGGATTGAATTTTTAATTTTGCATTTTGGTATTCGGTGTTTGAAGGTGAAAAGGACTTTAAAATGAAATTGTAATATATTATTATTATTTCCTTTACTTCAGAACTTCCTGATGAGCTATTATAGATTTCAAAATTGTTTCGAAAAGTATATGATTCTGCAATACCAAATGTTTGCCTGAATTTTATATATTCAATTCTATTTGAATGCTCATACATTTGATGAATATGTTTAATTCCTTCATTTAATATTTCTTTCTTTATTAACTCAAGAGTTGTTAAATTTAAATTTTTAATTGGTGAATTACTTAACATGTAGAGTAATCTTAATGATGAAGAATATGCATGGTAATAAAATCCAAAGTAGTGATATAGGTTTTTACAAAGTAGTTGTAAATTAAATGAAAATAAAAAATTTGTACTTTCAAAGGAACATATATTTTTCTGTAAAATCAGTTTTAATTCTTCTTCAGAACTTAATTTATTAGGATCATGGTTTACATATAGGCAATTTGAATATGCAGATATGCATTCGAAAAAAATTAGTATCTCTTTATCCATGGTTTTTAAATTTATTTTGTATGCAAATAGATTACTAACAATTTTATTAGCGTAAATTAGGATTTTTTTATTAAAATGTTTATCATTTTGAATTGTAAAAGTGATATCAAAAAATATTTTGTTATTGATAATACTGCATATTGCTTCTCTATAGAGATGTTCAGGATTACATTGAATAATTTGTGAACTATTCATAAATTTGTAAAATAATATATTAGCGAGTCTAAAATTGAAATTTATACGAATTAGTGGTTTTTCTTGTTCATTAATTGGTCTAATGATAAAATTGAATTCTTCTATGGCTTTATTAAGATCTGTTTGTGTTATTCCATGCAAGCTAACCTTTTCAATTGCTACGAGCCTTGCTAGTATTGCTTGTGTAGTAATTCTTAGATGTTCATCTAAATTAATTTTAACAAACATTTCGCTTTTTTCAGAAGAAAAAATTAAATCTGAATTGTTATTTTCAAAGAAGTGTTCTTTAAAGCAAAAGATATCGTCTAAATCACTCCACGAAGAACCAATTTTTGATTCTATTTTCATACTATTATTTTCAATATTGTATTTTAATGTTTCATTTATTCTAGATGGATTGCCGATTATAGTAATATAACCATTAAAATTTTCTATTTGACTTTTGTTTTTCGTTGCTAAATAATCATTTAAGGATTTTATATTTTCCAATCCTGTTAAATTATTATTTATTTCAAAATTGGGAAATAATCTTTTAAAGCTATTTGTAAATTTATTGAAAAAAATATTTAATTCATTATTGTAAATTTTGAATTCTTGTAATTTAAATTTGTCAAGTAAGATGGATCTACTCACTGTTATTTGATGTGCAATTTGAGCGTAAATAGCCAAGGCACTGTCAAATATTTTTTTTCTTTCAAAACATAATCCTAATTTTAACATATTTCTTGTCAAAACTAAGGTGTTATATGGAATGATATTTTGGGGATTTTGATTTCTTAATATTTGTATTGCATTTGAATAGTATAATATTGCATCATCATATTCTTGATCATAGTAATGTAAGTCCCCTAGAACCATGTTTATGTATGAAATTGAATGATTATGTTGCAATTCATTATTATTTTGTGAATTTGCAATGGAATTAAAATCAAATAGTTTCTTAATATAGTATTTTTTTAAATCTAAGTTTTGATCCATTGTAAAATTAAATGCAGCTGATTCTTTTTCTGATATTCTACTGATAAAATTAATTTCTGATTGCATTTTTTTTGTAAATTTATAATCAAAGAGCCCATTATTAATTTCTTTTATATGGTTTTTACTTAAATGTATTAAAATATCATTTAGAAATTTGCGAAGTTCTGGAGTTTTATTAAATGCTATTAATTCTGGATTTACTTCCAAATGTCTCCATGCAAACGCATTATTATGAAACTTATATATATGATCCATAATATAGGATGTTGATACAAGGAGTTTGTCACTCATTTCATGAATATATTGACTAACTGACATTAAATATGGCATAAATAATGAAGCAATAAGTGCATGTTTATATTGAGAATAATGATTAAATACCAAATAATAGTCACCGTGACCAATTTTATTTATTACTATTGAATTATTAATATTATTTGAATTATGATTTTTTATGGAAGTTATACATTCTTCCATAAGAGTTTTTAATTTTTTTGGTGAACCATTTGACCTATAAGTCAAATAAGTAATAAAATTTTGCATTATTAAAGTTAATCGCTTTGCTTCATTATCTTTAAAATTTTCTTTTTCTTTTAACTCAATGTAGAGTTGATTTAAAGTATACTGATTATTTTTAAATTTGAATTTATTAAGTACAAATTGTTCACACATACTGGTTATATCATTACTCCTTCCATCTGAATCATCTGTATAAAAACTGCTAATATTTATAACTTGACTAAAAAGTCCTTCTACTTGATTCTCTCTATCACTTACACTGGATAAAGCTGCCTCATACATTTCATATCCTGCAATAAAAATAAATTTGGCTGTTGCTGTTGTGAAAAAATATTTCATGGAAGATAATGTATGAATTATAAATTCTTGTCTTTTACGACTTGAAAGAACTTTTGCGAGTTCATGCATATTTTTTTCTTTATCATTATTGTTTTCAATATAGGGATCAATTTTATCTAATTCATCTAATACATAAATAATTTTTGGTTTAAAGAAAAATGCTGGAATTTTATCTACTGTTTCTAGGAAATCAATCAAATAATTTTGAATTCCAATTTCATCAAGTTTTTCAAAATCATGTTTTTTGGACTTAATAAAAAATGGGAATCTAAATGTATTAATTCCTACCTGAGTTCTTTGCTCCAAAGCTATATCACCTTGGATTCTTTTATTTAGTTCATTTAATTTTGCTAAGGCTCTATGATTTGTTTCTAACCATTTTATTCTAGTAATTAAGTATTTGTGGAAAACTATGTAGAATAATAGTAGAAATATTATTATAAAGTAATTTATACTTAAATTTTTTATTGGATAATAATTTGGAAAATTTTTTAATATAGGAAATGTGGTTTTAAAATGATTAAATGAATAGAATATATTATAATCAATTGTTTGTAAAAAGGTATAGGGAATATAAAGAAAATGATTAGAGTTATCTGAAAATTCTAAAGCATCTTCGAAATACATTTTATTTTTGATCAATTCTGAATGCAAATAGCAATCAAATTTTTGTCTAAATTTAGCTATCAAATGAGATGAAATGAAATAATTATTATTAAGTAAATTGACATATGATTGTAGACTTGTGTCTAATGATATTTGATTAAAAATATAAAATTTAAATAATGAATCTTTATAATTAATTATTTTCTCTTTTTGTAAAGTATCAACTTCACTATAGAATATATTATTTTCGAAATTGTAAGATTTATTTTTTTTAGAGGTATTGCTTATTTTGTCATTATATTTTTTCAAGTCTGAAAAATATTTTTTGAAGAGTATGTATTCAAACGTCAAATCATTTGTTATTTTTTGGTATAGCAATTGATAATTATGTGGTTTTGAACTTATGTATTTTATATAGGTGTTTCTAAATTTATCGAAATTGTTTATAGATTCTAGGCTTATTGATTTGATATTTGCTAAATCATTTTCATTGTTTATTTCATTCAGAGTAACTTTTAAAGAATCGTTAGATGAAAATATGAAGGTTGGATATATTTGGTATATTTTGAGTGAATAATAAAGCTTTTTTATATCTTCATTTATCACTTTATAGTATGTTTGGCAGATAATTAAGTATAGGATTAATATAAAAATAATTTTTATAAATTTTTTGATATAGCCATAACTATTTACCCATTTATAATATGCAAAATAGGTGTTATTTACAATTATTCGTAGTATATCAATTTGTTTTAAATTAGTTTGTCCAAGATTTACATTTATTTTTAAAAGGTTTGAATTTTTCCAATATCGTAAATAGGTATCGTAAAAGGAATATTTTATAATTTTTTCTAATTTAACAATTTTTGGAGTTGAAGAATAATGGATTAATGTATATAAAATGGAAAATGAAAGAATAATTATTATTGAAATTTTCCAATTATTAACAAAAATTATTGGCACATTAATTATAGCCCAAGTTAAAATAAAAAGAAATAATGGAAGTACTACTAAGAATTTTGTAAAGTTTAAAATAAGATTTGTATTGAATATTGAATTTTTAGTAAATAATATGTTTTTTATTCTTCCATAGGAATATATTAGAACTTTGGTTAAAATTGTTATATAAATTACTTTGAACAGTAATTTATCATTGCCTCTCCATAATACAAATAGGCTTAATATATATAGTATATATGTTGTGAAATATAGATTTGAAATTTTATCTGGGTAATATTTTAATCGAATATAGTGGAAAAGACAAAATGACACTAAAAAAATTAATGTTATTGTCAATAATATTTTTTGCGCATGTAAATTCGAAGCTGTAAAGTCCTCAATATTGCCAAGGGTAAAAGTGTAATTAGAAAATAACCACAAAAAACAAGTAAATATTATTGGATTTATTACAGATAATAAATTTATTGTTCCACAAAGTTCGTTAAATGCTTTGTTTACTACAGATGTCTTACCAGTACCACGTTGACCAGTAATTAAATATGTTCCTTTGTTAATTATAGAATTTGTTATGAGATTTTTTATTTTATCGAGTATTTTAAATCTACCAATAAAATTGGCTGATTTGTCATCAGTATCTATTTGAGAATGCTCAAATCGATAATTATTGAGTTTGATATAGATATCTTTTATTTTATGTGGTCTTTGATTTTCCATATAATAAATATTAATTTTTAATTGAAATTAATGAATATCTTAGCAGTAAGAATATATCTCAAATATATGTAATTAGAGCAACTATATTATTTATTATTAGTGTTTGTTAAGTACATTTTTCTAAATTGGTTTAGTTAAATCATGTTATAATTCAAGCTTTATGCTTAGTTTTACATATACAAATCAATATCTATGCAAGATGCTTATTTAGTTTCTTACAATCGCAGTGCGGTTACCAAGGCGAAAAAGGGAGGGTTCCGTTTTATGAGGTCTGATGATCTGGCAGTGATGATTATCCAAGGATTGTTGACCAAAGTGCCAGAAGTTAGTCGGTCATTGATAGATGATATCATAGTAGGATGTGCAAATCCGGAAGGGGAGCAGGGATTGCAGATAGGCCGTCAAATTGCATTGAGGGCTGTAGGTATTTCTACTCCTGGTATGACTGTGAATAGATATTGTGCTTCAGGATTGGAAACAATAGCAATTGCAACGGCTAAGATACGCGCTGGCATGGGAGAATGTTACATTGCGGGAGGAATCGAAAGTATGAGCCAAATACCGATGGAGGGTTATAAGTTAGCATTGAATTACAATGTCGCAGATCAGCATCCGGATTATATTATTGGAATGGGTTTAACAGCAGAGGCGGTTGCAAAGAAATACAACATTTCGAGAGAAGATCAGGATGCGTTTTCATTTCGCTCCCATACACTTGCTAACAAAGCTCAAGAGCTAGGTTATTCTGATTCTGAAATTCAAGCTATAGATGTCACTGAAGTATTGGTTGAACAAAATAAAAGAATCGAGAAAAAGTATACTGTGAAAGCGGATGATGGTATTCGGAAGGATACCACATTAGAAGGATTGTCTACGCTCAAGCCTGTATTCGCATTAGGTGGTTCTGTTACAGCTGGGAATTCATCTCAGACTAGTGATGGAGCAGCGTTTTTTCTGGTGATGAGCGAACGACTTGTTAGATCATTGGGGGTTACACCTATCGGACGATTGGTATCATGTTCAGTAGCAGGTGTGGAGCCCTTATATATGGGAATAGGTCCATGTGAAGCAATTCCATTAGCTTTAAGACAAGCCCAATTGAAACTTGATGATATTTCACTTATCGAATTGAACGAGGCCTTTGCAGCGCAATCATTAGCCGTTATTCGTCAGGCAGGATTGAATCCTGACATCGTGAATGTAAATGGCGGAGCTATTGCCTTAGGACATCCATTAGGTTGTAGTGGAGCGAGACTGAGTATGAGCCTTATGAATGAATTGAATAGACGTAAACAACAGTATGGGATAGTGACTGCTTGTGTAGGGGGAGGTCAAGGAATAGCGGGGGTTATTGAAAGATTTTGAAAATATTAATTACTTACCATTATATCAAAATCACAAATTTTTAGAAGACGAAATTTATTTTATCGTAGTATTTCTTTGAAATCATGACGAACCACATATTTCGCTTTGGTAAACACTAAATTGGTAAAAAGTTTTTTCCATTGGCAAGGGCTGAGTGCATTTTGATTGGCGTTATAGCCCATCATATTATTACTGCCAGATGGCCAATTATTACAAAACCCACTATTGGGTCCGCCACAATCTGAATAGCAAGGATTCTTGTTGCATTCACGAGCTATGTCAAGATCTACATCTTTACATTCGTTGTCACAATAAAAAGAATGACACAAGCCCATAATATGTCCCATCTCATGGCAGAATAAACTTGCAAAAGACCACCATCCGAATATACATTGATTCAAGGCATTATCGTAAGCATCTTGTAGTACAAGTTCATTACAAAAATCAAGACCACAAGCATATCCTTTTAAGTTGCAATCTTTATTCTGGTCATAATCAACTATAAAAATATGTAATACACTATCCCCATAAAGATATTTGCATTGGTCTTTTGATTTCCAATACCAAACACCGTGAGTAGAATCCGATGATTGTAATGGATCTGAATATAGTTCTACGCGCATACGGCTGTCACCTAGAAATTGTGCTTTGCTGGTTGCGCTGTATTGTAAATCTTTGAGTATAGAATTGATATGATTGATTAATCGCAAGGCCCATGTATTGCCATTGGTTACTTGTTCATCTGAAGGAGGGCCATTGTGAAATCCGCCATTCGCAGAATGGATGTAATGTATGTTCACACGAATGGTGTATCGGGGAAGTTTAGCAGTGTCGAGATTGTTAATGTTTGTTATAAGATCTAATGAATCTTGTTGAATAGAAGATGAGGAGCTTGATTGTTGTTTTTGTAAGGTATTGGTTTTGTGAAAGCAGTTTACATTTATAAATAAAACGCATATTATACTAATACTGAAAAGGAGTAATTTCAAATTGATTAAAAATAAATTCATTCGATAATACTTATAGGATAACTACTTTAGTGACCATAATATGGTTTGTTTTTGTCATCATTTTTGCAAAAATAATGCAAAAATGTACCGTTGCTCCGAACGGCACAAGTCGCCAAAAACATTTTATATATACTGTTAGCGACGGATTTTATCCGTCGCTAAAAATGGATCGCCCTTACAGGGCTATAACCGGAACAATATCAAAACATTTATTTTGCCACCACAAATCGTTGTGAGACGAATTTATTATTTGTAGCTAATCTTACGATATAAACCCCATTCGGAATATCCGAAATTTTATGTTTAATAACATGTTGACCTTGAGGGTAAGATGATGATTGAATTAAATCCTGAATTTTATTACCGCGTTCATCAAATATGGACATGTTGATTATGGCATCATGACTCAATACAAATCCTACTTTAATTTCATCCTTAACTGGATTGGGGATGATTGGATAAATGCTTGCATCTTCATAAACTATATTATCCGCCTTAGGATCAGCCGAACCCAACAATACATTTTCATCACCTGGAAGTGCGATCACATATGAAATAGGTAAATAAAACATTTCATCAGATGTACCCTCACCCCAAGTGATAGGTTTCGGCGGATTATTGGGATTCACTGGATTATTAACTGTATTATCGTAAGTGCAGAACGCATGAATTTCAGTATTGACTGGAAGTACAATCAGTTTATTAAAATAATATCCCCCTTGCCAGTTGAAATCCCAGTCATTAATTTTTACCAAAGGGATTTTAGTGCCATCAGGAAGTTTTGCATAGGCTTCCCATTTTTGTCCTAACATATGGCAATGTGGCCAGATGCCAGTAAGACTTACTTGAAGTGGAATTTTGTAAACGGCATGAAATTCTTTAACCTGATTGGCAGGAATGATGAAAGGACCATTCACCAAATCCGTAGGCAATAATATCTTATTGTAAACATAGCGTGTAGCTGGTTTCTTTGCAAAAAATAAATTCACAACGGAACTATCTGCTTCATCAACGCTCGTGGGTGCGTAGTGCATTTGAAGCACTAAATCTGAACCTTTGGGTACTTTTTGGGCCATCCCTGCAGTGAAGTGGTTGGGCTTTTGTCCTGGAACGTAGCCTGGAAGTTGTTCACCAGAAAGGGCACTTGAACCTCCACCAGTGAATCCATATTCTGGAGATTTAGCATCTTCAGCACGGGCAGCTCCAGTAGGATCAGCCCAAAATAAGGTATGGTGGACAGTCTTGGTATTTCCTGGTCGCATTTCAAGTGCAATAAGATCCTTGTCTTCTGTAAGATTGGTTGGTAATACGAAGTAGCGATATTCATCTTTACCATTTCCTTTGTGAATGTATTTTTT
>Ga0138256_10000446_pt1 | contig 45250 bp, 41 predicted proteins | sample KNB2016incub_MG_FD_105486 | JGI IMG/M metagenome (GOLD analysis project Ga0138256, IMG submission 105486) | Active sludge microbial communities from wastewater in Klosterneuburg, Austria - KNB2014incub_MG | ecosystem: Engineered > WWTP > Activated sludge > Unclassified | place: Austria... | reverse complement strand
TAGTTTAGTCGAAAGTCAAAAGCCAAAAGTCAAAAGGCTGGCACCAATAAATTTAATAGGCTCTTGACTTTCATTGTGTTGATGAATTAGTCTGTTATTCTTGATGTCGTCTGCTTAGGTCGTTTCTCTATTGACTTTCAACTTTCGACTATTTTAAAATAAAAACGCCCCGTTTCCGAGGCGCAGTTGTTCTTTATAGTGTGATGTCGAATTGGGTAAGCGACTTGAACTGTTTGAGTCTTTGGGTGACTTCGGCTTTGTCTAGTGCTACCATTCTTTCGGTGCCGAACTTCTCTACGCAGAACGAAGCGAGATTCGATCCGTAAATGATGGCGTTTTTCATATTTTCGAACGATACGTTTTCGCTTTGAGCGATATAACCAGCAAAACCTCCCGCAAAAGTATCTCCGGCTCCGGTTGGGTCGAAAACCTCTTCTAGTGGCAAAGCTGGGGCAAAAAATACTTGCTGGTCGTGGAAAAGCAATGCGCCGTGTTCTCCTTTTTTGATTACGATGTATTTTGGTCCCATCGTGTGGATTTTAGCCGCGGCTTTCACGAGTGAATATTCGCCCGACAATTGTCTTGCTTCTTCATCGTTGATGGTAATGACATCGATGCGTTTCATGACATCGAGCAATTCGGGTAGCGCGCAATCCATCCAAAAGTTCATCGTGTCTAAAACTACGAGTTTGGGTTTGTGCGACATTTGGTCGAGTACGCTGCTTTGTACTAATGGATGCAGGTTTCCGAGCATCACTACATCGGCATCCTTGAAGTTCTCGGGTACTTTAGGCTGGAAATCGGCCAAGGTATTGAGTTCTGTTACTAAGGTATCGCGCGAATTCAAATCGTTGTGATATTTGCCGCTCCAAAAGAAAGTCTTTCCGCCTTTTACGATTTCGAGACCCGAAACATCTATGTTTCTCGCCGTTAGCAAATCAATGTATTCTTGTGGAAAATCATCACCTACAACCGAAACTATGGCCGATTGCAAATTGAAGAAAGAAGCCGAAAGCCCGATATACGTTCCGGCGCCACCTAATATTTTATCTGTTTTTCCAAAGGGAGTTTCGATTGCGTCGAAAGCGACGGTTCCTACAATCAGTAATTTGTTCATCTGTAGCGTTTGAAATTAAGGCGCAAAGATAGGTCATAACTTTGAAAGTTGCAAAGCGCCGTTATTGTAAAGTTTTACCAAATTACGATTCTGTAAAATATTCGCTTACAGCAACTTTGCTTCTTCTTTTTCGTAAAAAGCATCGATAGAAAGATTCGGTTGCATCGATGCCATAACCGCCAGCTCGTCGCAGCGCTCATTTTGCGGATGGTTGTTGTGTCCTTTGATCCATTTGAAATCAACTTTGTGTTGACGGTAAATTTTAAGGAACCGCTGCCATAAATCGGGATTTTTTTTACCTGCGTATCCCTTTTTTTCCCAGCCGAAAACCCAGCCCTTTGTAATAGAATTGATCACATACTGAGAATCCGAAACTACCAACACCTTCATATTCGGCTTTTTTAACTTCTCAAGCCCTACGATAACGGCAAGTAACTCCATCCTGTTGTTGGTGGTCAATCTAAAACCTTCGTAAAACTCTTTCCGATGGGGTGTACCCACGAGTTCCATCACCACACCATAGCCACCGTTTCCGGGATTTCCTTTGGCAGCACCATCTGTGTAAATATGTACTTCGTGGCTCATTGCTTCGCGTTAGTAAGCAGATTTTCAATAACTTTTGGAAAGTGCTCTTGCTCGATTTCGTGGATTTTTTGCGCGATGCATTCGCTGTCGGCGCAATGCTCAATCGAAACCTTGTATTGGGCAATTAGCTTGCCTTCATCATAATCTGAATTGACGTGATGGATTGAAATACCGGTCTCCTTTTCACCATTCTCTAAGACCGCACGGTGCACATTCATGCCATACATGCCTTTCCCGCCATATTTAGGAAGCAGCGCCGGATGGATATTGATAATCTGATTGGGATAGGCGTTTATGATGTTGTCGGGAAATTTGAGTAAAAACCCGGCGAGCACAATCAAATCGGGCTTAAATTCATTTACTTTTTGAAGGACTTTTTCTGTTTGCAATTCTTCTTTTGAGAATACAACGGCTGGAACACCATGTTTTTTAGCCCGATGCAAAACCTGCGCTTCGGCATTGTTTGAAAAAACGGCCATGACACTTGCCAAATCGCCCTTTTTGAAATAAGAGATGATGTTCTCGGCATTGCTTCCCGAACCCGACGCGAACACTACGATTTGTTTCATTTCTTACTGGAATTTGATGCCGCAAAAAAAAGAATAAATAACGAGAATTAATGGGTTTTGCAGCGCCTTTATTAAATTAATTTTTTAAATTCGTAATCACATTTATTAACTAAAACGTGGTTTTAAAATAAAGTTTTTTATTTTTGCCAACAAATTAAATTCTAAAATTAAAAATTATGTCAGACATTGCATCAAGAGTTAAAGCGATTATCGTAGACAAATTAGGCGTTGACGAAAACGAAGTTGTAACAGAAGCTAGCTTTACCAATGATTTGGGAGCCGATTCATTAGATACTGTTGAGCTTATCATGGAATTCGAAAAAGAATTCGACATTCAAATTCCAGACGACCAGGCAGAAAACATCGCTACTGTTGGTCAGGCCATTTCTTATATCGAAGAAGCTAAAAAATAATACTTTCAACACCCGTAGATTTATTTTTACGGGTGTTATTATTTTTCGGAATGAAACCATGATTGAATTTCAATCAACAAAATATCACGATACCCATATCTCTTTTATGAATTCAACGCATGAAGATAATGGGTATTGTTATTTAAAACCAATACACAAAAACTAGTAATATGGCATTAAGGCGAGTTGTAGTAACAGGTTTGGGCGCACTTACCCCGATTGGAAACAATATCCAGGAATATTGGGAAGCGCTGATCAACGGCGTTAGCGGTGCTGCACCCATTACCTATTACGATACAGAAAAACACAAGACAAAATTTGCCTGCGAAGTAAAGAACTTCAATATTGAAGACTACATGGACCGTAAAGAGGCCCGTAGGATGGACAAATTTGCACAGTACGCTGTTGCCGCAAGCGACGAAGCCATCAAAGATGCCGGGCTCACTGCAGATAACGTAGACAAATATCGCGTCGGTGTTATTTGGGGCGCGGGAATCGGAGGACTCGAAACCTTTCAGGAAGAAGTAATTTATTACGCTAAAGGCGATGGAACTCCAAAATTCAACCCGTTCTTTATCCCAAAAATGATTGCCGATATTGCTCCGGCGCATATTTCAATGAGAAATGGCTATATGGGTCCCAACTATACCACTGTTTCTGCTTGTGCTTCTTCTGCCAATGCCTTAATTGATGCGTTCAACTATATCCGTTTGGGTATGTGTGATGTCATTATTTCAGGAGGCTCAGAAGCAGCCATAACTATTGCCGGAATGGGCGGATTCAACTCTATGCATGCGTTATCTACCCGAAACGAAAGCCCTGAAACTGCCTCGCGTCCGTTCGACGCAACGCGTGACGGGTTCGTCCTTGGCGAAGGAGCCGGCGCATTGGTCCTTGAAGATTACGAGCACGCCAAAGCAAGAGGCGCTAAAATATATTGCGAGATCGGTGGTGGCGGTATGTCTTCGGACGCGTATCACCTAACGGCACCGCATCCCGAAGGCATTGGTGTCATTGCGGTCATGAACAACACCTTGCGCGACGCTGGCATGCAACCTGAAATGGTAGATCACATCAATACCCACGGGACTTCGACTCCACTTGGCGATGTGGCCGAGCTTAAAGCAATCAGTTCGGTTTTTGGAGACCATGCCAAAAACATCAACATCAATTCGACCAAATCAATGACTGGCCATTTGCTCGGTGCAGCAGGTGCCATAGAGGCAATCGCTTCGATTCTCGCCATCGAGCACGGAATGATTCCGCCAACAATCAACCATACCGTTGTGGACGAAAATATAGACCCTTCCTTGAACCTGACTTTGAACAAAGCGCAGAAAAGAGACGTTAACGTAGCCATGAGCAACACTTTTGGATTTGGCGGGCATAACGCCTGTGTTTTGTTTAAAAAACTAGACGCCTGATAGCCAATGCGTTTTATAAAAAAAATATTGTCAAAACCATCCCGTTCCAATGAGGACGGGATTTTTTTTAACGATATTACAGAAATACTGGGCTTTAAGCCTGACAACCTTGATTTTTACAAAAAAGCGTTTACGCACCGCTCGGCCAATAAGGTCGACGAGAAAGGCAACCCTATCAATTATGAGCGGCTTGAATTTCTCGGTGACGCCATGTTGAGTTCGGTAATCGCCGCTCATCTTTTTAACAAAGCTCCGGCGGGAGATGAAGGTTACCTCACCAAGATGCGCTCTAAAATCGTTAGTCGCGAACACCTTAACGAACTCGGTCGGGATCTAAAACTTATTGGTTTTATAGAAAGCAAGGTTCCCACGACACATTTTGGAGAAAACATCCATGGCAATGTGTTTGAAGCCCTTATTGGTGCCATTTACCTCGACAAAGGATACACGTATTGTGAAAAATTCATTCAGAAGCGCGTCATCATTCCCTACGTAGACATCGCTCGTCTTGAGGGAAAAGTTATCAGTTACAAAAGCTTATTGATTGAGTGGTGCCAAAAAGAAAAAAAGACTTTCCATTACGACGTATTCGAAGATAACAGCATCACCGGAGAGCGTCTTTTTGGCGTAAAACTTAGTATCAATGCAAAAGTGGTGGCCAAATCGAGAGCAGCCTCTAAAAAAAAGGCCGAGGAAATTGCGTCCAAACGCGCCTATTTTGCGTTTCAGGAAAAAATAAACGCTAAATAATTGCAAATTCTCAAAACTATAACGATTTCGTTGCCGAATTAGGGATAACTTCTTGATTTTGCTGTTTAATCTTCGCGCTTTAATGTTTATCTTTACGGCTTATTACAACCCTAAATGGCCGTATTAAAGTTGCATCTTGAGGATTTTGATGAAGTCGATTACCAGTTGATCGCCATCCATTCTACTTTAGAAGATTATCGCCTGGCCTATTTCATCAATAAAAGTTTACCGATTCGCCTGGAAAAAAAACCAGATGAAGTGAGTGTCAAAATAAAAGAAGGCGAAGCTTTTTTTTCGAAGTTTTTTTTCGACGACCTGAGCAATGATATCCAATGGACGCTGATTCCCAATAAAAATGAAATCACCATCAGACGTAAAAGTACCGGGCAAAACCTATTCCTGGACACCGATGTTGAAATTGCCACCAAAGTCTACTTACTGTCAGAGCTCAAAAAAGTAGATTACTTTCTAAAAATAGAGAACAATATCGACACTTTCGAGATAGACTTGATACTCAAATCGTTAAAAACAATAGAGCGGATTTCAACTGTTTACGCAGTAGAACCCGAAAAAATAAAATCAAAAAACAATTTAATTTTTTAATAATGCCAACAAACAAAAAAACTAAAATTGTAGCCACGCTAGGTCCTGCCTGTAGTCAACGGGAAGTTTTAAAAGCCATGATCGATGCAGGCGTAAGTGTCTTCAGGGTCAACTTTTCGCATGCCGATTACGAAGATGTGAAATCAAAAATAGACATGATCCGAAGCCTTAATGACGAATTCGGATACACCACCGCAATCCTCGGCGATTTGCAAGGTCCAAAATTGCGCGTCGGCGTAATGAAAGAGGACGTCGTAGTTCACGATGGTGATTTGATTACTTTCCAGACTGCCGAAGATGTTCCCGGAACCGCCCAACGCGTTTACATGAACTACAAAGAATTTCCAAAAGATGTGAATCCCGGAGAAAGAATCCTGCTCGACGATGGCAAACTCATTTTTGAAGCGGTAGAAACCAACAAGAAAACCGAAGTAGTGTGCCGTGTAATCCAAGGCGGACCGTTAAAGTCTAAAAAAGGCGTCAACCTGCCCAATACCAAGGTTTCCTTGCCGGCTTTAACCAAAAAAGACATCAAAGACGCCTTGTTTGCCATTGAGCAAAAGGTTGATTGGATTGCACTTTCGTTCGTAAGGACTTCTGAGGATTTGATAGAACTGCAAGACCTGATTGCCAAACACTCCGATCACAAAATTCCGATCATTGCCAAGATAGAAAAACCAGAAGGCGTTGCCAATATCGATAAAATCGTGGCATTCTGTGACGGATTGATGGTAGCACGCGGCGATTTGGGCGTTGAAGTCCCTGCACACGAAGTCCCGCTCATTCAAAAGAAACTCGTGAACCGTGCCAAAACCGCGCGTATTCCGGTTATCATTGCTACGCAGATGATGGAAACTATGATTACCAGTCTTACGCCAACGCGCGCCGAGGTAAACGACGTCGCCAACTCGGTCATGGACGGCGCCGATGCGGTGATGCTTTCGGGTGAAACCTCAGTCGGGAATTATCCGGTCCAGGTGATTGAAAAAATGACACAGATTATTGAAGCGGTAGAAGATTCTCCGTTAATTCAAGTACCTCAAAACACGCCGCAGGTTCGTACCAAACGTTTCATCACCAAATCGATCTGCCACCACGCAGCGATGATGGCCAACGTAATCAAAGCCAAGGCAATTTGTACGCTCACCAACAGTGGGTACACGGCCTTCCAGATTTCGGCTTGGCGTCCGCAGGCGCATATTTTGGTCTTTACTTCAAACAAACGCATCCTCACGCAACTCAATTTGCTTTGGGGTGTAAAATCGTTTTACTACGACAAATTTGTAAGTACCGATGATACCGTAACCGACATCAACCAAATGGCGCGCGATAAAAATTTCGTAGACAAAGGCGATTTCTTAATCAACCTGGCTGCAATGCCTGTAGCCGACAAAGGAATGGTAAATACACTACGGGTTTCGGAAATTGAATAACCAACTTTGTTTTTATCCCGAAAACCGCTATTTTCGAATCAACTTTAAAACGAAATTCCATGGAAGAACACAACATGATGGTCATCGACGCACCCGATTTTGAAAAAGCGGTGTTTTACAGAAAAACATACCTGCACGTGGCTTTGGCCTTACTTGCTTTCATTTTCGCAGAATCTATCCTGCTGATGACAGTGCCAGGCGATGTAATTTTATGGATGATTAGCGGCAAATTCATCTGGTTGTTCCTCATTGGCTTGTTTTGGCTAGGCTCGACTGTTTCAGACAAACTGGCTTTTGACCCTTCACGTGAAAAACAATACCTGGGCTTGGGATTCTACGTCTTGCTTGAAGCCATTATCTTTTTGCCCATGATTGCGATTGCTACCGCCTATTCGGGAGGTGGCGATTTGGTGATGCAAGCAGCGATTATCACCTTGTTTATGTTTACGGGTTTAACCGCAGTGGTGTTCTTTACAAGGACTGACTTTTCATTTCTCCGAACCGTAATTGTGGTAGGAGGCTTAGTGTCTTTAGGAACAATAGTCGCGGGCGCCATTTTTGGGTTCGACCTCGGACTTTGGTTTTCTGTCGGGATGGTGGTGCTCGCTTCGGCAAGTATACTGTATCAAACCGATCGGATTAAATCCCAATACAACACCAATCAATATGTAGGCGCGTCCTTGCAGATTTTCGCATCCGTGATGCTACTGTTCTGGTATATCCTTCGCATTCTGATGAGCAGAAAGTAAAATACAAACCGACCTTAGCGTCGGTTTTTTTATTTCTAAAAATCAAACTTCAATTGCACCACCACCGATTTCTTGACTTCTGTATTGAGATTGCTCAGCGAAATTCCCAACAACCGCACCGAATCCTTAAGCCTATCCTGATACAAGAGCTCTTTTACTGTGTCGTAGAGCAACGCTTTATCTGAAATGAAATATGGCAACGTCTTGCTGCGTGTTTGCAGCGTAAAATCGCTGTATTTGATTTTGAGTGTAACGGTTTTACCGGCGATGTTGTATTTACTAAGGCGTCTTTCGAGTTCGGCCGCGATGCGTTCGAGCTTTTCAAGCATGAAGATTTCTGAAGATAGATTTTCGTTAAAAGTGTGTTCGGCAGCGACCGATTTGGCCACGCGTTCTGATTTGACCTCACTATTGTGGATTCCGCGCACTACATAATAGTAATAGATTCCCGATTTCCCGAAGTGCTTTTCGAGGAATTCGAGCGATTTGATTTTGAGATCAAGCCCTGTGAAAATACCCAGCTGGTACATCTTTTCGGTGGTAACTTTACCCACACCGTAAAATTTCCTGATGGGCAAATCTTCCAAAAATTGAAGTACCTCGTCTGGATTCACTGTTTTCTGTCCGTTGGGTTTGTTATAGTCAGACGCGACTTTGGCGATGAATTTATTGATGGAGATTCCTGCCGACGCTGTAAGTCCCAATTCGTCGAAAATACGCTGCCGAATTTCCCTGGCAATCAAAGTAGCGCTCGGGTTACCCTTTTTGTTTTCGGTGACGTCGAGATAGGCTTCATCGAGTGAAAGCGGCTCGACCTTATCGGTGTAATCGTAAAATATCTTGCGAATCTGGTTGGAGATTTCCTTGTAGCGATCAAACCGCGGCCGAACAAAAATTAATTCTGGACAATTTTTCTTGGCAAGGTATCCGCTAATGGCGCTCCTGACCCCGAATTTCCGCGCTTCATAACTCGCCGCCGAAACCACGCCGCGTGTCTCGCCACCACCTACTGCGATAGGTTTCCCGCGCAGTTCGGGATTATCCAATTGCTCTACCGACGCATAAAACGCGTCCATGTCAACATGGATAATTTTTCGGGTAGGTGCAAGTTCCTGCATCTGGCAAAAATAAATATAATACCTTTGGAAAACTTCCCAATAAAGATAACAAATGTTAGAAATTGAACGCAAATTCCTGGTCACCTCTGATGCTTTCATCGCGCAAGCGTTTGCCAAAAACCAAATTGCACAAGGTTACCTGAACTCACATCCCGAACGAACCGTTCGCGTGAGGATTAAAGGCGAAAGTGGCTTTTTGACCATCAAAGGAAAAGGAGATGCGAGCGGAACGACCCGTTTTGAATGGGAAACCGAAATTTCACTTACAGAAGCCAGACCACTGCTGGCTTTATGCGAAAGAGGCGTCATCCAGAAAACGCGTTACGAAGTGCAATGGGGAAAACACAACTTTGAAGTAGATGTCTTCTCTGGGGAAAACCAAGGGCTGATCATTGCCGAAATTGAACTCTCGGCTGCCGATGAAGTTTTTGAAAAACCCCATTGGTTGGGCAATGAAGTGACCAATGATGCCCGGTATTACAATGCGTATTTGAGCCAGAATCCTTACAATGCCTGGTAGCGTTAATCCATCACCTCAATCTTTACATTCATTGATCCGCTGTTTTTATTGGAGGCGATTTCCATAAATGCTCGGTTGGTGAGGTCTATCTCTCGACCACGGCTAAAAGGACCGCGATCAATAACCTCCACGATTACTGACTTGCCGTTGTCTTCATTGGTAATTCTCAAAACCGTTCCGAAGGGCAGTTTACGATGCGCCGCCGTGTAGCCTTTATTGCTAAACTTTCTACCGCTCGCAGTACGTTTCCCGTTGAATTTATTGTGATAGTAAGAAGCGTGTACATTTTTCTTATACAGCCTGAATTTACCTTTGATGGCAATCACCGAATCATTGAAGATGATTTCTGGCTCTACCACGGCTGTTGCTTTTACCGTGTCCTTTGCAGCAGAAGGCTTGAGTTTATCTGTTAAGGATTTGAGATTCTCCGGAACGGCTGTTTTGGTTTTTTCGACCGCTGTTGTTTTATCTGTAATGACCTGTTTGGCTGCGCTGCGTTCGGATTCAGACCGAACCGTTTTGTCTTTGCCCTTGGCCTGGCCGTAACCAGCCGCCGAAAAAACCAGCAGGATTAACAATATCGCTCTTCTCATTGTTTGTTTGTTTAGTTGAGCCGGGTTTACATATTCCGTACCCGATAAAAAAAGCCCTTTTCAGGACTTGGGAATTAAAACCAGAGTGACCAGGGAATGCGGCTCAATATCAACAGCAGACCGATGGTATAAAAAACGCCGATGGCTTTGAATTTGGATTTACTGTCTGCAGCTTTTTTGTGCTTTGACCAACCGATGGTAATCAATACAATGGCAATCAGATTAACCAACGGGTGCTCTAGTGAGGTGAGCCGCAGCATTTTGTCGCTCATTTGCCCAAACGCTGCCATACCCAGTGGAGATACGAAATACACCAACAGCCCGAAAACGAGTTGGATATGTGTGGCAATTAAACCGAACAAGGCTATTTTGCGATCTTTTGCAGTGAATTCCCTCCCAGAAGACATGCCCGTTAATGCGTTCACTACGGCTATTACCAATATAAAAAGGGCGAGATACGCCCAGCCAGAGTGGGCTTTTTGAATAAATTCGTACATGGATTTAATTTTTTGAATCTCAAATATAAGAAAAAAAGGATTAAAACCGGGTTAGTTTTTACTTGCTTTTGAGGAACTCAGACAATAAGAAAGTAGTTGAGCTGTCGTGTTTGGCAATTTTACCCGAATGGATTTCGTCTAAGACCGCGCTTGCGAGTTGCTTGCCCAGCTCTACGCCCCATTGGTCATAACTGAAGATATTCCAGATGATTCCTTGCACGAAAATCTTATGCTCGTATAGCGCAATCAAAGAACCCAAAGATTCGGGTGTGAGTTTTTGTATGAGCAAAGTGTTTGTGGGCTTATTCCCGGTGAAAACCTTGAATGGCAATAAATATTCTGCCTGCGCTTTAGGCAAGTCCTGCGCGTCAAATTCTGTTTGGACCTGCACCTCGGTTTTGCCGTTGAGCAACGCCTCGGTTTGGGCAAAGAAGTTCGACATCAATTTATCGTGGTGGTCTTTGTTACCATACAGCGGCTTTACAAAACCAATAAAGTCGGCAGGAATTAACTTGGTTCCCTGATGGATCAATTGAAAAAATGCGTGCTGCGAATTGGTTCCGGGTTCGCCCCAAATAATGGTTCCCGTTTGGTAGTTGACCGGTTTGCCATCTCGTCCGATACTTTTGCCATTGCTTTCCATAATGCCTTGCTGCAAATACGGCGCGAGCTTTTGTAAATACTGGGTGTACGGGATAAGCGCTTCACTTTCGGCACCAAAGAAATTGTTGTACCAAACGCTGAGCAGCGCCAGGATTACCGGAATATTTTTGTCGAACTTTTCGGTTTTGAAATGCTCGTCCATTTGGTTGGCACCTTTGAGCAGGTTGTCGAAATTGTCGAATCCGACCGCTAAGCTTATCGATAAGCCAACGGCGCTCCAAAGCGAAAATCGTCCGCCAACCCAATCCCACATTGGGAAAATGTTTTCGGCGTCTATCCCGAAAGCCGTTACGTTTTTGATGTTGGTAGATACCGCGACAAAATGTTTGGCCACGTCTTCTTGCCCGGCCGATTGCAAAAACCACGTACGAACCGTTTGGGCATTGCTAAGTGTTTCCTGCGTGGTAAAAGTTTTGGAGGCAACTACAAATAAAGTCGTTTCGGGATTGAGTTTTTTGATGATTTCATTGACATGGTCACCATCTATGTTGGATATGAAGTAGACATTGAGGTGGTTTTTATAGTATTGCAACGCTTCTACCACCATTGCAGGGCCCAAATCAGACCCTCCAATCCCGATATTGACCACATCGGTGAACGGTTTCCCGGTATAGCCTTTCCTTGCGCCACTTTCAACCTCGGCGGTGAATTGTTGGATTTTGCGTTTGACTTCAAAGATTTCGGGCATGACATTTTTACCATCTACGGCAATGTTTGCCGTTTCGGGCGCGCGCAAGGCTGTGTGCAAAACCGCGCGGTTTTCTGTTTGGTTGATGGCAATTCCAGAAAAATATTGCGCGATGGCTTCTTTGAGCTGAACTTCATCGGCGAGTTGTAAAAGCAATTCGAGGGTTTCACCGGTAATGATATTTTTAGAATAATCTACCACGAAATCATTCCATTGGATGTGCATCTTTTGTGTTCTTTCCTGATCGTTTTCAAACAGGGTTTTCATAGACACATTTTGCATCGTCATGAAGTGCAATAAGAGTTTATGCCAGGCTGAAGTGGTAGTGGGATTGATTTGCGATAAAGCCATTTTCTTGGGTTTTGGAAGCCAAATTTACGACTTTGTTTGTAAAGAAAACGCAAAGTTTTAGCCCGGATGGCAGCGAAAACGTTGTAGGAAAGCGGGATTTTATTTTTTAGGCGAAAAGAGCGACCAACCGGAAGCCCCTTTTTGACTTTTAAAATAATTCCTGCTGACAAAACGTTGCAGCGCACAGCCGGACCAGCTTCAAAAAAATTAAAACTTGCCGTTGGCCACGCTGTCAAGCTCGCGTTTGAGCGGTTGCATTTGCTGTAGGAACCTGGGTAGGTTTTTCTTGTCCATGGGCGCAGAATTGGGAAGTTTGAGCCTCAATGCATCTACCTGGACACCGTTTTTCCAGAAGCGGTAGCAAACGTGCGGACCCGTAGCGAGACCTGTGCTTCCCACTTTGCCAATGACATCACCTTGGTTCACGCGTTGGCCGCGCCTGACCAATATTTTTGACATGTGCAGGTATTGTGTAGCATAGGTTTTGTCGTGCTTGACTTTGACGAAATTGCCGTTTCCTGCAGTATATCCGGTTTGTTCAACGACGCCCGCTGCGGTGGTCATGATGGGGGTTCCTGTGGGTGCGGCGTAATCGGTGCCTTTGTGGGCCTTCCAGATACCTTGCACCGGATGCAGGCGGTTCGCCGCAAATCGCGAGGTGATGTTGACGTATTTGAGCGGTGCTTTGAGGAAGAAATTCTTGAGCGCCTTTCCGTCTTCGTCAAAATAATCGAGTTTTTGGGAATTGGGGTTTTGGGCGAATGGAAAAGCGTATATTTTCTTGCCCTTGTATTCAAAGAATGCGGCCTTGAGACTGTCAACGCCGTCGTAAATGGTGTCGTCTATGTATCTTTCTGTGAACGTGATTCCGAACTTATCGCCTTTCTTGAGTTTGAAGAAATCGATAGACCAGGCATAGACTTTCGTGATTTGAGAAGCCAGTGCGATGTCGACTTTTTCTTTCTGTAGCGCCTCGGACAGGGAACCGTCAAGGCTACCGGCAATCGTGCGTTGGCGCACTAAAATGGGGCGGATTTTCTTATAGACCGAAACCGAGTCGCGCAAATCAATCACGTAGTAACTGCCGCGATCGGGTTGGTAAACAAACGCTTCGAGTTTTTTATAGCGCCCTTTAGAACGGAGGATGGTGTAGGGTTTTCCGATCCTGATTGTCCTTACATCAAAACCGTCTTTGACCTTGTCAACGATGTCATAAACCTGATGTTCCCCTAGGTTTTGGATGTCTAAAATGCTGCCAAAGGTATCGCCGCTGCGAACGGTGTCGTGCACGACATTGTAGTCATTGAATTGGAATCCGAATTGTTCTACGATGGGTTTTGGCTTTGGAGTCTCGACAACCGCCGCGCTTTCTTCTTTTTTACAGGAAGCGACCGCAAACAACAGGATTATGAAAAGGGCTATTTTTTTCAACAGATCACTTTTTGCTATGTTTATTTTTCTTCTCCCCAGTTTTTGAGCTCTTCCTGGCTCCATAATTCGGGGAAAAATATCCTGCGTTGGTATTTGGGATGCATGTATTTTTTCCAGTCGCTGCCGCCTGTGGCTTCGGCTGTACCTTGCCCGCTGTCTATGTATTTGCGCGCGGCGTTGAGATGTCCCATGACCCAATTGATATTGACCGTATGGTCATAGTGGCGCATGGCTTTGACGAGTTCTGGATTTTTCTGGTCGGCTTCTGGTAACAGTTTGAATTTACGCCATAGGTTAACCGTATTGTATTTCTCCATTTCCCGAAGGAACTCGGCCTTGTATTTTTTTTCGAAAGCAGCCAGGAGGTATGATTTTTCTCCCGTAACATGATCTTTCCCTGCGGCTTGCCAATATAAGTGTTCGAGCGCATGTTCGTAGGGTGTGTTGCGATCGATGGTGGCACGGAAACGATAGTCAATAAGGTTAATCAGGTCTGTAGAGGCAAATTCAATAATGCGATACTGTGCGCTCTGGAAACCACTTGCAGGAGTGAGCGTGTTGCGGAACTTCATGTATTGTTCGAGTTCCATGCCATCTCCCATGATATCGAAAGAAGTGGTGAGCATGTCAAAATAGCGGCTGATGCGCATGAGCCTTTCGGTAAAAAAGGCGGTTTCAGGTTTTTCGCAATCGGTAACCTGGTTGATTTCCCACAGGATCATTTTGAAAAGCAATTCATTGACCTGATGGTACATGATAAAAACCATTTCATCGGGTAAAGTGGTTCTTTGGATTTGGAGGTTGAGCAGTGCGTCGGTTTGGATGTAATCCCAGTAAGTAATGGGCTTAGCCCACAACAACCCTTCAAGATGGGTATCGGTTTTTTGGCTAATTGCTTGGAATTTCTGATCTAAATCGTCTAGGATTTGTTTGGTGTTGGTTGTAATCTCCATTATGGTTTTGCTTTTACTCTGAAAGAATATTTGAGTCCTTTAAATCCATCCAGATCGGCCTTGAGTGAACCTACTGCCAAATCGGCCTTAATCCTGATGGGCAATTTGTTGTCGTCATCAGAGATCCAGACGGTGACGCTTTCCTGTTCCTTAAAAACCCGGCCCGATTGTACGTATGGTCTGAAAATCATTGTAGGGACGGTTCCGAATTTTGTACTTATGTCCTGATTGCCCAGGTATTTGAGTTTGAATTTGGTCACTTCGCCGTCAAAAAACATATCTATTGCAATGGATTCGCCCACTTTAAGTTTGTCTATGGTGGGATAGTTCCTTAAATAGTAAAACGTCGACAGGATATCCTGAGTCTTGTCAGGAAAGTTATACAGCATTTCGGACTTGTGCTTGTAGTCTTTTACGAGCACCTTGTTATTGGATTGGTTAAAAAATCCTTCCTGGTTTTTGGTGTATCCGCCTTCGTCTATTCTCCTGACAAATTGGTATGGATCACCTGTCTCTTTGTCAAAATAACTTTCGTAAGTGTCGTCTACTTTGAAGAAGAACCGAGACATCCCGGTGGTGTAACCTTTGCCGATAGCGTGGTAAACTTTTTTGTTGTTTCTGACGGCTTCCTGGACTTCAAGAGTTGCGTAGCCCGCGTTTATAAGCCCGTAATGTATTCTGAACTTAAACCATTCGCCAACGTCAAAAGCCCTTTCTTTCTGTGAGCTGAATCCCAAGCATGCAATGGCAAATAAAAGTATTATCGTTTTTTTCATAGCATTTATAATTGCAAGGCGGGGATTACAATTTCTGTTCCAAAGGTACCAAAACAAAAAAACCCAGTCAAATTAATGACCGGGTTTTTATGCTATTAACCAACCAAAAAACTATAAATTATGAAAAATTTACATAAAAATATCGGGAAACCACTCCTCCTATTTTTGTTGGCACAAAGATATGGTGTTATAATGATATATGTTCAACAAAAAATCAACTTTAACATATTTTATTCAAAAACGATATCACTACAACGTTGTATTTTAGATATATGTTAAAAAAAAGAAACTGTTTTTACAAAGTACCTCGTTTCTCCTGTTCTCTTTCAATAGACTCGAACAAGGCTTTAAAATTTCCGGCACCGAATCCCTTAGCGCCCATTCTTTGTATGATCTCGAAGAACAACGTAGGACGATCTTCAACCGGCTTGGTGAATATTTGTAAAAGATATCCTTCTTCATCGGCGTCAATCATGATCCCGAGTTTTTGCAACTCCCTGATATCTTCCTTGAATTTAGACATATGATCTTTCAAGCGCTCGGGAATCGCGTCATAATAGGCTTGTGGCGGCGTTGATAGAAACTCGATGCCGCGCACACGCATCTCGGCAACGGTTTTTAAGATGTCGTCGGTCGCAACCGCAATGTGCTGCACGCCTGCGCTTTCGTAAAAATCAAGATATTCTTCAATTTGCGATTTCTTTTTGCCCTCTGCAGGTTCATTGATTGGAAACTTGATACGCCCGTTGCCATTAGACATCACTTTAGACATCAATGCCGAGTATTCGGTAGTTATTTGCTTGTCATCGAATGAGAGGAAATTTACAAATCCCATCACATCTTCATACCATTTAACCCAAACATCCATTTGGTTCCAGCCTACGTTGCCTACCATGTGGTCGATGTATTTAAGACCTACTGGTGTCGGATTGTAATCGGATTTCCACTCTTGATATCCGGGAAGAAAGGTACCGTTATAGTTTTTGCGCTCTACAAACATATGTATGGTTTCGCCATAAGTGTAAATTCCAGAACGCACTACTTCGCCGTGCTCGTCCTTTTCTACGGTAGGCTCCATAAACGACTTAGCGCCGCGCTTAATGGTTTCTTCATAAGATTTTGTTGCGTCTTCTACCCACAGTGCCACAACCTTAACGCCGTCGCCATGTTTTTTAACGTGTTCGCCAATAATAGAATCACTTTTCAATGCCGTGGTCAGTACCAGACGAATTTTGTCTTGTTTGAGTACATAAGACGCGCGGTCGCGAACGCCTGTTTCCAGGCCGGCGTAAGCCAAAGACTGAAATCCGAATGCGGTTTTGTAAAAATGCGCGGCCTGTTTGGCGTTGCCTACATAGAATTCTACGTAATCGGTGCCCATTAACGGCAGGAAGTCTTGGGCGCCTTCAAATATTTTTTCGAGTCCGTATTCAACGGATTTTATTTCATTGCTCATGTTGTCTGTTTTTGTATGTTGTTTTAAGTTGGATGCCCTAGCCTTGATAGAAGCGATTATCCTTTTTTGCCTTTCTTTAAGGCAGAAAAGATTACCTCATTGGTTAATATTTATTTTTTGTATTCGGTCCGTTCGCTTCGCTAGGGTGAGCGTACAGCAGGAATAGCTCCTAAAAATTACTCTACCCAAGATTTGTAATATTGTCCGTCATCGAGACCCATCGCTTCTTCGGTAACCATTAATGGACGAAAAGTGTCGACCATTACTGCCAATTCCTCGGTAACGGTTTTACCGATGCTGCGCTCCATTGCTCCTGGCGCTGGTCCGTGTGGAATGCCCTTGGGATGCAAGGTAATGTGCCCTTGCTCAATGTTGTTGCGCGACATAAAATCGCCATCTACATAATACAACACCTCATCGCTGTCGATGTTGCTGTGGTTGTACGGCGCAGGGATGGCTTTTGGGTGGTAATCGTACAAACGCGGACAAAAGGAGCACACCACAAAAGTAGCAGTCTCAAAAGTCTGGTGAACTGGTGGCGGTTGGTGTACGCGTCCGGTGATGGGTTCAAAATCGTGAATACTAAATCCGTACGGGAAATTGTAGCCGTCCCAACCGATAACATCAAAAGGATGCGTCGCGTAAACCATTTCATGGATCATGCCTTCTTTCTTGACTTTGATCAGGAAATCGCCTTTTTCGTCGTGGGTTTCTAGCTCTGTGGGCAATTTGAAATCGCGCTCGCAAAATGGTGAATGCTCGAGCAATTGGCCAGAACTGTTCTTGTAGCGTTTGGGTGTGTAGAAGGGCGCAAAAGATTCTACGTAGAACAAGCGGTTTTCTGAGGTCTCGAATTGGATCTGATAGATCATTCCGCGTGGGATAATCAGGTAGTCGCCGTACTCAAAATCGATATTACCCATCATGGTGCGCAGTTTGCCTTTGCCTTTGTGGATGAAAAGCATTTCATCGGCATCTGCATTTTTGTAAAAATAATCGGTGAGCGAGTTTTGAGGAGCGGCAAGCCCGATTGTACAGTCATTATTGACCAACATAGGTTTGCGGCTGTCGAGAAAATCGGCCTCTGGTTTAAGCTCAAATCCTTTAAACAATAGCGATTTGATGTTTTTGCCGATGGCGATTTTAGGCTCGACCGAATACGATTTTAAAATCTCTTTGACTTGTGTTGGCCGATGTACCTGATAAAGCAACGAAGAGTGTCCGTTGAATCCTTCGGTACCGAAGAGCTGCTCATAATACAAGCTGCCATCGGGCTTATCGAACTGCACGTGTCGTTTGTGTGGAATATTTCCGAGTTTGTGGTATAGTGGCATGTCTTTTCAATTAATAATGAATAAATAATAATTTAAAAATTAATAACTAAAAGCCAGTCATTCAGGATTTCTCTTGATGAGGAATTTGAGATGCGCTAAGAGGTTTTTCCAAGGAGCATTCATATCACAAATATCGGGAAAAAATCAATTTTGCGTTGGTTTCGGGCGATATATTTACAAAACAAAAGGCATCAAAACCGATAAGCCCGTCTTGATGCCTTTTCTACTAACAGAAAGACCAATTATCTGGCTTTCTTGTAGCTGTAAGCGTATATCATCACGTGGATTGCTGCAAAAATCAATGAAAAATAGTATAAAAAATGGTCATCGATTGCAGGATCCTGATGGTGTACAAAAGCCACGACGATCAATCCCAAAACCATTGCAAATCCAGATGCGGCAACTGTTTTGTAATTTGACAGACTAAAACTTCCTTGATTTTGAACGCTGTTTCTCATTCCGTAGAAAAGGTACAAATCAAAACCAATCATCATCCAGACAATCAAACGGATCCAGGTGTCCAGTGGCAAAAAGACCATCATAAACAAGCATACGAATATGCCCAAAATCGGTACTAATGGAACCAGTGGTGTGCGAAAAGCCCTTGGTGCATCCGGCATTTTTTTACGCATAATCAATACACCGATACACACCAGGATAAACGCGAACAAAGTCCCTATGCTGGTCATCTCTCCCACCACGCGTGCAGGCACAAACGCTGCAAAACAGCTTACCAATATCATAAACAACAGGTTGTTTTTTGCCGGAGTACGAAACTTAGGATGCACTTCTGAGAAAACCTTAGGCATCAACCCGTCTTTACTCATAGAAAAGAAAACGCGACTTTGCCCCATGAGCATCACTAAAATTACCGAAGCATATCCGCCAAGAATAGCTAGCAAAATAGCATTGTTGAGCCACGGATACTCGGGCACTATAACGCCCGCCGCATTGGCCTGCCCCATAGATTCTACCGCAATCGCTACCGGAGCAATCCCGTCTTTTCCTGCAAAAGCCTGATAATTCACAACGCCGGTCATGACATGAGCAAAAAGGATGTACAACAAGGTACAGATTCCCAACGACAACAAAATCCCAATCGGCATATCACGCTTAGGGTTTTTGGCTTCCTGTGCAGCTGTCGATACGGCGTCAAAACCGATATAGGCAAAGAACACGATGGCCGCAGCCCTGATGATTCCCGAAAAACCAAATTCACCAAAATTTCCGGTGTTCTCTGGGATATATGGGGTATAGTTTTCAGGATGAATGTATTTCCAGCCCACAGCGATAAAAATCAACACCACAGAAACCTTAAGCAACACGATGACTCCGTTCACGAATGAAGATTCTTTGGTTCCGCGCATCAAAACAAACGACATCAACATCACAATCAAAACCGCAGGGATGTTAATTATTCCGCCTTCAAAAGGCGAAAGCATATAGGCATCTGGAATGTGAATACCGTAACCTCCTAAAAATTTCCCCAGATACCGCGACCAACTAATAGAAACCGTTGCTGCGCCCACAGCATACTCGAGCACCAAATCCCATCCGATAATCCAGGCGACAAACTCACCCATGGTGGCAAACGAGTACGTGTACGCACTGCCGGCAACGGGAATCATCGACGAAAACTCGGCATAACACAATCCCGCAAAAATACACCCAAAAGCAGCCACAAGAAAAGAAATCGTAATTGCGGGTCCTGCATTGGTGGCAGCCGCGAGTCCCGTGATCGAAAACAGTCCAGCGCCAATAATGGCACCCACACCAAGCGCAACTAATCCGGTGGCAGAAAGCGTCTTCTTTAAACCTTTTTCGGATTCTGTTGCTTCTTCTAATAATAAATGAAGGGGTTTTCTTTTCCAGATAGACATGGTTTCGGGTTTAATTGGTTTAATGGTTCCAAATATATTGAATTTTCAATAACATCAAAGAATTAAATGCCGTTGTCGCGGCATCAGAACCAGAATCCTACACTAAACCAAGCAAAGCCCTTGTTGAGTTCGGGCGAGCACGAATACTTGAATTCTATTGGACCCACGATGGTTTCCAAACCGTAACCGAGTGCATATCCCGAGTATTTGACTTGTGAAAACCAATCGGTGGTTTCGTATAAGTTATCGGCCACATTGGCAAAATTCGCCGCGATATTCAGGTGGTTTTTCTTGAAAATTTCATAGTCCAGTGTAAGCGCAGTTTTGATATAGCTGTCACCCGAAACACTCAAAAAATCATAACCGTAAAAATGTTTGAAGTTATTGATGGTTTGGTAACCGTAACCACCCAACGCAAAATCGAACAGTTGACTGCTTTCACCACCAATAGCAAAACCGGCTTCTGATTGCCACCTTACTGTCAGTTTCTTGTAAAGCGTACGCGCAAAACCAATGTCGCCACGGGCTACAGAAAACTGGTTGAAGTCATTGCTCGATGAAAACAGATACGATTGAAAATCGCCCGAGAAATACCAACCGCGTCTGGGGAAATACCGATTGTCAAACGAATCGTACTTGAGGTATCCAAAAATACTGGTGTAGTCGCTGTTCTCAAAAATCGGAGAGGAACTGCCCAGTGTCTTTGACCGAACCTTGAGGTGTTTCTGTTCTACACCGGCACCCAATAAAAACTTCTGTACAAAAATAGTCTGCAGGTACATCTGGTTGGTGAAATCCGAGAAATCGTAGTTGATGGTGCGAATACCCAATTGCTCATACAGCGATCCGTCCTTAAAATCGGTGTCAATATTGCGGTTAAAAGCGTTGAAACGGGATTTGAAACCAAAACTCCAGTAAAAACCGTTGTCTATGTAATAATCCAGATTGTAGCGCAGGTTGTCGCCCAAAATCATATCCACAGAAGTAATGTCATTCTTGAAAAAGGTCTTCTTCTGGGTCAGGTTGACTAAAATACCGCTTTTGTACAGGCCATCGTAATGCAGCGCAAAGCGGAGAAAAGTCGTAGTCGGGTTCTCGTGCAGGGTCATGACCAAATCATCACCGTTTTGGTTCTTTTCAAGCGTATAGCCAATCGAGCTGAAGTTTTGCGTGGCCGTAATATTGTCCATACCCACTTTAATGTCGTTGTAGCTCACTTTAGCGCCTTGCTTGAACCGCAGTTTACCTATCACATAAGAACGCGTGTAATTGTCGAGCGGGTTGATGATAATATTCTTGATGTTAAGGCTGTCGACCTTGACCTTGGGGTATTTGTCAAATTTGACCATTGTGCTATCGCCAAGCGGTTTGATTTTATCGTAAACCGCAAACGCCGCCTCTTCGCCCCTTTTTATTATTTCCTGACCTTCGTCAAACGAAATCACACCATAATTGGTAATGTCGGGCTTGATGTAAATATCGGTCATTTTAATTTTCTCTCGCATTTTCTCAATCATGCTCAGGTTGGATATCTGAACCAGGATTCTTGTGGCATCCTTGAGTGACTTGCGGTCCTTAAGATCGTCCTGTACATCTACGCCAATGACAATATCGGCGCCCAGTTTCTTGATTTCCTCTACCGGATAATTGTTGGTCACACCACCGTCTACGAGCAATTTCCCATCGATCTCTACCGGCGAAAACAAGGTGGGGAATGCGCCGCTGGCCAGTATCGCCTGGGCAAGGTAACCCTTGTTGAGTAATACCTCCTCGCCGTTTTCTATGTTGCTGGCCATACACAAAAACGGGATCGGCAACTTGTTGAAATCACGCACGTGGCGCACCTTGTAGGTGAGTTTGTTGAGCAGATTATAATTGTACATACCACGCGACAACGCCGTTGGAATTCCAATCCGCATTTTATTGAATGGCAGCGTAAATGCGTACAATTCGTCGTTGCGTTTCTCGTAAAAATTTTTGGAAGAGCGCGGAATAAAATCACTGAGCAACGCATCGAAATCGGTCTCCTTAAAGATAGAATCGATTTGCGAGGCGTTGTAACCCGAAGCGTACAAACCGCCCACAACAGCGCCCATGCTGGTTCCGCCAATGTAATCGATCTTGACACCTGCCTGTTCCAGCACCTTGAGCACGCCGATATGTGCAAAGCCTTTCGCACCACCGCCACTGAGCACCAGCCCTACCTTTGGCCGTTGTTGGTTTTTTTGCGCATGAGAAAATACAAAGGCTAGCAAAGCGATAAACAGCAAGACGATTTTCTTCATTACGGTTACTCGGGATTAGAAGTTTTGTAAAAGTCGGTAATTTTTTTTGCTTTCGACGCGCCAACAACGGCCGAAATTTCTGTTTCGGTGGCCAATTTCAATCTTTTAACACTTTTGAAATGTTTGATTAACGTTTGCATGGTTTTTTCGCCGATGCCGGGAATAGATTCGATAGACGAATGCAATGCCGATTTGCTGCGTTTGTCACGGTGAAAAGTAATCCCGAAACGATGCGCCTCGTTACGCAAATACTGGATCACCTTGAGGGTCTCGGATTTTTTGTCAAGATACAGCGGAACCGAATCTCCCGGATAATACAGTTCCTCAAGCCGTTTGGCAATACCGATAATGGCAATCTTGCCACGCAATTCGAGTGCGTCGATGCTTTTGAGCGCCGATGACAACTGGCCTTTGCCTCCATCTATGATGATGAGCTGCGGCAACGGTTCGTTTTCGTCGAGCATGCGCTTGTAACGGCGGTAGACGACTTCTTCCATAGAGGCAAAATCATCTGGCCCCACCACGGTTTTGATATTGAAATGGCGGTAATCTTTCTTACTCGGCTTGCCGTCCTTGAAAACCACGCAGGCTGCAACGGGATTGGTTCCCTGTATGTTTGAGTTGTCAAAACATTCGATGTGGCGCGGCTCAACGTTCAATCTCAAATCCTTTTGCATCTGCGCCATGATGCGGTTGGTATGCCTGTCAGGGTCTACAATCTGCAGCTGTTTGAGTTGCTCGATGCGGTAAAACTTGGCGTTGCGTTGTGAAAGGTCGAGCAGTTGTTTCTTGTCGCCGAGTTGCGGAACAGTAACTTTTATCTTCTCTCCCAAATCCATATCAAACGGTGCGATGATTTCACGTGAGAGCAAATTGAAGCGTTCGCGCAGTTCCACCACAGACAATTCGAGTAATTCCTGGTCACTTTCATCAAGCTTCTTCTTGATTTCCATGGTGTGCGAACGGATGATCGAACCGTGCGAAATCTGCAGGAAATTGACAAACGCGGCGCTTTCATCCGATATGATCGAGAACACATCGATATTGGAAATCTTAGGGTTGACAATCGTAGAATGTGATTGGTAATTTTCTAAAACGGCAATCTTTTCCTTGATTTGCTGCGCTTCCTCGAATTGCATGTTGTCGGCGTATTGCTTCATCTTGTTTTTGAAATCGCGTAGGCTTTCTTTGAAATTGCCTTTCAATATTTCGCGGATGGCATTGACCTGGGTTTGGTAATTTTCTAGCGATTCATGTCCTTCGCAAGGGCCTTTGCAATTGCCCAGATGGTACTCGAGGCAAACCTTGAACTTGTGTTTCTCAATATTGCTTTGGCTCAGATCGTAATTGCAGGTGCGCAACGGATAGAGTTCCTTGATCAGGTCAAGGATGGTCCAGACGGTCTTGAAATTGGTGTAAGGCCCAAAATATTCAGAACCGTCCTTAATCATGCGGCGCGTAGAAAAGATGCGCGAAAACGGTTCCTTTTTGATGCACAGCCACGGATAACTTTTGTCATCGCGCAACAGCACATTGTAACGCGGTTGGTATTTCTTGATCAGGTTGTTCTCAAGCAACAGCGCATCGCTTTCGCTGGGCACCACAATGTGTTTGATGGTAACGATCTTGCGCACCAGCACATTGGTTTTGGCCGTATCGTGTACTTTATTGAAATAAGACGAAACGCGTTTCTTGAGGTTCTTGGCCTTGCCCACGTATAAAATCTTGCCTTCCTTGTCGTAGTACTGGTACACACCCGGATTGTCGGGAAGTGTTTGTATTTGGAGCTGGAGCGATGGATTGTTCATTTTCTGAGGCGGCGTTTTGCTTTACAAAAATAATACAAATGCTTGTTGTTATTTCGCAAAGAACCGCGAAGATTTATGTTAACGTTTGCAAAAGGCATCGCCCATTTCAAAACACAGATTTCACAGATTTCACAGATTAAAAATCTGTGAAATCTGTGTTTATTATTTATGACTATTTTGCGTTTCTTTGTGTCTGCTTTGCGTGTTTCGCGTAACAAAAAATGCCATGACAAAAAAAGAACTTCGCGTCAAATACAAGCAATTGCGCAGCGCGCTTTCTGAAACTGAGATTGAGGAGCTGAGTTTGGCGATTGCCAACCAACTGCTGTCATTGGACCTCTGGGACAACAATTACTTTCATGTCTTTTTGCCGATTGATGGGAAAAACGAAGTAGACACACAATTCGTCATGCACATCCTTTCTGGCAAAGACAAAGAAATCGTGGTGTCTCGCAGTGATTTTGAATCGGTTCAAATGACGCATTTTTTGTTGACCGATAATACGAAATTCAAAAAAAACGCGTACGGCATTCCAGAACCAGTAGATGGCATTGAAGTTCCTGCGCAAAAAATACAAGTGGTGTTCGTGCCTTTACTCGCATTTGACCAAACCGGAAACCGCGTGGGTTATGGCAAGGGGTTTTACGACACCTTACTTACAGACTGTGCGCTTGAGGTAGTGAAAGTAGGCTTGAGTTTTTTTGAAGCCGAAACCGCAATCGACGATGTGTTTACCGGCGATGTGAGACTGGACTATTGCGTAACTCCCCAAAGGGTCTACACCTTTCCCGTCTAGCCCTGATGGGCGCGGTGTCCTTTTGCTTTTTCCTTTAAAAAGCAAAAGACAGAGCAAACAGCAGGACCGATGCCTGTTCTAAAAAAGGTGTTGTGGCTCCTCGTTATCCGAAATGGTTGGCTTCTTCTCCTGTTTTCTCAAACGGTTTGGTTTCAACGGGTTTCCCGAAGGCTTTTTTATTGAAGACAATCAGGATGCCCACACCCGTAGAAATGGCCATGTCGGCGATGTTGAAGATGGCGTTGAAGAATTTAAAATGCCCGCCGCCAATTACGGGAAACCAGCCGGGCCAATTCCCCTCAAAAATAGGGAAATAGAGCATGTCTACCACTTTGCCGTGGAAAACCGTTCCATAAGGTTTGTCAGAAAATAAGGTGGCCAGATGGCCGTGGCTGTCATCAAAAACGATCCCGTAGAAAACAGAATCGATGATGTTGCCAAAAGCGCCCGCGAATATGAGTGCAATAGCGACAATCAAAAAGTTTGAACTGTGTTTCTTTACCGAATCCCATAGCCAATAGCCAATCGCCGAAACAGCGACGAGCCTGAAAAGCGTGAGGAATAATTTGCCATAAGCACCAGGGATTTCGGTGCCCCAAGCCATCCCTTCATTCTCAATGAAAAGAATCTTAAACCAACTGAAAACGTTGACTTCTTCTCCCAAAACAAAATTGGTCTTGATGTAAATTTTTGAAACCTGATCTACCAGTAAGATGATGAAAATGAGGAGATACGCTTTTCGTAATGACATTTTTTTGTTTTTGATGGCGCAAAAGTAAACCTTTTTCTAAAAAAAACGCTCCTGACGGAGCGTTAATTATATAATAATAAGTTGTTTATCGTTGCAGGTTTTTTGCTTCTATACTCATCGTTGCATGAGGCACAATCATGAGCCTTTCCTTGCTGATCAATTTGCCCGTGACTTTGCACACGCCATAGGTTTTGTTTTCTACCCTGAAAAGCGCGTTTTTCAAATCGCGGATGAATTTCTCCTGACGGATGGCCAGTTGCGAGTTGGCTTCTTTAGACATGGTTTCACTGCCTTCCTCAAAAGCTTTGAAGGTTGGCGAGGTATCGTCTGTTCCGTTGTTAAGGTCATTCATGTAGGCACTTTTAATTAAATCCAGATCAGCCTGTGCCTTACTGATTTTTTTCAGGATAAGCTCTTTGAACTCTGCTAAGTCAGCATCCGAGTATCTTGCAATTTCATCTACCATGTTCGTCTTATTTTGAGATTATAATTTTTGTTTCTATTTGGTCGAACGCTATTTCTGTCCCGTTGGTTACATTGGCTTCAAATATAAGCGATTCGGTTAACGTCTCGGTTTGGATATACTTGAGGTTGGCGTTGACTGCTTGCTCTAATTCGGCGTTGTTTTGCAACACCACTTTAATCTTGTCGGTAACTTCAAATCCCGAATCTTTTCGGAGATTTTGTATCCGGTTGACCAACTCCCGCGCGATTCCCTCTTCTTTCAAGCTTTCAGAAATCGTAATATCGAGCGCGACTGTGATTCCGTTGGCGTTGGCGACGAGCCAGCCCTCAATATCCTGTGACGAAATCTCGACATCGTCTTTTGATAAAGTTATTGTTTTTCCCGAAATAGCAATATCCAGAAAGCCCAATGTATCCAAGAGATTGATTTGTTCGGGCGAAAAGGATTGTATCTGTTTGGAAATCAATCCCATGTCTTTGCCAAAACGCGGTCCCAAAGTCTTAAAATTGGGTTTGATTTGTTTGATCAGAATATCCGATGCATCGTCTAAAAGTTCTATTTCCTTTACGTTAACTTCGGCTTTTATGAGGTCAGAAACGGCTTCGATTTGGGCTTTCTGATTCGCGTCAAGTACCGGAATCATTACCTTTTGCAGCGGTTGTCGTACCTTAATCATTTCTTTCTTGCGCAGCGACAAAACCAATGACGAAATGGTCTGCGCCTTCTCCATTTTGCTCTCTAGGGTTTTATTAACATAATTTTCAACACTTTGGGGAAATTCGGCCAGGTGAACGCTGTCAAAATTTTCCGACTTTGTGGCTTGGGTCAAATCGCGGTAGAGCGCGTCCATAAAGAAAGGAGCGATTGGCGCGCCCAGTTTACTCACGGCGAGCAAACAGGTGTAAAGCGTCTGGTAGGCGGCAATCTTGTCTTGCGCATATTCACCTTTCCAGAACCTGCGGCGGCACAAACGCACGTACCAGTTACTCAGGTTTTCCTGTACGAAATCAGAGATTGCGCGTGCGGCTTTCGTGGGTTCGTAATCGGCATAATAACTGTCGACATTGGCGATGAGCGTGTTGAGTTCGGAGATGATCCATTGGTCGATCTCTGGTCGTTCCTTCACGGGAATTTCGGCCTCAGTGTATTTAAAGTTATCGATGTTGGTATACAACGCAAAGAACGAATACGTATTATATAAGGTGCCGAAGAATTTACGGCGTACTTCTGCTATGCCTTCGATGTCGAATTTGAGGTTGTCCCACGGATTGGCATTCGAGATCATGTACCAACGCGTCGCATCGGGCCCATACTCGGCAATGGTATCAAACGGATCGGTGGCATTGCCCAGACGTTTAGACATTTTCTGTCCGTTCTTATCCAAAACAAGTCCGTTGGAAACGACATTTTTGTAAGCCACTTTATCGAAAACCAAAGTCCCGATCGCGTGCAAGGTGTAAAACCATCCGCGTGTCTGGTCTACGCCTTCTGCGATAAAATCGGCGGGGAAATCTTTGTTTTGATCAATTTTGTCTTTATTCTCGAACGGATAATGCCATTGCGCATATGGCATTGCGCCCGAGTCGAACCAAACATCGATCAAATCGGTTTCGCGGTTCATGGGTTTTCCGGATGGAGAAACGAGCGTGATTTTATCGACTACATTTTTGTGCAAATCGACCAAATCGTAATTGGATTCGTCCATGTTCCCGATTTCAAATCCCTTAAACGGATTCTCCTTTTGCAAACCGGCCACAATCGATTTTTCTATTTCGTTGTAGAGCTGTTCTACCGACCCGATGATGATTTCCTCGGTCTTGTCCTCGGTGCGCCAGATTGGCAACGGGATTCCCCAATAGCGCGAGCGCGACAAATTCCAGTCGTTGGCATTCTTGAGCCAGTTCCCAAAACGGCCTTCTCCGGTGGCTTTGGGTTTCCAGTTGATGGTTTCATTGAGGTCGAACATGCGATCCTTGACTTCGGTGACCTTGATGAACCAAGAGTCGAGCGGATAGTACAACAACGGCTCGTCTGTTCGCCAACTGTGCGGATAACTGTGTACGTATTTCTCTACCTTAAAGGCTTTGTTTTCTTCTTTGAGTCGGATGGCGATTTCTACATCTGCCGATTTTTCGGGTGCTGTTCCGGCATCGTAATATTCGTTCTTGACATATTTACCCGACAAATCTCCGAGTCCTGCAATGAATTTTCCTTGTAAATCTACGAGCGGAACAAGCGTACCGTTTTCATCCTGCACGAGCATCGGCGGCACTTCGGGTGTGGCTTCTTTGGCTACTTTGGCATCATCAGCACCAAAGGTTGGCGCGGTGTGTACGATTCCGGTTCCGTCTTCTGTGGTGACAAAATCACCCGAAATGACGCGGAAGGCATTTTCTGGATTTTGATACGGCAACACCAATGGCAGCAATTGCTCATAGCGGATACCTACCAAATCCTTCCCTTTGGCTTCGGTTAAGATTTTGAATGGAATCTGCTTGTCGCCGGCTTTATAATTGGTAAAATCGGCATCGTCTTCACTTGCGAAAAATCCTTTGCCGAATTGTTTTGCGACCAGATTTTTGGCCAAGACCACATTTACCGGCTCGAAAGTATATTGGTTAAACGTTTTTACAAGAACGTAATCGATTTTCGGGCCCACGGTCAATGCTGTATTGGATGGCAAAGTCCACGGTGTTGTTGTCCAGGCCAAAATGTGGATGTCGCCAAACCCTTGCAGAAAAGAAGGCAGCGTTTCATTTTTGGCTTTGAACTGGGCTACAATCGTGGTATCGGTCACATCGCGGTAAGCACCGGGTTGGTTGACTTCATGCGAAGACAAACCCGTTCCAGACTTGGGCGAATACGGCTGGATTGTATAGCCTTTGTACATCAAACCTTTATCGTAAATCTGTTTCAACAACCACCAAACCGACTCCATGTATTTGGATTTGTAGGTCACATACGGATCGTTCATATCGACCCAATAGCCCATTTTTTCGGTGAGGTCGTTCCAGACGTCGGTGTAGCGCATCACGGTGCGTTTGCAGGCTTCGTTGTAGGCTTCTATCGAGATGGTTTTACCGATATCCTCTTTGGTGATGCCGAGTTCTTTTTCTGTGCCGAGTTCAACGGGCAAGCCGTGTGTATCCCAACCGGCCTTACGTTTCACCTGATAGCCCTTTTGGGTTTTGTATCGGCAGAAAATATCTTTGATGGCGCGCGCCATTACGTGGTGGATTCCCGGCAAACCGTTGGCCGACGGCGGACCTTCAAAAAACACGAATGGCTGGTTGCCTTCGCGTGTGGTGACGCTCTTTTCGAATATCTGTTGTTTTTTCCAGAAATCAAGGACTTCTGATGCGACTGTGGGTAAGTCGAGCCCTTTGTATTCCTTAAATTGAGTGCTCATTGGAATGGTTTGTAAAATCAATCGGCGAAGGTAAGGATTTTTGGAATAGGTGATGCAAATTTGACGGATTTTCGGCAGCGCTTGCCTTTACACATAAAGGCTGCAAAGTTGTTGTAAAGTGGCTACGTAGACGGTTGCGTGAGCGATGGGAGCAAGTACCGCGTACTGCGGACAGCGCGACGGCGTTACCAAATGCCGAGGCAAAAAACGAAAAGCGAAAACGCCGGCACGCCCTAAGAAAAAACCGCTGTTAACACCTCAAGGGACTTGGGTTTCTTAAAACCATCGAGGTGAAAACTGTAATAATCAATCAAAATCTTGAGCAAAGCCTGACGCTCGCTTACGTGAAAGCTTTTGTGGTCGTTGTCAAATTTGATTGCGATGAGCCTCCGCAGCAATTGGGTTTCTGCTTCTGAGAGTGAACTCAAGGCGTGAAAGTTAGAGAATATGCCTTCGGTCATTTCAAAGTACGGCAGGTCAATTGCCGAAATATCTGGATAAAACCCGAGGTATTTGGTTGCTTCGAGCAAAAGTGTCAAGTGAAAATTGGCGGTGTGTTCATGCGTATCGAGCCAGTTTAAAGCAGTCTCCAGGAACTCAAACAATCCCTCGTTTTTTTCTTCCTCATGGATAGAATGGTGTAGTATTTCTGATAGAAACAGTGCTACGGCGCTTTTCATCACGTCTGAATGGATGCTCCGGAACGGCGTGGCAATTTTGATTTCCTTGAAATGTTCGAGCGTTCCTTTGTTTTTGTGGACGGCTTCTATTTCAAGAATGGTAAGTGGCTGGAAATATGCTATTTTCTGGCTGGTCCTCGCGGGTGAAAACGCATTGCGCACAAAATATGATTTGAGCCCGTCTGATTGCGTGAAGCATTTCACGATCAGGCTTTTCTCCTGGTATTTGAGCGAGGAGATGACGATGGCTTTGGTTTTGATTTGCATGGCGCGGGTTCAAGGTGCAGGATTCAAGGTGCAGCGAAAAAGATTCGGCGATTGGCGCGGCCCGAACCCTGTAACCTGAACCTTGTCCCTAGTTTTATCTAACGATCATCACCTTTTTTACCTTGGTCAAACTGCCGTCTTCTGAGGAAATGAAAACCATATACACACCCGAGGCAACCTTGTATTTCCCAAAAGCGGTGGTGTCCCATTCCAGTGTTCCGCCTTCAGAAATGGCTTCGTAAACCAAACTGCCTTCTATATCGGCAATCTTGACATGGGCTTTATTGGTAAGGCCGCTTACTTTAACTGTCCCGTAATAATTAGGTCTTACCGGATTTGGATAAATAAAGACATTGTTAAGATCGTCTCCGGCTTCAGTGGCGGTAGCCTTAAAAGAAACCATGCCTTTGGTGGTGGCAATGAAAACTTCTCCGGTGGCACCGTTGATGTCTAAGTCGTTTACGGTGTTGCTTGGCAAAGGCGAATTGGCTGTGGTAAAATGGTAAAAGGTGCGTTGGCCGTCGGGTGAAAACATGAAAACGCCAGAATCGGCGGTAGCCACCCATTTGTTGTTTGCGCCATCCACTTCAATATCATTGATGGTTTGCAACAATAACAATTCTTGAGCAACCGGTGCACCGTCTATAATTTCGTTAAAGACAATGTTGGATGTGGTCATCTGTTCTTGTGAATAGAATGCGTCTACACTATTCAACACGCGCAATCCAAAGAGGGTTCCTATCCAGAGCTGATTGTCATTGTCTAGCGCCAGCGCCCTGACGTTACTGGACGGTAGGTTTCCGGTAGTGCCGCCCTCAGAAAAACGCAATGTCTTGAAAACCGTATTGCTCACGGTTTCATTAAAGGCCACGACTCCATCGTTGAGCGTGGCCATCCATTTGGTGCCATTTTTATCCACAACCATGCGGCCCAGCTTGAACAGCCCAAAGGAACTGGGTACGCTTTGGGTGTTGAAGGATTTCCATTGTCCGCCAGCCTGTAATTCTACAAGTGCTTTGTTTTGTAAGCTGCTGTTCATCCAGAGATTCCCCGAACCATCAAATGCAGCGCCGTTGACCCAGATATTTTCTGGTCCTGCGCCACCAATGGGTTTGAGGCCATCTGTTCCGGTGTTGGATTCGTTGTAAAGCGTGGTGGGTACGAAATTATCTACTTTGAGCATACCCGAGAAAAAAGAACTGATGTACACCTGGTTCTCATTGTTGGGATTTGGCGTGATCATCGTAAGTGCTTTGGCGTTGTGCTCTTCGAACGGGATGTGCTTCCAGCCGTTTTTGTTGTAGATACTGATGGGAAATTTGTTGGGTTGAAACCCAAAATAAGTATACGGATTGTAATCTTTATCATAGCCGCCGTAGACCATCCAGAGGTTTGATGTGGAAGCGTTCAATCCAAAAATGGCATTGCGGTAAGCGCCCGCTGGGCTTATGTTTTGAAAGTTTGAACTTTGCAGTGGCGTGGTGTAGACCCCGTTTTCTGTGGTGCCGATATACAATTTATCATTAATCACCGTGGCACAGGTAAATTTTACTGTTGCATCGGTAATTTCATTGCTGTTCAGGTTGCGGATCTGCACCAATGCATTGTTGTATACATACACGTGATTGGCGGTAGTCACCAACAGGTAATCGCCATACTTTCTAAGGTCGGTGGACACCTCGGTTAGTCCCACAGGGTTGGAGAAATTGTTCCCGTCCCAGGAAAAAAAGAACCCCGTATTGGAGATGGCAACCATGGTATTGCCAAAAGCTTCTATACCGGTCCAGCCGTTCGCGTCTAAGGTAGTCCACTGGCTAAAATCATTGAGATTGGCATTGGTGAGAGATGCCCTACGTATGCCGTTGACGAAAGTGGCAGCATAGATGTTCCCTTGAAACACGGTAGTTTGCCGCACAGGAATTTGAGAACCTCCGTTTCCTATGAAATAGGTGTCGCCAAAAAGCATCGTAGACAATTTGTACTGCACGATTCCAAAATCGCAGGAAATGTAAACGATTCCCTCGTACTCCATAAAATGGTTGATCCTTTTGATGTTGGGCGGCAGTGCTTTGTTGATAATATCGACTACATTGGTTATGCTCCCGTCACGCTCGTTGATGACAATCATGAGCCCGTTTTCGTAGCCTACCAATGTCTTTTTAAAGGTTGGACTGTAGTATATGGTAGTTATGGTAAGCCCCGATAATCCGTCTATGGTGTTGGTGGTTTTTATGGATCCCGAAAGCAGGTCTTTGGAAAACAAGGCGTTTTCTGAAGCGGCTACGAGTTTGGTTGGCGATTCCGACAAATCCTTTACTTCATTATAGGAAAAGTATCCCTTCCACAATTTGCTGTATTGGGCGGAGGCGAGGGTTGCGGTAAGAAAAAAGAAAAGGAAAAGCGACAGTTTTTTCATTGGTATCGGCAGATTGAAAGACAAATATAATACAAAACGGAATTATTTGAATTTTAATATGGGCTAGAAAAAAAGCCTCCCGATTGCAATCGGAAGGCTTTTTGAAGAGTTAAGAAACATGAGTCCAGATTAACTATCCTGCCTCTTTGTTCTAATTCTATTTTTACTATACCACGCCTTGTCCGAGCATGGCATCGGCTACTTTTACGAATCCGGCGATGTTGGCGCCTTTCACGTAATCAACGTAACCGTTTCCGTCTGCTCCGTATTTCACGCAAGCCGAGTGGATGTTGAGCATGATGTTGTGCAAGCGTTGGTCTACTTCTTCAGATGTCCAGCTCAAGCGCAATGAGTTTTGTGACATTTCGAGACCTGAAGTTGCAACACCTCCTGCGTTAGACGCTTTTCCTGGTGCGAAAAGGATTTTGGCTTTGGTAAATACCTCAACCGCTTCTGGTGTAGAAGGCATGTTGGCACCTTCGGCCACACAGATACATCCGTTGACAACCAAGGTTTTGGCTTCGTCTTCGTTAAGCTCGTTTTGTGTCGCGCATGGCAAAGCTACATCACATTTTACTTCCCACGGACGTTTCCCTGCAACGTATTTCGCATTCGGGTATTTTTTGGTGTATTCAGAAATACGGGCGTAATCTACATTTTTGATTTGCATGACGTGTGCCAATTTCTCAGCGTCGATTCCGTCTGCGTCGTAGATGTATCCTGCCGAATCAGATAGGGTTACTACTTTTCCTCCGAGTTGCGTTGCTTTCTCGGCAGCATATTGCGCTACGTTTCCTGAACCCGAAATTACAACGGTTTTGCCTTTAAAGCTATCGCCTTTGGTTTCAAGCATCGCCTGAGCGAAATAAACGTCACCGTAACCGGTCGCTTCAGGACGGATCAATGACCCGCCGAAAGAGATTCCTTTTCCGGTCAAAACGCCGGTAAATTCGTTGCGCAATTTTTTGTATTGGCCAAACATATAACCTACTTCACGTCCGCCAACGCCGATATCTCCTGCAGGAACGTCGGTATCTGCGCCGATGTGTTTAGACAATTCGGTCATAAACGCTTGGCAAAAACGCATGATTTCAATATCTGATTTTCCTTTTGGGTCAAAGTCGGCTCCACCTTTACCACCGCCCATTGGCAAAGTGGTGAGTGAGTTTTTGAAAGTTTGTTCGAAGGCAAGGAATTTAAGGATGCTCAAATTCACTGATGGATGGAAACGGATTCCTCCTTTATATGGACCAATGGCCGAATTCATCTGAATCCTGTAACCGCGGTTCACTTGCGTGTTTCCGGCGTCGTCAATCCAAACCACGCGAAACATGATGACGCGTTCTGCTTCGACCATACGCTCGAGCAACATCTTGTTCTGGTATTTTTTATTTTGTTCGATAAAAGGGATTACAGTTTCGGCAACTTCCTTTACAGCCTGCATGAACTCGGGCTCGTTGGGGTTTCTTTTTGAAACTGCTTCAATAAAATTGTTGATGCTTTGTGACATGATTATTAGATTATTGACGTTCTAAGAAAACGTTTTCGTTAATTCGCGACAAATATACATTTATTAAAAAATATCCGTTATACTTTTTTTTGTTTTATGAGCGGTTTTGTTTTTTTGGCACCAAATGAGATACAAACCTGCCATTAATTAAGGCTTTTAAATCCTACGCTGCTTTTTTACCCACTTAAATAAGTATTTTTTTATTTTATGTTATTTAGTGAATGATGTTTTTATATATTTGTCGGGAAATGAAATAAATTGATATGCAAATGCCCAAATACTTTATCATAACCCTCTTGCTGATACTTGGTTATTCCAACAAAGCGGATGCACAGTATGGCTTTTCACATGAGGTAGGTTTGATTGTAGGACCGGTTGCTTTTCAGTCTGATTACGGCGAAAGGCACGACTTCAACACCAATGCGGGAAACACCGGTTATGGTATCGGGCTTATTCATTATCTCAATTTCTCTTATAAGGCAGACTGTAACTGTTACAGGCCTGAAACTTATTTCAACGACCACTTTAAACTCAGAAGTGAATTGTCATACAACAAGACCGAGTTGCGTCACTTTGGCGAATGGGTAGAAGGCAGCAGAAAAAAACTCTTCAACAAACAATTGCGCGCCATGCGAGGCAGCACCGCTGTAACCAATTTGGGGATGCAGTTAGAGTATTTCCCCTTGAGTATCCGCGATTTTAGCGTCACCGAAGGTAAATTTGCACCGTTTGCCAGTTTTGGTGGGCAGTTCAGTATTTACGATCCTTCGGCTTCTTCTACTTTAGGAAAGCTTGATACGCCGGCAACTACTCCGGTAAAATATTACAACGCCACGCAAAATTCTGGCGGATCGGTTTGGTCTGTCGTAGGAAGTGTGGGTACGCGCTACAAACTCACCATCATGTCTGACTTAATGGTCGATTTGAGATGGCAATACTACTTCTCGAACTGGGTAGACGGGCTCAACCCAAACCCTGCGGTTTACAAAGAGAACAAAGCCAACGACTGGTTGGTTTGGTTCAACGTTGGCTACATTTATTATATAGAATAGGGAATTCCCACAAATATAAAAGCAGTCTTAGGGCTGCTTTTTTTATGGGGTTTTGGCGAGGGCAAGCATTTCTCGATCGCCGCGTCCCGAACCATAAATGCAAATGTGTTGGTAATCTTCTAGCTTCAATAATGCCTTGATTCGATTGACTTTCTCGATTCCGTAACAATTTTTTGAAGCGAGTTTTCCTGTAAGTCTGCCGCTTTCTATTTGCAGTTGCGTACCAATCACACCCGCCTTGTACTGCTCACTCCAAGGCGCTATCCATTGCGACGCCGACGCCGACACGATATAGACCTCATGGCCCGATTCAAGGTGTTTGAGAAACGCATCGAATATTTTTGGGTTGAGATTTTTCTCGATTTCATTCAAAGCAAAATCTTTCGCGGCACTTTCAAAAGTTTCAATAGCCATTCCTTTAAAAAAAGTCGTGAGGAATTTGACTTTAACTTTTTCGTTAGGCAGCAATCGCAACTTCAGCCCAATTAAATCCGGGAAAAGCAACAGCATTTTTTTGTAAAACGGCACATTCCCTTTCGCGAATCTGGTGAATTCAATCAGGCTGTCCTTTTTATATAAAGTGCCGTCAAAATCAAAAAGTGCCAGCGTTCTCATCGGTTGCCGTATAATAAATAACTCATTAGCACCAACCAACAGATGATGGTGATTTGGATGAACCGATCTTTGAGGACAATCAGCGTAGGCGAAGCGGTGGCGCCGTCTACAAGCGCGAGTTTGAGATAGCGAAAAATTCCATTGATGACAAAGATAATAGACAAATACAACCACTTTGAATTGTAATGCCTTTGGTTCTCGGGACTGATGCAATAGAAAATATAACATACAATCACAATGGATGCAAGGATTCCCAAAGCGGTATCTACAAATGCCAGATTGTAGCCTTCGATGTTTTTGCGCACTTCCTTGCCGTTTTGCGCGTGCACCACATCGGTCCTTCGTTTGGCAATCGCAAGGAACAACGCCAGCAAGTAGGTCATGAGTAAAATCCAGACCGACAGTTCAATTCCGGTAACGGCAGTTCCCGCGAGCAAACGCAATACAAATCCCGCGGCAATGATATTCACGTCAAGGATGGCAATGTGTTTGAGCCATTTAGAATACAATAAGTTCAGGCCAATGTAGCCGCAAACCACCAAAAACAAATCCATCGAAAGCCAATAAGACAACACCAAAGACGTCAACATAAGCACTACCTGCAATACCAAAGCGTTTCGCGACCCAATAGCGCCCGATGCCAAAGGTCGCGTGCATTTTTCAGGATGCGCGCGGTCTTCGTTGATGTCAAAAAAGTCATTGATGATGTAAATGCTGCTGGCCGCAAAAGCGAAAGCGAGGAATGCCAGTAAGGTTCGAAAGAGCAACGTCCAATCACTAAAAGCGCCTCCAAAAAAAAGCGGCGACAACACAAACAGGTTCTTGACGTACTGCTCTACCCGGATTAGTTTAAGGTAGTCTTTCATTTGCTTTGAGTGAATGGTATACGATAAAATGTTTGGTTTCTGCTATTTTCTCGAATTTGTCATGGATAAAAACACCGATCGAGCTAAACTCGGCCAAATTGTCCTGCACATATTCCTCATGGTTCAGGAATGATTTTTCTAAAAACACATAGTTGTTTTTGTCTGCCGCTAATTTAAGTATTCTCTGGTGTTGTTGGTCTATTTCTGTTTCAATAATCCAATCGCATGGGAGTTTGCTTTGCGTATTAAAAAGGTAATGCGCCATAGGAAGGCTCGGCGCGACGATGAAATTTTTACCATATTGATCAACTAGCGCCTTCAATTCAAGATGTTTTTCCTGATACTGCTTATTGGTTTTAATAAACTTTAATTTTGCTGAAACCCCGTCAAGCGGATATTGCAAAGAGAAGATGTTCGCTTCCCGATATGGCCGTACGTTATAAGCAAACGCCGATAGGCAAATGGGCAAGCCGAGCCACAGATAATATTTTGGGTTGATGTTGACAGGCACCGATACCAAAAACGCAAGCAAAATTCCCGTAGCAAAAAGTATCGGATAGTCATACCCCAAACTAATCGAGCACGACCAGGCAATCCCGAGCACCACCCAAACCGGTATGGCAGCATTCCAATTACGGTTCCTGAAAAAGGCGTAAACCGCGGCCAATACAGCGGCGTCGAACGCAATCCTTGAGGCAAGCCGCGCAGCAAAGAAAAAGCAAACGCACGCAATGGCTAATCCTGCAACAGCGATCCATCGAAGCATAGAAGGCAATACCTGCCATTTTTGTTTAGTAATCCTCAGGTACAAAAACGCCGCTACACTCAAAAAAACCAGAAACCCAGCAAGCCAGGAAATCGGTAAAAAAGTATAATTGTGTATGCCGCTGTAATACAAATAAATCAGCGGTGTCTGGCCAGTCGTTTGGTGGATGAAATTCTGCCAATCGGTAATGGATAAAATCCAGCCAACATACATCGCGACGAGCAACAATAACTGACTACAAAAAATCACAGCCGCTTTCCAGCCGTATCGATTCAAAATCCAAAATCCAAAAAAAGCCGGAACCAGATAAAATGATTGTTTGGTCAAGGCCGACAGCATCGCAAAACACGCGACGGAAAACAGCATAAAAAATCGCGGCTTCTCATATTTAGAGACGAGCCAAAAAGCAATAACCGCAAACAACAAACCGTCGGTGGTGGGCCAAGGAAACTGCGAAAAGTTGAGCAGCGACACTACAAAGCCAACGGTCATGACGCCCCATCGATTGAACTTACTGAGCTCGTACAATTTGTAAAACGCCGAAACCAACAGGTAAACCTGTACCGCAAACATCAAATAGCCAAGCATTCGGATTTGTAAAAACTGCGCTGTCTCGGGCAATATCTTCATAAACATCGCATGAAAATACAGCGTTCCCGGCGGGCCTTTGTAAATGAAATCTTCATAAACCGCCTGGCCGTTTATAATGCGCCACGAAAAACTTGGAATGTATCCGGTGTCGAAATTTTCAAAGCCAAACTGTGCCAGGATCAAGCAGTAGAATGCTACGGAGAAAAAAAAGAGGGTTTTGTAGTTGATCAAACGCGTCATTGTTGTCAATCCATTTTTGGTGAAAATACTACATTAATCGCAAAACCAAATTCAATCCATAAAAAAACCCGACACGAAGCCGGGTTACTTTATATTGGTGTTGCTGTTTAAGCCAAAGCTTGTTTTAAATCCGCAATCAAATCCTCAACATCCTCCACACCCACACTCAACCTGACGAGGTCGTCGGTGATCCCGATTTCTTTGCGTTTGTCTTCAGGGATTGATGCGTGCGTCATGAGCGCCGGATGGTTCGCTAAAGATTCTACGCCACCCAACGATTCCGCTAAAGTGAATACTTCGAGCTTTTCAAGGAACGCGATCGCATCAGCTTTTTGCCCCGATTTAAAGGTGAATGAAACCATTCCGCCAAAACCGCTCATCTGCTTCTTAGCGATTTCATGGAACGGATGGCTTGGCAATCCCGGATAATAAACGGTCGCGATTTTTGGATGGTTTGCGAGGAAATCCACGACTTTCTGTCCGTTTTCACAATGGCGTTGCACACGCAAATGCAAGGTCTTGATGCCGCGCAAAACTAAAAAACTATCCATCGGGCCCAAGGTGGCGCCTGTGGCAAACTGCTGAAAATGGAGTTGGTCGCCCAAATCCTTATCCTTTATAATCAATGCTCCGGCAATCACATCAGAGTGTCCGCCGAGGTATTTGGTGGCCGAATGCATGACGATGTCGGCACCCAAATCCAGCGGACGCTGCAAATACGGCGTGGCAAAAGTGTTGTCTACCGCAAAAAGGATGTTTTTGGCTTTGGTGATTTTTGAAATCGCAGCGATGTCGGCGAGTTTCATGAGCGGATTGGTAGGCGTTTCTACCCAAACCAATTTGGTATTCTCGTTGATGAGCGACTCGAATTTCGCAATGTCGTTCATGTCCACAAAGTGGAACTTGATGCCCGAATCCTTGTAAATACGCGTGAACATTCGGTAAGTTCCGCCGTAAAGGTCGTCCATGGCAATCACTTCGTCACCGGCTTTGAACGAGCGCAACAAACAATCGGTCGCGGCCAATCCCGAAGAAAAAGCCAGTCCGCGTGCTCCGTTTTCAAGACTGGCCAATGCGTTTTCTAAGGCCGTTCGCGTTGGGTTGGCCGCGCGGCTGTATTCGTAATCGGGATTTACGGGTTGACCCGGGCTGTTCTGAACAAAGGTCGAGGTTTGGTAAACCGGCGGCATCACGGCACCGGTTGCGGGATCATGGTGTTGCCCGCCGTGTATGGTTTTGGTGTTGAACTTCATGGTTGTTGATTTAAAATGCGTTGCAAATGTAATTTTTATTCGTGGTTGAAAGTTTGGATTTAACGCTTTTTTACATTCAGCCGAACATCAGCAAGTTGATAGTTCTTAAGAGCAAAATGATTGACCCCGTTACTACAAGAAATTTCCACCATCGCTTAGCGTCATTGAAATTTTCAAGCGAGGTCGTTTTTATGAAAAGCCCAAAACCAATCAACAGTAGCGGCACCAAAAAAGTCTTTATAAATTCCATCTTCCAGCCTAAATAAACTTCCGAATTCCCATCATCACGCCCGTATGTACCGCTTCATGATAGTAATTGAAAGCCATCGCTTCTTCGGCAGACTTGAGGTTGAAACCCGTCATGGTCGTAAACTCGTTGTAGTTTTTGAAAATCCCGTCGGCAAAATCCTTTTCGGATTGGTCAATCGTAGCAGTAAGAAGTTCACGGATCAGGTCTACTTCGGCTTGGGAAACCTGGTGTTCGGGCTTGGTGCCGCGCTTGTACAAATCGACCATTTCCTTAGAAACCATCATGGGCAAACCCGACAAATTGTACACGAGCATCTGCTGCACCACCACGATGTGCGCGATATTCCAGATTAAGTTGTTGTTGAAGCCGTGCGGCACTTTATTGAGTTGTTCCAGGCTGTAATTGTCTAAGAACTGCGCAATGATTTTGCGGCTGGTTCTGGTGATGGCAAAAGTATCTCCCATTTTTAAAAATTTCGGATAAAAGTAAGGAATTTGATGCGGAAATGGATTTTCTTTGCACAAAGAAATCCGCCCTATTATGGACACCATTTTTTACCTCGCTTCGTGCGACACCTGTCGTAAAATCATCAAATCTTTACCCAAAAACAACCTGATTTTCCAGGACATTAGGCAGGAACCCATTACCGCCCAACAACTTGAGGATTTGCAAAAACTTTCTGGAAGTTACGAAGCCTTGTTTAGCCGCAAAGCGCAATTGTACAAATCGCGCGATCTCAAAAACCAAAAACTTACCGAAACCGATTACAAGAACCTCATCCTCGAGCATTATACCTTTTTGAGCCGGCCGGTGTTTGTCATTGGCGGGAAAATCTACATTGGCAACAGCGCCAAAAATGTCGAGGCCGTCATTAAAGCGTTAAGCTAATGTCTAAACGCACACTCGCGCTCATCGCCGCCACCTTAGTTTCTATCATTTACGGCGTGACTTTTACCGTCGCCAAAGACGTGATGCCGCAATACGTACATCCGTTTGGGTTTATTTTGCTGAGGGTTTCGGGTTCGGCCTTGCTGTTCTGGCTTGTTTCTTTTTTGGGCCCGAAAGAGAAAATCGCGATAGAAGATTTCCCACGGATCATTGCCGCCGCATTTTTTGGCGTGGCGCTCAATATGCTTACCTTCTTTAAGGGTTTGAGTTTGACGACTCCTATTTCGGCTGCGGTGATTATGGTTTCAACGCCAATCATCGTACTGGTACTTTCGGCGATTATCATGAAAGAAAAGATGCGCAAACGCATGGCTTTCGGGATATTGCTCGGGCTTGTGGGCACGGTGTTTTTAATACTCTACGGGAAATCCATCGGTAATGCCGCCAACGCCATGCTGGGCAACCTGCTGGTTTTTATCAACGCGATTTCTTACGGATTTTACCTCATCGTCGTCAAAAAACTCATGGATAAATACAACGCCTTTACGTTTGTGAAATGGATCTACAGCTTTGGGCTGTTGATGGTTTTGCCGTTTGGCTGGCAACAGCTCCAAGCAGTTAATTGGGCGTTGATGCCGGTTGACATTTACTGGAAAACCGGATTCGTAGTCGTGTTTTCGACCTTTTTCACCTACCTTTTGAATTTGCTGTCGATGCGCGAACTCAAACCCACCACTGTCGCGGTTTTCATTTACCTGCAACCGCTGTTTGCGACAATTTTTGCCATCGGGCTGGGCAAAGACCATTTGACGGTCGTGAAACTGGTTTCGGCAGCGCTGATCTTTGTAGGCGTTTACCTCGTCACGCAGAAGAATCCATCCGCCGACAACCAATAACCAACAACCATTTCTTATATTTGAACTCCTTTTAGAAAATTTATGATACAATCGATGACGGGTTTCGGTAAAGCGACTTTACAGCTGCCCACCAAGAAAATAACGGTAGAAGTTAAATCGCTCAACAGCAAAGGGCTCGACCTCAACGTACGCATGCCCTCGGTTTACCGCGAAATGGAACTCGGCCTGCGCAATGAAATCGCACTCAAGCTTGAACGCGGCAAAATCGATTTCTCGGTGTTTATCGAAATGACCGGCGAACAAACCTCCACGAAAGTCAACGTACCGATTGTCAAGGCCTACATCGCCCAAATGCGCGAAGTCATTGCCGATGCCGACCAGACCGAACTCATGAAAATGGCTGTTCGCATGCCCGACGCGCTCAAAACAGAACGCGACGAAATCGACGAGAACGATTGGGCCGAAATCCAGAAGGTGATTACCGAAGGCCTTGTGAACATCCACAATTTCCGGATCGATGAAGGCAAATCGCTCGAGAAGGAATTCCAGTTGCGCATTGCCAACATCCGCCAGTTTATGGATGAAACCGTGGCGCTTGATGCTGAGCGCATCGCCAACGTCAAGGAGCGTTTGCAAACCGCCATCGACGAGTTAAAAGTTAATGTGGATGAAAACCGCTTTGAACAAGAACTCATCTATTACCTAGAAAAACTAGACATCACCGAAGAAAAAGTCAGACTCTCCAACCACCTCGATTATTTCCTGGAAACCATAGAAGGTACCGAAGCCAACGGTCGCAAACTCGGCTTCATCACCCAGGAAATGGGCCGCGAGATCAACACCATGGGCTCTAAGGCCAACCACGCCAAAATGCAGAAGCTCGTTGTACTTATGAAAGATGAGCTCGAAAAAATAAAAGAACAGGTTTTAAACGTACTCTAACACGCCATGAAAAAAGGAAAATTACTCGTCTTTTCGGCGCCGTCGGGTTCGGGAAAAACCACGATTGTAAGGCATTTGCTCGCGCAACCCGAACTCAATCTTGAATTCTCGATATCGGCTACTTCTCGTGAAGCGCGCGGTGAGGAACAAAACGGCAAGGATTACTATTTCATCTCGCTACACGATTTCAAGCAGCACATCAAGGCCGAGGATTTCCTGGAATGGGAAGAAGTTTACCGCGACAATTTCTACGGCACGCTCAAGAGCGAGATTGAACGCATCTGGGCCATGGGCAAAAATGTGATTTTTGACATTGACGTGGCCGGTGGCTTGCGCATCAAATCAAAATTCCCCAACGAAACACTCGCCGTTTTCGTAAAACCGCCAAGTATTGACGAGCTCAAGATCAGGCTCAAGAAACGCTCTACAGAAAGCGATGACAAAATCAATATGCGTATTGCCAAAGCGTCGGTAGAACTGGCTACGGCACCGCAGTTTGACAAGATCATTAAGAATTACGACCTGGATGTGGCGAAAGCTGAGGCGTATCAACTCGTAAAGGAATTTTTGAAGGATTAAGCGATTGCGAATAAAAATTTGAACACAGATTTCACGAACTTCACAGATTTTGTTCTCATCTGTGCTAATCTGTGAAATCTGTGTTATAAAAACCTGAGTGCCTTAGCACCTTAAACAATGAAAATCGGACTTTATTTCGGCACGTTCAACCCCATCCACACCGGTCACCTGATTATCGCCAACCACATGGCCGAATACGCAGGACTCGATCAAATCTGGATGATGGTCACGCCGCACAATCCGCTCAAGAAGAAAGACACCCTGCTCGACGATTACCAGCGTTTGCAGCTGGTTTTCCTCGCCACAGAAGATTACCCCAAGATCAAGCCGTCGGATTTTGAATTTAAATTGCCACAACCCAATTATACCGTCAATACTTTGGCGCATTTGCAGGACAAATATCCGCAGCACGAGTTTTCGTTGATTATGGGCGAGGACAATCTCAAAACCTTTCACAAATGGAAAAATTACGAAGCGATCCTCGAACATTATTCCATATACGTATATCCTCGGTTATCAGCAGAAGTACCTAATCCGCAGTTCGATAACCATCCTAAGATCCATATGATTGCCGCGCCGGTGGTAGAAATTTCATCGACTTTCATCCGCGAGAGCATCAAAAACAAAAAGAACGTAATGCCGCTGTTGCCGCATAAGGTTTGGGCGTACATCGACCACAACAATTTTTATAAAAAATAAACTTCTCCGTGTTTTGAAAATGTTTGCGAATAACTTTGGAGGTTACGCCCGAAGCCACATATTTACTCCGAACCTTAAAACAAAAACATGAAAAAAACTTTTTTACTTACCTTATTACTCGCCGGATTATTCCAGATGGACGCGCAGAATAACATCGTCAAGGCCAGTGTCGTTTTTGGAAATGCCGGCGTGCAATATGAGCGAGCTCTGGGCAAACATTTTTCTGTTGCGGGCCAGGGCGGTTTTGCTTTTGTCAATATTAGTGATCGCTATGGCAACAATGAATTCACCACCGGAGTTGGATATAGTGCCGAAGCGCGTGTGTATTTTTCTTCGAGAAAAGGCAAAATGCAAGGCTGGCATATTGGTCCGGCAATCAGCTTTATGGACACGAAGAGCGATCTTCCCGAGAAATTCAAGTCTACCATCTACAGCGTGATGACCGGAAGTCAATGGAAATTCAAATCAAATCTCACCTTAGAATTTGTACTTGGTGTTGGTCATAAAGAATCGCAATACGACGGTCGTACTATTGACGGAGATGATAGCTTACCTGTTTTTGTGACCGGTGGTGTATCGGTTGGTTACGCATTTTAGCTATAAATCAAAAGGCGTTCAGAATTTGCTCCTGAACGCCTTTATCAAATAACCCCAAAACAAAACTTAAACTAACTTGTGTGTGAAGGCAAATAAACCAACTTGCGCCCTCACGAAAGTATTAACGACACATTGCTGGCCGTATTATTCTGGAAATCATAATTTTGAGTTAATGTTTCCTTTAACGTTTACAATGCCTTTGGCTAAGCACCAGATTTTTGGGTTTTTTGAGTATTTTTGACGCTGATATTTTTTGTAGCCAAATGCGTAGCATTCACCGAATACCTTTAAAAAATATAAACCCTATGAGGTAATCCCGCTGTACGCTTGTATCTTTTGCTTTTTAAAGAAAAAAGCAAAAGGATACCGCTGCCATCGGGGCTAAAAAAGCCAACCATGATAAACCCTCCAAAATTTGCGGTCATCGGCGGCGGAAGCTGGGCCACGGCGATTGCCAAAATGCTCTGCGTAAACCTCCCTGAAATTGCGTGGTACATGCGCAACACCGACGCCATCGCGCACATCAAAACCCAGCACCACAATCCCAATTATTTGAGTTCGGTAGAGTTCAATGTCGATAAACTCAAACTTACGAGCGACATTAACGAAGCCATCGCCTATGCCGACTACATCATTTTTGCGATTCCATCGGCATTTTTAAGCGCCGAATTGTCTAAGATGAACCAAAGCCTCGAGGGCAAGGTGATTTTCTCGGCCATCAAAGGGATTGTCCCCGAAACCAGTTTGATTGTAGGCGAGCATTT
>Ga0138256_10000445_pt1 | contig 45276 bp, 43 predicted proteins | sample KNB2016incub_MG_FD_105486 | JGI IMG/M metagenome (GOLD analysis project Ga0138256, IMG submission 105486) | Active sludge microbial communities from wastewater in Klosterneuburg, Austria - KNB2014incub_MG | ecosystem: Engineered > WWTP > Activated sludge > Unclassified | place: Austria... | reverse complement strand
TTCTCTCCCGGCTTTAATATGATCAGTCCCATTTTATTATTGAAAGCATTGGGTACGGCACTCATATTTTCTATTGCAATAGAACTTCGGCTAGGTGGCGTGTATATTTGTAAAAAGGGATAGCCCTTGCCCGGAATGATTTGCAATTGCAATCCTGTATTAAGATTTGTAAGGGTACAAACCGGTTTATTCTTTTCTGGCTTTACCATAAAACAATCATCTAAATGAAGCTGGTTTATTTTCGTAGGTTCCCGGAATGTTTTGTTTTTTATGATGTTTCCGGATGGTACCAATTCATTGTTTAGCTCAACCTTTTTATTGCTATCAATTTGCAGGTAAAGTTCATCTATTGGGGAGCCTAATGCAAAATATGGATGCCATCCATCTGTAACAGGCATTTTTTCTTTCCCTTTATTTTTTATCCTTGTCGTAATCATTAACCGGTTATTCTTTTTTAAACAGTATTGTACTATGCAAGAATAAATAAAAGGGTAACCGATATCTTCTTTCTTATACTGGTACTCCATTTCTACAAATACAGAATGAGGCTGCACTTTAGTTTTAGTAACTGTAAAAGGAACTTTGTATAAAAACCCGTGTAGCGCATGGCCTCCCAGGCTATAACTATTAACCGTATATTCTTTATTTAAAAACCGGTAACATTTATTTTTTAACCTGCCTGAAAAAGGAGAGAGTTTAAGACCCCTGAAACCAAGGGATTCAAGGTTTTCGGTAAAATCATTTTCATTTTTATAGCCTTCAATAATATTCACCCGTTCACCGGCATGGCAGATGTAAAAAGCATGTAACGCTGCACCTGCAGCGGGTACTACTTCAACGCTAGATTGTGCTTTCGTATCGGTTAATATTATTTTCTTAATACCCTCTTCGGTAGTGTGAATTAATTTAAACATATAACAAAGTACAACAGTTTTTTAAATTCTTCATCTTCGTATTTTATTAACAGTCCGGTTTTGCTTTAACAAAAACTTACCGAAGGACCGTTAATCTTTTTTGCATTTTTTCTTTCTATTTAATGAACGGCTGTAAATCCCGGTTCAACAATTATATGAAAAAGCAAATTTTACTCTACTTTTTTTCTTTACTATCCGCAGTTGGTTTTGCACAAAATGCTTCCGATAAAGTAAGCTTTGGCTTGCAGGCCGGCTATGCCAATTATGGTATGCAAGGTGATGCCGTTAGTAATTTAAAAAGCCTGATTGATTATGCCGATGGCATGGTTACCACAAAAAACAGAAATGGTTTTTATGCCGGTGTAAATGCATCCATTCCCCTGGGTTCCGGTGTTTCACTGGTCCCCGCAGTTCAATACACACAAAAAGGATACGAATTAAATGGTGAATTAAATATAAAAGGATTAGAATTTTTGGGTGCCAATGCAAAAGCACAATTACAAAATGATTATATAGATATTCCGGTATTATTAAAAGCTGACCTGGGTGGTTTTAATGTATTTGCCGGTCCCCAGGTATCTTATTTAGCTTCTTCTAAGTTACGGACCACAGCAGGCGTACTTGGTATTAACCTGCTCGATAAAAAACTTGATGCCAGCAACCAGTTTAATAAATGGGATGCAGGTGTTACCGCAGGGCTAGGATATTCATTTTCTAATTTTAATATAAATGCTTCTTATGATTATGGCCTTTCAAAAGTAGATGCCAATAAATCAGTAAAATCTTACAACCGTGGCTTTAAGCTGGGGGTAGGGATTGGTTTTTAAACCGGCATAAAAATAGCTCCGGCAATGGAGCTCCTTTTTTATAAATAAAATACCCCTGTAAATGCAGGGGTAATTTCTTTCGGGGATTTTAAAACGGGTTACGATGCTATGAAATTTTTTAGCCGCTGAAACTCCCTGTCATCACTAAAGAACAGGCTGTTTAAAGCTGCTGATAAAGATTTTACAAAAAGCACAAAGCCGTTGGGTTCATTTTTTTTCATAATACTGGATTTTGGTATTTCAAAATTACAATCAAATTGCTTACATGTCAATTGGGTTTTTTCTAAAAATTGTAAGGCGTATATTCCGAAACACAGTTAGCATTTATACAAATTGCGACTGCTTGTTTTTACGATGAATCCTGTTTTTCTTATAGTATTTTATCGGATAAATATCTGGTTGTTGCCTGAATTTATTTATTACAATTTTGAATAAATAAGCAACGGGGTTGATGGTTTTGCCAACACTTATTTCATTCATTTGCGTTCTTTTTAATCTATAACGCAAATTGTTAATTTTTTATTGTATCACTTAAAATGTTAGAAAAAAGGGGATGATTTTAGTAATCAATTACCTGCTCTTCTAATACTTGGGGCATTTCACGCCACTCGTATTGCTGGTTTCTAAGTTGTGGCTCAAAACCCGCCTGACGTATCGCATCCTGAATGCTGGTGCTGGTAAACCGATGTGGGGCACCTGCAGCACTTACTACATTTTCTTCTATCATGATGCTTCCAAAATCGTTTGCACCTGCGTGCAGGCAAAACTGTGCTACCTGTTTGCCTACAGTAAGCCAACTTGCCTGGATATTTAAAACATTGGGGAGCATGATCCTGCTTAATGCAATCATTCGGATATATTCTTCTGTTGTGGTGAGATTGTGCACGCCCCTGATTCTTGTAAGTAAAGTATCTACATCCTGGAAGGTCCAGGGGATAAATGCAAGGAAGCCTTTGGCATGATCCGGTTTACGGCTTTGCACTTCCCTTATTTTTACCAGGTGATCAAACCTTTCGGTAATGGTTTCTACATGGCCAAACATCATGGTGGCAGATGTGGTGATATTTAATTTATGTGCTTCATGCATAATATCTAACCATTCCTGCGATCCGCATTTTCCTTTACTTATTAGCCGCCTTACCCTGTCTGTAAGAATTTCGGCACCGGCGCCCGGCAGGCTATCCATACCCGCTTTCCGTAAAGCCATCAATACTTCACGGTGCGTAGATTTTTCTAATTTGGTGATATGGGCTACTTCCGGGGGGCCCAGGGTGTGTAATTTTATATTGGGATAAAGTGCTTTGATTTCTTTGAACAGGTTCACATAAAAAGAAAGACCAAGTTCGGGATGGTGGCCTCCCTGTAATAATAATTGATCTCCTCCATAACGAATGGTTTCATCAATTTTCTTTTTATAAGTTTCAATATCGGTTATGTAGGCATCCTTGTGGCCAGGTATTCTATAAAAATTACAAAATTTACAATTGGCTATACAAACATTGGTGGTATTTACATTGCGGTCTATTTGCCAGGTTACTTTTCCGTGTGGCACTTGTTTTTTCCTGAGCTCATTGGCAACAAACGCTAAGTCGGCCAATGCAGCGTTTTCATATAAAAAAACCCCTTCTTCTACAGTAAGAAACTCAAAAGCAAGTGCTTTTGAATATAATTCATCTAATTTCATCAAAATAAAATGAAATAACGGAGTGGTTTGCCGTGTATTTATTTGGTAGCAAAGTTACGAGCAAACGATAGAAAATGACAGATATTCTACCATGAGAATTATTTTGATTAGCATATTTTTATTATTTGCATTTGCTGCTCACTGCCAGGAGCATACTGAAGTACCGCAGGCAAAATTTATCACCAAATTTCATTTTACTATTTATACAGGCGGGGTTATCATTGTAAAAGCACATTTACCGGGTGTGTCCGATAGTTTGAGTTTTATTTTAGACACCGGCGGTGCGGGTGTTTCATTAGACTCCGCCACATGCAGTGAATTTAATATTGTCACACATAAAACAGATACATTAATAAATGGTATTGGCGGAAAACAAAAAGCCCATTTTGTATTCGATAAGTCTTTATTGTTACCTGGCATAGAAATTAAGAACTTAAATTTTCATGTACTCGATTATTCAATACTCAGCAGCACCTATGGAGAAAAGATAGATGGTATTATGGGCTATTCTATCTTTAGCCGTTATATTGTAAAAATAAATTACGATAAGTTGGAAATTGAATTGTACAGCAATGGAAAATTTAATTACCCGCCGGGAGGCACCATGCTGCACCCTATCTTTACCAGCCTTCCCATACAACCGCTTGAAATAAGAGATGCCCGAAAAATAAACAAGTATTTTTATATGGATACCGGCGCCGGCCTTTGCTTTTTAATGAGCAATAGGTTTGTAACTGATAGCGGCGTACTACTTAAAAAACGCAAACCATTAATAACACAAGCCGAGGGGATTGCTGGCATGTTACAAATGAAACTCACCATCATAAGAGAAGTAAAAATCGGAAAGTATAAATTTAAACGGGTACCTACTTATATTTATGAAGATAATTTTAATGTAACGGGTTATCCGTTTAGTGGCGGGTTGGTTGGTAATGAGATATTGCGGAGGTTCAATGTAATTTTTAATTATGGTCAAAAAGAAATTCACCTAAAGCCCAACTCTCATTACAACGACCCTTTTGATTATAGTTATACCGGCCTGGGTATTTATGCTTTTGATAACAGGATTGTAGTGGAAGATATAATAAAAGATTCACCGGCTGAGCGGGCGGGCTTTAAAGTTGGTGATGAGATTATTTCGGTAGCAACAGATTTTTCTGGAAATTTACAGGCGTATAAAATATTAATGCAAAATGCAGGGAAAAATGTTCGTATGTTGATAAAAAGAAAAAATGAATTGATGATGCTCACCCTGCAACCCGTTACCATCCGGTAGTATAAAAAAAGCCCCGTAAAACGGGGCCTCTAAAATTATTTCCTATTTTTTTTATCTCACAATTTTTAATTCGTTGATGATATTTTTAGCACCGCCAAGAATATCAATACACCATAGCACGTAGCGAACATCTACACAAATGGTCCTGTTAAGGTCTTTATCAAATGCAATTTTATGGCTGAGTGCTTCATAATTACCATCAAATGCAAGACCTATCAGGTTGCCGTAACCATCCATTACCGGGCTGCCGCTATTGCCTCCCGTAATATCGTTGGTGGTTATAAAACCTACTACCAGGTCTTTTTTACGCTTATCCATATACTGGCCAAATTCTTTTTTCTTCAGCAACTCTATTTGCCGTGCCGGCAGATCAAATTCATAATCTCCCGGAATATATTTTTCTAAAATTCCTTTGCTGGTAGTTTCATAATCATAATATACCGCATCCCTGGGAGAATAACTTTTTACACTACCGTAACTTACCCTCATGCTAAAGTTGGCATCAGGATACATTTTAGCAGCAGCAGCCGGGTTCATTTGCATGATCCCTTTCATATACTCCATACCCAGCTCATTGTTTTTATTCATAAAAGCAGCATACAACGGGGCATACTTGGTATTGTAATTTTGTACAAATGCAGATGAATAGGCATAGGCCGGATCAGATTGAAGCACATTCGCTTCGGGATTGGCAATAAATGAATTCCATTTACTATCATCAAATACGATTGTATTGTCAAACATATTTTTTGCCCATTTCTTATACGTTGCCTCATCTTCCAGGCTACCGAAAATATTTTTTAAAGACTCGTAAAACCCTACCGGGTGCTGGCTCTTTTCAATATCCTGGTAAAACATCATGGCAGCATCGGCCACAATTTTTTCATCACTTGGTTTGTCTTCACTTTCTAAAAAAGCAGTCCTGCGTTTATTGGCTGTTTCTGCCAGTTTCTTAATATCCTCAGCCTTGCTGCCGGGTTTTAATAATTCTCTTTCTAAAGTAATTAATGAAGCAGCAAAAACAGCAAGCGGCGATCCCATGATACCTTCATTGGTGTATTGGCGCATTTTGCTATAGGGCGTCCAGGCAGCATAATTTGCTTCGTAATCACTCAAAATATTTTCAAACTCAGGTTTTCCATTTGCCCATTTTTGAAAATTCTTTTCATAATCCTGCTTTTGTTCATAGGTATGAAATTTTTTCAATTGCTTTGTTTCACCGTCAAAAAATTTCCAATAATTAGCAATGCCTGCATAGCTATTGGCCAATTTTAATTTTACGGCAGGGTCTTTAATCATTTGTGCATGCATATATTTTAAACGCATGGCACGGAGGTTCACTAAAGAAGGATTTTCAATTTCATTTTTTAATTTAATGCCATAGCTGGTTTCATACCGGTTAGTACCCCCGGGATAACCATATATCATGGCGTAATCACCATCTTTTACACCTTTAATACTTACAGGTAAAAAATATTTTGGCTTTAATGGAATATTCTCCCTGCTATAATCTGCCGGCTTGCCATCCTTGGAAGTATATACCCTAAAGATGGAGAAATCGCCGGTATGGCGTGGCCATTCCCAGTTATCGGTATCACCGCCAAATTTTCCTACACTTTCGGGTGGCGCTCCTACCAAACGAATATCACGGTAGGTTTTATATACATACATCAGGTATTGGTTGCCTTTAAACATACTGTAAACCCTGCCTGATAAACCATTTTCTTTGTCCAGTACTTTATCTGTAATAGACCGGGTAATATCATTAATTTTTTTGCTCCGCTCTTCCCAGCTTAAACCTTTTAAACCTGCCTCTACTTCTGCAGTTACATCTACAATGCGGTCTAAGAACTGTACCGTAAGCTCCGATTCTAATTCCTGGTCTTTATTAAATGCATAAAAGCCATCCCGTAAATAATTATGTTCTACACTGCTTGCTTTTGTAATGGCCCCATACCCGCAATGATGATTGGTGAAAATTAAGCCCTGGTTGCTCACAATTTCACCAGTACATCCGCCACCAAAGATGATGATCGCATCTTTTAATGAAGATTTATTTACAGAATACAATTGTTCTTTGGTAAGCTTTAGGCCTTTTTTTACCATGTCGTTATATACTTGCTTGCCAAGTAACATCGGCAACCACATTCCTTCATCTGCTTTTGCTTTAGTAATTCCTGCAAAAAGCACGAGGACTAATAAAAGTTTCTTCATGTTTTATAATTTATAAATTATTGACAAACCTAAGAAATTTTATGTAGCAGCGTTTATTATTATCATAATTAAAACCTTAAATTCATAGATTGATATTAAATAAAATCATATAACTTAAGCCTCTATATACCGTAATGATGGGCAAATTAAAACCTGAAGTTGATATTGTACATGATGTTTTGCTTGCCGTAAAGCAGGCCAAACCGGCATCTACTTTTATAAACAGCCTGTATATTCAATATATTGAGCGGGGCGGGTTAAGTAAAAAGCAATTGGAAGGTTTGCTTGGCCACGCCTCCAAAGTACCTGGCATCCCCCCGGCTAAACTGGCAACTTTAGAAGCCATTATTTTAAAAAAACACAGTAAACAAAAATCTGAAGTTACGATCACTCATGAAAAACGGGAAAAAGACCCGGAGGTGCAATTACTGATTGATGAAATACTAAAAAAATACCCGGAACACAAAAGGGTGCTCTTTTTTAAACACAATTTTGATCAGTCTTATTTTTTAAGCCCGGCAGAATTAGAAGAGCTAAAACGCTTTGCAAAAATTCTACTTAAAAAATAAATTACCTATTTAGCGAATCCTGCTGCTGCCCAATTTTTTAAAACAGCAATACTATCTGCTCCCAAAGCCGGGTTTTTCTTTGGCATATATTTCTTTTCACCCGGTGACAATGAAACACGATAAATTATTTCATCTATATTTTTTGTAATGGCATCGTAATTATCAAGCGCTAATTTTTTCCCGCCTTTAGCGGGGATATGACAGGGAGCGCAACGGGTGGTAATAATCTCCTGCACAATTCCATGATACGTAATATCACTTTTTGAAGTTTCAATAGCTGACGATGAAGTTGTTTTTTTGCTGCTGGTACAGTAAGAAAAAAAAGTTACGAGGCAAATGGTTGCTATTGAGAAAATAATTCTTTTCATAAAACTATAATTAAGAGGGTTATTTTATTAATTCATGTTATTGCATATTGTATAATGTAAAGCTCCAAATATCGGCCAGTTCTTCAATTGCTTTTGCGGTAGGCTTGCCGGCGCCGTGGCCTGCTTTGCTATCAATGCGGATCAAAGTGGGGTTATTACAACCCTGGTCGTGTTGTAACTCGGCCGCAAACTTAAATGAATGTGCCGGCACCACACGGTCATCATGATCGGCAGTGGTAATTAAAGTAGCAGGGTAGCAGGTACCCTGTTTTAAATTATGCAACGGCGAATATTTGATAAGATATTCAAAATCTTTCTTTTTATCGCTGCTACCATATTCTACTGCCCAGCCCCAGCCTACGGTAAACTTATGGTAACGCAACATATCTAATACCCCCACCTGTGGAATGGCAACTTTAAACAAATCTGGCCGCTGCGTCATTACGGCGCCAATGAGTAAACCACCATTGCTACCTCCTCTTATGGCAAGTTTTGCAGATGAGGTATATCTTTCTTTTATTAAATATTCTGCTGCTGCAATAAAATCATCAAACACGTTTTGCTTTTTATTTAGCATTCCTGCTTTATGCCAGGCTTCGCCATATTCGCCACCGCCCCTGATATTGGCAATGGCATAAATACCTCCTTCTTCTAAAAATGGAATGATTGAAATATTGAATGCTGGTGTGATATTAATATTAAAACCGCCATAAGCATATAACATAGTGGGATTATTGCCATCTAAGTTAATATCTTTTTTATGCATGATAAACATGGGTACTTTAGTACCATCATAGCTGGAATAAAAAACCTGTTTGATTTCATAAGCCTCTACATCAAAGTTTGCTTCTGATTTCCGAAACAAAGAAGAAGTTTCTTTTTGAATATCATATTTAAAGATAGCCGGCGGATAAATAAATGAAGTATAGGTATAATAAAAATAATTTTCATTTTTCTTACATCCAAAACCTGTGGCAGTACCAATGCCGGGCAGTTTTATCTGATGCTCAAACTTTCCCTGCAAAGAATATTGGTTTACCCTTGTGCTTACATCTTTTAAATAACCTGCAAAAATTTTACCGCCCCCGGTACTCACAAATTCTAATAATTCTTTTTCCTCAGGTATTATGGTGACCCAATTTTCGGGGTCCGGGTTATTCGGGTCAATCAACACTAATTTATAATTGGGCGCTTCATTATTGGTACGCACTAAAATTTTATCACCCTCATTGTCTATCACATCGGCATTGGTTGCAAACCCCTTTACAATTGTTTTAAAACCATTGGCATTTTTATCTGCAAGATCTTTTATTTTTATTTCACTTCCATCTGTTCCTTCAGCAATACTTAATATCAGAAAGCGCTCATCTTCGGTAAGCCCTGCGCCTACATATCTAAGTGGATGTTCTTTATCTTCATATACTAATTTATCATCACTTTGTGTGGTACCCACTTTATGATAATACACTTTTTGATACTCTGTTTTTACGCTGAATTTTGTTTTCTCATTTTGTGGCCTGGAGTAGCCACTATAATAAAACCCTTCATCACCCAGCCAGCTCATTCCCGAAAATTTTACATACTCAATTTTTTCGGGTAACAGTTTTCTTGTTTTAAAATCCATGATATAGATCTCTTGCCAATCGCTGCCCGATGCAGCAACAGAATAGGCAAAATATTTTTGATTTTTTGAGAACGAAGTGGCCTGTAAAGCAACCGTTCCATCAGCAGACATTTTATTGGGATCCAGCAATACTTCAGGTTCCCCTGCCTCTGTTTTTTGTACATACAATACGGCCTGGTTTTGTAAACCGTCATTTTTAAAAAATACCAGGTAATCACCATGCTGTGCAGGCGCTGAATATTTTGGATAATTCCATAGTTCGGTAAGCCTGTTTTTGATCTTTTCCCTAAAAGGGATTTTATTGAGATACGCTTGTGTAACCGCATTCTGTTTTTTTACCCAGGCTTCGGTATTTTTTGCTGTATCATTTTCTAACCAGCGATAAGGGTCTTTTACTTCTCTTTCAAAATAATTATCAGTTTGATTGCCTCTTTCTGTAACCGGGTAATTCATTTTTTGTGCCATGGTATCTAAGGAAAACAGGGAAAGACTTAATAAAATAAATGCTTTCATGTGTATTATAAATTTTTGGACATTAAAGATAGTTTAAGATTTGCAGAATATTTCATAACACAAAACCAGGTAATACCATACATTTTTTGGGGCCATAAAGCACTCATAATCTCAATGCAAGCTCATGCAGGTTGCTGTGATAAATGAAAGTCAGTAATGATCATTTTCTTTAACCTCCAGTTTATTGTTCCCAAACGTTTTTTCCGTTTATATAAACTGCTTTTACTTTTGTGCTTAATATATCCTGCTCATTACATTGCATTAAATCGGTATCAAGCATAATAAAATCTGCAGCTTTTCCTTTTACCAGGCTGCCTTTTTCTTTTTCCTGAAAAACCGCTTTAGCTGCCCATATCGTCATTCCTCTTATGGCTTCCTGGCGTGTAAGCGCTTCATCTTTTTGAAACCCCCCGGGCGGAAAGCCTTTAGCATCCTGCCTTACCACTGCTGCAAAAAATGTTTTAATTGGGCTAATATCTTCTACCGGAAAATCGGTACCAAGTGGTTGCCAACCATTTTGTGCCAGCAAAGTTTTATATGCATACGCATATTTCATACGCTGTGGGCCAATTCTTGTTTCGGCCCAATACATATCGCTTGTGGCATGGGTAGGCTGTACCGAAGGGATAATGGAATAATCTTTAAAATAATGAAAATCGGCGCTATCTAATATTTGTGCATGTTCTATTCTCCAGCGTTTATCATTTTTATCTTTTAAAACATCAGCATATATTTTTAATAGTTCCCGGTTGCCACTATCCCCAATGGCATGGGTACACATTTGCAGGTTACTATGTATCAATATTTCTGCGGCACGCTTAAAATGATCGGGGCTGCTTAATAAAAAGCCGTACCAGCCGGGCTTATCAGTATATGGCTGTAAAAGACAGGCGCCTCTTGATCCGAGCGCACCGTCGGCATAAAATTTAAACCCTCCTACGGCTATCAATCCATTTTTATACCTTCCTTTTTTTACCCATTTTTCGTAGATGGTAGAATCATCACTGAGTAAGGCAAAAACTTTCATCTGTAATTTTTTTTGTGCCTGTGATTCTTCCAGTAATGCTAAAGTATGTTCACTAATGCCGCAATCCTGCACCCCGGTAAGCCCATCTGCAAAACATTTTTGTTGTAACCGGCTAAAATATTCTATTGCCAGCGAGTCGCTTATTTGCGGTATCTTTTGTTCTACCAAATCCATTGCATTGTCTAGCAGCATCCCGGTAAGTTTGCCATTTTTAATTTCTATATCTCCACCATCAATTTGGGTAGTAGTATTTATACCTGCTATATCCAGTGCTTTTTGATTGGCAATGGCAGCATGACCATCTAATCTTTTTAAAAACACCGGCCTTCCTGGAAACAAGCTATCCAGTTTTTCTTTATCCGGGAATTCTTTTATTACCCAATCATTTTGATCCCAGCCCCTGCCATACAACCACTCCATAGGTGCGGTTTTGCTGTAATTCACAAGGGTATCTAAAATTTGTTGCCAGCTTTCGGTGCTGGTAAGAACACATTTCCAACCATCGGTTGCATATCCCGTAAAATGACAGTGGGCATCTATAAACCCGGGAAATATTGCTTTGCCGGCTGCATTTATTTCATTGTCTGATTCATACTTTTTTAAAATTTCATCATTACTTCCTGTTTCTAATATTTTACCATCATTTATGGCCATCGCTTCTACCACCCTAAAGTTATCATCCACCGTATAAATTTTAGCATGATGTACAATTTGTGAAACTTTTTGCCTGAATTTACAAGATTGAAAAACGCTGAAGAAAACAATCGTAGTTACAATGAAGAGAACTTGTTTCATAAAAGAATTGTTAAGATGTTGGCTCACAAAGATAAGCTGGCAATAATGAGAATAAAAAAATCGCATAAATCTCTTTATGCGATACAGTCGTTTTATCTCAACGATACTAATATTTTATCATACCCATGAGCACAATATATTAATTATACGAAGTATAAATTAAAAATACTGAAGGATGTATGGAATCAGGATTGTTTACTGAATGGCGCATTTCGCCCAGGCGTAAATACATCAGTTTATTCCCCTGTTCTACTTCCCATAAAGTAAGGGGCTGGCCATCCAGTCCGTTTTCAGTTACCTGGGGAAGCATTTCAGGAAGCAGTCCACTCCAGCACAGTTCCGCTATTAAATCTGGCTGAGAAAGTTTTTTTGTTTCGCTTTTTGGCGATCTTTCGCAAATTTCCTGTTTAAAAAAACGTGCCCCCATATTTAAAAGCATCTCCTGGTTTTGTATTACTCTTTTCATGGTTTTTTACTTTGATGGATGTATTTATTAGATGCTAAATAAGGGTATCGGTAATACTATATTTCTATAAAATATTGTTAAGCCACGGTAATTCAATATGATCTTTTGCATGAGTTTAAGTACCCGATGCTGTTATTGTAACGAAGCAAGTTTAAATTTATTTTGGAATCACAAGGGTTTATACAACCTTTGAACGCTATTTGCCCGTGCAAATAAGATACCGTATATGAGTACCATTATCATTGCCAGTTTTTTAATAAGCCTCTTGCATGCACTTATCCCCAGCCATTGGTTGCCGGTACTAGCTATTGGCCGTAAAGAAAAGTGGAACTTACCACAAACTATAAAAATCACATTTATGGCGGGGTTGGCGCATGTTGTAAGTACCGTAATAATTGGTTTCATTTTGGGGTATGTAGGCGCCAGTATGCAGGAGTATGCCGACTATTTTACAAGATTGGTGGCGCCGGGTATTTTAATATTATTGGGATTTTATTTTATCCAGCAACATTATAAACACCATCATTTTCATTTAGATGAAAAAAAGATGATTGGCCGAAGTAAATCAAAAATAATTGTAGCCCTTGTAATTGCGATGTTCCTCTCTCCCTGTATGGAAATAGAAGCTTATTTCTTTTTAGCAGGTACGTATGGGTTTTGGTTTTCGGCGGCAATCGCATTAATGTATGCCGTGGTTACGCTTACCGGTATGATGATTTGGATTACTATTGCCTACAAGGGTATGCTAAAATTAAACTGGCATAGCCTGGAGCATAATGCCGGTATCATTACCGGTGGCATTTTAATTATTACCGGTATCATTACATTTTTTATTCATTAATACAGAACCTTTAAAATTGAATGGGCGGGGTACCCGGTACCAGGTTATATGTGCCGGTATTTTTATTTTAAATACCTGTACAGCATAAAAATACTGCTAAAGAGGTATTTTTTGTGCTGGTTTAAACTTAAAATTTATGTTTATAAGAAATAAAAAAGAAAGTAGCCCTGCCAGCAAATATACGAGAGGGTTTTTCACGGCTTAATGAATCATAAAATATTATAAATAACCCGGAGAAGATTCCTGGGTTTCTGATCCCGCAGCATGATGAAGTTGTAAGTAATGAAAAAACCATTCTTACATTAAAAATAAATACTGAGATAGTTTATAAAGTTGGTATGAATTAATTGACTTCGAAAAAAAATCACTTGTAGAATATTTAATACGAGAAATATTCTATCACAAATAACGAAGTTGTAAGCAACCCTACCGAGGCACTCAAAAATTGACTCGAGGAAATTAACAACGGATGAAACACTTTAATCACAATATAATAACTATACATAGCCCTCCTTCATATATTTCGTTTCAAATTCTTAAACCCATTTTTAATATGAAACTAATCATCGCATTTTTGTCTTTATTTTTCTTTGTTAATGCCAACACCTAATTAGACAAAGGTATTTGGCTTGTTGGAGGTACAGGAAATTTTCTTTTCCTCCAATACTGAATACACTAGCCCAACTTATTCGTCTACATCCAAATGAGTTGACATTAGTATTTCACCCACAGTTGGCTACTTTATAATTGACAAACTTGCTTTAGGATTTAAAGGAAGTTATTCAAAATTTAAGGATAGAGTTACGGGTGCGGGTGGCAGCTATTCAAATGAAAATGGGCTTAAAGTTGGCCCTTTAGCCGCTATTATTTTTTGGAGAATGATTTTACCTACATTAAAATCAAGTCTCTTTTAAGTGCCAATATCTATTCTTAAATATATCCAAGCCATACCAGTATTACAGCACAATGTTGACAGACAATACGTTTCTTATTGATTATCCAATAGAATTATGGAAGGGTATTAAAATTTTACAAAATAATATTGTTCAATACACATTTGAAACAATTGTAATTACGATAAAAGAATGTTTGCGTTGATTTTTTTTGAAAAAAACAAAGAGAAAATTATTTGTTACAGTGCTTTCCCACTCTTGATGATACCTGTATTTTTCACCCAATAAATAATAGAAAAATCAATCTCTTTAATCAACCAAAGCCGGCAATAATCTAAATTGCCGCAAATGATGGGTTACATGTTTGTAATGCAACAGTATCCATTCATCTAATGTGAGCACCCCAAATACAGGATGCAATGTTTGCGCACCGGGATACTGCTGAAAATATTGATAAAAATCACGGACGGATTGTTGTAGATTTTCTTTGGCTACCTGTAGAGAAGCGGTTCGCAAGGGTAACGGCATTTCACCCAATACCGAAGCAGGGGCTTTTGTATTTTCCCTAAATTGTTTATCGCTAAATAAAAATGCTTTGTATTTAGGTAGGTGATCTTCGGGTACTGCCAGCGGAATATGAATTTTAGCAGATGATACATCAAAAAAATCGGCCAGATGCTCTACCATTTCCTGTGCACCCATGATGCCCCAGGCTGGCATACTATTTTCCTGCAAATCTTGCAGGGCTAAAAAAATACCGGTTTGTAAAAAATCAGATTTGTTTTGATCCATACCCTTTTATTATTGCACTTGTGTTGCCATGCGCCAATCAATTTCTTCTGCAAGCCGGTTAAAAATTTCAGTAACCGTTCCCTCTCCCTGTATCATCACCACTTTATTAAACTGGCGATAGTAATCTGCAACGGCTGCCGTTTTATTATGATACTCTGCAATGCGAGCCCTGATAACCATTTCATTGGTATCATCGCTGCGCCCACTGGTTTCTCCTCTTATAATTAATCGCTTTACCAATTCTTCTTCGCTTACTTCCAAAGCGAGCATTACGGACACCGGCGCTTTTTTAAAATCGAGTAATTTATCAAGCGCTTCTGCTTGTGCAGGAGTACGGGGGAACCCATCAAATAAAAATCCGGGTATATTTTTATTTTCATCCAATGCGGAGCTAATCATACCAATCACCACTTCATCGGGTACCAGTTGCCCTTTGTCCATAAACTTACGAGCCTCGATACCCAAGGGCGTATTTGCATTTATTTCGGAACGGAGCAAGTCTCCTGTACTCAAGTGCTTTAACCCATAACGGGCAATTAATTTTTCGCTTTGCGTCCCTTTCCCACTTCCCGGGGGGCCAAATAGTATAAGATTGAACATAGGCAATTAGTAAATTAAATGCGCAAAAAAAACTTTAATACACAAAGGTAAAAAAGCAAATTTATATACGCCTTTTCTATAAAGTTGCTATTATTAATTTTCAAAGAAAGGTAAATATAATATACCATACTTAAATGTAAATAATAAAAGCAACTTATCTGTAAAACGAATATAGGAGCTACGTTTAAATAATGTTACCAAAAAGCCACGTTTTGCCATTAAGGCTTAAAAACTTAAATTTGGCGTTCATAATCCCTTTAAATCTTTAAATAAAAATATGGGTAAAACAAAACTAAGCCGGCTGGCAGAGACCCTTATTGCGTCTGAGATTGTTCGATTGGGTGCTGCTATAAAGGAAAAAATAAGGAATGGCGCCCAAATTTATAACTATACGATTGGTGATTTTGATTCTACTCAATTCCCCATTCCTTCAATTTTGCAAGATGAAATTGTAAAAGCGTATAAACAAGGTTATACAACTTATCCTTCTGCAGAGGGGGAGTTGGTTTTGCGAAAAGCAGTAAGTGAATTTATTGAAAATAAACTAGGCTTATATTACGATCCATCTGAAATTTTAATTGCAGCCGGTGGCCGCCCACTGATTTATGCCTTATACAGGACCATTGTAGATGTTGGTGATAAAGTAATTTACCCCGTACCTAGTTGGAATAATAATCATTATGTTCATTTTACCGGCGGCGAACATGTGGTAGTGACTGCCACTGACGAAAATAATTTTATGCCTACGGCAGATCAATTAAGGCCCTTTGTAAAAGATGCTACATTAATTTCTGTTTGCTCTCCATTAAACCCCACTGGTACTGTTTTTACGAAAACAGAATTAGAAAAAATTTGCGATTTAATTTTGGAAGAAAATGAAAGGCGGCAGGATGGTGAGAAAAAACTCTATCTTATGTATGATCAAATGTACTGGACACTTACTTTTGGCGATACCGTTCATTACAACCCCGTATCGGTAAGGCCAAAAATGAAAGACTATTGTATTTTTATTGATGGCATCAGTAAAGCATTTGCAGCTACCGGTGTTAGAGTTGGCTGGGCGATGGGGCCCAAAACGGTAATTGAAAAAATGCGTTCCCTCAACAGCCATGTTGGTTCCTGGGCACCGATGGCCGAGCAACATGCAACAGCCGCTTTTTTAAATAAAAAACAAGAAGTGGATGATTATCTTACACACAATAAAAAAGAAATTGAGTACCGGCTAAATGCAATTTACAATGCGGTACATGAGCTTAAAGATGCCGGCTTACCGATTGATGCCATTCCGCCGCAGGCCGCTATTTATCTTACGCTACACATTAATTTAATAGGGAAAACAACTACCGAAGGCAAAAAGATCCAAAGCCAGGAAGATGTTACAGAATACCTGCTCAATGAAGCAAAACTGGCCTTAGTGCCCTTTAATTCTTTTGGTGCAGATAATGAAAGTTGCTGGTACCGGTTAAGTGTAGGTTGTTGTAAAAAAGAAGATATTCCTGTGATTGTAGATTTATTAAAAAAAGCGTTGGAAAAACTTAGCTGATTTTAATTATTAAAAATTTATAAGTAAAGGCAACTCCAAAAAGAGTTGCCTTTTTAAACAACAACAACAATAATGAACAAGCTTTAATTTCTAACTAAGCCATTATGCTTTTTCCTGTAAATAGCATAATCGGCAGACAGTTTATCTTTTTTTATTTCTTTTCTTTCTTTGCAAGTGATCACTCCATCGGCATTGGCTAAGCGCCTGTCTTTTTTAATTTCATTTTCTTTTTTTAGCAGGGTAACCGTTTCTTTATGGGTAAGCTCTCCGCTACGTACCCCTTGTTTAATTTTTTGTTTATCGTTATGGGCATTAAATACCTGGGCTTGTGCAGCAGAAAAAATAACTAAGGCTAAAGCCAGTGTGGCTATAGGTTTGAGTGTTTTCATAAAAACTAATTTTTTTTTCTAAAAATGGTTTCACTGGTATTGACCAAATAAGGGCCGTCCGGGTTTAATCTATTACAAAGATTCCGGCACAAAGGTTTGTGAAGATTGTAAGCGAAAGCTTTTACGATGATAAGGGCATAATCCAAATTGATGAATGGCGATGCGATGTTGCAAAGTACCATATCCTTTATTTTGATCCCAACCGTAACAAGGATATTCAGTATGAATTTTTTTCATATAAGCATCCCGGTATGTTTTTGCCAAAACGCTTGCAGCAGCAATAGAAGCATATAACCCATCTCCTTTTATAATACAGGTATGCGGAATTTTTTTATATGGTTTAAACCGGTTTCCATCAATTAATAACAATTGCGGTTTTACAGCCAGGCCATCAAGCGATATATGCATAGCTTTAAAAGATGCCTGTAAAATATTTATCCGGTCTATCTCTTGGTTGGGTACACTCACCACACGAAAAGCAATACTTTCTTTTTCGATAATGGGACGCAAAATATCCCTGTCTTTTTCTGATAACTGTTTGCTATCATTTAATAAAGGGTGATGAAAATTTTTTGGTAATATTACTGCGGATGCAAAAACAGGGCCTGCAAAACATCCCCGGCCAGCCTCATCTAACCCTGCTTCAATTTTATGAATATCGTAATATGAAAAAAGCACAAACAAATATCTGTAAATTATCTGTTTTTATGATGCGCCTGCTGAATTAACTTTACAAATAATGAATACTTCTACATTATTAAAAAACAATAAGCAAGTAGCCAACTGGTTGATGTTTGGCGTAGCCATGATCATCGTTCAATTTGTGTTGGGTGCCGTTACCCGCCTCACAGAAAGTGGCCTTTCCATTACTGAATGGAAACCGGTATCAGGCGCTTTGCCCCCACTAAATGCTACAGCCTGGCAATTAGAATTTGATAAATACAAAGCCACCGATCAATTTAAATATGTACACCCGGGTTTTGCATTAAGCGATTTTAAATTTATCTTTTTTTGGGAATGGTTTCACCGGCTTTGGGCAAGAACCATGGGATTGGTTTTTTTAGTAGGCTTTCTTTATTTTTTAGTAAAACATAAGTTTAACCGGGGTATGGTGATTCCCATGGTTATTTTATTTCTTTTAGGCGCATTGCAGGGTGCCATCGGCTGGCTCATGGTGAAAAGCGGGTTGGTACCGGAAAAATATTTTGTAGGCCATGTGGAGTTAACCACTCATTTTATTGCTGCCATGGTGCTGCTTTCTTATGTACTCTGGTTTGCATTAGGTTTAAAGCCCGCTATGCAACAAAAATTAGAAAGCCCGGTGATAAAAAAATGGGTGATAACCCTTTTGGTACTCTTGTTTATTCAATTGATATATGGTGGTTTTATGGCGGGGTTAAGGGCCGGGCATAGCGCCCCTACCTGGCCTTCTATAAACGGTACATTCTTTCCGGCAGATGCAACAGAAATGAATCCCATGAATATTAATTTTACGAACAACCCGCTGATGGTTCATTTTATTCACCGTGGTATTGCCTATTTATTATTTACCCTTACCTTGATATTCTTTATTAAAACAAGGCATGTACTACATCCGTTGTTTATGAAATATAGGACCATATTTTGCGTTTTAATTTTGTTGCAGGTGGTATTGGGTATATTAACGGTATTAAATTCAACCAATCCCCAAGCGCTTATATGGTTGGGAACTATTCACCAGTTCACAGCTATCATGATTGTAATTTGTTTAGTAACCTTATTAAAGCTCACATCATCTAAGCTGATAAGAGCCCAAAATATTTAAAAAAGATAATTGCATTACCCATAATACATGAAGCCCTGGATTAAGACCATATATCATTTTTTTCCTGTACAATTATTCATATTACATTTTAGGAAATACCAGGTGCTCCTGTTATTCTGGTATATTTTATTTAGTACGATCAATAGTGGTTTTTTAAAATCTTATGGTGCTGATGCATTGTTTTTTGTACCGGAATACCTGGGTGAAGTAAATATAAGTGGCGCCATTATTACAGGTGTGGCCATGGGTGTTTTTATCATGAGTTGGAATATTACCACTTTTATAATGCATACCAAAAGGTTCCGGTTTTTGGCAACCACTGCTCACCCGTTTTTAAAATATAGTATCAACAACGGCTTATTACCCCTTATATTCATCGTATTTTATATGGTGCGCCTGTACCAGTTTGATGAATATAAAGAACTGATGACTACCGGTGCAATCCTTTCTCTAATGGCCGGTATTTTGCTTGGCTACATCCTTCTTATTGTTATTTCTTTTGCCTATTTCTTTGGGGCAGGCCGAACCATTTCGGGCCACATGGCAGCCATTATAAGCAACCCGGAATTGTTTAATAAACGCTTTGCCGGAAAGCCAATGGTATTGAATGGCTTTGGTTTAAAAGTAAATTATTTCCTCACAGAATCTTTGCGATTGAGAAAAATCCGGAATGTAAGCCATTACCGGGAAGATTATATTGATGCCGTTTTTAAGCGGCACCATATTGCAGCCATTTTAAGTATTTTATTGGCACTCGGTTTTTTAATCCTGGTAGGTTTTATGTTAGATAACCCGTATTTTGAAATGCCTGCTGCTGCCAGTATTTTTATTTTCTTTTCTTTGATGGTGGCAGTTATAGGATCCCTGAGTTATTTTTTAGAAAGCTGGAGTTTACCTGTGGCCATCATCCTGTTAGTTGTTTTAAATTTTCTATTTAAAGAAGAAATATTAGACCCCCGTAACAAGGCTTATGGTTTGAACTATCATGCACAAACTGCAACGCCGGCCTATACCAAAGAATCATTAAATGATCTTTGCGATTCTATTCATATACGGCAAGACCGGGAAAACATGCTGGCAATTTTAGAAACCTGGAAAAAGAAACAAACTTCTGATAAACCCACAATGGTATTTATTAATGTAAGTGGTGGCGGTTTAAGAAGCAGCGCTTTTGTGATGAATACCTTACAGCATCTTGATAGTATGATGGATGGTCGCTTAATGCAACATACTTTTTTAATAAGTGGCGCCAGTGGGGGCATGTTATCTGCAACTTATTATAGAGAACTATACCGGAAGAAACTGAAGGATAGCGGGGTGGATCTGTATGATAAAAAATACGATGAAAAAATTACGGGTGATTTACTAAACCCAATTTTTACTTCTTTAATGGCCAGGGATCTGCTGGCATCCAATCAAAAATTTACAGTAAACGGACAGGAGTATATAAAAGACCGGGGCTATGCATTTGAAAGAAAACTGGGAAGAAATACGGATGGCTTACTCGATATCACTTTAAAAGAATTTGCCGAAGATGAAAAAAATGCGAAAGTTCCTTTGATCTTTTTTTCTCCTGTAATAAAAAGAGATAGCCGTAAGCTCCTTATCAGCACCCAGCCTATAAGTTTTATGATGAAGCCGCATGCCTTGCAGGGCGATACGATAAACAGCCCGGATGCCGTGGATTTCAGCGCCCTCTTTAAAGCGCAGGGGCCGCTTAATCTTCGCTTATTAACTGCTTTGCGAATGAATGCTACCTTTCCTTATGTGCTTCCCAACGTGTGGCTTCCCAGTAAGCCCATTATTGATGTGATGGATGCCGGGTTAAGAGATAATTATGGCCAGGAAATCAGCCTTCGGTTTATTGATAATTTTAAAGAATGGATTTTAAAAAATACCGGCGGAGTTATAATCTTACAAATCAGAGATAGGAACATTGATAATTGGCAAGAACCTTTTGAAACCACTTCTGCTACCGATGTAATTGTAACACCCGCTACCATGCTTCAGCATAACTGGTTTAAAATACAAGATTATTCGCAGGATAATAATTTTGCTTATTTTAAAGAAAACTTAGATACCTTATTACAAAAAGTAACCATTGTGTACCTGCCAGAAAAAGCAGATACCAAGGTGGCGCTAAATTTTCATCTTACCGCAAGAGAAAAAAGTGAAATTTTTCAATCTTTAAAAAATAAAAAAACAGAAATGATCCTGCAGGAGTTTGCTAAATCTGTGAAGCCTTAAGGTTGAATTAAGTAAATGGCTTTTTCTACAATCTGTATTTTAAATTCAGCAGCAGTATCTACGGGGTCGCCATCAATATGCAAAGGAGCCATTGCCGGATTTTCTATACGCAATATTTTGGCCTGGTAATATTGTAAATCTTCCTTTTGAAATTTACCGCTTGATACCGGTTTTACTTTTCCAAAACTAATCTGCTTAAAAATCGTATATAACATTCTTAGTTTATTGGTTTTGCCTACAACCACAATATCCAATAAACCGTCGGCAATACTGGCCCTGGGTGCAATGGTTACATTATTACCAAATTGATTACTATTCGCAATGCTTATAAAAAAAGCCTCGGCTTCTAATTTTTCTTCGTGTATATCAATAAGGAATGGATAAGCCGTGGCTTTAAAAAAATTTTTAACCGTAAGTTTTATATATGTCAATAAACCCCTCGAACTTTTAGAAGCAAAATCATGTGCTACCTGTGCATCAAAACCGAGGCCGCTTAACATGCAACTAAATTTATTATTGATATAAAATCCATCTACATAACCTGTTTTTCCTTTAAAAATAATTTCAAGGGCTTTTTCACTATCCATGGGTATCCTGGCTGCCCTTGCCAGGCCGTTACCAGACCCCATGGGAAGGATGCCCATTCTTACTTTTACACCCTGCAATGCCGAAGCAAGTTGGTTGATGCTGCCATCGCCTCCACATATAATGATGTCTGTAATATTCTCATTGGCAATTTTATCAACTAAATAGGCATAGTTCCCGCTTTCATTGGTAGGCAATACTTCAAAAGGGATTTTTTCTTTGGCTGTGCGCTTTTCAATGAGGGCAAGCAGGTTCGTTTTATTTTTTGTACCTGAAATAGGGTTAATAAAATAAATAAATTTGCGCATAGCACAAAGTTAACAAGAAGATATGGCAATAAACTACCAGCGCATCAATGCACTGGCCCAGGTAAACCCGCTACCAAAGGCAGCCATACAAACTAAATCGCCTTCTTTTATTCTTCCTGCCTGGTACGCTTCGCTTAATGCCAATGGAATGGACGCAGCCGTGGTGTTTCCGTATTTTTCAATATTATTAAACACCTGGTCGTCTCTTAATTTTAATTTTTGCTGCACAAATTGGGCTATTCGCAAATTGGCCTGGTGTGGTATCAGTAAATTAAGATCGGCAGGTGTAAAATTATTTTTTTGAAGCGCCTCCATAATTACTTCGGGAAATTTTACAACCGCTTTCTTAAATACGGCAGGCCCATCCATATTAGGAAAATTTTGTGCCTCATCAATCATGGCATGGCTCATAAACATTTCGCCAATTGCTGCATCATCAAAATGGGCGTATGCTTTTTCCTGCCAATGATTGGCATGTGTGCCGGGGTTATACATAGCTAAGATCTCAGCGCTTTTTCCATCACTGTGTAAATGGGTGCTTAAAATCCCCTGGTTTTCTTTTTCAGTGGGCTGTAAAATTACAGCTGCTGCTGCATCGCCAAAAATTACGCTAATGTTTCTTCCCCGGGTACTAAAATCAAGGCCAAAAGAATGTTTTTCGCTGGCCACCAATAAAATGTTTTTATACATGCCGGTTTTTATAAACTGATCGGCAACCGATAATGCATAAACAAAACCACTGCATTGGTTGCGGATATCCAAAGCGCCAATTTCATCGAGTTCCAGGGCTCTTTGCAACAGTACGCCACAGCCGGGGAAATAATAATCCGGCGACAGGGTTGCAAATATGATGAAGTCAATATCTTCTTTTTTGATGCCTGCATGGGTAATGGCATTTTTAGCCGCTTCTACACCCATGGTAGTGGTGGTTTCTGCAGTACGGTGGGCATAATGCCTTTCTTTAATTCCGGTGCGCTCCTGTATCCACTCATCGGAAGTATCCATAAACTTCAGCAAGTCGGTATTCGTTATTGTTTGAGCCGGCACATAATGGCCAATGCCCGCAATGATGGTTTGTGGCATAATGCAATCTTTTTAATTGTATTTTGAAACTATTTCAAATGTAATATTTTACACTGAAACAAGTATAACATCAATGGCAAGCAATCAACAAATATGAGGTCATTTTAAAACTTTTACGAATTCAAATTGAAAATAATTTTTTATATTAAAATAAATAATTCTATATTGTTATCAGTAATTTTTTTATACCGTATATTCCCAACAATGTTTAGAAAAAATCCCACACACACCACCGCCATGTTTTAGTATTTTTATATTAATATACCATCCCATCTCAGGAGAAGTTAATTCCTAAGATTCATTTTCGATAACAGTTATGCCAGATTTCATCGAAAGAAAAATTTTAGACCAAAAGAGTTTAATCTCAATTTTAAGGATTATTTATGATATAAAGAGGGATTTACTTTATTATATAAATGATGAAGAAAGAGCTTATTTGGCAAGAAATGCCAACGAAATTCCCGACATTGATTATATAATAAAAGACACTATTGTGAACGGAGATAATTTAAAAATATATTCTGATGGCAAAGACTTTTCTACTGATGGCAGCAGTAGTTATTATTATAATAAAGCTTTGGTGAAAGAAGATGAAAGTATTCCAAAATTAAAAGTAAAAATGATCCGTTGTATATATCCGGGCGGATATGCGATTCGCATAATTAATAGAATGAAAATTGAAGCAATTCCGAAAGAAAATGTAGATACAATCGTTTTGCAGCGAAAAGAATGGACAACTATACCTATTTCAATTGATTTTTTGCAAACCTATGAAAGACAGAATTTTTCAAATGCTATTCTTCGAAAATGGGACCTGCAAAAAGCCAAAGATCATATTATACAAAGGCAAAATCAATAGATAACAAACCAATAAGTTTTAAAAATTTATTGGTTTGTTTTGGTAAGGGTATCCCAAAGCAAATCTTTTAGGGCTGTAATTCCATAGTGGGTTACAGAAGATATAAATATGTGTGGAATGTTTTTTGGCAGTTCTGCAGCAATGGCTTCCATTAATTCTTCATCCAGCATATCTGATTTACTGATGGCAATCACAAAATCTTTTTGCAACATGTCGGGGTTATATTCTTTCAATTCATGCAATAGCACTTCAAATTCTTCTTTATGATTTTTACTATCGGCAGGTATTAAAAAAAGGAGGATAGAATTTCGTTCTATATGCCTTAAAAAACGATGTCCCAAACCCTTACCCTCGGCTGCACCTTCTATAATGCCCGGTAAGTCTGCCATACAAAAACTTTTTCCATCCCGGTATTCTACCATGCCCAACTGGGGTGTTAGCGTAGTAAATGCATAATCTGCAATTTTAGGGCGTGCGGCTGTAATACTACTCAAGAGCGTGCTTTTGCCTGCATTGGGAAAACCAACAAGGCCCACATCTGCCAATACTTTTAGTTCTAATATTTTTAATCCTTCTACTCCTTCTTCACCCGGTTGTGCATATTCAGGAGCCTGGTTTGTGGCCGATTTAAAATTGGTATTTCCTAAACCGCCCCGCCCACCATGCATCCAAATTTCTTCCTGGCCATCGGTTAAAATTTCAACTTCCTGCTTACCGGTTAACTCATCCCGGGCAATGGTACCCAGGGGTACTTCTATAATAATATCTTTACCATTACGACCGGTGCAATTATTCCCTGCGCCGTTCTGGCCATTTTCGGCCAATATATTTTTATAATAACGAAGATGCAGCAAGGTCCATAACTGGGCATTGCCTTTTAAAATGATATGGGCGCCCCGTCCTCCATCACCTCCATCGGGCCCACCCTTTGCAGTAAGTTTATTTCTTAAAAAATGTTTACTACCTGCTCCGCCATGCCCACTACGGCAAAAAACTTTTATCTGATCTACAAAATTCGATTTCTCCATAATGGCAAAGTTGCCATTTTTTTTGGGATATAAAATGGAGAATGCTGGTATTCCCTTTATTTATTGAGTAATTCCTTCCAGCTGAAACATAAATGCATATATCAATGCGATATCTTTTAAATAATCGAAACGGCCACTGGCGCCACCATGCCCAAAATCCATATTGGTATGAAGTAATAAAATATTGTTATCGGTTTTCATTTCCCGAAGTTTAGCCACCCATTTAGCGGGTTCAAAATACTGTACCTGGCTATCGTGCAACCCGGTTGTTACCAGTAAACTGGGATAGGCTTTTGTTTCTACATTTTCATAAGGGGAATAACTTTTCATATACTCATACGCTTCTTTATTTTTTGGGTTTCCCCATTCGTCGTATTCATTCGTAGTAAGCGGGATAGATTCATCTAACATGGTATTCACCACATCTACAAAAGGAACCTGGGCCACCACGCCATTAAATAATTGAGGAGCTAAATTTACTACTGCGCCCATCAGCAACCCGCCTGCACTTCCACCTTGTGCATATAAATGTGCAGGCGATGTATAATGTTCTCCTATTAAATATTTAGCACAATCCACAAAATCTGTGAAACTGTTTTTCTTTTTCATCATTTTACCATCTTCATACCATTGCCTCCCCATTTCCTGGCCTCCACGTATGTGGGCAATGGCATACACAAAACCACGATCTAACAAACTTAAGCGGCTACTGCTAAAACTAGCTTCCATACTAATGCCATAGCTTCCATAAGCATATAATAGCAAAGGTGCTTTTCCATTTTTTTGAAACCCATTTTTATATACCAATGAAACCGGAATTTGGGTATCATCCATTGCTTTTGCATATAAACGTTCAGAAGTATAATTTGCAGCATTAAAACCACCCAATACTTCTTGTTGTTTCATCAAAGTTTTCTGTTGGGTATCCATTTCATAATCATACACTGATGATGGAGTGGTTAATGAAGTATAGCCATATCTAAGTTTCTTTATGTTATACTCCGGGTTATTTGAAACATACGCCATATATGCAGGCTCACCAAACTGAATGTAATGTTCATGGCCTGAATGTAAATCCCGGATACGTAATTGTACAAGCCCGTTCTTTCTTTCGCTAATAGCGATATAGTTTTTAAATTCATCAACAGCTTCCAGCAATACATCTGCCCGGTTTGTTATCACATCATTCCAATGTACCACATCTGTATTTATAAGCGGGCATTCAACCAGTTTAAAATTGATGGCATCAAGGTTTGTTCTAATTAAAAATTTATCTTCTAATGCATGTACAGAATACAATACATTGGCCATACGGGGTTGAAAAATTTTAAATTCCCCCATTGGGTCTTCTGCATGCAACATGCGCCATTCAGAAGAGAGGGTGCCTTGTGAACCTATGAAAATATATTTTGTATTTTTTGAACGATCTACACCAATATAATTGGTATTATCTGCTTCGTGGTAAACAACAGCATCTGTTTCCGGGTCATCGCCGAGGGTATGTCTTTTAATATCCTGGGATAATAAAGTTTTTTCATTTTTTGAAGTGTAAAAAAATGTTTTATTGTCTGCCGACCATACCGGGTCCCCCTGTGTGTTTTCAATTTCATCCGGATACAAATTCCCGGTTTCCAGGTTTTTTACAAAAATCTTGTATTGCCTGCGGGATACAAGATCTACACCAAAAGCCAATAATTTATTATCATCGCTTACCGTCATGCCGCCTACCGCATAATAAGAATAACCTTCTGCCATATGATCTACATCCAGCAAAATTTCTTCAGGTGCTGAAAGCGATCCTTTTTTACGGCAATATTTAAAATATTGTTTCCCTGCTTCGGTACGGGAATAATAAAAGTAGCCATTCTTATAAGTGGGAACGGATTCATCTTTTTCTTTGATGCGGGCCTTCATTTCAGTAAATAATTTTTCCTGGAAATCTTCTGTAGGTGCCATGACTGTTTTTACATATTCATTTTCCTCAGTAAGATATTTTATTACCCGGGTACTATCGGGTCCTTTTCCAAAATAATCATACATCCAATAGTAATTATCAATAACGATATCGCCATGTATTTGGCGGATATATTCTTTTTTTTCTGCCACCGGGGCTTTGGCATCGGGCCATTTTACTTGACTCATAATAGATGAAAAGAAAATAAAATTTAGAAAAAAACAAGCGATTGATTTGAAGTGTATCCTGATCATAAAGCTTATTTTCTGGTAATTTAAATAGGAGGGTATCGTAAACACTAAACCACTATCTTTAATTTTTTAGGAATTGAAAGGTAAGCCAAAATCAAGTTAAATAATAAGCCGTTTTTTCTTACCCTGATTTTCTTTATTAATATTGACTTTTATACACAACATACACTTGCGTTTTTATATAGTAATATCTTTTTTATTCTTTTTTAAAACCGGCATTAGCCAGCTAAATATTAGCGGCCGGGTATTAGATAAAAGCAAGTTGAACGTGGTAGAAACTGCCAAAGTGATAAGCACCGGCGGCATGGTTGCTTATACCGATTCTATGGGCAGGTACCATATTCCTGTACATATGAACGATTCTATTTATTTTATTTACAACGGAAAGCCAACACAAAAATTCCCGGTTGCCAAAATTAGTAACCCGCAAGATTTTGATATTTCATTGATGGTAGATATACCGGGCAAGTATCGTTTTTTAAAAGAAGTAGTACTGTATTCAAAAAACTACAAACAAGACTCTATAGAAAACCGTGAGGCGTATGCTGATATTTTTAATTATGAAAAGCCCGGTTTAAGTACTTCCATTTCGCCCACAGGCGGCGTTGGGGCAGATCTTGATGAACTGATCAATGTATTTCGGTTTAAAAGAAAAAGAAGGCTAAAGGCATTTCAAATGCGGCTTGAAGCAGAAGAGCAGGAGAAGTATGTAACATACCGGTTCAATAAAAAAAATGTAGGCCGCATTACGGGTTTACAATCGCCACAGCTTGATTCTTTTTTAGTGTGGTACAGGCCTTCGTATGATTTTGCATCTCAATGCGATGAATTGAGTTTTAATCAATACATTTTAAATGCATTTTACCAGTTTAAGAAACTCGGGTTTCATTTTCCAATAAAAAAAGAAGATCCGCCTTTGCCAGGGTCATAAACTTTGGCATGAATCAGGATAGTGTTTATAGTAAATATATTACTATGAATAAATTAATCTTATCGCTGTTTTTATCTTGTATCATATTTTTAAGTAGTTGCCAGGCTATTGCGGGTATCTTTAAGGCCGGCGTATGGGTAGGCATCTTTATTGTAATAGCCATCCTTGCATTGATCATTTATCTTTTTTCCAGGAGCAAAAATAATTAGGCATGAGTTAATACCATGTAATGTGGAAAGCGTACCCCATTTAAAAATACAGGAACATTAATAGTTTAAAAGTTCCTGTATTTTTTCTTGTAAGCGGCTATATGCCATAAAGTTTTTTTCCAATATTACATTAAAAGGTATGGGAGTATCCAGGCTGGCACATCTTAAGACAGGTGCATCTAATTTTTCAAAGCAATTTTCTGCAATCCAGGCAGCCACTTCCCCTGCTATACCACCCGTTAAAGTAGCTTCATGCAATAGCAATACCCTTCCCGTTCTGTAAACGGAACGCCGGATTGAATCATAATCTAACGGGAGCAAGGTCCGAAGGTCTAATATATCTATAGAAATATCTTTATTTTCTTTGGCATAAGCCAGCGCCCAATGAACCCCGGCACCATAGGTAATGATGCTGATGTCTTCACCTGCTTGTACATGCCTTGCTTTACCAATTTCAATTTCATAATACTCTTGCGGCACCTGGCCACTGATACTACGGTATAGGGCTTTATGTTCAAAAAATAAGACCGGATTTGGATCATTTAATGCTGCAATCAATAATCCTTTTGCATCTTCGGGTGTAGCAGGATAAACCACTTTCAGCCCGGGTGTGTGCGTAAACCATGCTTCGGTACTTTGTGAATGAAATGGCCCTGCACCTACACCTCCGCCGGTAGGCATACGTATTACTACATCTGCATTCTGTCCCCATCGGTAATGAATCTTTGCCAGGTTATTAATGATCTGGTTAAACCCTACCGTTACAAAATCAGAGAACTGCATTTCCATCATGGCCTTGTATTTTTCAAGGCTTAAACCCAGCGCTGCTCCTACAATTGCGCTTTCGCACAATGGGGTATTCCGTACCCGATCAGGCCCAAAATCTGCAAGAAACCCATCGGTAACTTTAAAAGCGCCGCCATACCCGGCAATATCCTGGCCCATTAATACCAGGTTGGAGTGCTGTTCCATTGATTGCCTTAACCCTTCACTAATCGCTTGTATGAATTTCTTTTCGGTGTAGGTAGCAGTATGCCCGTCAATGGTATGCTCCTCTTCATCTAAAAGAATTGATGAGGGTGGTTTGGGTGCATATACATCGTTTAATTCTTCTGCAGTATTGGGTACTATTTCCGGCGCATGATATGCTTTTTGTAATTCTGTTTCTATTTCATTTTTAATTTGGGTGCGTATTGTTGCCACCTCTGATAATGTCATTGTTTTTTGATCTAACAACCAGTTTTCATAATTTTTTATAGGATCTTTTTTTGCCCACTCTTCAAATAAATGCGGGGGAACATATTTTATACCACTTGCTTCTTCGTGGCCACGCATCCTAAAAGTTTTACATTCTATTAAATAAGGTTTTTGATTTTTTATACAATAATCTTTTACGCCTTTAATCGTATCATAAACGGTAAGAATATTGTTGCCATCTATTTGAACCCCCTCCATTCCATAACCGGCTGCTTTATCTACCAGGTTTTTACAGCGGTATTGTTCACTTACCGGTGTACTTAACCCATACCCATTATTTTCAATTACAAAAATTACAGGAAGGTCCCATACGGCTGCTGTATTGAGCGCTTCATGAAAATCGCCTTCGCTGGTGCCTCCTTCTCCCGTAAATGCAAGTGCTACTTTATTTTCTTTACGTAGTTTATATGCCAATGCTACGCCATCGGCAATGGCTAATTGCGGACCCAGATGGCTGATCATACCACAAATATGATGAGCCGTATTTCCAAAATGAAAACTTCTTTCCCGGCCTTTACTATACCCCTCTTTATTGCCCTGCCATTGCATAAATAATTTATGTAAAGGCATCTTCCTGCCGGTAAATACGCCGAGGTTTCGGTGTAGTGGCATAATCCATTCATCTGGTGCCAAAGCCGCCGTAACACCTGCTGATATTGCCTCCTGGCCTATACCACTGAACCACTTACTTATTTTTCCCTGGCGCAAAAGCACCAGCATTTTTTCTTCTATCATGCGGGGAAGTAACATGGCCCGGTACAGGTCTTTGAGTTGCTGGGGCGTGAGGCCTTTCTGTGAAAATTGCATACTGCAAGTTCTCATTTATAAGCCAAATAAACAAAGGGCAGGTTACTTATTTGCAGGTTTCACCAAAGAATATAAAAAAGAAGAAACGGCGCTCAATAAGATGCTAAAGATGAGTGCCCACCAAAATCCATCTACTTTTATACCGCTTAAAAATTTATCGGCCAGTAAAATTATGATGGCATTGATCACTAATAAAAATAAACCTAATGTTACGATGGTAATGGGCAGCGTAAGAATAATAAGGACCGGCTTGATGGCTACATTCAGCAAAGCCAATACCAGTGCCAATGCAAGGGCTTGTTTATAGCCGGGAATATGGATGCCACTTAATATGCCGGTAGCAGATAAACCGTAAGCTACAGCAGCCGTAATAAGTAAACGAATAATAAAATTCATACTTCATAAAATTGAATTATAAAGCTACCCATTATATCACTATTAATAATCTTTTTAGTAAAGCATTTTATTCACTAATTTGGCAAGTCTATTCAAAGCATGAGTGTACAGGAAATTGTAAATACCTTTTTAGCAAACATTAAAGAAACCCGCTGGCCGGAATGGGCAAGTACCATTGCACAATTGGCCAGTGTGTGGTATGCCAGGTTAAATAATGTATGGGTATATCCCACCGGTATTGTGGGCGTACTATTGGCTGCTTATGTTTATTTGTTTATGGCTCATCCTCCTTTATATGCCGATTCTATTTTAAATATTTATTATTTTATCATGAGTGTGTATGGGTGGTATAACTGGGTGCAGAAAAAAGATGAGAGCCACCTTACTTATCCCATTAGCTGGTGTAGCAAAAAAGAACTTTTAATTGGTATTGGTTTTTTCCTGGCATCCTGGGCAGGTATATATATATTATTGATTGAGGTTACCAATAGCAATACACCCATACTGGATTCATTGGTTTCCTCTTCGGCTATTACCGCTATGTGGTGGATGGCAAAACGAAAAATTGAAAACTGGATTGCCTGGATTTTTTCAAACCTGGTTGCTATACCGCTTAATTTTTATAAGGGATTTATGTTGTTCACGCTTATGTACGTAGTATTCCTGGTATTGGCATGGATGGGGTATACGCTATGGAAAAAGAAAATGATTTATGAAGCCAGTTAAAAAAATAGTAATTATTGGGCCCGAAAGTACCGGGAAAAGTACGCTGAGCGCCCAGCTTGCTGCACATTATAATACTTTGTGGGCTAAAGAATATGCCCGGGAATATTTAGAAACTCATGGCACCCGCTACCATTTTGAAGATTTGTTCACGATTGCACAGGGCCAGTTGCAAAATGAAGAAACAGCCCTGGCTTCGTTAACAAAAAACCAACACCTTCTTTTTATAGATACTGATATGTATGTGATAAAAGTTTGGAGCGAATATGTTTTTAATCGTTGTGACAACAGGATCCTTAATGAAATTGCAAAACGCAAATATGACCTATACCTGCTCTGTGCTACTGATCTTCCCTGGGTTGCTGATGCCTTAAGAGAATACCCCGACCTGGCAACCCGTGATAAACTTTTTCATTATTATAAAGATTTGCTGGTACATCAGCAAGTGCCCTGGCAAATAATTGATGGCGGGTATGACGAGCGATTACAAAAAGCGATAAAAGCAGTAGATGGAATTTTATGAACTTTAATAACCGTTTTTAAAAATTAAGCTTCTTTTATTTTTACTTAATAATCGAAATGATATCAGGATCTGTTTCTAAGTTTCTCATTTGCCGTACAATAATATTTGATCGGGCCGCAACATATTTGCTCAATGGCACTACCGAATATTTTTTAGGATTGGGCAGGCATGCTGCAATCATAGCTGCTTCCTGCATACTTAATTCAGATGCGTTTTTATTAAAATATTTTTTAGCTGCGGCCTGTACCCCAAAAATCCCAGGTCCCATTTCAGCAATATTCAAATAGCGGCACAGGATGGTACGTTTTGTCCAAATATGTTCTATACTGTACGTAAAAAAAACTTCGGGGCCTTTACGAAGGAAGCCGCCGCCCTGCCATAAAAAAATATTCTTGGCTGTTTGCTGGCTTAGGGTACTGGCGCCTCTTTGTTTTTGAGTATGGCGTTGATTGTATTTTACTGCCCTGGCAATCGCCTTAATATCAAACCCATCATGGTCTGCAAAAAGCTGGTCTTCTGAAGCCATCACAGCCAACTTTATATTTGACCCCATGTTATTATAAGAAATATAATCCCGGTGCAACCCATACCCCTGCAGAACACTCCCCACTTGTGTAAGCGTAATAGGAGGATTAAAAAGAGAGCCCAGTAATAAGTAAACAGATGAACTGATGTAACAGGCAAAAAAAACATCTTTACAAATAACACCCAGCTTATGAAAGAATTTTATTTTCCGCAACCAAAAATAATAGATGGCCCAGCCTGCAAAAATAACGAGCAATACGACCATAACTTTTGTGCGCAGGTTATTTACTACAAACCCATCAACATTAAATTTTGAATCAATAAAAAAAAGAAACAATAAAGCGTGAATCAAAAATATAATCCCAAAAACTTTTTCAAGTTTTCTCCAGGTTTTAATAAATCCTTTTTTTGAAACTTTAAAACTCATGAAGGGTTTTAATGAGGGTGATAAGTTACCAGCGCAGCAATGATTAAGGCGAGGCCAAAAATACAATATAATAAACCTGCTGCTACATTTACCCGTCTGATATTACGATCATTTAATTTTTCCCTGAGCTTACCGGCTAAGTTTATTTTAAAAATATCGGCTGCAATACAAAGGCCCATACAAATGGTAAAAGTGATAATTTTTTCATTGGGTGTATTCGCCAGCGACTTGGTGGTGGCTACAAACCAAAGTGCAATAACACCAGGGTTCAATGAATTCATTAAAAAGCCGGTAATGAATAAACGGGCATGGGTAGCTTTCCCAATCTTGATGCCCTGGTCAAGTTCTGCCTTTGTTTTATATTTTTTAAAAAACAGGTAGTAAATACTGAGTGCCAATAACAAGCTGCCGCCGGCGATGCCAATTTCTGTTTTATGATCTATCAGGTTACCAAAAATGCCACTAAAATGATTGGCCGTAATAATCCATAAAATATCGCTGAGCCATACCCCGCTTATAAAATAAAAAGCGCTGCTCATGCTATAATTGATCCGGAGCTTGATCACCGTAAATATTACAGGGCCCACTGTAAAAATCAATGCAAGCCCCAATAAAATTCCGGAAACAATCGCTTCGGTCATGAAATAAATTTTTCTATACTAATATATTTGTTCTTATGCAAAGTCCAAATTAGCTTAAGAACTTCCTGTAATGATACATTGTCTGCTTAATTACAGGTAATTTATTAAGATTAACAAACATGCGATAAAGATATTTTATTTTGATGCTGTTTCATTCTTTTCTAAAAACAACTTCCAGTCTTGCAGCATATTTCCTTTTAGCACCCTGGGAAATTTATGCTGTCCGCCTACTTTTCCTTTTGCTTTTAAAAATTGATAAAAAACATCCTGCGTTAAAATTTTTACATTTATATTTTTTAATGCATGTTTTCGCTCTACCGCATAATCATCATTCAGTTCTTTTAATTTCTCATCAATCAGGCTTGTAATTTTATTTTCATCGGCATTATCATCTGTTGCAATATACCATTCATGTGCAAAAAAAGTTCCGTAGGGAACGCCTGCCACTGTAAATTCAGGAATAGAAATATGTAGTTCTTCCGAAACCATTTCTATGGCTTTGGTCATATTATCTACACTCAAATGTTCGCCTACCAGGCTTAAAAAATGTTTGGTGCGGCCTGTAATAATAATTTCACTGCGTTCTTTATCTACCAATTTTACGGTGTCGCCAATAGCATAGCGCCAGGTGCCTGCATTGGTACTTATAAGGATGGCATAATCTTTATTTTCTTCTATCTCATGCAGCATCAATGCTTGTGGGTTATCCACCATATTACCATCGGCATCAAAATTTGTATCATCAAAAGGAACAAATTCAAAAAAAATATTATTGTTTAGTGAAAGGTGCATGCCTTTGGCGCCCTGCCTGTTTTGATAGGCTAAAAACCCTTCACTTGCAAGATAGGTTTCAATGTAGGTAATGGGCTTCCCCAATAATTTTTCAAGCCCTCTTTTGTAAGGTTCCATGGCCACGCCACCATGCACATAAAAGCTAAGGTTGGGCCATAGCTCATGTATGTTTTTAAGTTTATACCTTTCTATTATTTTTTCAATACAAAGTTGCAGCCAGGCGGGAACCCCTACAATAAAACCGATATCCCAATTGGGCGCTTTTTCTACTACTTCCTCCAGCTTTTTTGACCAATCTTTTTCTTTAGCAATTTTTTTACCTGGTTTATACAAACCCAGGCCCATAAACCAAAACGGGATATTCCTTTGTTGTATGCCGCTCAGGTCACCGGCAAAATAAGTGGGGCCTTTTTGAAGTTGTGTACTTCCGCCCAGCATAAGCCATCCTTTACCAATAGCGCTTTTAGGCACATCTTCATAACGGGTTAGGCTTATGAGTTGTTTGGTGCTGGTAATGGTATTGCTACGAATAAGATCTTTAGTAACAGGTATATATTTACTGGCAGCTTCGCTGGTGCCGCTGCTTAATGCAAAATATTTTATTACACCTGGCCAGCATACATCCGGGCTTCCCTCAAGTGTTTTGTACCACCATTCATTATATATCTTATTATAATTAAATGTTGGAACCAATTGCTGGAATTTTTTTCCGGGATGACGGCTTAGTAATGCTTCATCAAATTTATAGAGTTGGCCAAATTGCGTAAACCGGGCTTTCCGTAAAAGTTTTTTTAATACATTCAACTGTTGTTTGCGCACATCACCCTGTGGGAGATTAAGCGCTTTAACAATGGATGCCGGTAATTTGATATCGAAAATGGCCATGAATGAAGATTAATGAAAAGCAAATATAAAAAATGCTGCCGATCAATGGTTGCCATTTAGCACAAAGGCGTTTTAAATGATAAAATGGACTTTCTTAACATGTAATATAAAATCATTTTATTTTGATTTTAAATACCTATCTAAATACCATCCCGCAGTTTACAGAAAATTTTAATGAATCTAAATTCCCATCGTTTGGCTTACCTTTACCTTATGAAAAAAATAATTTTCATTTGTTGTGTTTTAGCTTTTTTTATGCTCTTACAAAACACAGGAATAGCACAATGTGCCATGTGCACCAAAACCGCTTCGCAATTGGGGGAAAAACCTGCCACGGGATTAAACCAGGGCATTGTGTACCTCATGCTGGCGCCTTTCACCATTGTAGGGTTGATTGCATACCGTTGGTGGGCCAGCAACCGTGAACAAAATCAAAATAATTAGGTTAGGGTTTCTCAAATTTTTTAATGTAACGAAACAGGTTGAATGATTTATTTAACACCTGTTCTTTTATCTCTTGTTTTAAGGTAGCAACATTAATATCGCTTGTCCTTTTTTTGCTTATCAGTAAAAATGCCTTTGCCGCAATGAGTTCATATTTTTTCTCATTTTTAATTTCACCTGTCAGCAATTGAAAAATTTCTGTTGATAATTCCGGTATCCCTACGCCGGTAGAGGCAACTGTTTTTATAATGGGTACATTATCTTTCTTTTTAACAAAAGCAGGCGCCAGCATTTTCTTTAAATTATTTACAAAACGATCTGCCCCCGCCCGGTCAGATTTATTTACTACAAAAATATCAGCTACTTCCATAATGCCGGCTTTCATCGTTTGAATATCATCGCCACTTTCGGGAACAAGTACTACAATCGTTACGTCTGCCAGGCCGGCAATTTCAATTTCACTTTGGCCTACACCCACCGTTTCAACCAATATATATTCAAAACCTGCGGATTTTAAAAATTCTGTTATTTCAATAATGGAAGCATTTAAACCGCCCAATGTACCTCGGGTAGCAAGAGAACGAATAAAAACATCCGGGTGATTATACCATTGGTTCATACGGATACGGTCGCCCAATACTGCCCCCATATTAAAAGGAGAGGAAGGATCTACACACAATACAGCAATTTTTTTACCTGTTTTCACCAATTCAGTAAGTAACGCATCGGTAAGCGTACTCTTTCCGGCACCCGGCGGACCGGTAATACCAATTACTGCAGCGTTTCCAGGTTTCATACTTTCTAAAAAAGAAGAAAAACCCTGCACTTCATTTTCAATTGCTGTAATTGATCTTGCAATTGATTTAAAGTCATCTGCCCCGATATGCTGTATGCCCGCAATCTCCATTCCGCTAAAATACTTTAGATAAATGAAACCAAAATAAAGCCTTGTTGTTATTTTGCATAAAATAAAAAAATTGCATTTACCTAAAGGCATTTCAGTAGTAATTCCAAATTATAATGGCAGGCAGTTATTACCTCAAATACTTCCTCCTTTATACGAGGCTTTGCAAAACGCTGGCCTGGATTATGAAGTAATCATAAGTGATGATGCTTCTACCGATGCATCCATCTCCTATATTCAGGCAGATCACCCCGCTATAAAGCTTATTGAAAACCCGGTTAACAGGGGCTTTGCGCCAACAGCCAATGCAGGCATTTTCGCATCAACCTATTCCTATACCTTACTCCTGAACAGTGATGTAAAACTTACAGCAAACTATTTTAAATTTTTAATCCCATATTTTGATAAGGATGATTGTTTTGGGGTTATGGGCCGCATTGTTGGTTGGGATGATGATAAGATCCAGGACGGTGGTAAATATCCATATTTTCATGGCGTAAAAATTAAAACCTCGGGTAACTACATTCCTTTACAGGATGACGAAGGCCCTTATTACAGCATGTATTTATCTGGCGCAAATGCTTTGATGAATACCGCTATTTTGCAATTATTGGGTGGCTTTAATGAACTCTTTGCACCCTATTATGTAGAAGATTATGAGCTTAGCCTGAGAGCCTGGCGCAAAGGATATGTTTGTTATTACGAACACCGGGCAGTGTGTCGTCACAAAACTTCTGTTACCATTAAAAGTAGCAGTAAAAAAGAAAAAGTAAAGATTATTTATAACCGGAATAAAATGTTTTTACATGCTATTCATTTACCCGCCTCCAAACTAATAGTTTGGAAACTACAACTTGGCCTGGAAGCATTCATCCATATATGCTTTGGTAAATTATTTTACATAAAAGCCTTACTGGCATTCATGGGTAAAAGAAAGCAAGTTGCTGAAAGCAGGACCTTGCTTAAAAACAATTCAGCTAAGCGGCTTTTAACTTTACAAGAAGTAGCACAAAAAGTAAATGCTCAAATAAGCAGCCATGCCATACAAAAATGGTAAAAAAATTTCTTGTATATTACAACATACAGATTACCGTCTTAAGTTAGATTGAATGAAAAAATTAAAAATTTCATTGGTATTGCCCTTCCCGGTAACAAAGCCTGTAGGCGGCGCCAGTGTGATATATCACTATGCTAACTTATTGCAAAACCGGGGCCATGAAGTGTCCATTTTTCATACCATTAAACGGCCTTATAAAAAAAGCAAGACTCCGCTTTGGTACAAACGATTTATTTTTTGGATGCGAAAGGTAGCGAGGCCCAAATGGTTCCCACTGCACCCAAAAGTATCCTGTTTTATAGTGCCTGCCATTACTGATAAATATATGCCGGATGCAGATATAGTTATGAGCACCTGGTGGCAAATGGCCTATGCCATCAATGCATTAAATGATACCAAAGGAAAAAAGTTTAACCTGGTACAGGATTATGAAACATGGAACAGCGATGTGGAGCGCTTACACGAAAGTTACGCTTTACCCATTCACCATGTAGTGATTGCCCAATACCTGCAGGATTTACTAACCAGCCATTCCGGAATTAAGCCGGTACACATTCCCAATGCTATTGATACCGACCGCTTCTCAATACAAGTATTACCCCATAACAGGAATACACAGTCTGTAATGATGCTTTATTCTGAAGAAAAGAGAAAGGGCACCCAATATGCATTGGAAGCGTTTAACCTACTCAAAAAAGATTTTCCTGAAATGCAGCTTATTTTATTTGGTGTGTATCAGCCACCTGATGATTTACCCGGTTGGATAAAATATTATCAAAAGCCCAATGACCTGCCATCATTATATAACAAAGCCGCTATTTTTTTATCTCCAAGTTTAGGAGAAGGCTGGGCGCTACCGCCAGCCGAAGCCATGGCCTGTGGCTGTGCGGTAGTATGCACACAAATAGGCGGGCACCGGGATTATGCTATACCCAATGAAACGGCATTGCTGATAAGCCCTGAAAAACCTGCTGAAATTTACGATGCATTAAAAAAATTATTTACATACCCCGATTTTAGGATACAAATGGCAAACCGGGGGCGGCATTTTATAGCAACAAATTTTAGCTGGGAAAACTCAGTAAGTAAATTAGAAGCTTATTTTTATACGGCGTTGAGTGAATAACTTTACATTTTGCTATGACCAATTTTATTCCCATATTTCCATTAGGTATTGTTGTATATCCCGGGGAGATGCTAAACCTCCACATTTTTGAGCCCCGGTATAAAGAATTGATTAAAGATTGCCATCAACAAAAAAAACCATTTGGTATCCCGGCCGTTTTTAATAACCGGGTAAACGAAATGGGAACCATTATGCAAATCATAGAAATAAGTAAAGAATATGAAGATGGAAAAATGGACATTAAAACGGAAGGCCTAAGCGTTTTTAAAATATTAGAACGGGTAGAATCCCTGCCTGATAAATTATATGGAGGAGCTATTGTAACTTACCCCAAAATACAAATGCAAGGCAACCCCACTATCATGAAAAAAATCCTGGAAGGCATCCGCAGTATTTATCATACCCTAAACATTAAAAAAGAATTTAGTAAACCTGATGACTTGTTAAAATGTTATGATGTTGCCCATCATGCCGGCCTTACGATTGAAGATGAATATCATTTACTGGAACTGGAGCACGAATTACAGCGGCAAGAATTTTTAAAGAGGCACCTGGCCAAAGTAATGCCCATCATGGCAGAAATGGATATCCTGAAAGGAAAAATAAAAATGAACGGCCATTTTAAAAATGTGAAAGGATTATAACCATGATTACACTCTGCTTCGATTTTGGAAACACCCGTAAAAAGCTGGCCATTTTTAAAAACAAACAAATGCTGGAGGAATTATACCTCCCCAACGATGATACAGCAACCATTGCATCGCTGTTAGAAAAATATAAACCTCAAAAAACAATTCTTTCTTCGGTTATTGACCACAATCCCGAAATGGAAACGTATTTAGCCAGCAGCACGGCTTTTCATAAACTATCGGTACATACTAAAATAAATTTTACAACCCCTGTTGGCAAACCAGAAACCATTGGTGCAGACCGATTGGCATTGGTAGCAGCAGCGGTTCATTATTTTCCGGTAAAAAACAACCTGGTAATAGGATTGGGCAGTTGTATTACCTATAATTTTGTAAATCAAAACCACCAGTTCCTGGGAGGCAGTATTTCACCCGGTATGGATATGCGCTTTAGAGCTATGCATGAGTTTACGGCAAAACTTCCATTGGTGCAGGCAGACTGGAATTTCCCCCTCATTGGTTACAATACAGCAACCAATTTACAAAGTGGCGTTCTGTACGGTATGGCCTGCGAAATAGATGGAATCATAGGTTGCTACAAACAGCGATATCGTAACTTTAACGTGGTTTTAACCGGGGGTAATTCAGCCTATTTTGCCAGTCAGCTTAAAAACAGGATATTTGCCGACCAAAATTTTTTATTTAAAGGACTGTATGCACTCAGCGAAATCAACAACATTGTGGTTTAAAAGATATGGATGGGTATTATTAATCTGTTTATTTTTTTCCGCTACCGCACAAGACAATTCTCCTTATTCCCGCTACGGCATAGGTGATATAGTTCCTAACCGCAATATCATTTCCCGCTCCATGGGTGGGGTTGGTGTGGCATTTGGTGTTGACACTTCATTGCCATACATCCCCGTGGGTATGCTCAATATAAGCAACCCTGCATCATTGGGGTCACTCAGCAGCAATTCTTATATCAATACTTTGTTTGATGTAGGCGTAGAAGTAGATCGGCATACCTTAAAGAGTAACACAACTCCCGGAAAATATACTTCTAATAATATCAATATCTCTTATGTACAATTGGGCTTCCCGATTGCCAGTAAAAAAATGGAACTTAGAGGGATGCAATGGGGATTAAGTTTTGGATTAAGGCCTTTAACACGCATTAATTATAAAGTAGAAGAAAATAAACGGCTAACCAATATTGATTCTGTAAATCTATTATACGAAGGCAATGGCGGTATTTCGCAAGCAAATGTGAGTACAGGTATCCGTATTAAAAATTTTAGTTTTGGACTGAGTACAGGTTATTCATTTGGTTCTAAAGATTATAGTACCCGGCAAAGTTTTATTAATGATACGATTGCATATTACCGAAGCCACAGCAGCCGGAATACCCGTATTGGAGGTGTATTTTTAAACCTGGGCGCACAGTACCAAATTAAAACAAAAAATGGTCTTCTGCAATTGGGAGCTTCTGCGGCGCTACAACAAAACCTTACGGGTACAGCAGATGAATTAGATGAAACCTATACTTATAATAGTTATGATGAACCCGTAAGCATTGACACGGTAAATTATAAAAGTAATAATAAAGGAACCGTAAAACTTCCTGCCACATACTCATTTGGGGCATTGTATCGCAATACCCATTGGCTCTTTGGTGCCGATTTTGATTATACCGCCTGGGATTCATATTCATTTTATGGAACAAAAGACCCTTCTGTAAAAAACAACTGGACCGTGCATGTGGGCGCTCAATATTATGCAGCAGATAAGTTTACACCCATAAATAAATATTGGCGATTTGTAAAATACAGGACAGGTGCATACTATGGGCCAGACTATATTAATATTGGTAAAGAAAGAAATATTTATGGCTTTACGGTAGGTGCCGGTTTTCCGCTCACCAGTTTCCAAAGGCTTCGCCTGGGAGGTGAGTATGTAACATTAAACACAAGCCTGGAAGTGGGCGCCAGGGGCGATAAAAACAGCGCCTCATTCAGGGAAAATTTTGCCCGATTTAGTTTTGGTATTTCAATGGGCCAGCGTTGGTTCCAAAAAAGAAAGTATGATTAATGGTACTTTTGTTTTTACATTTTTAAATAATTGAAAGCAACATCAACATATAAATTCATTTTAGCAGCTTTATTTACAAGCTGCTTTTTTTTATGCGCCTGCGAAAATGATGAGGCAGATGTGGCCAATTTAAATAAAAAAGTATTAGAAGTAGAAAAAGCGAAAGGCGTAAGGACCATATTTACGCTGGGCGGCAAAACGAGAGCCGTACTTACTGCTCCGCTTATGCTTCGGGTGCAGGATAGTATCCCATATTATGAATTTCCAGAAACCTTGCAATGCGATTTTTACAACGATCAGGGTACTGTAGAAAGTGTACTTACCGCTAAATACGCCAAGTACCGGGAAACCCAAAATATTATTTTTTTAAAAGACAGTGTTAAGGTTATAAACATACTAAAAGGCGATACGCTTTACTGCCAGGAACTGTATTGGGACAGGAGCCGTATCAATAGGGAGTTTTATACAGATAAAGCAGTCAGGATCCGCACCCGTACCCAAATTATTGATGGTATAGGTATGGAAGCAAACCAGTCCTTTAAAGATTGGCTTATTTTAAAACCCATTGGAACGGTACAGGTCCCCGCTTCTAAATTTCCCATGTAACTGCACGGTATTTGTAGTAGTTTTCCTTTATTCAAAAACAATAAACACATTGTTGTAGTAACTTCAATGCAATTCTAAAAATTACAGAATATGGAATACAGGCATTTAGGCAAATCAGGTTTACAGGTAAGCGCTCTTTCCTTAGGAAGCTGGGTAAGCTTTAGCAAACAAATAAATGATAAGCTGGCAGAAGAAATCATGAGCCATGCGTATGATAAGGGTATTAATTTTTTTGACAACGCCGAAGTGTATGCCCTGGGTGAAAGTGAAAAAATGATGGGCCGAATTTTAAAAAAGAAAAAGTGGGACCGCAGCTCCTACCTGGTTTCTTCTAAAGTTTATTTTGGCTGGCGTGGAAAAGAAAACAAACCCAATCAAACAGGTCTTAGCCGAAAGCATATTATTGAGGCATGTAACGAAGCGCTTCAAAGGTTACAGGTAGATTACCTCGATTTATTTTATTGCCACAGGGCAGATAAAACAACACCGGTAGCAGAAACCGTATGGGCCATGAACACGCTGTTGCAGCAAGGAAAAATATTGTACTGGGGCACCAGTGAGTGGACAGGTGTAGAAATTATGGAAGCACACATGATTGCCAAAAAATATAATTTGATTGGCCCTACCATGGAGCAACCACAGTATAATCTTTTTGAAAGAAATAAAGTAGAAGCAGATTATAGCCAAATATATAAAACCGTTGGCCTGGGTACTACTGTTTGGAGCCCGTTGGCATCGGGTTTATTAAGCGGAAAATACAATGATGGCGTACCCAAAGGAAGCCGCTTTGCATTGTCAGGCTTCGATTGGCTAAAAGACAGGTGGATGATGGAAGATAAAATAAAGAAAGTAAAAAAAATTAGCGACCTCGCTAAGAAACTAAATATTACAACGGCTGCATTAAGCATTGCCTGGTGTTTAAAAAACCCGGATGTAAGCACCGCTATTTTGGGCGCTACTAAAAAACAACAATTGGTAGAAAACCTGAAAGCGTTGGATGCAGTGCCTTTGCTGAATGATGAAGTAATTGAAAAAATAGAAAAGATCATGCAGAATAAACCCGAGATATTATGATCCTGTATGGTATCCCAAATTGCAACAGCATAAAGAAAACAATCAATTGGTTTCAAAGCCAGCATTTGGAGTACCAATTTCACAATTATAAAGAAGACGGTATCACATTGGCAAAACTAAAAGAATGGAATAAAAAAAGCGGTTGGAAAACTTTTTTTAATAAAAGCAGCAGTACCTGGAAGCTTCAAAAGATAGATTTCGTTTCCCTTACAACAGCTACTGCACTTACTCTTATGAAAGCACATCCCAGCATTATTAAAAGACCTTTAATTGAGTACGGTGAAAAAATAATTATTGGGTTTGATGAAACACTTTTTAAAAAAATATTTTTAACAATAAAAAAAGAAACAAAATGAAAAGAAATGCAACAGCCGTATGGCAAGGATCCGGTAAAGAAGGCTCAGGCCATTTAACTACACAAAGTAAGACCCTGGACAAAACACAATATTCCTTTAGCAGCCGTTTTGAAGAAGGTACAGGCACAAACCCAGAAGAACTTGTAGCAGCAGCCCACGCAGGATGCTTTGCCATGAAGCTGAGCCTGGTTCTAAATGCAGCAGGTTTCACCGCAACAGAATTAAATACAAGGTGCGATGTAGAATTTAAAGATGGCGGTATTGCTTCCTCTCATTTAACGCTTAAAGCAAAAGTACCTAACATAAGTAAAGAACAATTTGCAACCTGTGCCGAAGATGCCAAAGCGAATTGCCCCATTTCTAAATTACTAAACACTAACATTTCGTTAGATGCAGAATTGGTTTAAACGAATAAAAAAAGAGGGTGCTTCAAAATATGTGGTATCCTCTTTTTTTTACGGCCTTTTCTCACTATGTGATTTTGTATCCTACCAGCCGGCACCAAAAAATAGATACTTACTTTTACCGGCATTTTAAAAATAAATGATGTTTACATTACGAATACCTAATTACCGCCAGAGATAATTCATATCACCCGGATACTATCGGAGCTGTGGTAATATTTTTTCAATACAAATTTTCCTCTTACAAAAAATTATTCAAATAAACATCGGGGTTTTCCCCGTAAAAAATTAGGGTTTTTCCCCATTGTTTGAAATGAGATGTTTCCCTATGTTTGTAAAATAGTTTTTAACCCTTAACCAAATGTTTATGAAATTTAAAGTTATCCCCCCCCCGCAGAGTTTTTGGATTTCTCACAATCCTAACAATTGTGTTATTTGCAGCTTGTAAAAAAGCAGATTTTGCACAAAAAAGTAGCTTGCAAAATGAAGAAAGGTTTTTTAAACTACCGGCAAATGCTCGTCCGGAATTAAAGCGCATAGTGGAAGACCTGAAAATAAAAAATAAAATTCATCCATTTATTAATGAATTTATAGCTAGTGAAGGGTACCCGCTTTGGGAATTTGCTCAATTTAAAAAAAGAAAATTTAATGTAACTAACAGAGGAGACGGGAATGAACAGGACAGCCTGGTACAAGTGCCCATTGTGCAAGAAGAAGCTCAATATGTAAAAGACATACTAAATATTAGAATTGATAGTAGTATCCTTTACAAACTTATTGCGGGAGAAGAATATGCTTCTTTTGGCTTTAATAAAGACCCCAATCGTACTACACCTAATGCAAATGATATTGTAGGGACCATTATGGCATATGAACACTTAATATGGGGACAAAATATTTTTGAGATCACAGATAACCGTTTATTTGATAACTGGCCGCAAGGGGCACCTAAACCGGATTCTTTTTATGTGGTTCAAAAATTTACCACTACCTATTCTACTATTACCTGGGTATG
>Ga0138256_10000444_pt1 | contig 45423 bp, 60 predicted proteins | sample KNB2016incub_MG_FD_105486 | JGI IMG/M metagenome (GOLD analysis project Ga0138256, IMG submission 105486) | Active sludge microbial communities from wastewater in Klosterneuburg, Austria - KNB2014incub_MG | ecosystem: Engineered > WWTP > Activated sludge > Unclassified | place: Austria... | reverse complement strand
GATCAGAAGGCCGTCAAGGACGGGTTGCGCAAGCTCCTGTTCGGCGAGTAGCACACTAGCCGGCCTACCCAGCATGCGACCGCTCGCGGGGACCCGGCTCGCTCTTTCCCGCCCCGTGGCCTGACCGCTGCGGGGCGGGTCTTTTCTCGTTTCCTCGTTTCCTCGCATGCGCACCATCGTAGTCACCGGCGGCCGAACCTACGCCGACGCCGCCAAGGTCGCCGAAGTCCTGTCGACCGTCCTAGCCCGAGCCGGGTCGATGGTCGTGCGCCACGGCGACGCCACCGGGGCTGACCGTCTCGCCAAGGAGTGGTGCGAGGCGAACGGGGTGCCCGACGACCCGTTCCCGGTGGTGATGAGCGAGTGGCGCACCTATGGCAAGGCGGCCGGGCCGATCAGGAACGCCCGCATGCTTGCCGAGCCGCCAACACCTGACCTGGTCGTCGCGTTCCCTGGCGGCGCTGGCACGGCGGACTGCGTACGGCAGGCTCGGGAGGCTGGCATCCCGGTGGTGGTGGTTCCGTGACGCAGCGTTACAGGGCGTTACGGAGCGTTACCCGACCGTTACCGAGCGTGACGAACCGTGACAGCGCGTGACAGACCGTGACGAACCGGGACAGCCGGGGACATTTGCGGGACTGTCCGGGACGTGAAAAGCTGGTTGAATCGTGGTGTCGTTCCGCTAATGTCCCGGACGTGTCCGAGACTTACGCGAAACTGTTCTCGTCCATCCTCCGATCGTCCATCTGGACCGAGCCCTTGGAGACCAAGATCGTCTGGATCACCATGCTGGCGATGTCAGACCGCCACGGCTACGTGGGAGCCAGCATCCCCGGCATCGCTTCGTCGGCTGGTGTCCCGATCGACAAGGCCGCGGAAGCGATCGCCAAGTTCCTGGCCCCGGATGAGTGGAGCCGTTCCAAGGACTTCGATGGGCGCCGCATCGAAGAAGCCGACCGCGGCTGGAACATCCTGAACTACGAGAGGTTCCGCGACATGCGGGACGAGGAAGCGAGGAAGGAATACGAGCGCAACCGGAAGCGTGAGGCGCGACAGCGCAAGAATGTCCCGGACAGCTTGGGGACAAACCGGGACACGCAGGGACAGACCGGGACAGTCCCGCAATGTCCCGCAGTGTCTGCCCATGCAGAGGCATCTGCATCTGCATCTCCATCGGCAGAAGAGAAGGAGAAGCCTGCTGCGCGCAAGCGCGCCGCCTCTGTCCTCGTCGAGAAGCCGGAGGACGTGAGCCAGGAAGTCTGGGACTCGTGGCTCGTCGTCCGCAAGTCCAAGAACGCCAAGCTCACGACGGTGGCCATGGCCGCGGTGAAGCGCGAGGCGGACAAAGCCGGGTGGACCTTGGAAGCCGCCATCCGCGAGTGCGCCGAACGCAACTGGCAGACGTTCCGGGCTTCCTGGCTGTCCGACAAGGCGCAGGCGTTCCAGTCCAGGCCGGCGCCCGGCTACGTCGCGTCGAACGCCCACATCCAAAACACGCCGCTCGGGTCCCTCATGTGCCAGTGCACCGAGTGCGTGAAGTACCGAGAGAAGCACGGCATCCGCGGAATCGGAGACGAAGTATGACCGAACCAACTCACTTGGCCCGTTGCGAGCACTACATGCAGACGGCGCGAGCCTTCGCCAAGGCCGGGCGTCGAGTTCCCGGCCACATCCTGGGGATGCTGGCGAAGTCGTCGCCTGTCTGGAAGAACTGGCCCGACGTGCCGAAGCAGGTGCGCGACGCGACCCGTCTCTACTGGGACGTGCGCAACCGGACCAAGGAAGCAAAGGACGCGAGGGCAACGCCATGAACTTCGACGACATCCGCCGCGCCAGAACAACCGACCCGCAGACGAGCAAGGACGCCGCGCGAGCTGTCGGCGGGATGGCTGACGAGCACTTCAGCACCATCTTCGCCGTGATGGAAACGGGCGGCGACTGGACCGCCGACGAGGTCGCCAGCCGATGCCATCTGGATCGTCACCAGATCGGCAGGCGTCTTGGCGAGATGGAGCGCAAGGGCATGGTGCGGGTCACGGCGAACCAGCGCCCCACACCAAAGGGGCGGATGGCTCGGTGCTACGAGGCGGTGCCGCCCACGACCGACGTGCGAGGTGTATCGTGAGCGACATGCGGAAGATCATCGGTGGGGAGATCGTGCATTGGGTTGCCAACATGACCCCGATCCGCATGCATCAAGATGCCTGGGACGCGATCAGGTCGGGAAGCATGGTTGACGAGTGGTTCGACGAGCTTGCTGATGCATGCTGGAAGTCGGCCCGCTCGAAGGTGATCGAGGAGTTGAAACTGAACTTGAGGGCGAGGGCGACCATGCGCCACGCCCCTGTCGACCTTCGCCCCAGCAAGCTGCGGGTTCTCCGCGGCGCATCGTGAACGCATTCCGCCTGAACAACCAGGCACCCCCACCCGCCAGGAACCCGGCCACACCGCCCTCTGGCCGCTGACGGGTGGGGTTTTTCCTCCACTACCGCAAGGACACCATGCCAGAACAGCCGGAAACAGGCCGCCAGTCGCTCGAAACGCAGGGGCCGCTACCACCACACCAAGGAACGGCGATCGTCAATCCTGGGGCAATCCAGGGCCGCTACGCGAGGACCGTCGAATGAGGATCCTCGGCATCGACCCCGGCGCCACCACCGGATGGTGCGTTTACGACACCGACACCCGCCGCGTCGTCGCACGCGGGCTCTACGAGGGGCACGACACCGTCGTCCTACAGCCGTACGGGTCGGTGGCGAACGTCGCCGTCCTCGAACGCCTGGTGCCCCACGGCGCCAGCTACCCCCAGGTCGTCGAGGCGGCCTACGTCGCAGGACGCATTGCCGGCGAGCTGCGGCCGGCGATCCAGGTCCACGAACTGACCCGAGCCGAGGTGCGCAGGATCCTCCAAGAGGCGACGCACGGGGCGGTCAAGGTCAAGGACGACAAGAGCGTCCGTGCCGCGGTCGTCCTACTGCACGGCGGGGAGAGCGCGACGGAGACGGGCGGGTGCCTGCACGGGGTCACGTCGCACGTGTGGGCGGCGCTGGCGGTCGCGGTCGCGTGGCAGATTCAGAGCGGGCGGTAGGTCACTTGGTCAGCTCCTTGCGCGCGGTCTCGGCGATGATGGACTCGCGCACGTCGTGGAACTCGTCGACAACGAACGCGTCGATGCGGACCCCAGCGGTATCGGTGGCGTGAAACGACCCAGGACCGACGATGGCGTCGATCGCGTTCGACACCGCATTCCGCACCGGGCACCCCGGATCGGCGTGCCGCCGTGGCGCACCGCACATGCCGCAGATGGTCTCGCCCCACTTGATGGCGATGTCGAGGTGGCCGCAGTGGGGGCAGCCGTGGGGGTCGGGGAGGTCGGTGGTCATTCAGCGACTCCCGAGAAGAGTCCGCCTTGCTCTGGGTGCTTGTGGTCGGTCCCCGTCTCAACGGCTCCCATGCGAGCCCTCGCGGTGCTGGCGTGGTCGGAAACCATCTCGCAGACGATGGCTCGGCGACCCTCAAGAAGGGCCGCAACGCCGGTCGTACCGCTGCCTCCAAACGGGTCCAGGATCAAGCCATCGACGGGAGCGATGCGGCACAAGGCGCGCATCACGTCGATCGGCTTTTGCGCAATGTGGTCCCTCTCCCGTGGCGCCGCAGCCTCGTAGAACCCCGGCAAGCAGTCTCCTCCGATGTTCCTCGCTCCGCTGGTTCCCCACACCGCGTATTCGCACTGAGCGGAGAACCGTCCCGACTGCGGCCTGGGGTTTGGCTTCACCCACGGAACCACCCCGCGCCAGATCCACCCGCCCAACTGGATGGCGTCGGTTGTGGTGGGGAGTTGCCGCCAGTCGGTGAAAGCGACGATTGCCCCACCATCTACCGATACCCGCCTCGCCTCACCCATCCACAAGGCGCACCAGTAGCTGAAAGAGCGCTGGTCCCTGCTGTCGCCAGAGAAGTCGGCGCACTCGGCCGAGCCGGCTACGGCTCCAGACTGCACGTACTTGGTCTTGACGCTCTGCATCCGGTCCCCTCGGAACTGCCCGCCGCTGCTGTATGGCGGGTCCGTGATCACGGCATCGACCACGCCATCGGGAAGCAGCGAAAGCATGGCGAGTGCGTCCATCTTGACGACGGCCCACCTAGCCCGGCCCTGGATGACGGCCATGGCATCGTTGAAACCGCCGTCGCTCACTTTGGCACCGCCTGCGGAGCCATGCCGCGACGCTGGAACTCCTCGGCGTAGATGCGGGCTCGGCGACGGTCGTTCCAGTCGTTGAGGAACCAGCATGCCACCATGATGGCGACGACCACGACCACCGTGCCGACGGCTTGGACGGTCTCCCATGCGTTGCGCCCGCTTCTCACCGGACCACCTCCGGCGCAAACCACGACCCGCCCCCGTTGGCGTCGCGCAACTGCTGGGTCCAGATCGCTCGGGCCAGTTCGTGCGTCGGCTGGTGCCGCAGCACCGTTGCCGTGGCCATCGGGAACCACTCGGTGCGATACCAGCCCGTCCGGTGCCCCCCAGCGCCTTCGACCGGCAGCACCGTCTCGTTGCCGAGGTAGCCGATGCGCTCCCACTCGATCCACCGGTCGCCCTCGAGGAAGAAGGCTCGACGCAGGACGGCGTGCGCCCCCCTCAGCGCCAGCTCGCGGCCCTCGGGCGGCCCGACCAGTTCGCAGGCCAAGTCCAGCCCGTAGCACCCCACCGCCTGCTGCTCGGGCATCCATCCCTGCGCCCAGCTCAGGCCAATCTCCCACCGGATGCGATCGTCGGCGCGAGGATCCCAGATGTCCCCCGGCTTGCCGGCGAGCTTCGGCACGTAGACCAGCCGCACCCGCTGGCGCCACCGATCGGCCACGCGCTCGGCCAGCACCCGATCGGCGAGGTTGCGGTGCACATGCACCACCAGCAGACCGGCCCAGCCGATCGAACGGGCCGAGTCGAAGTCGCTCGTTGCGCGCCACGGCTCGACGGTCTCTTGCCACACGAAATGGCGAGCCTGCACGCCCAACTCCCACTGGAGCGCGGGCGAGTAGTTGAGCCGGGCCGCGACGGCTACCGTGTTCAACAACCAATGCTGCCTGTCTTGCCCGGTGATGCCGTGCGACTCGTCGCGCTCGGCGTTGAGCTCGCGGGGCTTGCCCAGCCGGTCGGTCGAGGTCGGCCAGAACGGGCGCCCCGACCACAGCACGCAACCGGGATGGTCGACCGGATCGGCCGGATCACCGTCGCCGTCGAGGTGGTGGATCGGCCGGCGCATGGTGCCGAGGGCAACGAAGTAGCGGACCAGCTCGGCGCCGAGGCCCTGCACGCCTTCGCACTCGCCGCCGACGAAAACCTGGTCCTCCTGCGCCCCGGTCTGACCACCGCTGGCCACCGGACCCAGCGGCCCGAACTCCCATCCGTGCAGCCGGGCAATCGCCCCCTGCCAGTGCTGGCGCGTCCAGCCAAGCCGCGACGCACCCGCCGGCAAGGATGGGTAGCCACCGGGCCACAGGTTCTTGATGCCGTTCGCCGCGACCTGGAACTGCCGCGCGATGTCGGCGCTGTTGTAGTCGGCGGTGGTGCGCAGGTGCTCGGGCCAGATGGCCGTGAACGGAAACGCGCGCACCTGCCCATCGGCCAGCGTCTCGCCGGCAGGCAGCAGCGGGGATCCTGGGACCGCGCCGGGGATGAGCACGTGAGCCGTGCCCAGCCGCAGCGTAAAGCCTGCCGGCACCTCGGCCACCATGTCGGGCAGGTCGGGGTCCGACGCGCACACCAGCACCTCGCCGTGGCACCATCCCGGTTGGTCGGGATACCACCACAGCCAAACGTGGGTCATCAGCAAACCATCGTTGGCGCGGCTGAGGTGGAACACGTAAGCGGCGCCGTCCTCGCCGATGCTCTCCAGGGAGAGCGCGTCGCCTGCCATCGTCGGAATGCCGAAGTGCCCAAGAACGTCCGCCGGCAGCGTGCCGAGCGGCGGCTTCGGCACCTCGACGTAGCCGGCCATCGGGTCCAGCTCGAGCACCTGCCCCGGCCGCAACGTCACCCGCACGTCAACCACGCGCGCATCTCCTTCCCATGCGCCCATCACGCCGAGGGTCTCCCCGATCGTCCAGGCGTCGGGCCACGCGGTGTCGGTCTTGGTGCGGACCCAGCCGACGTAGGGTTGGGATCCGTAGTTGGCGAGCCGGATCACAGCGTCACCCCCAAGGCTTCCTTGGCCAGAGCCACCTTGCAACGCAGGTTGTGGACTTGGGCGATCACGGCCCGAACGGTGTCGATGGGGTTGTCGGCAACCGGCACGACCTCACCAAGCCGCTGGTTCCATGCGCGCATGTCGGTACGCACGTCCTGCGAGTCGCGTCGGAAAGACTCCTTCAGGGTTCGTTCTGCATTCCACTCGCCAACCAGCCACTCGATGCGCTGCGTAAGCGACCACCCTGCCGCGGACGCCACCCCCGCCCGGTTGAGCATGACGGTGATGTCGCCGCCGTCCATGGGGTGGGAAGGTCCCAGCGGAGGCTTCCATTCCTTGCCGCCGCAGTCTGTCCAGCCAGCTCTGAGCAGGGCGCGTTCCGCTCTCACTGCGCGAGCTTCCCATCCGGCAGACTCCAGACCTTCCTTGCGGCGTTCGGCCAGCTCGGCCTCGGCCTTCTCGGCGCGCTCCTGCCACGCACACTTGCTGTAGGCGAGAAGCTCTCGCGCGGTTCTCAGATCCTCACTCAGCCGCTCCGACTCGGCCTTGTGCCACGCGGCGGTGGACTCGGCTTGCTGGGCGCGGTCGAGGCGCTTGCGGCCCTCTTCCATCCACCACTGCAACGGGTGGAGTAGGGAGTTGTCGTCTTGCTTCGCCTCCTCGCGGGCGATGGCGGCGCGGAGGTGGTTGAGCACCGTCGTGCACAGGCTAGACGTGCCGGTAAACTTGCAAAGCTCTGCCATCGCCTTCGCCGCTTCGAGCAAGGTCTGCGGACGGTTCTGTTGGTCGGTCACTTGGCGGTCTCCTTCCGGTAACGGGCGATTAGCGCACGGCACCGCCGCGGCGTGATGCCCAGCGCCGCGGCCAGCTTGGCCACGGTGGCGATCCTCGGGGTCTCGATCAGCCCCTGGCGGATGCGCCGCAGGGTGAACGCGGGGATGCCTGCGCGCGCAGCGAACGCGGTGTACCCCTCGCCGCGTTTCTCGATCAGGTCATCCAGGGTGAGCATGCTGCGGGTGTAGTGGAACGTGCGAAAAGATTCCAGTCCCGTCGCTTGACAACCGATGAATACCGTGCCAAACTGTGCCAGCCATGAACGCCACCACGAACACCGAACCGAAGCAGATCGCGCTCGCCGCGGAACTGCTCCCCCTGCTCGAATACACCGATAGCTGGGCAAAGCCCTCGGAACGCGAGGCGACCCGCGCCGAACTGATCGCGGCTGTCGATGCCGGCGACTACGACCGGCTCGCCGATGCGCTGATCCAGGCGCAACTGGAACTGCGCACCATCTGCTGCGAGTGCCTCGGCCCGATCCCCGGCGAGTTCAGCGACGCGGCGAAGTACTGCTCCCGCAACTGCTACGAAGCGGGGGGCCAGTGATGGACCTGTTCATTCACCGCGTCGAGCGAATCGAGATCAGCGAGCCCGTCGAGCACACCGGGGAACACGGCACCTACGCCGTTGCCACGCTGCGGATCGGTCGCGGCTCCGACGAGCCCGTGATCCTGCAACTGTTCGCCCCGACGAAGGACCGGCTGCGCGTGCTGGGAGAGGACCTTGCGACGCTGATGCAGGTCGAGGGCCGGGCATGAAGTCCAGCGCGCACAACAGCGGCAGCCGCCTCGGGGATGCCCTGGTCGGACTCCTCTGCGCCCTCATCGGCGTCGGCGCGATCATCGCGGCGGGGATCATCCGATGAACGCAGCCCTCGTTACCGCCTTCCGCCGCTACTGCTGGTCGCACAGCCGAGCGGTGTTTCACCAGGACGGGAGACTCGGCGCCCTGCGCCGCATCCTTGCCGAACTTCCCACCTTCTACTGCTGAGGATCTACCCATGGGTGCCGACCTTTCCATCCGTTCCGTCTACGAGCCAAACCGCAAGAAGTGGGAGCCCGTGGTCAATGCCGCGGTCGCCCGCCGAGACGCGCCTTCCACCACCGACAAGGCCAAGGCGCAAGCCGAGGTAGACCTTGCCTACGAAGGCATGTGCCCGCAGCTTGGCTACTTCCGCGACTCCTACAACCGCACCTCGCTTATCAACGTGCTCGGGCTCTCATGGTGGCGGGACGTGAAGACCGAAGACGGAAACATCAAGGACGTTGAGTGGCTGCGCGCGGAAGTCGTTCTTCGGCAGGTTCCCGGAGTCGAGCACTTCGCAAGCTGGGAGGGAACCACCAAGCCCGAGGAGTGGGCCGCGTTCTTCCGCGAGAAGCGCGCCCGCCTGATCGCGTTCCTCACCTATGCCATCATCCTCGGCGAGCCCGTCGAGGCGTCGCTCTAACTGACACACCGGGGCCGGTTCGTTGACCACCGACGGTAAGCGGGCGACTCCTTCCCCTTGTTCATGACCCGCCCGCACCGGCCCCACCCTATTCCCCAACCGAAAGCCATGACCACGAACATCACTGACACCGAGTTCCTAGCCGACATCCTCGAAGGCATCGACCGCCGCCTGGACTACATCGCGGGCGAGATCAACAGCGACCCCACGAGCCCGGCCCTTGCCGAGATCCGAGCGGCACGCAAAGCCGTGGAACGCGCCGAGATACTCCTGGGCAAGTGGGTGCCGAGTAGCGTCGGCTTCTCGCAAGCGCACAACGACGAGGACGCATGCCAAGCGATTCTCGAAGCGTTCCACGACATGCCCGACGATCACCTGATCGACGCGGTGGTCGAGGCGCACGCCGAGCACCCGGAAGCGTGGGTGCGCGTCACTATGCCGAAGTGCGTCTGGCTGCTCTCGGCCGAGTGGGACTTGAAGGGCGACAGCCCGACCACAACCTGCGCCACCTACACCCTCGAAGGGAGCTACCCCAAGTGAGCGCCACCGAGAAAGTCACGGTTGCGGAAGTCGAGGGCGGCCACTGGTACGACGTGCACGGCAACCTCGTGCAGACCGTCCCCAGCGCGGACGGAAAGAAGCAGGTGAAGTGCACGCTCAAGCATGCTCGGGTGCACGACCTGGCGCGCGGTTGCACAAGCATCATCGGCGCATGCGACAAGCCGGCGCTGACCCGCTGGAAGATGGAGCAGGTTGCGCTTGCCGCGTGCACGCTGCTGCGCATCGACGGCGAAACGCCCGAGAGTTACCAACTGCGGCTGCTGGACGAGGCGCAGACCATCGGGCGCCAGTCCGCCGCTGAGGGAAACCGCGTGCACGCGCAGATCCAGCGCCACTACCAACTGGCCGAGGTCGAACCGGCCTACCGAGAACACGTGGACGGCGCCGTCCGCGAGCTCGAGGAACTCGGCTGCGACGAGTGGCGCGTCGAGGTGCCGTGCGTCTCCCGCTACGGCTACGGCACCATGGCCGACCTGGTCGGATACCGGAACGGTCGCCCCGTGTTCCTGGTCGACACCAAGACCAAGGACGGCAGCCTCGCCGATCTGAACGCGATGCGCCTCTACGACGAACACGCGATGCAGCTCGCGGCCACCGTCGAAGCCCTGGGCCTGGACCCGAGCACCATGGGAACGGCCATCCTCCTGGTGAGCCGCACCCACCCCGGTAGCTGCCGGCTGGTCCCGGTCGACCTCGAGGAGATCCAACGCGGGTGGAGCCTCTTCCGCCCCCTCCTCGCCTACACGCACGCCAAGGACTCGCACAAGCCCACCTGGGCCTACAAGGACTGACCCATGCACAGCCCCACCATCACCGCCCTCCTTCCCGCCCTCGCCGCGGCCATCGCGGACATGCCCGACCCGCGCAAGAACGCGGCCAACCCGCACTTCAAGAACAAGTACGCCGACCTCGGCGAGGTGATGGAGTGCATCGCCGGCCCCCTCGCGGCCAACAAGCTCATGGTCACCCAGACCATGGAAGGCGACAAGATCCTCCGCACCCGCCTGTGGCACGTCCCCTCGGGCGAATGGCTCGACAGCGTGATGGTGCTCCAGGCCGAGAAGGCTGGCATGCAGCCGATGGGCTCTGCGATCACCTACGCGCGCCGCTACGCCCTCAAGTCCCTGTTCGGCATGGTGGACGTGGACGACGACGGAAAGCGCAGCCAGACGCCCGCCAAGGCCGCCAAGGAGGCACCCGCACCCGTCGCCTCGTTCGGCGCGGTCGAGGACGCGATCGCAAGCCTCGAATCCCTGACGAAGCCCGAGGCCGTCAAGCTCTGGGAGGAGCGCGTGCGGATGTCCGGGTTCACCGGGAGCGACCGGCAGCAGGCGCTGAACGCGAGGAACGCCAAGATGGACGAACTCAAGCGGGGGGCCGGCAAGTGAGGGAGTGCACCCACGGACACGGCCCATTCGAGGGCCGTTCCTGCAAAGTCTGCGACCGCGAGCGAGTTGCCAAGGTCAGGCAGGCCGCCGCAGCGGAGCGAACCCACTGCGGGCGCGGCCACCTATACCAGCCAGGCACCTGGCGCATCCTCAGCTACCCCGGCAAGTTCGGCAACACCGTGGAGATCAAGTCATGCATCCTCTGCGCCAGGGCTGCCGCCAAGAAGGCGTGCGAAGCAGCTGCCGCATCGAAGAACGACGCACGCGCAAAACGCACCTACCCCGGCAAGGTCAACACCCGCCGCGTCGGCATGCGGGAGCGCATCAGCGCGATCCACCTCGAGATCCTCGACGCGTGCGATCGCATGGACCTGATGACCGCGGCCGAACGGGCAGAGTGGCGTGCCAAGGAAGCCGGGCTGCGGCAGGAAGCCGACCTGTTGCAGGTCCAGCTCGACACCGGCAACTCGGCCACCCAGCGCGCCAAGCGACTCCGCGCCAAGGGACTGCCGGTTGCGTAGGAGGCCGCAAAATCAGGTCCGCGTAAGCCGATGTTCGGTTCCCGGCTTTCTGGATTCGGGCGATTCCAAAATCGCGCCGACCTGACTTTGCGAAATCCTGCAAGGCAAGTGCTGTTTCAGCGGCACATCCAGGCGGCAGCGATGAGTGATGCCATTTCGGCAAGATCAACGCCACTAGCAACCCACGGGGCGCCCGGTGGCGGAACATCTTTCGACCCGATGGAACGCCATAAGGTAGCCCCGGACAGTGATGTCGGGGCGACGTAGACGGATCCGCCGGACGGTCCGAGCGTTACGACGAGGCCGCGACCGCGGACCGTTTTTGCGGCTGTGATGGTGCACGGTGGATTGCACGATAGCGCCACCTCATCACCAGCCAAAGCACGGGCAAGTAGGTGCCGCAGCATTTCGGCGCACGAGGCGTAGGATGCGGTGCTGCGGAATCTGCCTTGCGGGTCGCTGGGGTCAAGCGTGATGTGGCGAAGGTAGCGGTGGCGCTCTGTCACTCGCGCAACTCAAGAGCCGCACTCGCTCTGCCCGCAGGCGTCGCCGCCCTCGCGACCGAGGATGTGCATGGTGCCAATTACCGCCGCACTCGGCGATACCGCGACACTCTCGCTTCCAGCGACGTCCTCGGACACGTAGAGGCTTCGCCGCTGTTCGTCGGCGAGATACTGTGCGTGCTCGAACGCCTGATCCTCCGTCATCCCGCAGGAAATCTCCTCGCCGTCACCAGTGTCGATTCGGTAGGTCGTCATCGTCAGTCTCCTGCCGCGATCATGCGCGCGGCGTCGCATCCTGCCGAGTCCCGCTCGGCGTCGGCCCGTCATCGTGGCGGGTATGTGGGTCATTATAGCGACCATCGAAACGTGCGCAAGTGTGCCATGAGGAAATCCGAGAAATCCTGTTGCGCGCAGGCGGTTGCCAACCGCCACCGCTACCTGTAGCGTTCCACCTCGTGCCCGAACGCTACGTGGCCCTCGACTACCGTGGGCGTCGCATCGGCGACAGCCACCACCGCACCCGGATCCCCGATGCGGTCGTCCTCGCCATCCGCGAGCTGCACGAGCACGAGTGCGTCCCGGTCCGTGAGATCGCGGAGCGCGTCGGGCTGTCGCTCACCTACACCCGCAAGCTGGTGTACTACGAGCGCCGCATCTCCCAAGCCATCACGTGGCGGAAGGAAGATTCGCCCACAACCGCAACTGAACAATCTGGAGAGGTAGCCGGTGGCCAAGCGTAACCTGTCGAAAAATCTGGAGAAACCACCGGCCAGGATCGGCAGGCCACCGGAGGAAGTGCCCGAACACATTGCGGACGCCTTGCTTACGTGGCTCTACGAGGGCAAGACGATGAAGGCGTTTTGCGAGCAGGAAGGCATGCCGAAGCGCCGGACCATCGACGATTGGAAGGCGAAGGATGCCACATTTGCCGCCGCTCTCGCGCGTGCGCGCGCAGCATCGGCCGAGGCGCTGATGGACATGGCGCAGGACGAGGCCGACGACCGGGCCGAGGATCCGCAGCGCAGCAAGGTCCGCATCGACACGTTGGCCAAGCGTGCCGCGGGCATCCTGCCGAGCGTGTGGGGGACGAACCGGGCGCAGGTGGAGCACAGCGGCGGGGTGCAGATCACGGTTGTCTCCGGGGTGCCCGAGCCGGGCGTCGGCGAGTGAGGATCCAGCTACCCTACCGGCCGCGCGCCTGGCAGGACCGATGCCATCGGGGGAGGAAGCGGTTCACGGTGCTTGCGCTGCACCGTCGAGCCGGCAAGACCTTCCTCGGGGTCATGGAGCTGGTGAACGCGGCGCTGCGGTTCACCAAGGAACTCGGCGGGTTCTTCTACGTAGCGCCCGAGTTGAAGCAGGCGCGCAACATCGCGTGGAAGCGCCTCAAGGCCCAGGTGGAGCCGCTGCGCCTGGTGGGCGCGGTGGAGATCCGGGAAGCCGAACTCTCGGTGACGTTCCGCCACAACGGGGCCACGATCAGCCTCTACGGCGCGGACAACCCCGACGCTATGCGCGGCGTCCGCATGGACGGCGTGGTGATCGACGAGGTGGCCGAGATCAAGCCGGAGGTCTGGGGCGACATCATCCAACCGGCGCTGTCCGACCGGCTGGGCTGGGCGCTGTTCATCGGGACGCCGCACGGCATGAACCTGTTCTCGGAGCTGTTCTTCCGCGCTCCGACCCTGCCCGACTGGCACGCGGCACGGTTCACCGTCTACGACACGGACGCTATCGACACGGCCGAGGTGGCCCGCCTGCGCTCGGAGATGTCCGAGACCTCCTTCGCCCGCGAGTACCTGTGCGACTTCACGGCTGCCGGCGACGACCAGCTCGTGAGCCTGTCGGATGCCGAGGACGCCAGCCGGCGCGTCATCCTGCCCCGCGACGTGGAAGGCGCCCCGGTGATCCTCGGCGTAGACCCGGCCCGGTTCGGCGACGATCGCAGCGTGATCTTCCGCCGGCAAGGGCTCCAGGCGTTCACGCCCATCGCCCTGCGCGGGGTGGACAACATGGCGCTTGCCGCTCGAGTCGCTGCCGAGATCGAAGCCATCCACCCGGATGCCGTGTTCATCGACAGCGGCGCCGGTGCTGGCGTCATCGACCGGCTTCGGCAGCTACGGCACCAGGTCGTCGAGGTCCCCTTCGGTGGCACCGCGCTCAAGCCCGAGCAGTTCAAGAACCGCCGCGCCGAAATGTGGTGGGAGATGCGGGAATGGATCCGCTCGGGTGGCGCGATCCCGGCAGATCCGGTGCTCAAGCAGGAACTGGCGACCCCGACCTACTGGTTCGACGCGAACGGCCGCAAGGTGCTGGAGGGCAAAGACGAGATCAAAAAACGCCTCCAAGGCGGCGGCAGCCCCGACCTGGCCGATGCGCTGGCGCTTACGTTCGCCAGCCCCGTGCGCAAGCTCACGCCGTTGGAGGAGGCTCGGAAGAGCCAGCCGAGGAAGGCATACTCGCCGTTCGACCGGATGTGAGTATGTTGCGGATCGCCTGACCGATCCCCACCCACTCCTCGAACTCCACGCGCTCCTGGTTTGCCGCTGGGAAGTGCTGGAACCGCACCGAGAACGGCTTGGCCAGCGGGAACTTAGTGGGGGTGAAGTCGTAACGGACCACGTGCATCGGGTAGGGCGCGCTCTTGTCCGCCCCGAGCACGTCGTAGTCCTGGACCATCAGGACCCCGAGGTCGATGCGCTCGATGACCCATGCGTTGCGTTCGGCCATGCCCGCCAGTCTACCGCGCTGTCCCCCATAACGCGACCGGACGATTGCCACGCTCCGCGCGTGTCCTACGAGATCCGCGCGACCGCCATCGACGAGCTTCTGGCCACCGGCCAGGAGTTGTTCGCGGCCAACTGGGACGAGTCGGGCACCAAGGCGCGCTTCTGCCTTCTGGATGACATCTACCGCCAGTGGGCAGCAGCCGGCGTGCTCTGCTCGGTAGGCGCGTGGCACGGGGACGAGCTGGTCGGCTACGCCGTGGCGACGGTGGTGCCTCACGCCCACACGGGGCTTCTCGCGGCGATGGTCGACGCCATCTACGTCAGTCCGCCGCACCGTGGCGACCTTCACGCCGAGATCATGCGCGTCCTGGGCGAGGAGGCTGCGCAGCGCGGCGCCCTCGAACTCCTGTGGGCCGCGAAGCCGGGCAGCGCAATGGACCACATCATGCGCCGCCGTGGCCTGGAGCTGCGCGAACACCTCTACGTGCAGGAGCTATTCTAATGGGTTACGCCCAAGCGATCGTTGCCGTTGCCGCCCTCGGGTATCAGATCTACGCGGGCGAGGACCAGAAGCGCCGGCAGAAGCTCAACGAGAGCCGACAGGGCGAGGCGCAGAAGAAGGCCCTTGCCGCCTCGGTCGCAGCCAAGCGCAGCGCCGAGGAGGATGTAGCCAGGACCACCCGGCGACGCCCCGACGTGAGCGCGTTGCTGGCCGCGGCGCAGGAAGGGCGAAGCCTGGGGAGTGCCAGCACGCTGCTCACCACGGGATCGAGCAAGGCCCGGCTGTCGACCCCTACGCTGCTGGGGTCCTGACGTGGCGGGTCCCGTCGATAGCCTGACCCCGCGGCAGCGGCTGCTTCGTCGATGGGGAGCACTGAAGCAGGAGCGCAGCACGTGGGAAACGCACTGGCGCGACCTGTCCCGCTACCTGCTCCCGCGCAACGGCCGGTTCCTGGTCGAGGACAAGAACAAGGGCCTCAAGCGGCACAACGACCTGCTTGACGGGACGGCCACGTGGGCGTTGCGCGTCATGGCTGCCGGCATGATGGCAGGCGCCACGAGCCCGGCCCGCCCGTGGTTCAAGCTGCGCGCGCAGGACCAGGCGCTCAACAAGCGCCACGACGTGCAACTCTGGATGGAGGACGCGACCCGCGCGGTGCAGCAGGTGTTCCGCAAGGCCAAGACCTACCCCAGCCTGCACCAGATCTACGGCGAACTCGGCTGCTTCGGCACCGGGTGCAACTTCCTCCAGGACGACCCCAAGACCATCCTTCGCCACCACCCCATCACGATCGGCGAGTATGCGATCGCCACGGACAGCGGCGGCGACGTCAACACGCTGTTCCGCGAGTTCGGGATGACCACCGAGCAGATGGTGGAGACCTTCGGGCTTCCCAACGTCTCGGCGATGGTCCGCGAGCAGTACCAGCGAGGCGACTACGACCAGTGGCACAACGTGGTGCACGCGGTCTACCCGCGCAAGACGCGCGACCTGACCAAGGCGGACAACCGCAACATGCGGTTCGCCTCGTGCTACGCGGAGACGGGCGGGAACGAGGAACCGCAACTGCTGCGCGAAAGCGGCTACGACGCATTCCCGGCGATCGTGCCGCGGTGGGACGTTGCGGGCGGTGACATCTACGGCAACAGCCCCGGCATGGAGGCTCTTGGCGAGGTGATGGGGCTCCAGTTCAAGGCGTTGCGCCTTGCCAAGGGCATCGACTACCAGACCGACCCGCCGCTGTTGCTGCCCGAGACCCTGAGCGGGCGCGACAACGAGGCGCTGCCGGGTGGCCGGGTCTACGCGAACGCGGCAGATGCCGGCGCCATCAAGAGCCTGTTCGACGTGCGGCTGGACCTGTCGCACCTGGACCGCGTGATCGAACGCAGCCAGGGCATGGTGTCGCGCATCTTCTACGCGGATATGTTCCTGATGATCGCGAACAGCAGCGACACGACGCAGCGCACGGCTGCCGAGATCGCCGAGCGGCACGAGGAGAAGCTTGTGATGCTCGGCCCGGTGCTCGAGCGCCAGCAGGACGACGTCCAACGCCCGTTGGTGGATCGCGCGTTCATGGGCGTTCTCAAGGGCGGCAAGTTCCCGCCGTTGCCGCCCGACCTGATGGGCCAGGAACTCGAGGTCGAGTTCGTCTCTGCCATCGCGCAGGCACAGCAGGCGGTGGGCACGCACAGCAGCGACCGCTTCGTGATGGCGATTGGCGCGGTGGCGTCGCTCCCCGGCAAGCAGGACGTGCTCGACAAGTTCGACGCGGACGAGTGGGCGGACCGCTACGCCGACATGCTTGGCGTGGATCCGCACCTGATCGTTGCCACGCCGGAGGTGGCGATCATCCGCAAGGCGCGCAACGAGGCGATGGCGGCGAAGGAGCAGGCCGCGGTGATGGAGCAGGCGTCGGTTGCGGCCAAGAACCTCGCGGGTGCCCCGGTGTCCGGTGAGCCGACCGCGTTGACCAGCCTGTTCCAGGGCTACGGCGCATGAACCCGCGCGACGAGGTGCACGAGTTCCGCACCGCCGTCGACCGGCAGATCAACAGCACGCTGATGGTCGGCTCGGCCTCGGCTGGGCAGAACCTCCAATTCGGCAGCGGCGGATTCTCGTGGGTCACCCCGGCAAGCGTCTCGTTCGACGACCTGGCGCCAAGCGGAGGCGGGTCGCCCGGCATGCTGACGACCGACGGGGCCACGTGGAGCTACGTCAGCTACGCCACGGCGCGAACGTCGCTAGGGCTGGTGATCGGCACCGACGTGCAGGCGTATAGTGCAAAGCTCGCGGCGCTCGCAGCTCTGACCTGGGCCAGCGACAAGGGCGTCTACCTCACGGGCACTAGCACGCTGGCGACGTTCGACCTCCCATCGTTCGGGCGGTCGTTGTGCGCTGCGACCACGAAGGCCGCGGCCAAGACGGTGATGGGGCTGGAAATCGGAACCGACGTGCAGCAATGGGACGCGAAGCTTGACGCGATCGCGGGGCTCACCTGGGCCAGCGACAAGGGCGCGCTGTTCACCGGCGCCGGCACGCTGACGACATTCGACCTGACAGCAGCCGGCCGGGCGCTGATCGACGACGCGGACGCAACTGCGCAACGGGCCACACTCGGCCTGGTGATCGGCACCGACGTCGTGGCGCCGCAGAACGAGCGCGCCTCCGAGGCGTTCTGGGACTGCGACGGAGGGCTCGGCGATTGGCTCAACTACCTGAGCGGGGCTGGGGCTGCCGCATACACCGGTGCGACAGATCACGTCGGCGGGTCGCTCCACGTGGACGGCGAGTGGGGCATGGGGACCGGCACGACCAGCACGGGGATTGCGGCGTTCTACCGCCAGCCGTTCACCGGCTTCGGTGGTGGCACCGCCTACGAGTTCGAGGCCCGCATCACGAACGGCGCGCTATCGACCGCGGGCGAGGAGTTTCAGCTCACGGTGGGATTCGGCGACGCCTTCAACGCGGCGGGGCAACCTGTCGACTGCGCGTGCTTCATCTACCGCCGCTCCACCGACGGCGACTTCTGGGTTGCGGCGACACGCAGCAACTCGACCGAGACCAAGACCGTGACAGCGGTAGCCCCGGGCGGATACGCGGCCATGACCATCTTCAGGGTGGAGGTGAACGCCGCTGGCACGTCGATCTCCTACTCGATCAACGGCAGCGTCGTCGCGACCCACACGACCAACATCCCGACCGGTTCGAGCCGATTGCTTGGATGCGGACTGAAGATCGAGAAGCAGGCCGGCACGTCGGCTCGCTACGCCAACGTCGACTGGTTTCGCCTGAAGAAAACCCGCACCGCGGCGAGATGACCGATTCCACCGATTCCCCGATCTACGGTTAAGAACTGACCATGCAAGCGATTCTAGCAGCAGACGACCAGTTGCCCCTGTGGGTGACGATCTTCGAGCGCATCGGCCCAGGGTCGTGCATTCTCCTGTTCACCGGAGCCGTCTTGTGGAAGTTGATCCCAGCCATCACCGTTCTCCTCAAGGCCTGGAGGAAGCAGTCCGACACGGTCACTGCTGCGGTCCCGACCGTGGTGTCCAGCGTGGGCCGGATCGCCGACAACCTGGAACGCGGCTTCGAGGCGCTGAATGAACGGGTCTACCTTCGCCCGATCGGCTCTCGGGGCGCTCCTGTTCGGGACGATGGCGACGATCCCGCTGGCGATGGCGGCGCTGGCGGCAAAGACCTTTCGCGGAGCGCCGCAAGATGAGCGTTTCTGTCACCTACCGGGACGGCTCGAGCGAGACCTTCACGAACGTCACCAACTTCGACCACTCCGACCCGACGGCCGTGGAGATCACGGGCACTGACAGTAGCGGGGTTTCCGCGACCTGGTGGCTCCCGTGGGACATCATCAAGAAGGTCGGCAAGATCATCCCATGAGCAACCTCACCCGGTGGACCGTCCTGCTGCTCTGCGCGTTCCTGGCCTCGTGCGCTACTGGCGGGGAGACCGCGGCAGCCCTTGGCGCTGGAGTGGCCGGGCTGGGGGCGCTGTTCAACGAACTCGCGGCGGGTGGTGTGATGACGCCGATCCAGAACATCAAGGCACAGCATGCACTGGAGACGATCGCAGCGACCGTTTCGGCCACCCAGCAGGCGGCGCAACTGGCGCAGCAGACCGCGGAGGCAGCCAAGACCGGCGCGGTGAGTCCGACCGAGTTCGCCACTGGGCTCGGCGGTGTAGCGGGGGCCACGGCGGTGGCGATCAACTCCTGGCGCAACCTGACCCGCAAGAAGGCGATGGCCAAGCCGGTGGCGTAGCACGCTGCGGCACGGGTAGGATCATCGTCGCATGATCCTCACAACCGAATCGCTCACCGTCACGCTGTCCAGGCGCTACCCGATCAGTTTCGCGCCAGACAACAACCCGATCGTCCACGTGGGCACCGATACGGTGGACGTGGTCAGCCACGATGCCGACTTCCTGTGGAAGAACGTGCGCGGCAACATCGAGGGCATGCCCCCGGAGCAGGTGGCGCCGCTGACCTGCCGGGCCGGGGACTCGATCATCGTGGCCAAGAGCGGTGCGCCGCACGTGGACCGCAAGCCATACCACGATGCCCCTTGCAAGGCCGAGATCCACCGCATGGGCATCGTGCAGTTCGTGAGCTACCCGCAGTGGAGCGCGCAGACGTTCCGCCCGTGCGGCATCGGCGGGGACCGTTCGTTCCGCCCGTGCGGCATCGGCGGGGACCGTGCGCAGACGCTGCGGGACTACCGGGTGCCGCTCGAGCAGTGCAACCTCGACCGGCTGCCGAGCGTCGTGGAACTCCCGCCCGAGACGGTGCGCGTGCTGCTGCCCTACCTGGAACACCTGTTCGGCGGGTTCTGTGGCGAGGTGCGCGACGGGTGGGGCACGGAGACGATCACCCCGGCGTTTCAGCATCCCGGGTATGGCAGCTACTTCTCGTCGAGCGTGAGCCTCGGGCTGGTGCTGCTGTCCTCGACCATCCCGCAGACGGCCAAGCGCGTGCTCGCGGAGCGCATGACGCAGTGGGGCCTCGACATCGCAGGCGCGTTCTACGACCGGCGCGTCAACACCAGCAACGGCGGGCACATGCAGGGCAGGAAGGCGCTGGTCATCCTGGCCGGGCACCTCCTGGGAATCGACGACATGGCCGACCCGGACACCAGCAACCCTCACTGGCAGGAAACCATCGGCTACGAGACGTTGGAACGCCCGTGGTGGTTCGGTACGTGGCGGCACATCTGGCACCCGTTCGGCTACGGCACCGGATGGTTCGTGACCAAGCCACCGCGCGAGTGGACGCAGGACCGTGTGGACGGCAACGGCAACACCGTCCGGGGCCAGCGGTTCTACCTGTCCTACATGAACCAGGTTCTCGGCGGCCAGGTCGGCACGGCGTTGGCCATGCGGCTCATGGGGCTACAGCGCGAGATGGGTTCCGCGTTCATCGGGGCGATTGCGCAGTGGATGGAAGGTCCGCCGGCTGCCGCGGTGGAGGAACTGCGGGCGCTGGGGATGACGTGGCCATGGGGCACCGACTACACGGTCGGCCCCGGTGCCGGCATCTGCGCCGATGCGTGGCGGTCGGTGGGTGGTATGGTGCTGCCGTGAGTCAATCCGATCCTGTCGACCTGCTGCACATGCTGGGGACCGCAGCCAACTACATGACGCGGAGGAGCCTCGGAGTCCTCGCACTTGCGCAGGCGTGCCTGGAGGTTCTCGATCCTGCTAGTCAGGGAAGCCCGATCGATGACGAGGTCCTCTGGGATCATCGCCAGCAGGCCGCGAACGGTTGCGATCTCTGCATTCAGGCCGGTTCCAGAATGCACGTGCGGGTGCAAGGAGCTTCTAGAGCGGATCGACGCCATGGTCAGTAGGGCGCCGAGCTGATCTTGTTCAGCAGGGACTCGATGCGGCTGATCGTGAACTGCGGGCTCCTGGCGTGCGCGAAGTCGTCGTTGACCTCCGCAGCCAGTTCCGCCAACTCTAGAGCGAGCGAGCTGGTGGTGGAGTAGCGCAGGAAGCTCTGGGCCAAGTCGTCGACGCGGCGGTTCAGAGCGCACGATGGGCACAGCGCCAGACCGTTGGGAGCCTCACCAGACCGGCACAGTTCGCAAGTGGCCATCTCGGCAGCTTAGCCGGTGTCCCCCATAACGGTCTAGCGGGGTTCCTAGCTTCCCGGCGTGATTACCGACGCTGGTAGCTTCCTCGACGACAGTCTGCGCGCGGCCGAGAAGGCAAAGCGCCAGCAACTGGCGCAGTTCGAGGCCGACCGCGACCTGCAAGACCTCGCCGTGGTTCTCGGCGAGAAGCCTGGCCGCCGCTTCGTGTGGTCGATCCTCGCGCTGACGGGGGTTCTCGACACGGCGCTACGCCGGCCGGCTCCGGGGCAACCCGTCGATGCGCTGGCCATGGCATACCAGGACGGTGCGCGCTCGATGGGCGTGCGCTGGTTCCGAACGCTGGTCGAGCACTTCCCGGTGCGATTCCTCGAGATGCTGAAGGAGTCGAAGGAATGACCGCGATCGTCAATGCGCCGGCCGTTGCGCCGGTAGCTCCCGCTGCTGCGGCAGCCGTTCCCCCGGTTGCGACGCAAGCGACCCCGCCGGTTGCTCCGGTAGCCGAGGCTACCAAGCCGGCCGAGACGCCGAAGGCCGAGGCTCCCAAGGCGGAAGCCCTGTCCTACGAGATCAAGGCTCTCGACGGGCACAGCCCGGAAGTCGCGAACGACTTCGCCAAGTTCGCCATCGAGTCGGGGCTGCCAGCCGAGAAGGCGCAGGCGGGATACGAGTCGCTGGCCAAGAGCTTCCAGGCGCGCATCGACAAGGCGCAGGTGGAGCAGAGCGCGGCGTGGCAGGCCGAGGTCAAGGCCGACCCGGTTCTCGGCGGCGACAACCTGCCGAAGACGCTCGCCCTTGGGGCCAAGGCCCTCGAACTCGGACCGCCGCAGTTGCGCGAGTTCCTCAACACCTCGGGGCTGGGCAACCATCCCGCTGTGATCGCTTGGGCGGCCGAGATCGGCAAGCGCCTGAGCCCTGACACTTTCGAGAACGGGACGAGGACGGTTGCCGCGGACAAGCCGCTTGCGAATCGCCTGTTCCCCAACCTTCCCTGAGTAGGAGAGACAGATGGCAACCCTTTCGACGACTTGGCCGACGCTGCTCGATGTCACGAAGATCATGGATCCGTCTGGCGGCATCTCTGCCGTCGCCGAGATCCTGACCGAGACCAACGATGTCCTGATGGACATGCCGTGGCAGGAGGGCAACCTCCCGACGGGTCACAAGACCACGATGCGCACCGGCATCCCGACGCCGACCTGGCGCAAGCTCAACGGTGGCGTGCAGCCGACCAAGAGCACCACGGACCAGGCCACGTTCTCGTGCGGCATGCTGGCCGACTACTCGCAGGTCGACAAGAAGCTGGCCGACCTGAACGGCAACACGGCCGCGTGGCGTGCCGCGCAGTCGGTGGCGCACCTCTCCGGCATGTCGGAGGAGTTCGCTTCGACGCTGTTCTACGGCGACGAGGAGAGCGAGCCCGAGGCGTTCAGTGGTCTCGCGAAGTTCTTCAACGACCAGTCGGCCGCGTCGGGTGACAACATCCTGACCAGCGCCGCGACCCCGGATGGCACCGACAACACCAGCATCTGGCTTGTGGCCTGGGGCATGCACACGGTCTACGGGATCTACCCGAAGGGCATGAAGGCTGGCCTCCAGATGCTGAATCTTGGCGAGGTGACGCACACCAACTCGGACGGGTCGATGCTCCAGATGTACCGCGACCACTACTCGTGGGACTGCGGTCTTGCGGTCGAGGACTGGCGCTACGTCGTGCGCATCAACTTCGACCTCGAGGACATCGTGGCGAACGGCGCCACCGGCCCCGTGCTCGACCAGCTCATGGCGAAGGCGCTGCGCCGGCTCCCGAGCCGGGCGCGCGTGCGTCCGTTCTTCTACGCGAACCGCGACACCCTGGACGCGATCGACCTCCAGGCGCACAACAAGACGACGTTCGGCTTCCACACCGTGCGCGACGCGCAGGGCCAGGACGTGAACAGCTTCCGCGGCGTGCAGATCCACCGCTGCGACGCCATCACCTCGGCCGAGAGCGGCATCTGATCCCAGGAGAACCCAACATGATCTTCGACGAATTGAACGAGTTCGCGGACGCTGCCTCGGTGGCAGCGACCGCTGGGACGGCGGTGGTTGGCGACGTGATCGACCTCGGCAACACCACGACCTACCTGGGCAACGGTGGCGAGCCGGTCTACGTGGTGATCGAGTGCACCACACAGATGATCACGGCAGGGTCGGCCGGAACGATCCAGTTCTTCCTCGTGAGCGATTCGCTGGCCACGCTCGGCAGCGCGACCGTCGCGAGCTGCACCACGCACGCCACGAGTCTTGCGATCGTCACGGACGACGCGACGGCCATCGGCGTCGGCATTGCGGCCGGCACCGCGACCTACCTGCCCAACCAGGCCAGCACGGTCAACAGCACTGGTGCGCGCAAGCCCATCCTGCTGGTGCAACTGCCGCCCGGCCCCTACGAGCGGTACTTGGGCATCCTCAAGACGGTGGCCACCACCGAGTGCACGGCCGGCGCGGTGAACGCCTACCTCACCAAGAACCCGAAGCTCTACACGTCGCTCCCGGACGCGATCTGAGGTCCCCATGAAGGTTCTCGCACGTTCCGCAGGGTTCTACCGTGGCCGGCGCATCCGCGTCGGCACGGTGTTCGAGTTGGCCGAAGGCGACAAGCTGGGCAAGTGGATGGACGAGGTCGGCAAGGACGGCAACGTCGTCAACCCCAAGCCGCGCAAGAAGCCTGTCTTCGTTCCCAAGCCCGCGATCGCCACGCTGTCGCAGGCCAACAAGGAGGGTCGACTCCCATGATGATGGAAGAACTTGGCAACTTCGCCACCAACCAGGCCATCGGCTTCGAGGTTGGCGCCCTGAACATCGGGTCGGCGGTGCTCCTGAGCGACAACAAGTACGACATGCAGAACCGGCGTCAGATGCCGGACGGCCTGTTCGTGGAGTTCCGCGTTACGGAGACGTTCACAGTTGGCGGTGGGACGCCCGTCTTGCAATTCGGGATGATGGTGGCAGACGATGCCATCTTGGCCACCAACGCGACCACCATCGGACTTTGTGGAGGAATCGTGCAGCTCGTGCCGTCGCTCGGAATCGGTGTGGAGAACGTGGCGACTCCGGCCTTGTTCGCGGCGCAACTGACGGCTGGGCTTGTGATGTTCATGCCGATTCCTCGCATGTCGGTGATGCAATCGGCAATCACTGGGTACACGGGTGGCGTCAAAACGACGCTCCAGCGGTATCTGGGCGCTTGCTGGTGGCAACCTGCATGGAGCACCAGCTTTTTCGACGCGGGTCGGATGTCGGCGCGTCTGGTTGCGCTCCCGCCGAACGCCGACTTCGGCCCCGACTCGATCTAGCCGGGCGCTTGATCGTGCAGCAACCCCGGCCGTTTCAGGACACCCTGAGCGGCCGGTTACACATCGGAACCACAGATGCTCCAGCACGCCGCAGCACTCTCCGACGACTTCGAGTACGCGATCGTCTGGTGGGGGCAGAGCAACGCCCGACCGCGCGGCACGCAGGCTGAGGGCATCGCCGCGGCCCCGGAACTCACGCTGTCCGCGGCTGGCATCGACCTGGCGATCACCTCCGGTTTCGTCGGGACGCAGGGCACCTCGGTCACCATCACGACGGCAACGACGCTCACGGCGAGCGCATGGGTGGGGGCCGAGCTTCGGTTGGGATCCAAGACCGCGCCGCTTGCCGGCTACGGCACGATCACGGCGAACGCGACGGGGACGGTCACCGTGACATGGACCGTTGCCGCGGACACCGCCGCGACGACCGCGTGGATCCACAAGAACGACCGCTGCAAGTCCTACCCGAACGTCCGGGTGCTCACGCCCTACCAGCCCGAGCAGGGCGGCGCCTACCCGACGACCGCGCCGAGCGTCCCGGGCTACGCCTTCCCGTCGACTGTCACCAGTTGGGAGGATGCGGCGCTGTTCCTGCCATTCACCTTCCTAGAAGGCGTGGACGGCCCCGGCGCTGTCGGCACCTGCACCTCCACGACGACCGTGGTCACGACCACCAGCGGCGCCCCCACGGTGGCCGCCTCGGTCTACATCGGCGGCACCGTCATCGTCACCAAGGCGTCGACCGGCGCAGTGTGGCGCGGGACCATCACCGCGAGCGGCGCCAACCTTGCCACGGTCACCGTTGCTAGCTGGGTCACGGCCTACAGCGTGTCAACCCCGGACGGGCTCACCGGGCTCACCTACGAGGTGCACCTCCCCTACTGGACCGACAACCCGCACCACGCGGTTCCCGGCCCCGGGTTCCGCTACCCGAGCAACGACATGCAGCCGAGGGCGACGCTGCTGAACCGCCCGGCTGCCGTCACGACCGCGGCATACGGCAGCTACTTCGGGGCGATGATCGCGTGCGCATGGCGCCTGTCGCAGCAGATCGGCCGGCGGGTGAACGTCATCCACCTCGGCATCAACGCCAGCACGCTGGTGAGCACGGGCACCATGTTCGGCGGCTCACCCGGACAAGTCGGATGGTTCACCCCGAGCACCCGCATCGACTGGACGCCGAACGCCACGGGCGGGCTGGCGGAACGGCTCGAGACCCTCGTGTCCGTTGCTGCGCCTGCGGCCCTGACCGCGGAGGGCAACACGAAGCCCCTGAAGATCCTGGGCATCGTGCAGTTCCAGGGCGAGAGCGAGGCGGGCGATGCCTACGGGCGTGAGGCATACGCCGATGCCCTTCCCGCGTTCTACACGTGGCTGCGCGGCGTCATCGAGGGGGCCGACCTATCGCCCTACAGCGCGGGCGTCAAGGTGCCGTGCGTCATCGCAGCGATCCCCACGTTCCCCTGGGAGACCGACATCCCCTCGCTGTCCTACGAGGGCGACACCGAGGGGCAGGTCAACCAGGCCATGGTCGACTTCACGGCCCTGGACGGGTTCGGCACGACGATCGACACCAACGACAGTCCGCAGCAGGACGCGGACCCGCTGCACTTCGACGGGGAGGGCGAGGCGATCAACGGCGCACTGGCGGCGGATGCCATGCTCGACATGGTGGGCTTGGCGTTCTCGTTGAGCGAGCGGAACAGCGAGGTCAAGGTCTGCAACCTGGCGTTGGGCTACCTTGGTGAGAGCCCCATCAGCAGCCTCGACCCGACCGTTGACAGCTCGGTGACGGCCAGTCTGTGCGCGCGGTTCTACGCGACGACGCGGGACGACTTGCTCGGGCGCCGTGCGTGGTCGTTCGCCACGAAGCGGAAGGTTCTCCAGGCGGTGACCTGCGAGTGGTCGGAATACGAATACGCCTACGGGGTCCCGGCAGACTGCCTTCGTCCGCAGAAGGTCTTGCCGCCAGACGGCGAGGATGACGACGCGATCGGCGTCTCGTCCGTTGTGACGCCGTGCGACGTGCAGCAGGCGCCGACGCAGCTCCCGAAGCTGCCGTTCTCGATCGAGCAGGACCGAGACGGCTACCGGGTGCTGTACTGCGACATCGAGGATGCCGTGCTGCGCTACACCGCGAAGGCGTGCGACGTGGCGCTGTGGCCGGCGTGGTTCACCAAGGCGCTCGCGTGGCTGCTTGCGTCCGACCTGGCGGGTGCGCTCATCAAGGGCGACAAGGGCGCGGAGCAGGTGGTGAGCTGCCTGCGTGTGGCCGAGGCGATCCTGGCCAAGGCCGGCGACCCCGAGGGATCGCAGCGAAGCGTTCGGATGACCCACAACCCTCGCAGCATCACGGGGCGGTGACCCGATGACGAACACGCGCACCTTGCAGCAGTCCTTCGCCGGGGGCGAGATCGGCGAGGACATGTTCAGCCGCGTCGAGGACGGCAAGTTCCGCGGCGGTGCGGCGCGACTGCGCAACTGGATCGTGCGGCCCACTGGGACGATCGCGACCCGGCCGGGGTTCCAGTACGTGGCGACCACGAAGGACTCGACCAAGGCGTCCCGGTTGGTCAGGTTTCGCACCGGACCCGATTCGACGGTGCACGTCGAGGTTGGCGAGGGCTACTTCCGCTTCCATACGGAGGGCTCTGCGATCGCGTTGGGGAGCACGCCCGCGGACTACGTCTCCAACATCACGTTCGTCGAAGCCGACGTGAACGTCGGAAGCAACGAGATCGTGCTCCCTGCGGCGTACTCGTTCACTACCGGAACGGCGATAGTGTTCACGGCAGACAACGGCGGCACGCTGCCATTGGGGCTGAACGCTGGCACGACCTACTACGCGATCGTCATCTCGACGACCATTTCGACGACCACGATCAAGGTCGCAGTGACGTTGACGCTGGCGCAGGCCGGCACAGCGATCGACATCCTGGACGACGGCGACACATCGGGGGCGAAGCGCCACCGATTCCAACTGGCCTACGAGGCGATGGACCTCGTTCGCTACAGCGGCACGAACTACTACTGCATCCAGAACCCGACCAGCAACGGCAACCCGCAGTTCGTTCCCGGCGTGGCGCCGACCTACTGGCACGCGCTGACCGGGACCATCTACGAGATCCCGAACGACTACCTTGCCGGCGACGTGTTCAACCTGACGCACGATCAGAGCAACGACGTTCTCTCCATGGCCAGCCTCTACTACCCGATGGGCGAGCTGCGCCGCTACGGGGAGACGGAGTGGCAGTTCATCGCGCCAAGCTTCTCGGCCAGCGTTGCCGCGCCGACTAGCGTGAACGTCACGGGGACGGCCGGAATCAACCTGACGATCACCGCGGCCACGACCGGCGGCGGGAACATCAGCCTTCTCACGACCAGCGCCAACCATCGGCTCGGGGCCGGGGACGTCATCTACCTGAGCGGACTACTGAACGGCGTTCCTGCTGCGTTCTGCGCGGACGGCTACTACTCGGTGGGCTCCTCAAGCGCGCTCGACACGTTCGTCCCTGTCCAGAAGGACGGGGCTACTGGCGTTGCAGCCACGGGCACCCACACGGCGAACACGGGGCGCGTTGCCTACGTCGGCAGTAGCGAGGACGCGACGAACTACTACGTGGTGACGGCGATCGGTCCCAACGGGGTGGAGTCGGTGGCCAGTTCATCCGCCAACGTCGTCAACAACCTGTTGGTGCGCGACGCGTACAACACGATCACGTGGGTCGCGAGCACGACGGCAGGGGTGACGCGCTACTTGGTCTACAAGCGGTCGAACGGGCTCTACGGCTACATCGGGCAGGTGGACGCAAACGAGGCGTTGACCTTCCGAGACGACAACATCGACCCCGAGCTTGGCGAGTCCCCGCCGATCCTCGACGAGAGCCTGGATACCAACTACCCGGCAGCGGTGGCGCACTTCGAGCAGCGTCGGGTGTTCGCCAACACGACGGAGAACCCGCAGCAGGTGTGGGGGACACGAAGCGGCACGGAAAGCGATCTTGGCTACCACATCCCGGTCAAGGACGACGACCGAATCAGCTTCGCCATTGCCAGCCGCGAGCCGGCCGCGATCAAGCACATCGTCCCGGTGGCGCAACTGCTGCTGCTGACCGAGAGCGGCGAGTATCGGGTGACGCCCATCAACACGGATGCGATCACGCCGAGTTCGATCGCGGTGCGCGCGCAGAGCTACATCGGGAGCACGCACGTCCGCCCGCAGATCGTCAACACCAGCGTCCTGTTTGCGGCTGCCCGCGGTGGCCACGTGCGCGAGCTGGGCTACTCGGCGCAGATCGACGGCTACTTGACGGGTGACCTGTCGATCAGGGCAAGCCACCTGTTCGACACGTTCGAGCTGACCGACAGCGCATACACCAAGGCGCCTTACCCGATCGCGTGGTTCACCTCGGACAACGGCAAGCTCCTGGGGCTCACCTACGTTCCCGAGGAAGGCGTTGGCGCCTGGCACTGGCACGACACCGACGGGGTGTTCGAGAGCATCAGCGCGGGGCCGGAGGGCAGCGAGGACCGGCTCTACGCCATCGTGCGTCGGACGCTCAACGGGTCCACGGTGCGGACGGTGGAACGCATGGGAGCGCAGGCAACGCCGGCCGAGCTCGAGGACGCGTTCCAGGTCGATTGCGGTCTGACCTACGACAGCACCGCCGCGACGACCATCAGCGGGCTTTCGCACCTGCAAAACGAGGCGGTGTCCGTCCTGGCCGATGGGCTGGTGGTGGACGGAAAGACGGTCTCGGCCAGCGGCACGATCGCCCTGAGCACCGCCGCGAGCGTGGTGCACGTGGGTCTCCCGTTCACCTGCGACATGCAGACGCTACCGCTCGCGGTCCAGGTCGAGGCGTTCAGCCACGGCCGCACGAAGAACGTCAACCGGGTGTGGCTGCGCTGCATGGACTCCGGGGCGTTCGAGGTCGGCCCCAGCACCGCACTCCTCCGCTCGTCGGACCCTCGCGGCGAAAGCGCCGGGGAGTTCTCCAGCGGGCAGGTCATGGTCCCGGTCGACGGCAAGTGGACGGACGACGGGCAGGTGTGGTTGCGGCAGAGTGACCCGCTTCCTGTTACGGTGGTGGGTCTTGTAATCGAGGTTTCCATCGGAGGCTGATGAGCACTTACGGTCCGCCACCCTATTCGTCGGGGCTCGGCGCGGGTGGCTATGGGCCGCTCGCGTCCGGCTACAGCTACGGGGGTCCCCAGTACCCCGGATACGTCAGCACCGCCCGCGATGGCGGATTCTCCTCGGGCCTGGTTCGCGACCACGGCCCCTACGCCGAGGGCTACCGCGGCGGCACGACGGCTTCGGCTGAGTCGAGCCAGAGCGGCGGCGGGGCACCGGCCGGGAACATCCTTGCCGGAGTGTTCGACATGGTGGGCGGCTACTACAAAGCCCTTTCCCGCCGCGGGGAACTACGGCAGCAGGCGCTTTCGCTCGACTTCGAGGCGTTCACCAGCCAACTCGACGCGAGGAGCAGCGAACTCGACGCGATGGCCGTCCTGGACGCGGGGAAACAGGAGCTGGGGCAATACTCGATGCAGTCCGGGCAGTTCCGGGCCTCGGTTGCAGCGTCTCAGGCTGCCAGCGGGGTGCAAGCCGGGGTCGGCTCTGCGGCCGAGGTGCTGGCGTCGTTGGACCTGAAGAAGGAACTGGACACGATGACCATCAAGAGCAACGCGGTCCGCCGTGCTGCCGCGCTGCGGATCCAGGCGCAGAACCAGCGCAACGCCGCCGACATGGCCAGGGTCTCCGCGGCTAACTCTAGGCGTACCGCCCGCGGCATCACCGGATACTCGCAGTTGGTGACTGGGCTGGCGACTCTCCTCGGATCTTCCGGGGGTGGCGGCGGATCGTGAGGACGTCCCCATGAGAATCGATTTCGTTCCAGGTGTGAGCATGCAGCCGGTTCAGACGCCCGGCACCGACGCGCCGCGCGTGCAGCCGACCGGCGACAACGGCGAGCAGGATGCGATCATGCGCGGGGCCACAATCGGCCTGCGCCTAGGCGAGCAGTGGAAGGACAACATCGACCGGGCCGCGCTGACCGAGGCCGACAACCGCATGGCCGAGAGCGTGCGGGAGACGATGCAGGACCCTGAGAAGGGCTACCTGTCGACCGTGGGCAAGAACGCGGTGGGCGACAGCCGGCGGCGGGCGGAAGGCACGCTGAAGGAGCGGCGCGAGGCGATCGAGGCCGGGCTTTCGGCCGACCAGCGGCTGGCCTTCGCCGAGCAGGCCAACCGTCGGCAGGGTCGGGCGCTCGCCGCGATGGACGAGCACGAGCAGCACCAAGGGCGCGTGTGGGCCATGGGCGAGACCGAGGCACGGGCCAAGTCGATCGGCCAGGATGCGGTTTCCGCGTGGGGCACGCAGGAATGGCCGGTGATGCATGGCAGCCTCCTGACCGCGATCGACGACTACGCGGATCTGGCGGGCCTCGGCGACGAGGGCAAGAAGGCGCTGCGATCCGCGGCTACGACGGAGCTGCACGGGACCATCGTCGAGCGGCTGGTGGGCCGCGGGATGACCGCGGAAGCGAAGGCGCACCTGGCGCAGTATCGGGACGAGGTGGCGTCGGACAAGGCGGGCGACCTTGGCCAGCTTGTCGCACAAGCGGACGAGGAACAGACCGGGATTCGGACGGCACTGCGTCTCGGCCGCGACCTTCCGTCTCTCCAGCAGCAGCACGAGGCGCTTGCCGCGGACTTCGAGGCCGGCACCGTCAGCGCGAACGTCTACAAGACGGCCCTATCCCACCTTCGCGCCAACGATCAGGAGCGGCGTGCCGGCAGGAGTCAGGCGAGGACCGAAGCCCGCGAGGAGTTCCAGGCGTGGGCGCAGCAGCACCGGATGAAAGCCGACTGGGCCTTCCGCATGCTGCCAACCGCGATGTCTCAGAAGCTGGACGACCTCGGCTTGCTGGAAGAGGCCGAGCAGTGGTTGCAGCAGGGCGGGCAGTGGATCACGACGGAGGCAGGGCTCTACGCCAGCCTCAACGCGGAGCAGATGGTGGGCGCGTTCAAGAGCCGCCAAGAGGCGATCGACAAGATGCGCCCGCAGATGGACGACAAGACCCTCGCGTTCTTCGTGGAACGCTACGACCGCGCGACCGGGGCCGCCGCCAACGCTGCCGGTGGGCAGTCGAAGGTGAACCTCGCCGAGGACGATCTCATCAAGGAGTCGATGCTCGCGAACTCCGTCGTAGTGCTCGGGTCTGACGGCAAGGTGCAGCCGGGCGACACGCTCAAGGCTCTCCAGTGGGGAAACGCGATCCGGGAGCGGGTGGCTGCGAAGTCCAAGGGCAAGGAGCCAACCAGCGACATGTGGCGCGAGGCCGGCAAGGAACTCGCCGCGAACTACATCGAGACCCGCGCCGCCGGCAAGGTCTACCTGTTCCAGAACCCGACGCAGGAGCAGCGGCAGGGGGCGTTCCTTACGCTGCCCGATGGGCGGCAGATTGAGGAACGGCGCATGGAGGGATGGCGCGAGCCGATCCTGAAGTACCTGGAAGCCTTGAAGCGGAACGACCCGCAGCAGTATGCCCGTGTGGTGCCGACCGGCGAGGTGACGGAACTGGCCATGGCGACCGCGTTCGATGCCGTGCTGACGGAGCGCAACCGGCAGATGCAGGAGGCTGCGGCGCAGGATGCGGAAGCGGCGCGGCTGGCCAAGTGGCAGGAGCGCGAGGCGTGGCGGGCCGGGGCCAAGCCAGTGGCCGTTCCCAAGACGGCAGCGGAGGAGATGGCGGCCAGGAAGGAAGCGTGGGCAGCGGAGACCGCGCAGCGCCAGCAGGCTTTGCGCGATTCGAGCCGCAAGCAGCAGCAGGGCGCCGAGTACGTCGCGATGCAGTACGACGGTTACGTCAGTGCCTACGCCGGGCTGGGTCTGCCACCGCTCACGCAGGAGAAGCACGACGAGCTTGTCGAGGACCTCATCAAGCAGCACGGCAGTTACCTGCGTAACTACGACCTGGACGAGAACCGGATCCGCCGCCGCCTGACCGAACACCGCATCGAACTCCAGAGGAAGAAGTGAGCAACTTCGCAGCGCCCGAGCCAACGTCTGGCGGCATCGCCATCCCGAAGCCGTCGACTCCCGACATGGACGGCTTGCTGCGGACGGCGCGGGAGTCCATGGCCGAAGTGCCGTTCCAGGAGCCGCAGTCGAGCGGCCCGAACGAGTGGGATTCCCTGGTGGTTCGGCAGCGGCAGCAGCGCGTGGAACAGGCCGACCGCGAGCTGCAAACGGTCTGGCGCGTCGCCGTCAACTCCGACCCCGACGTTGCCGCGGAGGCGCAGCAGATCGCCAAGGAACTCGGGCTGCCGAGTGCGATGGTGGCCGACAACATCGAGGTTGCGCGCGAGGCGATGAAGCGGCGAGCCATCCGCTTTCAGGACCTGGAGCAGAAGTATCCGAACGTCCTGGATCGCATGGGCGACATCGAGTTCGTTCGCCTGGCCCACGACGACATTGGCAACCTCAAGGCCACCGAAAGCACCTGGGAGTGGCTGGGCCGGCAGGGCGAGGCGGGCATGGCTGCGAACCAGCGCGGCTACCTCGGCGTGCGCCGTGCGCTCGGGTGGATGACCCCCGACGAGCAGGCCGAACTCGACCGGCTCAACGTGCTGATGCGGGAAGCCGGCCAGGACAGCGGCATCGCCGCGGCGACGGCGCAGACCCTCGGGCAGATGGCGGGCACGGTGCCTCTGGCCATGGGCGTTGGCGCTGCCGCGGCCGGGTTCGCGTCCCTGGGCGGCCCACTGTCTGCCGGCGCAGCCTTCACGGGCGGCACCGCGGCGGCGGGGTTCAGCATGTCCGCGATGATCGAGGGCGGCAACGCCTACGAGGACATGCTGGCGCAGGGCATCGACAAGGACACCGCGGCGAAGGCGGCCTTCGGGGTGGTGGCCCCGGTGAACGGTGCCTTGGAGATGGTGGGCATGCACTACTTCGCGGCGCCCTTCAAGAGCGCGTTCGCCAAGCTGGCGACGAAGAAGGTGGCAGGGAAGCTGGTGAGCGAGACCGCGGGAAGCGCGTTCGACCGGTTCGCGCGTTCCTACGCCAAGAGCTACCTGAGCGAGATCGGCACCGAGGTTCTGCAAGAGGCGGTGTCGATGTCGGCCGGTGGCGTCGCTCGAGCTGTTTCCCGCCCCGACCTGCCCGCGATGACCTGGGCCGACATCATGGGCCAGCTCGGCGAGATCGCCGGCAAGACGGCGCAGGGCATGCTACTGCCAGCGCTGCCCGGCCCCGCGTTCCAGTTCGTGGGCGACAGCATCACGGCGCGGCAGTCGCTGGTGGAGCAGCAGTTCCTGAAGGACGCGATCGCGCAGCAGGGCGAGAGCAAGGTGGCCAAGCGGGCACCGAACGCCCGGCTGGAGTTCCTCGCGGCCACGGCGCGCGGGTCGGACGGCGCCACGACCTACGTGCGGACCGAGGCGGCGTTGGATGCGCTGCGGCAGGACGGGCTGACCATCGAGGACCTGTCCGCCAAGTCGCCCGAGATCGCAGCCAAGCTGAACGAGGCGCGCGAGAAGGGGCTGGAGAGCGCGAGCTTCCCCACGGCCACCTACATCGGGAAGCTGCAAGGCACGACCTTCGGCGAGACGTTGCTGCCCCATCTGCGGCTGTCCGAAGCCTCCATGAGCCTGGAGGAGTTGAGGCAGTTCGCCAAGGACGAGCCGAAGCGGACCGCCGAGGCGGCTGCGCTGATCGAGGCTTACAAGGCCACGTCGAAGGAGTGGGCGGACAGCAGCGCCAAGGTGCGCGAGGACTACCGCACGAGCATCCTGCAAGCCGGGCGTTCCGAGCAGGAAGCGACCACGGTCGCCTCGTTCCTGACCGCGTTCGCGGAGACGCAGGCGTATGGGCTGGGCATCACGCCGAGCGAGTTCGTGGCGCGGTTCCCGTTGCAGGTGGTGCGCGGGGCGGTGGCGGCGCGGGAGACGTTCCAGCAGACCAAGACGGACTCGCCCGAGTTTGCCAACTGGTTTCAGGGCAGTCGCGTGGTGGACGAGAAGGGCAAGCCGCTGGTGGTCTACCACGGGACCAACCGCGACTTCTCGACGTTCGACATCGGCAGCGCGAGTTCCAAGACCGGCAACCCCAACGCGCAACTTGGGTTCTTCTTCTCCGACTCATCCGCCGAAGCGTCGCGCTACGCGAAGGACTGGGGCGCCAACGGTGGTCGGGTCATGCCCGTCTACGTGACGATCCGCAACCCGTACCAGATGTCCTACAAGGAGTTCAACGACCTTGCGATGGCCGAGTACCGAGGTCTCTCGGACATGGTCGTCAAGGGGCAGCCGACCGCCGAGCAGAAGGCGCGCATTGCGGCAGCTCAGGACGGCGCGCGCGCAGACGCCATTCGCAGGCGCGACGAGCTGATTGCGGAAGGGTTCGACGGTGTGGTTGTGAAGATCGGCGGGGGGCGCGAGTTCATCGCCTTCCGCCCCGAGCAGATCAAGAGCGCGACCGGCAACCGCGGCACCTTCGACCCCGCGGACCCGAACATCCTCCGGCAGGGCGACACCAAGGGAACGTTCGATCCACGCTCCCTGACGATCGCGCTCTCCGAGAGCGCTGACTGGTCGACGCTGCTCCACGAAAGCGCCCATTTCTACCTCCACGTGCTCGCCGAGCTTGCCACGAACCCCGAGGCAACCCGAGCCGCTGCCGACTTCCAGACCTTCGCCACCTGGACGGGCGTGAGGGACGTTGCCACGTGGAACGCGATGTCGCTGGACGAGCAGCGCCCGCATCACGAGGCGTTCGCGCGTTCGTTCGAGCTGTTCCTCTACGAGGGCAAGGCGCCTTCCGCGGAACTGCGGACGCTGTTCGAGCGGTTCCGGGCGTGGCTGGTGAGCGTCTACCGCGACATCGTGGGGCAGTTGAATACCAACTACCGCGCCGAGTTCGGCCGGGACCTTCCCGCGCTGACGCCTGAGGTGCGCGGCGTGATGGGCCGGCTGGTGGCTGCGGACGAGGCGATCGCCAAGGCGGAAGCGATCCGCGACATGAAGCCGCTCTTCCAGACCCTGGAGGAGTCGGGCATGACCGCGGAGGAGTTCGCGGCCTACGAGCAGTCGATCGCGGAGGCGCACGAGGCTTCGGTCACGGACCTGGGCAAGGCGTCCCTGCGGCAGATGCAGTGGCTCACGGGCGCGCGTGCCCGGCTGACGAAGCAGTTGCAGAGCAAGAACGAGAAGCTGCGCCGGGAGGCGGAACGCGAGGTCGAGCAGACGATCGCGCTCGAACCGGTCTACCGGGTGGAACGGTGGCTGCGCCGCGGCGAGCTGGTGAGCCAGGACGGCAAGGTCGAGAAGGAGCCGGGGCCGGACCACAAGCTGAACGTCGCCGAGGTGCGCAAGATGCTTGGGCTGGTGGTGCCCGAGAAGCTGCCGAAGCGGGCGAAGGAGCGCATGGAACGCCCTGTCAAGCGGGCGAAGCAGCGTCCCAAGAGCATGGTTACGCGCATCCGCGAGCTTGGCGGCATCAGCCGCTACTCGTGGGAGTCGACATACCCTGGCGAGCGGCGCGGCGAGTTCAAGATCAAGGGCGTGGTGCGTGGCAAGCGAGGCGAGACCGCGGCCACCAGTTCGGGCGGCATGCGGTGGGAGGACATGGCCAGGGCGCTCCAGAGCGACGGCTACGGTCCGCAGCAGGGCGAGGAAGTCGACGCGGCAGATTACTCGTGGTTTGTCGATGCGCTGACCGATGCGTCTGCCGGATCGCCTACCTACCGGGAATCGGACTACTACGGGAGCCCCAATGCGGAGCCAGACAGCCTTCCTCCCGAGGATCCTGAGCAACGGGCGGCGCGGTTGGCGGCGGAAGATGAGTCGTGGGCCGAGCGCGCGGCGATCCAGTCCGAGGAGGACCTGGACGCGGCGACGGTGGACCCGTGGGACTTGGGCAACACCAGCCCACAGGATGCTCTGCTGCGTCTCGGTTACGGCAAGTTCGGCATGCTGAGCAAGGAGGGCCACGGGCTGGACGCGGTGGCCGAGATGTTCGGTTTTGCCAGCGGCGAGCAACTGCTGCGCGAGCTACTGACGGCGCCGCGGCTGGACGCGCGGGTCGCCATGGAGGCGGATGCGCTCATGCTCGACCGGCACGGCGACATGGCCACCCCGGAGGCGCGGGAGGCTGCCGTCGAGGAGGCGCTGCACAACGAAGCCAGGATGCGGTTCGTCGCAACCGAACTGCGCTGGCTGTCCAAGTCGACCGAGCCCGTGCGGATCATGGTCCAGGCGGCCCAGGAGGCTGCCAGGGAGGCGATCGCGGCGCTACCCGTGCGGCAACTCACGCCGAGGACGTTCGCGCTTGCAGAGGCCCGTAGCGCGCGTCTGGCAGCCAAGGAAGCCAAGGCCGGGAACATGGTCGAGGCGGTTCGCGCCAAGCGGCAGCAGTTGCTGCACAGCCACATGGCGGCCGAGGCGTTGCGGGCGCGGCGCGAGGTGGACACCGCCAAGGCGGACTTCAAGCGGTTCTTCCGCCCCGACGAGAAGCTGGCCAAGACCAGGAACGTCGACTTCGTGAACGCGGGCCGCGCGGTGCTCGCGTGGTATGGGCTCGGGCCGAAGGGCGACAAGCCGCCGGGTGCCTACGTGCAGGCGCTGCGGGAGTACAACCCGACGCTCTACGCGGAGATGGAGCCGACCCTGGCGCGGGTGGTGGACACCCCGAGGGACTACCGCGACCTGGCGACGGACGAGTTCCGCGCCCTGGTGGTGACGGTCGACGCACTGTGGGACGCAAGCAAGCGATCCCGGCAGATCACCGTCGAGGGGCAGCAACGGGAGCTTGCCGAGGTCACCGGGGAAGTCCTGGCCCGGCTGGGCGAGATCGGCGTGCCGGCTGTGCTGCCTGGCGAGAAGGCGGACGTGACCGAGGGCCAGCGGAAGATCCGCGGCATCCACCAGATCGGGGCGGCGCTCAAGCGGGTCGAGCATTGGGCCGACACCCTGGACGGTGGCAAGTCTGGCCCGTTCACGCGCTACGTCTGGCGCCCGGTGCAGCAGGCGATCGACGCCTACCGCGTGCAGCGGAACAAGGTGGTCAAGAGCTACGTCGACCTGATGGGCGAGATCGAGTGGCCGCAGGGCAAGATCGACGCGCCGGAACTCGGCTACACCTTCGGGGCCGACAACGGCGGCGGCGGGCTGGCGACGCTGATCGGGGCGATGCTGCACACCGGGAACGAGAGCAACTTCCGCAAGCTGCTGTTGCCGGATAACCGGCGATGGGGCGAGGTGGACGCCGAGGGCAACCTGGACAAGAGCCGGTGGGACGCCTTCATCGCGCGGATGATCGACAAGGGCATCCTCACCAAGAGGCACTTCGACTGGGTCCAGAAGGTCTGGGACCTGACGGAGTCGTTGAAGCCGGAAGCGCAGAAGGCGTGGCACGACATCAACGGCGTGTACTTCAAGCCGGTCGAGGCGTCGGCGCGGACGCAGACCTTCAAGGACGGGAGCACCGCCACCTACCGCGGCGGCTACGTCCCGGCCAAGGTCGACGGGTTCCTGGTGCGGGACGCCGATGTCCACCAGAAGCTCGCCGAGCTGGAAGCCGACTTCCGCAACACGATGCCGAGCGTCCCGTCGGGCTTCGGAAAGTCCCGTGTCGAGGGCTACACCAAGGCGCTGAGCCTGGACGTGCGCAAGATCGCGGCGCACCTGGACAGCGTGGTGCGGTTCATCCACGTCCAGCCGGCGATCCGCAGCGTGCTCAAGGTGGTCAACGACCGCGCGGTCTCGGCGACCCTGAGCCGGGTGGACAGCACGGCCGTCAACGACCTGATCTTGCCGTGGCTCAACCGGGCGGCGCAGCAGCAGACCATGGAGGGCGACCCGAGTTCGCTGGTGAACCGCTTCTGGAACGCCGTGCGCAAGCGGACCGGGATGAGCGCCATGTTCGCCAGCCTGTCGAACGCCATGCAGCAGCTCACCGGCTACTTCCCGGCCGCGCTGAAGGTGGCCCCGCGCTACCTCAAGGGCGGGCTGGCTGCCTACGCCAAGGACTTCAAGGGCACGACCGAGGAGGTGGCGAAGCGGTCCGAGTTCATGGCGACCCGGCTGGACAACCAGACGTTTGAGATCGCCGACGCGATGAACGACGTGTTGGTGAACCCGACGCGCTTCGACAAGGTCAAGAAGTGGAGCGACCGCCACGCCTACTTCCTCCAAAGCGCGTTCCAGAACCAGGTCGACGTGGTCACGTGGTTGGGCGCGTACAACCAGAGCATCGAAGCCCAAGGCGCGATCGACCCGGCCACGGCGGAACGGGAGGCGGTGCAGAAGGCCGACGCGGCGGTGCGCCTGACGCAAGGTTCTCGAGACCCGGAGAGCTTGGCCCGGTTCGAGGCGTCGACCCCGTTCGTGAAGCTGTTCACGCAGTTCAGCGGCTACTTCAACATGCTCGCCAACCTCAACGCGAGCGAGTATCGGAAGCTCTTCCGCGAACTCGGCTGGGGCGCGTTCGGTCGCAAGGGCGCCGGGCGGCTGGCCATGCTCTACGTGCTCGGCTTCGGTGCGCCGACGCTGATCGCGGACGCCATCGCCAAGAGCTTCGCGGGCAAGTGGGACGACGAGGAAGGCGACGGCTACAGCGACGATCTAGCCGCGTGGTTCTTCGCGGCGAACGCCAAGGGCGCGGTGAGCCTGCTCCCAGGCGTCGGCCCCGCGGTGAACGCGGTGATCCGCGGCGTGTCCAGCTCCAGCCCCTACGACGACCGGATGAGCCTCGCCCCGAGCATCACCGCGTTGGAGGCTGCAACCTTCGGTGTGGCCAAGACCGCGGAGAACGTAGCACAGGGCAAGCTGTCCGGTCGCAACGTGCGCGACGTGCTGACCTTGCTCACGCTGCTGACGGGCGTCCCGGTGTCCGCCTTGGGCAAGCCGATCGGCTACGCGATGGACGCGAACGCGGGCAAGTTCGAGCCGACCGGCCCGGTGGACTACGGGCGCGGGATGCTGACGGGGATCGCATCCGAGGCGTCGAAGCGGTAGTCTGCGAGCGTCGATAATCCACCCGAAACGGGCATGCCACCACGTTGGTGGAGATGCGACAACCACCGCCCGCGAACACGGCAAGTTTGCGGGCGGTGTAGTTTCTGGTAGCGTGCCAGAATGAGCGACGAGCCCATCAGCTACACCGACGCGCTGCTCGAAAAGATCCTTGGCGAGCTGCACCATCTCCGCCGCATGGTGAGCGGCGTTCTCGACGAAGCGGTCTACCGAGTCGCCAGGAATGACGACACGCCGAAGGATCGCCCGCAGGAGCTTCCACCGGCCCCTCCGGGATGGGGGAGCGAAGGGCGATGAAGACCATCATCGAGGCGGCGCGCGAACTGAACGACCCCAAGACGGCCGCGTTGGTGGAGCGGTTCACCAGCGCCGAGACGGAGCTGTTTGGCGTGGCGTTCGGCAAGATGATGGCCGACGTCCCGTGGCAGGAGTGCAACCAGCCGACGCACACCTTCCGCATGCGGACGCCGATGCCCCCGGTGCCAGCCGGATGGATCTTGCAAGATCCTGAGTAGCACACTTGCGCACGGTCCGCTAATGTGTTAGCCTTGCACCCGCGAGGCTTCCACATGCTACCTACCCACGACATCCCCGCCGTTCGCTGTGAGGCTGCGGCGCCAGGGGTCGAGGTGGCTGTGGGGGCCGCGTGCATGGCGAGAGAGATGGGACCGCCCCGGCGTGTTGAGAGGCACGCCGGGGCATTTACACGGGTTGCGCATGGTGCCGTCGCGGAGCAAAGCTGCCAGTCAGCCCTTCGTGCCGCGGGGCTCGAATCCCCGGCGATCCACCAGAGTAGGCGTGTTGGCCCACGCGCCGGCCGTGGCTCGCAAGGGCAAGCCGGCATCATCTTCTGCGTGACGGGCGGGCACGGCGACCCGCGGCGAGTTGGCAAGCCAAGGCTCGCTTTGCATGGCCCGCGGTCCGGTGTGGGACGGCGGGAATGCGATACGTGGTTCGACTCCACGGTCACGCTTCATTCACGCTCCAGTAGCTCAGTTGGAAGAGCGGCCGCGTTCTAAGCGGCGGCGCGCTGGTTCGAGTCCAGCCTGGAGCACCATTCACCCACGTAGCTCAGAGGAAGAGCGGCGGTTTCCTGAACTGATGGTCGCAGGTTCGAGTCCTGCCGTGGGCAACTTTCCTTTCCGCGAGGTGACCAAGTGACCGACCCCAAGCCGGAGCGCGTGTGCGCGAACTGCGAGTTCTACACCCGTGCGCGCGACTACCTGATCGGCCGCGTCACGTGTCCATGCTGCGAGCAGACGAGGCAGTGCGTTCCTGACTGCACGTTCGCCGAGGACTGTTGGGACGCGCACTGCGAGATGGAGCTTGCCCGAACTGCCCTGCACGGGCCGAAGGAGTCCTAGCCATGACGAACCCCACCATCCCCCCGCAGCAGCCCAAGCCCGAGCGCGTGTGCTGCCACTGCCAGTTCTATTTGCCCGACTCGTGGCGCAACGGCACCTGCAACATCGGCAACCATTTGCCGCCGTTCCTGCAAGTCGACGAAGCGATGGACCGCCGCGTCCATGAGAGTGACACCTGCGTCCTGTTCCGAGCCAGCGAGGAGTCCTAGCCATGACGAACCCCAACATCCCGCCCGAGCCGCAGATCATCAACCTCGCCGATGCATTGCGCGCGAGCGTTGCAGCCGCCCCCGCTCCGGTGCAAGCCGACCGGCTCATCACCGCGATGGCCAACATCGACTGGGTGCAGTTCACGATGAACGGTGGCGGCTGCTTCCATCTCGATCCTGACGGCAGCCTGTGCGGTAGGGCGATCCGGTGGCCAGGTCATCAGTCCGAGGACGCCGACCACCTGTTCGTGCCGCTCCACGTCGCGGCCACGCAACTGGCGAAGTCCGCCCCCGCTCCGGTGCGCATCAGCCCGGAGGTGCAGATGGTGCCGCTGGCAGGACGCAACGATGCGGTAGCCCAACGCGACCGCGCCGAGTCCGAGCTGGACGCGGAACGGAAGATGCGCATCGAGGCTGAGGCGGCGGCAACGAGGGCCGAGGCCGAATCGGCTACGTTCAGCCGCCGACTGGCCGAGGCACTTGTCCGCAACGACGAGGACGACCTTGGTTGCGACCGTGCGCGCATGGAAGAGATGCGGGACGAACGCGACGCGCTCAAGGCTCAGGAAGGCGAGTGGGCCGATCAGATTTCCGCCGCGCTGAACTCGACTGCCGACAAGCTGGGGCGCACCCCTTCGATGATCGCTGGCCACGTCCGCCGCGAGCATGAAGCGCACACCGCATGCTTTGACCGGCTCCGCAAGGCGGTTGACGAACGCGACGCGCTCAAGGCTCGCCTGGGCAACATCGAGTGCTTGCACTGCGGCGACATCGACCCGGACGTGAGCCACTGGGAGCAGTGCAAGGAGCATCCGGCTCGGGCTACGGTGGACGCGCTCAAGGCGAAGCTGGCGGCGCGGTCCGAGAAGGATTCGCACTCGTGGCACGAGCTATACAAGGACACCAAGGCGAAGCTCGCGGCGCTGGTGAAGGCTGCCGATCCGTTCGCATGCGACCAAGGCTGCGATGCCGTGCACCACCCAGTCAAAGACAGGCACGACCAACGCGACAACTGCCCCGTTGTGGCCAGACTCCGTGCCGCCATCGCCGCGGCCCGCGGAGGTGCTTCGTGAAGTCCTTCCCCATCCTCGCCGCGCTGGCCGCATCCGTGGGTGGTGTTGACCCGTTCATGCCGCGCCTGCCATCGCCTCGCAAACGCTACGTCCCGCAGCCGGTCGACCACGAGGCCGAGTGCCGCAAGTTCCACGGCAAGGTGTTGGTCCACCGAGTGAATGGGGACCGGAGAAGGGTGGCCGCTTACAGCGACGAGGTCGCGTTCTTCGACTTCCGAACCAGCCGGGTATTCGTGCGCAGCTTCCGCAAGGCGCTGGACTGGATCCGCAACGCCGACGTGGTGGGAGGCGAATCGTGACCGCCACCACCGAACAACTCCTGGCCCTGCTGCGGGACGCCAAGGAGTTCCTAGACCACGCCGCGATCTGCGACGTGGCCACCTGCTACAGCCCGTGGGTGACCTGCACCTGCGGCATGCGGCTGCTCATGATCCGCGTCGAGGAGGCGCTGGCCAACCATTCGGAAGCGCCGAACAGTTCAACGGGAGACGACGATGGAAGCTGAACCGCCATTCCGCCCAGGAGACGTAGGGGTGTCACGATGACCGACAACATCGCCCTGGCCATGCTCCGCGCCGGCATCGGTGCCCGCGTTCGGCTGTCCCGTCCCGCCGCTGTGCTACTCGGCGTCTCGTGCCCCGAGCCGGTCGAACCCGAAGCGCCTCGCCCCATCCTGCCGCCAACGACCTTCGGCGGACCGACCCGCCTCCCCGCGGGGATCACCGAGGGCGATCTGCTGTGCGGCTACGGGGGCCAGCCGTGACGATGCGAGAGCTACACCTCTTCGCTGGCATCGGCGGCGGAATCCTCGCCGGCAAGCTGCTCGGTCACCGCTGCGTCGGCGCGGTCGAGATCAACGCCTACTGCCGCCAGGTGCTCGAGGCTCGGCAACGCGAGGGGATCCTCGAGTCCTTCCCAATCCACGAGGACGTGTGCACGTTCGACGGGAAGCCGTGGCGCGGCAAGGTCGACGTGGTTTGCGGTGGTTTTCCCTGCACCCCGTGGTCAACCGCCGGCAAGCGCCTCGGCACCGCCGATCCCCGCCACCTGTGGCCCGAGATGGCCCGCATCATCGCTGAGGTTCGCCCCGCCTATGTCTTCGCAGAGAACGTTTCCCTGGCCGCATTCGAGCAACCTTGGCGAGACCTTCGCGGGATGGGCTACCGAGTCCCGCCGGCTCTCGAGTTGTCTCCGGCAGACCTTGGGGGCTCACAGTCGCGCGACCGATGGTGGTTACTTGCTTCCCGCGGTGACGACGAAAGCAAACGACTGGTCGCCCAGTATGCAGCGGCATCCGGGGCATGCGAGGATGCTCTATCTGGTTGGGAGGCGGTTACGTGGTGGGGAAGCGGCTGCATTTCGCCACCTCTTGATGGGCCTGCCGATCGGATGGGCGGATCTCGAGCGGTCGGCAATGCCCAGGTTCCAGCAGTGGCTGCGGCTGCATTCCGCATCCTTCTCGAACGCGAGATGAGCAGCCGATGATCCGCGACCCCAAGAAGCACCCCGCGGCCAAGTCGATCGACCTCGAGCGCCTGCGCAAGATGCGTCTGGCCGGGAAGCCGAACGCCGCGATCGCCAAGGCGCTCCGATGCTCCACCGCGCTGGTGTCCCGTCTGGCCCTGCGGATGGGATTGCCCCGTCGCTGCGTCGACGCGGCGGCCATGCCGGCGGTGCCCACGGCGACCCTGGCCGAGCTGTACCAGACGCACGGGCTGCACGAGTTAGCCAAGCTGGTTGGCGCGAGTGCCACCTACGTCTCGGACCGCTTGAAAGCCCACGGGGTCAAGCTGCGCCGCGAAGGCGAACAGATCGGGCAGGAGTGGCAGCAGGACGAGTGCGCCGCTCTGCGTGCGCTGGGGTGGGGATACGCGAGGATTGCCCGAAGGCTGGGGCTCACGTGGTGGAAGGTCTACCGGCGGTGCCGGCGGGCGGGCGAACAGAACAACAAGCAACGAAACGAGAAGTAACCATGGCAGCACGAGTAGCAACGATCTCTCTCACCGGCATTTCCCCGTACAGCCCGAGCAAGGCTTACGACCCCGACGTAGATCCGCGCGGCGAGAAGGAGACCGCGGACGATCACGAGAAGCGCGTTTGGCGCAACCGCATCCATCGCGCTGAGGATGGGACGGCCCTCATCCCTGCGATGATGGTGCAGTTCCTGATCCAGTTCATTGCGAAGCGCATCGGCGCCAAGATCCCAGGCAAGCGGAATGCCACCTACACGAAGCACTTCGAGGGCGGCATCATGGTGCAAGACGACGTCCGTATCGAAGGCACGCACTGGGAGAAGGTGCGCGGCCAGTGGTTCCACCTGAACGCTGACGGCAAGCGAGGCGGCGGCACCCGCGTCTGGCGTTGCATGCCCATGATCGACAAGTGGGACGTGACGTTCGACGTGGTGCTGCTCGACGACGAGATTCCCGAAGAACTGTTCGAGCGCGTGGTGCGCGAGGGCGGTCTCTTCTGCGGGTTCGGCAGGTTCGCTCCCCGCAAGGGCGGGACGAACGGCCGATACCAAGTGCGCAAGATCACCTGGGGCAAACTGACAGCCTAGGCGACACGAAACGAGACGACGAAAAACAAAACAAGTCGACGTGAGTCGAATTGATACGACCCGAAGCGAATTGACCCGATTCGAAGCGAAAGCCGCGCGCTATTGGCGAGGCACCAACATTCCACGGCCGGACGGCTATGCCATATGGCTGATCCGACGCGATCCGACCCGAAGCGATGCAACACGAAGCAAAGCGATCCGACGCGATCCGAATTGATCTGATGCGACGCGTTTCGAGACGAGACGACTGCCGCGCGCTGGTGGCTCGGCATCACGCCAACGTAGCTCAGTGGTAGAGCGCCGGGACCAAGCATCCCGGAGGGCGCTGGTTCGATCCCAGCCGGTGGCAGCAATCACGCGAAACGACGCGACGCAAAGCGACGCGAATCGACCCGATGTGAGATGAGATGAATCGCCGCCCATCGCTGGAGGATGGGCTTCCACACAACCGACCCATGAGCAACCCACAACCCAACTTCAAGCCGTCCGCCGCGACGGTGTCCATCCTCAAGCTGTTTGGCGACGCCAAGCCCGGCGATGTCGTCAGCTACCTGGCGATGCGCGACGCCATCCGCTTCCCCATCGACGAGGACCGTCTCCGTTCGGCGATCCAGTCGGCCTTGAACACGTCGCGCCGCGACGAGGGCAAGGTGTTCTCGTGCGTACCGAAGGTCGGCTACCAACTACTCCGCTCCGACGAGGTAGTTGCCGCGAGCGACCGGGACGTGAGGCGCATCCGTAGAGCATCGTCTAAGGCGATCGACAAGCTGCGCACCGTCAACAGCGACGAGCTAGACGAGGCGACACGCGGCAAGATGACGACGCGGCTGGTCACACTTGCGGTTGCCAGCGGATGCTTCGACGTGCAGCGGACGCGGCAGCTCGAAGGACCGCGAGCCAGTGCCGGCGATCAGAAGGCCGTCAAGGACGGGTTGCGCAAGCTCCTGTTCGGCGAGTAGCACACTAGCCGGACTACCCCGCATGCGACCGCTCGCGGGGACCCGGGTCGCTCTTTCCGCCCCGTGGCCTGACCGCTGCGGGGCAAATCTTT
>Ga0138256_10000442_pt1 | contig 45782 bp, 44 predicted proteins | sample KNB2016incub_MG_FD_105486 | JGI IMG/M metagenome (GOLD analysis project Ga0138256, IMG submission 105486) | Active sludge microbial communities from wastewater in Klosterneuburg, Austria - KNB2014incub_MG | ecosystem: Engineered > WWTP > Activated sludge > Unclassified | place: Austria... | reverse complement strand
GCACGGTTGATGTCCTCCTTGTCCCCCTCGGCGCAGCGCGTGATCACCTCGCCGGTCGCAGGATTGTATGTGGGAAAGGTCTTGCCGCTTGCCGATGGGACCCATTGCCCATCGATCAGCAACTTGTTGGCGCGTTTGATGAACGCCTTGTTCGCTTCGGTCAATTGAACCTTGGCATCTGCGGGTGCGGTGAGGGTCGGCATTGTTGTGGGGTTTTGAGCAGGCACGGACCTGTCCTACAATGATACGGATCCTGAAGTTGGGGAACCAGTCCGTTCAGAAGCGGGAAGGCGGAAAGTCAACGTGGGCTTGGACCGACTTCTTTCCTATCACCCGGTTCAGACCCAAGGACCGCCAACCCTACCATCGTGATCGCTGCCACCACCAGCAGCACTTCAAATCCCATTTGGTAGCCGAACAGCAATTCCTTCGAGTACATCCGGATGAAGTAGGTGAAGATCGGCGCGGCGATGCAGATCACAGGCACCCAACGCTCCGTGGGCTTCCCTTTGAAGAAGAGCCCGTACGCGAAGAGTCCGAGAAGCGGACCGTAGGTGAAGCCAGCGACATCGAACAGCGTCTTGATCACCGTGGGTGTGGCGAGCCAGTGGAAATAGAGCACGAACGCCAGAAAGAGCACCGCCATGCCGAGGTGTACGCGCTGGCGAACTTGCTTCTGCCGCGCTTCGTCCCAACCGCGATCACGGATCCCGATCAGATCGATGCAGGTACTGGCGGTGAGCGCGGTTAGTGCGCCATCCGCACTGGGGAAGAGTGCGCTGATGAGACCGATGATGAAGAGCAGGCCCAACCAAGTGGGGAAATAATTCAGCGCCATCGTGGGGAACACATCGTCTGGTCGCATCGGCAAGGCCGCACCGAAACGGCCTGAGTAGATGAACAGGTAGAGCAGCGCACCAAGCAAGAGGAAGAGCACATTGACACCCAGCAACACGACACTGAAGACGCGCATGTTCTTCTTCGCATCGCCGACGGTCGCGACGCTGAGGTTCTTCTGCATCATCTCCTGATCCAATCCGGTCATCGCAATGGTGATGAAGATCCCCGCGAGGATCTGCTTGAGGAAGAAACCATCGCTACGCCAGTCGGTGTTGATGACACCGGTCATTCCGCTTGTTGATAGGAACGACCTCCACTCCACCATCTCCGCAGCATTGGTGATGAAGACGATCGTGCCGATCAACGCTCCGAGCATGAAGAGTGTTTGCAAGGTGTCCGTCCACACGATGGTCTTCACGCCGCCTTTCAACGTGTACAACACGATCATGAGCAACACCACGAACGCTGTGAGTTCGAACGGGACGCCCATGGCATCGAGCACGAAAAGCTGGATCACATTCAGCACCACGTAGATCCGGATCGTCGCACCGGCGAGTCGGCTCAGGATGAAGAAGGCCGCACCGGTGCGGTAGCTGGTCATGCCGAAGCGCTCTCGCAGGTATCCGTAGATACTCGTGAGTTGCAAGCGGTAGTAGAGCGGCAGCAGCACACCCGCCACGATCCAATACCCGATCGCGAAACCGATGACCAATTGCAGATAGGTCCAACCCTTCGCCTGCACCATACCGGGTACACTGATGAACGTAACGCCGCTTAGCGAAGTCCCGATCATCCCGAAGGCCACCACATACCACAAGCTCTTGCGCTCGCCGCTGTAGAACGCGTGCTCACCCGCGCCCCGGCTCGTGTACCACGCAATGCCGAGCAACAACAGGAAGTACCCGAAGACGATGGAGAGGAGAAGGAACGGCGACATGGTGCGAAGGAAGGTGGCGGAACTCGTAGCCGGGCGTTGAGAACGGAAGAGTTGTTCGTTGGGGATTGTCAGTTGTCAGGAGTCGGGTGGATACGAGCCGACCTCTAACTTTCCGCAGTGCCTACATTCCTCGAACACATCAAGCTCACGATCAATTGGAGCGTGGTTGTTCCATTGCCTCCCGAGGTTCTCGCCGGCAGGTTGTCGAACTGGGTTGAAGTGGGTGACCCGGACAGCGTGTCATGGAGTGAAGGAAGGAATGCTCACGGCAAGGATCTGGTCGGCAAGGTCGACGCGACGGGATTCCGCTTACGAGAACGATCTTACAAATTGGACTCGAACAGATCCCGGCCGGTGGCCTATGGACTGTTCACGCCAGAACGCTCCGGGACGCTTATCGAGTGCAGGATCCGATCCGGGAATTGGCTGCATTTCGTTCTCATTTTTCTGGCCATCAATTTCTGTGTGCTGGTCGTCGTTCTGGTCGCCTCTGATCCAACTCTATCAACCACGGAAGCGATCGTGATCCTACCCGCTGCCCTGCTCATCGTACTCGCTCTCTTCAGTATCCCTATCTGGATGATGCGTTCTGCGGCTAGTGGATTGAAGGATCTTATCGATACGGCGTTCCGAAAGTCAATACATAGCCACGGCCGCCGCGAACCTCGGGGGCGCCGACGCTGAGGTCGTGATCGGGCTTGAGAAGGATATCAATAGGACGCTGACTTTGTCCCTTCATTTGCAGCATGTCTGAACTCACCAGCGGATTGATCGAACGCGACGGGATCCTCTTCGCTGCTACGGAGGCACCGGTGAGTTATCCGGAAGCGGGCAATGAACTCTATTTCCGGATCGAGGAGAACAGCTTCTGGTTCAAGCACCGCAACGCGTGCATCCTGAGCGTTGTGCAGCGGTTCGCACCCCATGCGCATTTCTTCGATGTGGGTGGTGGCAATGGCTACGTGTCCCACAGCCTTCAGGAGAACGGGATCCGCACTACGCTCATCGAGCCCGGCCTTCAGGGATGCGTGAATGCGCGTAAGCGTGGATTGAAGCGCGTGGTCTGTACCACTCTGGAGAACGCTGGGCTGGGACAAGGAACGGTTCCGGCCATGGGCCTCTTCGATGTGGTGGAACACATCGAGGACGACGTATCCTTCCTGCGCAGTGCGTATGAAATGCTCGAGGTCGGTGGCACTGTCTTCATCACCGTACCGGCGTACAATTTCCTGTGGTCCAATGAGGATGTGGATGCTGGCCATTTCCGACGGCACACGGTGCGAGGCCTGACGGGCAAATTGAAGGAAGTCGGATTCGAGGTGCTCTACGGAAGCTATTTCTTCTCCATCCTCACCCTTCCCATCCTCTTGTTCCGGTCCATCCCAAGCCGCCTTGGAATGAACAAGGGCTCCAATGATCCGGACAAGCACGTGCAGGAGCATGCGCCGAAAAAGGGGTTGATGGATTCGCTGATGAACCGCGTGTGGGGCGCCGAGCTCGGCCGTGTGAAGAAGGGCGGAAGGATCCCCTTCGGCAGTAGTTGTTTGCTCGTGGCGCGGCGGGTGCGGTGATCGCGATATCGCCAAGCAAGTAGCTCGTTCACCTTTCCCATCGGTCCAAGCCATTCCTTTGCCGCATGTCCCTTTCTTCCTCTCTTCTGGAGAATGCCGTTGATCAACTCGCCTCGTTGCCGGGGATCGGTAGGCGCACGGCCATGCGGCTCGCGCTTGATCTCCTACGCCGCGAACCACACGAGGTATCGCGCTTCAGCGAGGCGATCAAGCGTATGCGCGAAGAGGTGCGCTATTGCGAGGTGTGCTGCAACATCAGCGATGAACCCAAGTGCGCGATCTGCCGCGACCCGAACCGCGACTCTGGCCTGATCTGCGTGGTGGAGGACATCCGCGATGTGATCGCGATCGAGAATACCCGACAATTCCGCGGCGTGTACCACGTTCTGGGTGGCGTGATCAATCCCATGGACGGCATCGGGCCGGATGACCTGCACACCAACGAGTTGCAGGAGCGCATACGCCAAGGCGGCGTGCGGGAGGTCGTGCTCGCGCTGGGCGGGACCTTGGAAGGAGACACCACCGGCTTCTATTTGAACCGAAGATTGGCCGAGGCTGGTGTGATGGTCACCACGATCGCGCGCGGCATCAGTGTGGGTGCCGATCTGGACCAAGCGGATGAACTCACGTTGGGCCGCAGCATCGCGGACCGCAAGCCGTATGAGCAAAGCGTGAAGCGATGAAGGAGGCATGTGTCCATTCGACCATGTGGCCATGTGACCATGGAATGCCCTGGCGCAACGGAGCGTCTTTTCGCATGACCACATGGCGCGTTAGCATTGCGCGGGATCCAAATGGACACATGGCCACATGAAACTCTCCGTCATCATCGTCAACTACAATGTGCGCGCGTACTTGGAGCAGTGCCTCCGGACGGTGTTCACGGCATTGGAGGGGATCGAGGGCGATGTGTTCGTAGTGGACAACCTGAGCACGGACGGCAGCGTGGAGATGGTGCGGGAAAAGTTCCCGAAGGTGCGTTTGATCGCCAACAAGGAGAACGTCGGTTTCAGCCGCGCGAACAACCAAGCGATCAAGGCCAGCGATGCGGAGTATGTGGTGCTGCTGAACCCTGACACCGTGGTCGGCGAGGACGTGTTCCGCAAGGTGATCGGCTTCATGGACTCGCAACCCAAGGCCGGAGGTCTGGGTGTGAAGATGATCGACGGCACCGGCCATTTCCTGCCGGAAAGCAAACGTGGATTGCCGACACCGGCCGTGGCCTTTTACAAGATCATCGGTCTTACACGGTTGTTCCCACACAGCCGGAAGTTCGGGCGTTACCACCTCGGTCACATGGCCGAGAACACCGCTGCGCCGATCGAGATCCTCTCCGGAGCGTGCATGTTCCTGCGGAAGAAAACACTGGATGAAGTGGGCCTGCTCGATGAGAGCTTCTTCATGTACGGCGAGGACATCGACCTCAGTTACCGGATCACCATCGGCGGCTACGAGAACTGGTACTTCCCGGGTGCACGGATCATCCACTACAAGGGCGAGAGCACCAAGAAGAGCAGCGTGAACTACGTGTTCGTGTTCTACAATGCCATGGCCATTTTCGCCCAGAAGCACTTCACACAACGGCGAACCAATTTGTTGAGCCTGCTGATCAATGGCAGCATCTACCTCAGCGCAGCGGGTGCGATCGTCATGCGGTTCATCCGGCGTGCATTGCTTCCAATGTTGGATCTTCTGCTGACGATGTCGTTGGCCTATCTGGTCGTGATCTCAAGGAACGACAGCTTCACCATCACCAACAAGGGCTTGACGGTATTCTTCCTCTGGGCCTGTGCCATCGCGCAATCCTTCCTGGCCTTGTTCGGTGGATACGATCTACCTGTCCGGCTCATCAACGTGTTGCGCGCCATGGGGGTGCTGGCCGTCGTCGCCGGGGTGATCAACGTGTTCACAGGTGAGCCGATGGACACCTATGTATGGATGGCCGAGGTCATCGTCTGCGCGACGGCCTGCTATTCGGCAACCCGCGTACTGCTTCACTTATTGCGCGTGCGGTCCTTCAGCCTGCGCATGCTCGACCGCAAGCGCGTGCTGTCCATCGGAAGTTCCGAGGAGAACAAACACGCCTTGGCCTTGCTCTGGCAAACGCACTTCGGCCTCGGAAGGCAGAAACAGATGAGCACCACGGACGCCGGATCCGCTGGTGCAGTGGAACTGATCCGCAAGAAGATCCGCAAGCACGACATCGATGAGGTGGTCTTCTGCGCGAAGGATCTTGCATGGGGACGCATCATCGAACTCATCGAGCAACTGCGCAACACGGAAGTGATGTTCAAGATCGCCCAGCCGGGCAGGGAGTTCATCATCGGCCCGAACAGCATCGAGAGCATACAGGACCTGGACATCATGGAATTGCATTCGGTGAACAGCGCCGCCGGTCGACGTACGAAACGGCTGATGGATGTCACTACCGCATCCGTATTACTGCTGGCCATACCCATCACCGTCTGGTTCGTAAACGGCCGCAGCGGTTTCATCCGGAACGCATGGGATGTACTGCGCGGGAGGAAGAGTTGGGTGGGCTACCACCAGGGTCCGGAGCGTGCGTTGAAACTTCCAGGGATCAAGCCCGGGATCATCGATCCGCTCTTGAGTATGGAGAACGTTCGCGATGCGTGGGCCGTTCGTGCCAATGCGGCGTACGCCAAGGACTACAGCGCATGGAACGATGTGGTCTTGCTGGTCAAAGGATTCCGATCGCTGGGTCGCGCCTGACCCGGTCGCCCTTGGAACGTGGTGGTTACCTTTGGCCACCAGCTAAAAAGAGCTTGGATCATGTCGCAGATCGAGATCCTGCTGCCCAAGATGGGCGAAAGTGTTGCGGAGGCCACCATCACCAAGTGGTTGAAGAAACCCGGTGATACCGTCGCTGCCGATGAACCCATCGTGGAGATCGCCACCGACAAGGTGGATAGCGAAGTGCCCGCTCCCGAAGCCGGCATCCTGAGCGAGCAATTGGTGAAGGAAGGTGATGTGGTGAAGGTGGGCCAACCCATCGCACGGATCGGAAGTTCCGTGGGCACCCCCTCTTCCGCCCCGAAAGCACCGGAAGTCCCCAAACCGGTTCCTGCACCCGCCAGCAATGGACACCAGCCTGCCGCGACCGTTGCCGCCCATGCTCCCGCCACCACTGCCGTTGAACGCGTAGGAGCCAGTGGAAAATTCTACAGCCCGTTGGTGCGCACCATCGCCAAGAACGAGGGCGTATCCATGCAGGAGCTGGAAGCGATCGCAGGTAGTGGTCAAGGCGGTCGGGTGACCAAGAAGGACATCCTGGATTATCTGCCGGCTCGTGGTACCGGATCAGCAGCAGCACCTGTTGCGCGAGCAGCGGCACCATCAACCACCGCAGCGTCGGCTCTTGCACCTTCCATCATACCAACGGTCGGCGACGAGTTGATCGAAATGGACCGCATGCGCCGCCTCATTTCCGATCACATGGTGATGAGCAAGCGCACCAGCCCCCACGTGACCAGTTTCGTGGAGGCCGATGTGACCAACCTCGTGCGCTGGCGGGAAAAGGTCAAGGCGGCTTTCGAGAAGCGTGAAGGAGAGAAGCTCACCTTCACACCGGTCTTCATCATGGCCATCGTGCAAGCGATCAAGGAGATGCCGATGATCAATATCCAGGTGGACGGTTACACGATCATCAAGAAGAAGGACATCAACATCGGCATGGCAGCGGCACTGCCTTCGGGCAACCTGATCGTACCGGTGATCAAGAACGCGGACCAGTTCAATCTGGTCGGGATGGCGAAGAAGGTGAACGATCTGGCCAACCGCGCCAGAACCGGCAAACTACTTCCTGATGAAGTGGCTGGCGGCACCTACACCGTGACCAACGTGGGCACCTTCGGGAATGTCCTTGGCACACCGGTCATCAATCAACCTCAAGTGGCGATCATGGCCACGGGTGCCATCCGCAAGAAACCTGCGGTGATCGAAACATCCGAAGGCGACCTGATCGGTATCCGGCACCTGATGTTCCTTTCACATGGTTATGACCACCGCGTGGTGGATGGCGCACTGGGCGGGCGTTTCGTACGCCGCGTTGCGGACATTCTGGAGGCATGGTCCGTGGACCAACCTTACTAGGCGGGTGCAGGTGGGGAAAATCCTACATTAGCCGCCAATGCAGCCTGACCAGATCACTCAGAACGAATTGCCTCGATGAAGCACGGGTACATTATCTCTTTCCTGGCCGGAACCCTTCTCACGTTCCAGCCCCTCCTCGCACAGAATGCTTCCAACACTTCCTTCAATTGGAAGTTCGAGGAAGGTAACAAGCTGATGGAGGAGAAACTCTTCAATCAGGCTGCGGATATCTGGAAGGAGTTGCTTGCTACCGATCAGGAGAATGCCAACCTGAACTACAAGCTCGGCTTGAGCTATTTCAGTTCCTACAACCAGAAGGCCAAGGCCTTGCCATACTTGGAGAAAGCATCCCTGCTCCGGAAGTCCGGCAGCTACGGTGGCTTCAACCAGGCCGGTTACGATCCGTTCGAACCGAGGGAGCGTAATGCGCCTGTGGAAGTGGACTACTACCTCGGACGTGCTTACCACCTCAACCAGCAATTCGACCTAGCCGACCAGTTCTACCAGAAGTTCATTGATGAGGCGGGCAAACACAGCTTGAGCCCTTCAGCGACCCGTGGGTTGCAACAGACCGCCAATGCACGTGAGTTGCAGAAGCATCCGGTGAACTTCGAAGTGTCCAACGTGGGTCCGGTGATCAATGGTGATCACCCTGACTTCAGCCCGGTGCTTTCCGTGGACGGCAATGCCTTGTTCTACACCTCACGCAGGATCCGCCCGGATAGTTCCAACAGCAACATCCTCGACCCCATCGCTGGGCAGCCATACGAGAACATCTATGTGAGCTACAAGGACCGTGACGGCAACTGGCAGACCCCTGAATTGCTGAACATCAACCCGGCTGGCGCTGGACACTTGGCATCGGTGAACGTGGCCGCCGATGGACAGACCCTGTACATCTACCGCGATGATGGTGGCGACGGCAACATCTACGAGAGCAAACTCGTGGGTGAGGTCTGGAGCGATCCGGTGCTCATGGGCAGCGATATCAATACGCGCTCCTGGGAGACACACGGTGCACTTTCTGCGGACGGGAACACCTTCTATTTCGTCAGTAACCGCGATGGAGGCCAAGGTGGCCGGGACATCTACCGTGTGGTGCGCCTCCCCAACGGACAATGGAGCAAAGCGCAGAACCTTGGCAATGTGGTGAATACGCCCTATGATGAGGATGGTGTGTTCATCCACCCGAATGGCCGAACGATGTACTTCGGTTCGGCTGGACACAATTCAATGGGTGGCTTCGACATTTTCAAGACCGAACTGCAGGATGATGGGACTTGGACCGTACCGACCAACTTGGGTTACCCCTTGAACACGGTGGATGACGACGTCTTCTTCATCACCACCGCCGATGGTCGACGCGGGTACTTCAGCAGCGATCAGATCGGGGGATATGGTGAGAAGGATATCTACTTCGTCGATCTCGGCGTGGATGCGGAGAGCGAAGGCCTAACCGTCCTGAAAGGATACATCATTCCCGCACAGGGTGAGGCCTTGCCACCGAGTACCATTCTTTACGTTACCGACAAGAGCACGGGTGAAGTGAAGACCTACAAGCCCCGCCAACGCGATGGTGTGTATGTGGCCATCCTACCCCCATGCCGCGAATACAATCTGGATTACCGGGTGAACGATAAGACGGTGCATACCGAGGACATCTTCGTGGAGTGCGAGAGCGCGTACCAGGAGATCAACAAGGAGATCTACCTGTCCCCGGTCTCATTGGGTGGCCCTGCCAGCATTGTGGATCTGCCGAAGGGATCGCCTCCTGGCAAGAAGGAGAAGGGCGAGCCGGCCGTGAAACCCAAGCCGGACGGAACAGTACCTGGATCAGGCCCTGGCAAGGAGAAGCCGCTTACGGATGCGGAGATCAAGGAAAAGGCCGGAACGCACGTAGCACCTGATGCTTCCTACGCGGATGAATACGCCAAGTATTATGCGTACAACGTGAAGGACATCGACCTCAATGAGGATCGTTGGCGCCAGTTCATCGACGTGGTGGCGAAGCTCATCACCGAAAAGGGTGAAGCGCGTATCGTGATCGAGGGCAGCGCCTCCAAGGTGCCGACGAAGACGTACGGTAGTAACGAGAACCTGAGCCGCCAGCGGATGGAGGACGCGCGCAAGCGTCTTGTGGAAGCCATTCGTGCTCGCGGATTGGATGCCGACAAACTCCGCTTGGAAGCGGTGAACAATCTGGTGCAGGGCCCGAAGTATGCTGGCGACTACCTGAACACCGACAAATACGGCAAGTTCCAGTACGTGAAGCTGAAGGTGCGCTGACGGGAACGGTTGTGAAGAACTTGAAGCGCCCCGGCCCACCGCCGGGGTTCTTCTTTGGTGAACTTTGGAGCATGCTTCTCACCCTCGAACGTCCACTCGCCTTCTTCGATCTGGAAACCACCGGGATCAAGATCGGGCGCGACCGCATCGTGCAGATCGGGATCGTCCGGCTACAACCCGATGGAACCCGCGAACGCTACCAGACCCTCGTGAACCCCGGTATACCGATCCCCGCTGAAACGACCGCGATCCACGGGATCACCGATCTCGATGTGGCCATGGCGCCTACCCTCGATGCGGTGGCCGCGGAGATCCTCGGGCATCTGGACGGCTGTGATCTAAGCGGATTCAATTGCCTTCGATTCGACGTTCCCTTCCTTGCGGAGGAGTTCCATCGTGTGGGCGTGGAGTGGGATAGCTCGCAACTTCGGATCGTGGATGTCGCGCGCATCTATCACCAAATGGAACCACGGAACCTCAGTGCCGCTCTGAAGTACTACTGCGGCCGCGAGCACGAAGGGGCGCACGATGCCCTCGCCGACGTGGAAGCCACGGCCGATGTCCTTATCGCCCAATTGGAGCGCTACCCGGATCAACTCCAAGGCACCGTGGATTTTCTCGGTGAACTGAGCGGTGACCGCAAGCGCAGTCCGGATGCTGCCGGTAAACTGAAGTACGATGATCATGGTGCCGTGTGTCTGGCCTTCGGCAAGTACAATGGCTGGCCCTTGGAGCGGATCGGCAAGAACGACCCGGGTTATCTGCAATGGTTGATGACCAAGGCCGAACTACCGGGCAGCACCTTGTCCATCATGCGCGCTGCTCTCGCCGACATACAAGCCTAGAATGAAGCTGGTCTGCATCGGTCGCAATTACAGCGACCACGCGAAGGAGCTCGGCAATGCGATCCCCGGTGAACCTGTGGTCTTCTTGAAACCGGAAAGCGCGCTGATCCCGAACGGAGGTCCCATCACACTACCGTCTTTCAGTTCAGATATCCATCACGAGATCGAACTGGTCTATTCCATCATCCGGAAGAATGGAAAAGCCCAAGCGGACAAGGTCTCGATCGGCTTGGACCTCACCGCTCGCAGCCTTCAACTGGCATTGAAGGAGGGCGGATTGCCGTGGGAAAAGGCCAAGGCCTTCGACGGGTCGGCCTATGTCGCTGACGCCTTTGTAGCACTCGAGTCCTTCCCGAAAGGGCATCACATCGACTTCATGCTGAAGAAGAACGGACATGTGGCCCAGAGCGGACACAGCGGCCAAACACTCTTTGATGTGGCCACCTTGATCGCAACCGTGGAGCGGTACATGACCCTTCAGCCGGACGATCTCCTATTCACTGGAACCCCAGCTGGCGTGGGTCTGATCGCGGCCGGAGACCGGCTCGAAGGCTACATGCTGGGCGAACTCCTCTTCGACTTGAAAGTGGAGAAGGCCCCTTCCAAGCGGTAGGATACCTTTGCCGACCATGACAAGGATCGTTCAAGTCGGCAATATCCCATGCGGTGCGGATGAGCTTTTCCTCATCAGCGGCCCCTGCGTGATCGAAACGGAGGATGTGATGCTGCGCACCGCCGAGAAGTTGAAGGAGGTGAGCGAGCGCATGAAGGTGCCCGTGATCTACAAGAGCAGCTTCACCAAGGACAACCGCAGCAGCGTCGATTTCTACCAAGGCCCCGGCCTCGATGAAGGGTTGAAGATGCTGGCACGGATCAAGAAGGACTTCGGTTTCCCGATCCTTACGGACATCCACTACCCGAGCCAAGCAGCCCCAGCAGCGGAAGTATGCGATGTGCTACAGATCCCGGCTTACTTGTGCATGCAGACCACCTTGGTCACAGAGGCGGCAAGGACGGGTGCGGTGATCAACATCAAGCACGGGCAGTTCCTCGCGCCCGATAACATGATCAAGCCTGCGCAGAAATGCGAGAGCGTCGGCAACAGCAAGATCATCCTTACTGAACGCGGCTACACATTCGGATACAACGATATGGTGGTGGATCCCCGCTCCTTCTACCACTTGCGTAGGACCGGCTATCCCGTGGTCTTCGACATCACGCACAGCATCCGCAAATACGGCATCCCCAGCGCCGACCCGAGAGGCGGCAACCGCGAGGTGATGCCCACGATCGCTCGCGCCGGTGTGGCGGCGGGCTGCGATGGCGTCTTCATCGAAACGCACCCCGACCCGAGCAAAGCCTTGTGCGATGCCGCCAGCCAGCTCTGCGTGTACGACCTCGAAGAATTCCTGAAACCCCTCCTCGACCTCCACGCCGTGGAGGTGAAGCATCGCCACGCCACCGTCAGCATTTGATCAACGCACCAGTACCGTCGACCCTCAGGGTCGACAAATGACCACCACGAACATGGAACTCTACCTCGATAGCGCTGACATCAAGGAGATCGACGAAGCCTTCAAACTCGGCTTCCTCACCGGCCTCACCACCACCCCCACCTTCATGCACCGCGGCGGTGTCACGAACATCGACAAGATGATCCTGGACCTCGCGAAGAAGGTCCCCATCTTACAAGTGGAAGCACTTGGCGAGACCGCAGAGGATGTGGTGAAGGAGGCCAAGCGCCAATTGAAGATGGGCCTGAAGAAGGAGACCACCGTCTTCAAGATCCCCGTCAGCCTCGAAGGCCTCCGCGCATGTCGCATGCTGCGGAAGGACGGCATCATGGTGAACGTACACCTCGTGTACACGCTGCAACAAGCGTACATGGCCATGCAGGCCGGTGCCAACTACGTGTGCCCGCTCGTCGGTCGTTTGCAGGACCAAGGACACGATGCACTTGCGTTGGTGCAGCAATGCGTGGAGGCCGTGAACTACTACGGTTACGACAGCAAGATCATGTTCAGCAGTGTGCGCACGGTGGAGCATGTGCGCAATGCCGTGGAGATCGGCGTTCACACGATCACCGTTCCGTGGAAGCTGATGAAGCAGCTCACCGACAACCACTTCACCGCGATCGGCACGCAGCAGTTCTACGTGGATACACGCTTGATCACCATGAAGGTGAAGGACATCCTCACGCACAACAACCCGGTCGTAAAGGACAGCGCGACCGTCACGGAAGCGCTGGTGGCCATGACGAAGCACGGCTTCGGCGCGGTGATGATGGTGGACGGCAAGGGCAAGAACGTCGGCGTCTTCACCGATGGTGGCTTGCGTCGCGGCATCGAGAAGGAAGGCAACAAATTCCTCATGAAGAAGATGAGCACGCTGAAGTTCAACGCGCCCTTCACCATCAGTCCGGAGGCCTTGCTCGATGACGCACAGAAGGCATTCAAGGAGCACAAGGTGGATACGTTGAGTGTGAGCGAGAACGGCAAGCAGCTCGGCATGCTGGACATTCAGGACCTGCTGAAGGCGATCGCTGGCTAGGCTGCAATGGACGACCTGAAGTCTTTCCGCGATCAAGGAACCCTGTTCCTGCATTCACCGGAAGCGCTTCGCGAGCGACTGCGCACGATCCGCGCGGTGATCTTTGATTGGGACGGCGTCTTCAACGACGGCTGGAAGGACATCGACGGCGGCAGTCCCTTCAGTGAAGTGGGCAGCATGGGCGTGAATATGCTGCGCTTCGGCTTGTGGTTACAGAACGAGGAACACCTCCCCTATGCGGCGGTGATCACCGGCCAGCACAACGGACACGCGGAGCGTTTCGTGCAACGCGAACGGATGCACGGCCTCTACATGGGCTTCATCCACAAGCCCGAAGCCTTCGACGCATTCCTTGCAAAGCACCAATTGCGCGCGGAACAGGTCGCCTTCTTCTTTGATGATGCGATCGACCTCTCTGTGGCCGATCGCTGCGGCTTCCGCGTCCTCATGCGGCACCCGGCAGGCCAGGCGTTCGTGGAGCGCGTGATCGCGCGCGGCAGCGCCGATGTGGTCACCGCGTTCAGCGGCGGACAGAATGGCCTGCGCGAAGCGACGGATGCACTGCTTCACATCATGGGGCGCTACGGCGAAACGATCGATCGCAGGGCGGCGTACAGCGCGGATTACCAGCGTTACCTCGCTGAACGACAGATCGTGGTTCCGGAGATCGTGCGATCTTCAAGCTAGTCGGTTCCGGACCGATCCGTGCATGAGGATCCTTCGCATCCTACTTCCTTCGTTGGTCGCCATCGCGGCGCTATTGAGCGCAGCCATTTGGAACGGGTACCCGATCGTGTACTCCGATACCTCCTCCTATCTCAGCAGTGGGTTCGAATTGGACACCCTGGTCGATCGGCCCATCACCTACGGTCTCTTCATACGACTTACCAGTTTGAACGGCCTTTCGATGTGGACCGTGGTGCTCGCGCAATCAGCGCTGCTCTGGTGGTGCATCTCGGTCACGCTGCGATGGAATGGAATGCGTTCGATGTGGCGCCGATCACTCGTCGTAGTCCTGATCTCTGCGCTCACCGGCCTTCCATTCGTTTCCGGGCAGTTGATGTCGGACGTCTTCACCTCCACTCTCGTGTTGGCCATGATGAACCTTCTCCTGAACAACGGTCTTGCACGGACGGAGCGGTTCGGTATGATGGGCATTCTCCTTTTGTCCTTTGCGATGCACATGTCACACTTGGGCATGGGACTTCTGTTGTTGATCTTGATCATCGCGCTAGGTCGATGGGTGCTTCATGATCGCGCGATATGGAAACGATCATTGCCCGTGTTGCTGTTGATGGCGGTCGGCATCATACCCATGGGCACTTGCTTGGCGAAGTCGAAGCACGTCTTCTTCGCGGCGCACATGGCCGAGGAAGGGATCCTGCAACGATACTTGGAGAAGCACTGTGCTTCTGAGCCCATGCGCATTTGCGCAGCGATGCCGATCCCAAGGAGCGCCGATGCATTCATGTGGGGTCCGGAAAGCCCACTACTTCGCTATGCCGATTGGAGCGAAGCCGGGACGGACCTCGATCTGATCGTGGCGGGATCATTCCGTGATCCGGAACTCTTGAAGATGCATGTGAGGGGAGTCGCCTGTGCGACCTGGAAGCAACTTGGTCGTTTCGACATCGGTGATGGCAACGGTTCGTTCGGTCAGGGAACGCTTTTGTTCGAGCGGATGACCCAGTACGTTCCGTCGGAGATCAACGCATTCGCGCATGCGAAGCAGATGGAACCCGGCTTCAGCGAAGCGCAACTCGGAGCGCTACGATCGCTTCACCGTTGGGCGATGTTCGCGTGTGCCATCGTGCTGCCCTTCCTGTTGATCCGGCGGATCCGATCAACGACAACGGATGGAAAATTGGCCACGACGATCGCGCTGGTCCTCTTGCTTGCAAACGTGATCAATGCGTTGGTGAACGCCGGCACGGTGATGGTGGCGGACCGCTTCGGTACCAAGGTCGCATGGATGATCCCCTTCTGTTGTACACTGTTGATCCATGCGCTGGTCACCTCTTCATCCGCTGCGACAGTGAAGAGGTGATCAGTTCTTCATCGTAACGCGGTTGTCCACAGCTCGCGGACCGATCTCCACCGCAGCTTCCTTGAACCCCGGCGGGCCGAAGGTCCCCATGGCATCGTTGCTGAATCCGTAAGGCTCCGTCGGGATGCCGATCCAATTGGTGTCGAGCACGCCGTTGTCGTTCACGTCGTGAAAGATCTTGATGCCGTAAGTGCCCGTGGCGATGCCAGTGAGCGGCACCCGTACAACCGCTCCACTGGCAGACGCACTTCGCACAATGCATCCCTTCTCCTTATCGTAGGAAGCTTCATCCGGACAGATCGCGACGCGCAAGGTCCCACCGGCATCCGGGCGGCTCAGCACGATCTCCAGGATCGCGTTGGACTGCGCGTGTACCTCTGAAGCACATGCGACAAGCAACCCGATGAGCAGCACGCAACGCATCGCTCAGAAGTGCGCAGTCAATGAGAGCGCGTGATCCAATCGCTGCATGAAGTCAGCTTTCGGGATCTCGATCGCTCCCAAGCGTTTCGTGAACGGATTGATATACTGGCTATCGAAAAGCACGAATCCTTGTTGTTGGATATGCTTCACCAGTGAATAGAACGCCACCTTGCCTGCATTGTTCACTCCGAACATGCTTTCGCCGAAGAAGGCACCGCCGAGGGCGACACCATAGATCCCCCCAATGAGCTTCTCTCCTTCCCGGACCTCCACTGAATGCGCATGCCCAGTTGCGTGCAATGCGACATAGCTCCCGATGATGCGCTCATCGATCCAGGTCTCGTCGCGCACGGCACAGGCGCGCATGACTGCTTCGAACTTGAGATCCCTGGTGATCGCGTAACGACCTGATCGCATCACACGGGCCGTGGTGGGATCGGGTTGTATCGAAGCAAGGTTGAAGACCGCGCGCGGATCCGGCTCGTGCCAATAGAGTTCACCGTCGTCATGCGCCATCGGGAAGACGCCGCGCGTATAGGCCTTCAGCAGCACGTCAACAGGAATGGTCTCGAGATCGGAAGCGGTCATTGCTTCACCACGCGATGGTGCAGCACGACATCGCCGAATTGAAGGCGCAAGAGGTAGACGCCCGGGACCAGATCCTGAAGCCCGCTCAGGTTCACTTTACCTCCGGTCGCTCTTGCCGTGTTGGATCGGACAATGCGTCCTTGGACATCGATGAAAGAACAACTCACGGTGCTTCCGAGCGCATCGGGAAGATCCACAATCAGCAGATCGTTGAATGGATTCGGAACGACGGGTAGCGCGTTCGATCCAGCAATATCATTCGCCCCAAGCACCGACAGCGCGTTGTGGGCCATCAGGAAATTCGGGATGCCGTAGCCCATGGAGTCGTTCGGCGCGAAGTAGAGCGACGCGCTTTCGCGCACGGCCTGCATGATGGTCTGCGCGCTCTGCTCCGGATGCAATTGCCACAGGCATGCGACCAGCCCTGCGAGGATAGGTGCGGAGAAGGAAGTACCGCTGATCGGTGCGATGCTATCCCCTTCCACGCGCAAACCGATCGCGCCCCAGCCCATCGTACACACATCGGGCTTCACGCGTCCGTCGGCACTTGGACCGAATGAACTGAACGGCGCATGTTGGCCGAAGCCACCCACGGCACCGACCGCAAGGATGTCGACCGCATCCGCAGGCGCGCTGATGAAATGCCATGGTGTGTTCCCATTGTTCCCCGCACTGCATACCGGTATCATGCCTTTCTGCGAAGCCAAGCCCGCCGCGATGCTGATGCGAGCGGTCTGGCCATCCATATCGGCGTAGGTGTGATCCTGCACGCTGTCGTCGAACTCCGTGTAGCCGAGCGAGGAGTTGATCACATCGCATCCGATACTGTCCGCGAGTTCGATCCCGGCCACCCAATTATCCTCTTCCACCACATACTCCGTCGCTGCCTCTTCGGTGCGAAGCAGCACATAATCCGCCAGCGGCGCCGTGCCTTGCAAGTAGCCGGGCAGGATCCCGGCCATGCAACTCAGTACCGAGCGCCCGTGCCAATGATCCTCGTACACATCGCCATCGTGGTTCACCATGTCGCGTTCCAGCAGGATGCCCTCGCGCGCACGCAGATCCGCGAACGCAGGCAGTGAATCCGCTTGATCGAAGCCCGAGTCAAGCACACCGATGAGCATCCCCTGCCCTTTCGCTTCCATGGCGTGGAGCAGATGTCCGTTGAGCATGTAGATCTGGTTCCATGAGGCACCATAATCGCTCGGCTCACCACCGCGCTGTTCCATCATCGGTGGTGCTGGCATGTCCTCCGGTAATGGATCGTTCGATACCATTCGCATCCGGCTCCGCACATGGCTCACGAACGACAACTGCTCGATCGCATCCAGCGCGCTCTGCTCCGTGGTACGGATGGTGATCGCGTTGAACCACTTGCTCCGGTTGATCAATTGCACATCACCGGTGGCCAGCACCGCTGCGATGTAGGCGGGATCCACCGGCAGGTCGCTCTCTTCAACAGCGATGCCTTGCGCTTGTCTACGCGCGATGGACCGTGCCGACAGGAATTGCTCCGGTTGCGTGATACTGTACGGCGTGTTCTCCTTATCGGTGAATTGTACCCAATAGGTGTCGGGTGCTGTTTGGGCCATTGCTCCGGTGAGCAAGCCACCGAGCAGGATCAAGGTGAGGATCGTCCTATTCCGTACCATAAGCGATAGCTGCCATGTTCAAACGCCAACCCACCACGCGCAAAATACCGGCGGTATCCGGCTGCGATTCCATTTCCTCCCAATAGCGGCTCACCAACCCGATGTCCAGGGCGTAGCGCTCCTCGTGGTTCCGTTTGATGATGAAGTTCGGCCCCACCGTGTTCTTGATCAGCACCGTCCTCGGAAAGGTGATCACCGGACCAGCCCATGCTTGCCCCACTTCGCGGTAGGCCACCTCCAGTTCAGCCTCGCTGTTGTACACGTTCAGGTCCCACTTGCGCCCGGAGCGCACCGGGAAGCTCAACTTCAATCGGCGCACATTCTCTTCGGCCACCTCCGCGTAGAAGTTGTCGCTTGTGCTGGTCCACACATCACGGATCACCCATTCGTCGTTCGCATTCAGGATGAACCGGTGGATCCGCCACGACAGCCGACCGGCCGGATCATAATAGGCCTCCACCACCTTTTCCTTCAAGCGGTAGCTCACACTGTCGCGCACACCGGCCTGGTCATCGCGCCACATCGAATCCACTTGGTATTCGATCCACGCACCCACCTTCCGCGGGAAGTAGCCGTAGCCCAGATCCTCGCCTTCCGCTTGGTCCTTGTTGCACGCGGCGCCTAACAGGGCCACGCCCATGATCAGGAGGAGGAAACGGAGCGGCATTTTCATGGCGTTGCGGTCGGACGATCGATGAACCCACCACCGAGCACATCGTCGCCCACGTAAAAGACGGCACTTTGCCCCGGTGCGATGCCTGTGACCGGTGCATGAAGATCAACACGCACCCGTGTACCGTCCATGGAAATGGTGCTCGGCGTGCCTTTGTCCTTGTACCTGATCCGCGTCACGGCCTCCATTTCCCCATCAAGCGCCTCCACCATCTGGAAGTTCGGACGGCGCACCCACATCGTGGTGCCTTGCAGGTCGTCCTTGCTGCCAAGCACCACGGTATTCGTTTGCGGCTTGATCTCCGTCACGTACATCGGTTCGCCAGTAGCGATGCCCAATCCCTTGCGCTGGCCGATGGTGAAGAAGGGATAGCCGTCGTGCTCGCCCAGCACCGCACCGGAGGTCGAGACCAACTGTCCGCCTGCCAATTGCTTAAAAGCGGCAGGTTCCTTCCGTTTCAGGAATCCGCGGTAGTCGTTGTCCGGGATGAAGCAGATCTCGTAGCTCTCGCTTTTCGTGGCCAGTTCCGGGAAGCCGCTGTCCATGGCCATCTTCCGGATCTCGCTCTTGTGGAAGTGCCCGATGGGAAAGCGCGTGCGGGCGAGGTTCTGCTGCTCCAGACCCCAAAGCACGTAGCTCTGGTCCTTGCCGGGATCCAGACCCTTGCTCACCACCCAGCGTCCGTCGTCGTTCTGGTGTGAACCGGCGTAGTGTCCGGTGGCGATCAACTCGCAGTCCATCATGTCGGCGCGCTTCAGCAGCGCTTCCCATTTGATGAAGGTGTTACACAGCACGCACGGGTTCGGCGTGCGGCCGGCCATGTACTCGCTGGTGAAGTTGCTGATGATCGCATCGCCGAACTCCTCGCGGATGTCGATGATCATATGGTGGAATCCGCGGCTCACCGCCATGTTCCGCGCGTCGTTGATGCTGTCCAGGTCGCAGCAACCGGTGATGCGCTTGCCACCGCTGTTGTCCGTGTAGTCCCACGTCTTCATCGTGACGCCGATCACCTCATAGCCTTGCTCATGCAGCATCAGCGCCGCCACGGAGCTATCCACTCCGCCGCTCATGGCTACCAGTATGCGCCCGTGCTTGCTCACTTGCTCTTCGTTGTTCGTATTGAACGTTGTTCGGTGTTCGGTTCTCGAAGATCGCTTGCTCCCGCCCCTGCCTACTGCCAACTGGCTACTGCTAACTGCCTACCGCTCCTCCCCCCCCACATACTTCGTCACCTTCAGCACCTTCCCTTTCTCGTCGTACTCCTTCACCTCACCGTGTAGCAGGTCGTTCAAATAGGTGCCTTCGCGTTTCTTCATCTGTCCTTCCAGCACACGCTCCATGTCGCCGGGCGTACCGAACTCCGGATCCGGCGCCATGGGTTTCATCACCCACTTGCCGTTGTCGTGGTACTCCACGAAGCGGCCTTCGCGCATGCCCTTTTTGTAGGTTACCTCGCTTTTCAACTGCTCGTCGTCGTAGTACTCCTTGAACGTGCCGTTCTCCTTCCGCTCCTTCACCAACGTGCCTTTCGCGTACAGCGCTTGAAGTTGAATGCTGCCATCCTCATTGAAGTAGTACCAGGTCCCTTCGCGCGCGCCGTTCACCACGCCACCCTCGATCTCCTTGGTGCCGTTGGGGAAGTAGAAAACCATTCGACCCTCCGGTTCGCCGTGTACGTAGGTCGCCTCCGATTTCAACTTGCCGGTATCGAACCAGCTCTTGTTCTCGCCGTGCAACAGGCCGTCGGCGCGGGTTTCCTTCTCGGCCACTTGGCCACCGGGGAAATACGTCACCTGCTCGCCGTGCAATTTGCCGTTGAGGTAGCGTTCCACTTTGCGCAGTTCGCCACTCTCGGCGTAGTAGTTCCATGTGCTGTCCTTCTGCTGGCCCACATACTTTCCACGGGCCATCACCGCGCCCGATCCGTGGTAGTGCTCCGCGCGACTCGTCCTCCCATCACCGGCGTGGTGCTGGATGGTGGTCAGGTGCCCGTCCTCATCGAAGTGCGAAAAGTCGCCGATCGGACGGTCATCCTTGAACTGGCCCATGTACCGGATCGTGCCGTTCGGCCACGCCTTGCTCCAAATGCCTTGCTTGCGGCCCTGCGCATCGGTGGTATTGGTTGCGGGCACGGGAGGTTGGGCCAGTACCAGCAGGCCAAGGAAGAACACGGGAAGGAACACGGAAAGGCGCAGGAGCATGGGCGGTAAAGGTACGGGCGCCGAGCAAGGGGCGTGCCCTTGGCAAGGCCCGGTCCGTGAAGTTGGACTCAACTCTGAAAACAGCCGCCTGCTCCAGATCAAAGTTGGCATCCGCGAGATGGTGGTGGTGAAGCTCACGGTTCCCGTCCAGGAACCAACGGGATCAGTGAACGATCATCAGCGGTAAGCGCCACAAGCTGCTGCCATCCCTGATCACCATCACGTAAATGCCCGGGACGAGAGAGCTAGTGTCGATCGGTCCGTCGCCGTTGATGCGGAAGGAAGCGATCTCGCGTCCCGTGTGATCCACTATTCGAACAGACGTCGGTCCTCGTAGTCCGCTTATCCGCACTTCGCGATCCGCTGGTTGTGGGAACGTGCTAGGCCTCTCGCCGATCGACCCGCGATCCAATACGGTCTGCCCCACTTCCACCGACCACAACGAAGCAGGAAATGCCGCCGTCCACTCATTGCTGAGGATCCATTCATCTGGCGTCCGCCAAGCGATCCCCTCGGTCTGGTGATCGAAGAGGTCCACGTTCCGGCGAAGAGCGTTCGCACCGAAGAAGTCGTGGCCCTCGACATTGCTGAACAACCAGATGAAGGGCTGGCCGGGATCGTCCTCATGTCCCAGCAGAGCAAGGCGATCAAAACCGTCCCATGATGCGGCGGTGATCACACCGTTCGTGTCGAATATGCCGCGCGCTTCCGCCACATGATCACCGGGCGTTGCCGGAAGTGCGTACAGTCGCGTGCGTTCGTCGAGCCAACGCTTCGAAAAGAGGAAGAGGCTATCATCCACCGCGATCATCGCCTCCTGGTCGAAGTTCGTCGCGTTCCATGCGGGTGTGAAGTCGGTCTGGTCGCTGAAGGTGAAGTGGATCGTATCGACGGCTACCTCCGTGACGCCTTCGTCCTCCAGCGCTGAACGCGGGATGCGATAGATGCGGAGATCGGTGCGCGAGCCGAGGTTGTTGCCGAAGTCACCGATGTACACCCAGTTCGCATCGGCGGTGATCTCCTCGAAATCCACGTTGGTGGCGCCCGTGAGTTGCACGGTACGCAACACGCTTCCGTTGTCCGGATCCACAGCGTAAAGCGCCGGCGGATTGCCGCTGTCGAGTATCGTCCAGATCGTACTGTTCACCACGATGAGACCGCTGGTCTCGTTCATCTGCGCCGGTAGCACGGTGAGCAGATCGGGAACCAATACCTGACCTACGAGCCGGAGCGGCAGGCAGAGCAGTAAGGTGAACCGGGTCCTCATGGTGCGAAGGTGGACCACTTCCGTGGAAGCATCAACGACAAGATGCGCCCGACCATGCACAACATTGCCTGTGAACGGGTGGATCGAACGCCGGGCGGGCCGTCGCGCATTGAAGTCGCCGATACCTTCGCCGACATGTTCAGGAAGGCTCTTGCTCTCAGTATGGTGCTGGTTGGTGCGGTGGCACACGCGCAATTGGGCGATGGGCAACAGACCTTCACGCACGCCGACACCTTGCGTGGATCCATCGGGCCATACCGTGCGTGGTGGAACGTGGTCGGCTATGATGTCACCGTGCGGCCGGACTTCGAAACGCGATCCATCGTGGGTCGTACCATCATCGCCTTCGATGCTGTTGAGGCCGGTGGGCGTATGCAGATCGATCTTCAACAGCCGCTCGTTGTGGACAGCATCGTGACGGATTTCGCGGAATTCAAGGACGGGGCGATCGCGGTGAGCTACAAGACCATTCCCTTCAACCGCGCGGAGAACGTGATCTGGGTGGATCTGCCACAAGCCATGAAGAAGGGTGAAGCCACGACGATCACCATCTCCTACCATGGCGTTCCGCGCACGGCGCGCAACCCACCTTGGGACGGCGGTTGGATCTGGAAGAAGGATGAGCAAGGAAACCCGTGGATGAGCGTGGCCTGCCAAGGACTCGGCGCCAGTGTGTGGTATCCGTGCAAGGATCACCAGAGCGACGAGCCGGAGTACGGCGCGAATCTGCACATCACCGTGCCGGACAGTTTGCAAGCCATCGGCAATGGTCGGCTCCGCAACAAACAGAAGAACAGCGACGGAACAACGACGTGGAACTGGCAGGTGAAGAACCCGATCAATACCTACAACCTCGTGCCGTACATCGGCAAGTACGCACACTTCCACGAGGACTTCGTTGGCGTGAAGGGTCCACTCGATCTCGACTACTGGGTCCTCGCATTCAACGAGGCGAAAGCGCGCGAGCACTTCAAGCAAGTACCGCTTATGTTGAAATGCTTCGAGGAGTGGTTGGGGCCATATCCTTTCTATGAGGACGGTTACAAATTGGTGGAGGCGCCGCACCTCGGTATGGAGCACCAGAGCGCGGTGGCCTACGGCAACAAGTACCAGAATGGCTACCTCGGCATGGACCTCAGCGGCACGGGTCGCGGGCTGTTGTGGGACTTCATCATCGTACACGAAAGCGGGCACGAGTGGTTCGGCAACAGCATCACCACAGCGGACATCGCCGATATGTGGGTGCATGAAGGCATCACGCAATACACCGAAGTGATCTACACCGAATGCCAGCAAGGCAAGGAAGCCGCGGAAGAGTACGTGATCGGACTGCGTGACAAGATCGGCAACCGATCACCGGTGATCGGACCATACGGCGTGAACCAGGAAGGCAATGGTGACATGTACCCGAAGGGCGCGAACCTGATGCACATGATCCGCCACATTATAGGCGACAGCACCTTCAAGGCGATGTTGTTGGAGATGAACCGGCGCTTCTACCATAAGGTGGTGACGAGCGCGGAGATCGAGGAGTTCATGGTCAACTTCAATGTACGAACGGGCCTCTTGGACAGATCCGTCTTTGATCAATACTTACGGACCACACAGATACCAGTACTCGAATGGGGCATACGAAAAGGGACTCTTTGGACAAGATGGACGAACTGCGTTCCAGATCTGATGCTACCCGTGATCCTTAATCAGAAAGGTGAGTTTCCGGTATTGATGCTTGCGACGAGTAACTGGGGGGCGTTTCCTTATGCAGACAAGAAGCAACCTCGGTTGGAAGCCGATCGGAATTGGTATATCGAATCAAAGCCACTTTCAAAACGTGAACTGCGGAGGAGGAAGCCACACATTGGCCGAGGCACTCCACTATTCTAATATTGGATCCGAACGTTCATCAATGAAACTCCTCGCCCTCCTCAACTCCGGTGGAAGCGCTGTCAGGATAGTTGTCGCCACACTCGCGGGCACCGTCGCGTACTTCCTGTTCGGTTGGTTGGTGTTCGAATGGATCCTCGGCGACTACATGGCCGGGCACACCACACAGATCCAAGGCTTCAAGAAGTCCGATGCGGAAGCAAGCATGCTGATGCTCGTGGTGTCCTGTGCGGCATATGCGCTGTTGTTGGCGATCGAGTTCGAACGCTGGGCGCACGTTCGGACAATGAAAGCAGGTATCACCCTCGGTGCGATCATCGGTACACTGGTGGCTCTGATGACGAACGCCTATTGGTACTCGACCTCGCATTTCTTCAATGACCTTGTCCCGCTCGTGGTCGATATTGCAGCGGCGGTCGTGACCGTGGGAATGATGGGTCGCGTGATCGGCTGGACGCTCGGCAACTTCAAGACAAGGACATGAAACCCCAACACCTCGCTCTCCTCACCTCCGGTGGTGATGCGCCCGGCATGAACGCCGCCATTCGCGCGGTGGTGCGCACCGCGCATTTCCACGGGATCAAAGCCATCGGCGTGATGGATGGGTACAACGGTTTGGTGAAAGGATCCTTCATCGAGCTCGGTCCGCGTGATGTGAAGAACATCGTGCAGCGTGGCGGCACCATGTTGCGCAGCGCGCGCAGCGAAGCATTCCGCACACCCGAGGGAAGGGCGACCGCTGCCAAGAACCTGCGCGATGCGGGCATCGATGCCTTGATCTGCATTGGAGGCGGTGGCACGCAGACCGGCGCGCACCAACTCGCTATCGAACATGATATTCGGGTGATGGGCGTGGCCAGCACCATCGACAATGACCTCGGCGCCAGCGACCGCACCATCGGTTTCGATACCGCATGCAACACGGCCTTGGAAGCGATCGATCGTTTGCGCGACACCGCGTCGAGCCATGGCCGCATCTTCTTCGTGGAGGTGATGGGACGCGACACGGGCTTCATCGCCATGCACACCGGTATCGCCGCCGGGGCGGAATATGTGATGATACCGGAACGGCGGGAAAGCGTTGATGAGTTGGTGAAGGTATTGGAGAACCGGTCCAGCGAAAAAGGGAGCAGCGTGGTGGTGGTGGCAGAAGGCGATCAAGAGGGTGGTGCGTTCAAGCTCGCTGAACAAGTGAAGGCATGCTGCCCGCAGTTCGATATCCGTGTGAGTGTGCTTGGACACTTGCAGCGTGGCGGGAACCCGACCGTGGCGGATCGCTTGCTCGCAGCGCGGCTTGGCGCTGGCGCCGTGGAAGGCCTCATCGCAGGGAAGTCGAACTGTGTCGTGGGTGTGGTGAAGGGTGATCTCACCTACACGCCACATGCAGAAGCCATCTTGATGAAAAAGGCGATCGAACCCGATCTGTATCGCCTTCTACCCATGCTCGCGGTGTAAGTTCGTGGCATGCGGAAACTCTTCTCCCTGCTCTTCGTCGCATGCATGGCTGCGCCTTCATCGGCAGCGACCTTTTCCATCACGCACTTCGGCACACCGCCCGATGCGCAAGCCGCGATCCAGTATGCCGCCGATATCTGGGGCGGGATCCTGATAAGTGATGTGCCGATCAAGGTGAGCGTGAGTTGGTCCGCATTGGGTGGTGCGGCATTGGGCGTCACCTTCCCGAACGGCCGAAAGGATTTTCCGAGCGCTCCGTTCGCATCAACATGGTATGCGACAGCGCTGGCGAACAGCATCGCTGGCGCAGAGCTGAACGTTGGCGAGGACGACATCAACGTTTACCTGAACAGTGGTACCAACTGGTACTTGGGCACCGATGGCAACACGCCTGCTGGACAGTACGACCTGGTGAGCATCGCACTGCATGAGTTGGGGCATGGCCTCGGTTTCGTCGGGCTGGCCAAGAAAGTAGCGAATGAAGGCTCCTTCGGCTTGTTGCAAGCAAGTGACTTCGCACCGCTGATCACCACCTTCCCGTGGCCCGAACAGGACACGCTACCCGGGATCTTCGATCGTTTCCTCACGAGTACTGCCAATGGGCCATTGACCTTCCTGAACAATCCGAGCACAGTCCTCGGCACCGCCTTCACCAGCAACCAAGTGTACTTCAATGGTGCGAACGCGATGGCTGCGAATAGTGGACAGAACGCACGGATCTACGCACCCTCGGTCTTCGCCTTGGGCAGCAGTTGTGTCCACTTGAATGAAGCGACATTCCCGGCTGGGAACCCGAACGAGTTGATGACGCCCTTCAGTTCCGCAGGACAGAGCAACCACTGGCCAGGGCCAATATGCTTGGGCATCCTGCGCGATATCGGCTGGAATCTCGCCCCGGATGTCGGCATAGCCGAGCACCATCTTCCATCGGGGCATCTCTATCCCGATCCGGCGACCTCGGAGATCACCATCATCACCGGAACGCCCGGCCGGAAGGAGCCCTTTACCATTATGGATGCGTTCGGCCGCATAGCGCTCATAGGATCCATTTCCGGCCCGATCGACGTGAGCACCCTCGACGCCGGGGCCTACCTAGCGCGTGGTCAAACGGGCTGGGTCACCCGCTTCATCAAACAATAGCCGACCTGTGGCACGGGGCGTTCTCCTATTTTAGCGGACCATGCAACTGCGCCTCCTTCTGCTCGCCGGGTTCCTCGTTCTGCTCGCAAGCTGCTCCACCCACAAATACGTCGCTGCCAGCCACCCCAACGGCAAGCCCGAAGTGGTGGTGTACATGAAGGGCAAGGGCGAGGATGCACTGAAGGTGATGGAAAAGGTGTACTACCCCAGCGGTCGGATGGAATATGTAGGGCGATTCGAGAACGGCGTGGAGCACGGCGAGTGGGTGTACTACTATGAGTCGGGAACGAAGAAGTTCGTGGAGCACTGGGAGAATGGTGTGGAGCACGGGATCCACTTGGACTATGGCCCGGATGGGAAGGTGTACCGCGAATTGTACTACGACCGTGGCCGCCTTGTGAAGGAGGTGGACCGTAGCAAACTCAACTAGCCATGTTCCTTGGCTGGAACAGGTTCCCCGGCCGTTTCACGATCGTCCTGGTCCTTCTTACACTGCTCCTGCTGGTGCTGGAGCATGTCAACGGACGGTTCTGGTTGAACGACTTCCGCGTTTACTACGGTGCCGCGCAGAGCTTCTTGCACGGCGATACACTATACGGCGTAGCGCACGGACTTGATTCCGGGACCTTCAAGTACGCGCCGATCATGGCGATGGCGTACGTCCCGCTCGCATTGCTCCCCTACTCCGTTGCAGCGACCATCCAGTACGTGCTGATCGTGGCAGCATTCATCTGGTCGGTCCTGTTGACGGACCGGCTTGTTCGCACCCATGTCCTTGGCGGGAGGGCCGCTGGGTATGGCCCGGTCTTCCTGACCACACTCGTGGTGGTGGTACACCTACATCGCGAACTGCACTTGGGGAACATCAATGTCCTGCTGTTATGGATCCTCCTACTTGGTCTCGACCGGATCCTGAGCGGACGCTCGGGAACGGCTGGTATCCTGATCGGCCTGGCCATCCTCGCGAAGCCGCATTTCGTGGTCCTGCTTCCGCTACTCCTATTGCGCGACCAGCGTAGGGCATGCAGCATGGCCGTTGTCACCGTGATCCTCGGCCTTGTCCTGCCCGCTGCGTTCCTAGGCGTTGAACACACCATTCAACTGCATCGTGATTGGTTCGCGGTGATGGCCGGACACAACGCCTCGCTCATCTACACCGGCGGTGATGCACACAACAGCGTGGACACGATCTATTCGTTCCTGCATCGCACGGTACTCCATCACTTCACCTCACCCAGCACTCTTGAAGTGGCGGTCATCCTCGGCTGTATCGCGTTGCTCTTTGCCGCGTATGTGCTGCGGAACAGGATGATCGAACGGAACAATGCCGGCATGGCGGGCCACATCGTGATCGAGTATTTCCTGCTGCTCGCATTGGTTCCGAGCATCACACTCACCGATACGAACCATTTCCTGTTCAGCCTTCCGGCGATCATGTTGCTCTGTCACCGTCTGATACCACGCCCACGATCCCGGTGGTTGTTGCTCGTCGCGTTGCTCTTGCTGTTCGCATACGGCGGCAATTGGGCTGATGCCTTGGGTGATCTATCGGATCGAATGGTCCATTTTGGCGTACTCGGTATCGCGAACATCGGCCTTGTGCTGCTTGTCGCACTGCATTTCTTCACCCGTGGATCGAACCAAAAGGAGCGAACAGCGTCCACCTGAAAGATCCGACCTCATGCGTCTTCATTCCACCCTTTTCCTGCTCGTATCCTTCACCACACTTTCGGCACAGGACATCTACTTCCCACCGAACCTCGGAAACACGTGGGAGACCGTGGATCCCGCCACCTTGGGTTGGTGTACGGACGAGATCCCCGCTTTGATCGACTACCTCGATGTGAACAACAGCAAGGCCTTCCTCGTGCTGAAGGATGGGCGGATCGTCATTGAACACTACTTCGGGACCTTCACGCAGGACAGCTTGTGGTATTGGGCAAGTGCAGGCAAATCGCTCACGGCATTCCTGGTCGGGAAGGCACAAGAGGAAGGCTTCCTCGACATCAACGATCCGAGCAGTGACTACCTCGGTGCAGGTTGGACGAGTTGCACACCGCTGCAGGAAGGCGCGATCACCGTGCGCAACCAGTTGACCATGACCACCGGTCTTGATGACGGCACCGGCGATACGGACTGCACGGATCCCGCCTGTTTGCAATACCTCGCTGATCCCGGCACGCGCTGGGCCTATCACAACGCTCCTTACACAATGCTCGATGGCGTGATCAGCACGGCGACCGGGCAAACGCTGAACAGTTACGTCTTCAACAAACTCACGCTGACCACGGGCCTCACGGGCGCCTATGTGCAGGTCGGGGCGAACAATGTGTTCTTCAGCAAGGCGCGGCACTTCGCGCGATTCGGATTGCTTGCCATGGAACAAGGAATTTGGAACGGTTCGGTAGTGATGAACGATGCCGACTACTTCAATGCGATGGTGACGCCGTCACAATCGTTGAACAACTCCTACGGATACCTGTGGTGGCTGAATGGGCAGAGCAATTACATGGTGCCGGGACTGCAAGTCGTGATCCCCGGCATGCTGATCCCGAACGAACCGCCGGACGGCTACAATGCGTTGGGCAAGAACGGCCAGATCCTTTGCGTGGTGCCGTCCCAGGGGTTGGTGGTCGTACGCATGGGGAATGCGCCGGGTGCATCGGTACCTGTGCCGTACTTGCTTGCGGATGGCATTTGGGAGCGATTGAACACGGTGATATGTTCCACCACATCGGTCCCGGAGATCAGCGCATCGCCTACACTATTCCCTATCCCAGCATCCGACTTCGTTCAAGTACCGAACTCATTCGGGTCCAACGCACCTGCGCAAGTGGCGAGCGTGGATGGTCGCGTGATCGACGTCACGATCCGCAATGGGCAACTCGATGTCTCGGATCTGCCTGTCGGTTCCTACTGGCTGCGAACGCGATCCTCGAACGGCACACTGATCACGCAGCGATTTCTCGTGGCGCGATAGCCTACGCGAACTGCTGCACGCTGGATGCGATGATCCGGCAGCACTCCATCAACTCCTCCTCGCGGATCACCAATGGGGGAGCGAAGCGGATGATGTCGCCATGAGTTGGTTTGGCGAGCAATCCGTTGTCGCGCATCAGCAAGCAAAGTTCCCATGCACTTCGTGGAGATCCATCGGCAGCTATGCGTTCCTCGATCACTACCGCATTCAACAATCCTTTGCCGCGCACCAGTTTGATGAACGGGTACTGGTCCACGAGCTTCTGCATTTCAGCGCGGAAGACTTTCCCGAGTCGCTCGGAATTCGCGGTCAGGTCCTCGTCCTTCACTACGGCCAATGCTTCCATCGCGACCCGCGCACCCATTGGATTTCCGCCGTATGTGCTACCGTGGGTGCCGGGCGTGAAGACGCTCATGATGGCATCGCTCGCGAGCACCGCGCTCACCGGGTACATCCCGCCACTCAATGCTTTCGCCAGGATCACGGCATCCGGTCGTTTCGCTGGATCCTGTTCCTCGTCCGGCACACTGCAAAGCAACCGTCCGGTGCGCGCGATCCCGGTCTGGATCTCATCGGCGATGAATAGGACGTTGTGCTTCTTGCACGCCACGATCGCTTTCGGCATGTATTCATCTGCCGGGGTGTACACCCCACGTTCCCCTTGAATGGGTTCCACGAGGAAAGCACAGACATTCGGATCCGCGAGCGCTTTCTCCAACGCAGGGATGTCGTCGTACGGGATCACCTCGAAGCCCGGGGTGAACGGTCCGAACCCGACCTGGCAATCCGGGTCGGTGCTCATGCCTACGATCGTGATGGTGCGACCATGGAAGTTGCCTTCGCACACGAGGATCTTCGCTTCACCAGCCGGAATACCCTTCTTCTGGTAGCCCCACTTTCGCGCCATCTTCAGCGCGGTTTCCACCGCTTCCGCACCGGTGTTCATCGGCAACATTTTCTCGTAGCCGAAGAACTCGCAAACCATCCGCTCGTATTCGCCCAGCAGGCTGTTGTAGAACGCACGGGAAGTCAACGTCATGCGTGCGGCCTGGTCCTGCATCACGGCTACCAATCGCGGATGGCAATGGCCTTGGTTCACGGCGCTGTACGCACTGAGGAAGTCGTAGTACCGCTTGCCCTCCACATCCCACACGAACACACCTTTCCCACTATCCAGCACCACCGGCAACGGGTGGTAATTGTGTGCACCGTAACGCTCCTCGAGGTCGATGGCACGTTGGGTCTTCGAATGCTGTTGTGTCAGTTGGGGCATGGCGCTACGTTGATAAGCGCGTAAAAGTAGAACGATGGGGCGCTGGCGGGATCAGTGCGGAACCTTGATCCCGGCCTGCTCCAGCGCGAACACATGACGAAGGACGGCGTCATCCAGCGCAGTCAACTGGACGTGCCTGCGCTCCATGACCAAGCGCGCTGTACGGAGTGCGCGTTCCACATCGTGGACCACGATCCCTTCAACACCTCCCCACGAGAAACCGGGGATGTGCTTGGGCTGGAATCCGCCCCCGAAGACGTTTGCTGCCACGCCCACGACCGTGCCTGTGTTGAACATGGTATTGATCCCGCTCTTGGCGTGATCGCCCATGATCAAGCCGCAGAACTGCAACCCGGAGTCCTCATCAAATCCGCTCGCATAGCTGAACACCTTCACGTTCCCATACGTGTTCTTCAGGTTGCTGTTGTTGGTGTCCGCTCCGAGGTTGCACCATTCGCCCAGCACGCTGTTCCCGAGGAAACCGTCATGCCCTTTGTTGCTGAAGCCGAGCAGGACGCTGTTGTTCACTTCACCTCCTACCCTGCACTCCGGTCCGAAGCTGGAAGGGCCGTAGATCTTCGCTCCCATCTTCACCTGCGCATGATCACCGAGCGCGAAGGGGCCACGGATCAAACTGCCCTCCATCACTTCCGCGTTCCGACCGATGTAGATCGGACCACCTCTGGTGTTCAGTGTGCAACCCTCCACGACAGCACCTTCTTCTAAAAAGATATGCTGCGGATCGCCGATGACCGTATTGAGGCCGCTCAATGGTTGCGAACGACGACCATCGGTAAGCAATGCATGATCAAGTGCGATGGCACGGCCGCACTGCTGGAACACGTGCCAAGGCCGCTCGAAGCGAATGAGTTCGCCGACGAATTCGATCCGCTTCAGGAATGCCGGTGGTGCGCTCCAGTCCGACTCCGATGGGATCGCTTGTCCTTGTATTCCGAATGCCAACGCGCGACCTTCCTTCACCAGCACTTCCCCTGCACGCAGGTTCATGACGGCAGCGACCAGATCCTCGGTCGGGAACAGGCCACCATCCACTTCGAAGTCCGCCGCTTCAGTAGGCAGACGGAATGCTTCGGACAAATAAGGTTCGGTCCGGTATCCTACAGGGAGCCCGCTCCTCACGTACCATCCTTCAGACAAGCGCAATACGCCCGGGCGTAGCTGGGCCACCGGCCGCGTGAAGGTCAACGGAAGTAAATGCTTGTGCAGACCGGCGTCGGAAAGGATGATCGACATGCACGCGAAGGTATCGTGGACGGACCCTCAACCGGAACACCGCCGACCGATCACTCCATACCGCCGAGGGTGCAGAGCCAATACGCGATCCCTGCGAGTGTCGCACTGACCGGGATCGTGAGGATCCATGCCCAGAGGAGTTGGAATGTAACGCCCCAACGAACGGCGCTCAATCGCTTGGTAGCTCCCACGCCAATGATCGCGCCGGTGATGGTATGCGTGGTGCTCACCGGGATCCCCATCTGCTCGGTGAGGTAGAGCGTGATCGCACCGGCCGACTCTGCGCAGACGCCTTCCAGCGGTGTCACCTTGGTGATCCGAGTACCCATGGTCTTCACGATCTTCCATCCACCGCTCAACGTTCCCAAGCCAATGGCCGTGTAGCATGCCAATGGCACCCAGTAGGGCATATCCTTGATATCCGTGATGTCCCCATTGGCGATCATCGCTGCCGTGATGATCCCCATCACCTTCTGTGCATCGTTACCACCGTGCCCGATGCTGAATGCCGCAGAACTGAGCAGCTGCAACCGCTTGAACATCTTCGACATGGAGTACGCATTCGGCGTCCTCACCTTCTCCACATACAAGTATGTGAGGATGAAGATCAGCGCGCCCACCATGATCCCGATCCTGATCACGGAATTGTCCGCCTTATCCATGGCCTTCGCCAGTTTGTCGGTATCGACGTTGGGATCGGCATTGGCCTTGACGTTCGCCGCGATCCCTTCACCACCTTGCGAATTGAAATGGATCAGGTAGGGCATGGCCGCATCCACTTTCGCTTGCGCCACGTTGAATTCCGCAGTCTTGGAAGGATCCTCGGCGGCTGCCTTTCCCAGCACGTCGGTCTTGTAGAACTTCCCGAGGTTCTCCTCCAATTTCCCTTGTTGAAGGTGGGTGAAGAAGAACCAGGTGCCAATGGAAGCCAACACTATGATGCCCACGCGCACCCATACCTTCCGGACAATGGTGACGAATGTGATGAACATGCTGATGACCATTCCCACGAGCGGCGCGAGGAAGATGAAGATCAAGGTCTTGTTGATCTTGTCGTTCTCCACCACATCGCTGAATCCGAAGCTGTCCGAGGTTGCGAAGGCGTGTGCGATGGCCGCACCGGCGAATCCGCCGATCAACGCGTGAGAGCTGCTGCTTGGAATGCCGTACCACCATGTGACGAGGTTCCAAATGATCGCGGCGATGAGACCCGCGAGAATGACCTTGAGAGTGATGAACTCCACGTGAACCGTCTTGCTGATGGTGTTCGCCACCGCATGGTCCTTGAAGATGAAGAAGGCGACGAAATTGAAGAATGCAGCCCACAGAACCGCTTGGAACGGGGTGAGCACCTTCGTGCTGACCACCGTGGCAATGGAGTTAGCGGCGTCGTGGAAGCCGTTGATGTAATCGAACACCAACGCCAGGATGATAATGACCAGGATCAGCGACATGCGCTCAAGCGTACTTCAACATGATGGACTCCATCACGTTGCTCACGTCCTCGCACTTGTCCGTGGCGAGTTCCAATGTGCTGTAGATGTCCCGCATGCGAATGAGTTGGATGGGATCCTTCTCGGTCGCGAAGAGGCGTTGGATGGCCTTGTCGTAAACCTCGTCGGCCTGGTTCTCCATGCTGTTGATCTGCACCACGAACTCGTTGTGCGCATTGCTCTTGTGCATATGCCGAAGGTTCTGGACCGCAAGCTGTACGATGTGCGCACCCTCGTTCACCAAGCGGGCCAGTTCACGGCAGGTCTCGTCCGGTTTGCCGATGCCGAAGAGTTCGAGGTTCTTTGCGCTGGCCAGGATGAAGTCGGCCACATCGTCCAAGCTGGAAGCCAAGCTGTGGATGTCCTCCCGGTCGATCGGCGTGATGAAGTTCCGCGCCAGATCCGTGAAGATGGTATGGGTCAGGTCGTCGTTCGCGCGCTCCTCGATCTCCATGCGTTCCAGCAACGCGGTTCGCTGCGAGCCCGGTTCGCTGTTCATGATGGCGATCAGGTCCTCGCTCATCTTCAACACGTTCGCAGCGGACGCTTCGAAATGGAAGAAGAACACGCGGTCCTTCGGTTTGAAGAAATTGAGCAGGGAATCAAGGGCCATGGGGTGCTGTTTCGGCGACAAATCTATCCGGGGCATCCACCCAACACCCATGTCCCCTACAACCTTAATACAACCTTAACATGGACCACGTCCGGACCCATCGCACCTTTGCGGACATGATCTACGAATTCAACGGGTACAGGCCGGTGGTGCATGAAAGCTCCTTCATCCATCCCCAAGCAACGGTCACCGGCAATGTGGTCATCGGCCGTGATGTGTATATCGGCCCGGGTGCAGCCGTGCGTGGCGATTGGGGCGCCATTCTCATCGCCGACGGTTGCAACGTGCAGGAGAACTGCACCATCCACATGTTCCCGGGCATCACGGTGCGGCTGGAGGAGGGCACTCACATCGGCCATGGCGCGGTGATCCATGGAGCGCACATCGGGCGGAACTGCCTGGTGGGGATGAACGCCGTGCTGATGGACGACGTGGTGCTGGGCGAAGAATGCATCGTTGGAGCACTGGCCTTCCTTCAAACAGGAAGCGTTTGGGAGCGGCGAAAGGTGATCGTGGGCAACCCCGCCAAAGCGGTGAAGGATGTGAGCGACGAGATGATCGGGTGGAAGACCGAAGGCACAAAGCTCTACCAAGGGCTTCCTTCTGAACTGTACAGGACATTGAAGGTCTGCGAGCCGCTCAGGAAGATCCCGAGTGAACGTGAACCGATAGCCGCACGATACGCCACTTGGCAGCGGACGCTCAAGGATTGATCAATCACCGCGCTTGTTGTCATCCAGATGCAGGATGTGCAGCATGCGATGTAGGACCGGGGTGAGGAAGACCGCGACCGCGCCGAGTAAGGTGATCCCACTGTACAAAGCGTAGAACGCGGCGAAGTACTTCGCAGGATCGGTCGTCAACACATCCACCGGCCCCATGCCACCCAGGATCATCGACGCATTGAGGAATGCATCCACGAAGCGCAAGTGCCCGAATTCCATGTACCCCCAAACACCCAAGGCCAACGAAAGGCCCACAAGCAGCAAGGCGTAGCCCAAGTATTTCAACAACCGTCCAGCGAAGCGTCGCTGACTGATGAGCGGGCGTGATCGGTGTTCGAACATGGCACCAAAGTATCCCATTGATGGGCGCGCCACCAAGGCGGACGATCGGGACGATCGAACCTGACTGTTCGACCATACTGATCATCGGACCGCACAACCATTTCCACTCTTTGTCGCGCCAGGGGCCGCTAAGTTCGAGATCGGGTCCTACGCAACCGCTACGCTTCGTTTTGCCGGCCTGATCAGGCAAGGAACCAGGATCAGCGCAGCGATCCACGCCACCATCGGCCACGACGGTGGGAGCCCATCCCCTGGCCATTTGATATTCCAACCGAACGGCACGGCATTGTTGCGCCGCTCCGGAGAAAGTCGGCCGCGTACCTCGTTCACGTAGCCCTGATGCTTCGCGACATCCCAACCGGTGAGCGCATTCAGTTCTCCCAACTCACGTTGGCGACGATACGCCAGGTTCTCCAGGTAGTCCTGTCCCTCGCTACAGGTCAGATCACCTTGCGCGGGATGCCTAAGGATGTAGCGGGCCTGGAAATTCTCCGTGTTCGGGGTCACTTGAAAGACCAGATCCTGCGGGAACATATCACGGGCGTAGCGAACGTGCATGCGTGTGTAGAAGGTCGCTGCACCACCCCAATCGGCACCAGCCTCAGCGAATTCCCGGGGCATCGGTGGTGGTCCGACGCAGGGGTCGCACTTCACACCACTGAAGCTTGGCGTCACATTCCAAGCATACTCCAGGAACACCGTGTTGCGTCCTTCGCGGCGATGCGCGCGTGCGAAAAGATCCTTGTAGAACGCTCCGAATTGCTGCTTCACGAATAGCGGGATGTTGCGATCACTCGGAACCTTCACCGTGCGGTAGTTCACACATTCCACGCGCCCGGTGCGTGTGAACGCATGGACGATCATATCCTGTGATCCATTGCTGTTCGCCATGCCGAGGCGGATGGGCAGCATGAACTTGTTGCTCTCGAAGCGCAGTTGGATCGGGCGCAGTAGGTTGAAGCCACTCTGTTGGAACCGGGTCATGTCCACCTTCACCACGAAGAACTTCATGTTGGAACGGATGTAGGGATCGAGCACCTCATGCGCCGTCGCCGGGATCCGGTACCCGTTCGCGATCAACCAGTCCTTCAGGCCCACACTCTCCTTCGCGCTCAGCAGCAGGATGTCATATTCACCCACGGTGTAGCGCGCTTCGATGGTCACACCCATTTTGCGGGCGGTCTTTTCTTGCGCCATTCCCGTGCTCGTTGGCGCGCGACTCATTTCACTCTCCATCACGGAATCATACAGGTCGAAGCGTACGCACGGGTTCTCATCGTAGTACTCCACGAGGCGCGGCGCGCTATACGCATCCAATGCATCGAACAATCGACGCTCGACCACGCGGATGTCCTCGCGGCGAAGCACTGTTGGCACAGGCACCACCATCGCGAAATCCTTCACATCACCCTTGAAGTCGTTGCTCATGGTGATGATGGTCCGCTGTCCATCGCGAACGAGGATCACCTCGCTGCGATCATTGAACAAGGTGGCATCAGCCTTGGCCACATAGAATCCACAGAACGCGGAGGCGTGCATGGAGGCCAGAAACGCCGCAAAGGGAAGAAGTGATCGGGTGTTCATGTGAGTTGATGTTGTTCGTTTCGTGCAGTTCGTTCAGATCGCTCGGCGTTCCAATTGAAGGCGTCGCCGTGCTGAAGGTGATCGAGGATCGGCGTGATCGTGCTGATAATGAGCAAGGCCCAGATCGGTGCAGAATTGATCCAGAAGTACCAGCCGAGCAGGAAGGAGAGGACCGCGATCGCCACGCTCCAGATCACACGCATGCGTTGCGCGCGTGGGGTGGTCATGGGATCCGTGATCATGAAGAACGTGAAGAGCAAGAGCGACCCGTTGGAGAGGCGATGCAACCAGACATCCATCTCCCAGCCCAGGTACAGCACTGTGCGGAAATACTCCAATACGGCAAGGGTGCCGAGGAAGGCGAGGCTCGTATCGATCCGCCCCACTCGAAGCACCACCATGCAACCCGCAGCAGTGACGAGGAAGAACAATGCCACACCACTCCCCCACTGTCCGGGACTCACCCACGCATCGCCGGTGAGCAGCACGGCTGCGGCGATCCCGAGGTTACCGGGGTTGAAGACATGACGACCTTTCACGCGAAGGATGAATTTGCTCGCGATCGCGACTACTGCTCCAAGTACCAAGGCTCCAGGACCGGCCGCCTTCAACAACAGACACATTCCAAGGGCACTCACCGCAGCACTCTTGAGCGAACTCCAAGGCAAACTCTTCCACCGGATGAAGCACGCTTGCACACCAAGACAGGTCCCGAGCAGCAACAAGTAGCGCGTTAGTTCCGCGTCCCAATGCAATTGAAGTATCCCGAAAAGGAGAAAGCCCGCTAGGAACACGATCTGGAAATGACGGGCGTCCTGTTTGAGGAAAACGAGTATAGCGTTGATGGGTTGGAGAAAGCGCATCTCTTGGAAGTACGATGCTGTACACACGACCGCGGATCGGGTTCGATCCATCCGAAACCTTCCGTGGGACATCGGCGTTGGAACCGCCGGTAGCAACGAAGACCAACGACAAACAACAACGAGCGAATGCGGGAGTTGAAAGAGGCGATGCATATCCTATTGGTCGACGACGAGGACGATTGCAACTTCGTCACGCGGATGGTCCTGAAGAAGGCCGGCTTCTCCGGGAAGCTGACCACTTATACCTCTGCGACCGACGCATTGGCACACATGCGCAGTGGCCACGACCTCCCGGACCTGATGTTCGTGGACATCAACATGCCGGCCGTGAACGGATTCGAGTTCCTGGCCACGTGCGAAGCAGAAGGGTTGCTGCCCAATGAACTCACCAGTGTGGTCATGTTCAGCAGCAGCAATCGGCCATCCGATCTGGAACGTGCATTGGGGTTCCGATCCGTGATCGGCTACGTCGAGAAGGCGCTTTCCGTGGATAGCTTCGAGCGAGTATTGAACGATCACCTTCAGGCGCGTCGCGCTTGATCAACCGAACAAGGAAACATCCTGTTCACCATCATCACATGAAGAAGATCCTGATCATCGAGGACGAGACCATCATCTCATTCAGCTACCGGCTGCAATTGGAGCGCATGGGCTTCGATGTCATCGGCACTGCCCGCAGTTCGGAGGAGGCCGAGGAATTGTTGCGTGACCAACGCCCCGACCTCATCATCATGGACATCTACCTGAAAGGCGATAAGAACGGCCTGGAACTGGCGCAGCAGATCCACAAGGACGACCCGATCCCGGTGTTGTTCCTCACAGCGAGCACAAAGCCGGAAGTGGTCACCGCCATCCGCGAACTGAAGGATTGCCAGTACCTCTCCAAACCGATCAACTCGGACAGTCTGGAGGATGTGTTGCGGCGGTTCTCACGATCCTAGCGCAATGGCGGAGCACATGGACAAGAACCAAGGTGCCACACCGGAACAAGCCGAGCTTCTGCATCATTTCTCGCACGACCTGCGCAACAGGCTTGCGGCCATCCAGCAAGTGCTTTCGCAGTTGAGCTCCACTCCTGCTGAAGAGCAGGCGGAACTGATCGGATTCGCCGAGCAACAGTACTTCAAGGCGATGCGAAGCACGGAGGATCTGTTGGACGGCTTCCATGTTGAGCGCGGTGTCGGGGCGCTATCGCTTTCCAACGTCGATCTCACGGAACTCCTCCGCGCATCCATCGACCTGATGCAGCACCGGTTCACACGCAAGGGCCAGACCCTTCACATCGATGCTGGTTCCAGCCTGACGATCAAGGCCGACAAGCATTGGTTGAATGAATTGATCACTGTGCTATTGAGCAACGCCTCGAAATTCGGTACACCCGGCGGTGTTATCCGGATCCGCCTATCGAATGAAGACAATGCTGCGGTGCTGACCGTACAGGATGATGGCGCAGGGTTGGACGCGGAGGATCTCGAGAGGATCTTCGTGCGGTACGCATGGCTGAAAAGCCGATCCACGGCTGGCGAAGCTCAAGGTCGCGGCAATCTGGCTCGCGCCAAGCAATGGGCCGAAGCACATGGCGGCGTGCTACAAGCGCGAAGCGCAGGTCCGGACAAGGGATCCACATTCGAACTGCGACTTCCGATCGCGCACTGATCGCGATCGTTCGCGTACCGTTCCCTGTTTGCATGGAACCATATGTGGAAAGACCGCGGTGGTCCGGTCATCCGCACATCAGGAGCCGACTAACTTGCGTGCGATGCCCCGCGTCCATACGCTCCTCGCGTTCTTATTGGCCACCAGTACTCTTTTCGCGCAAGTACCCGCCGGAGGGTCGGCCGGAGCCATCACTTACATACGAAGCATTGCTGTTCCGTTGAATGCGGTCCTCCTTTTCGACAAAGCGACCGAGGCATGGACCTGGACCTTCGGCAAGGAACCCGGAGGCAAGCTCCTGCTGTCCGATCGCACCACGGGTACATTGGAAGCCACTGCTCGCGTGAATTATCGATCGGAACAATTGAGCATGCGTGAGGAGACCATGGGTTCCGTGCAATACAGGGTGGTGATGAACGTGCATGCAGGCGAATGCAGGATCACCATTTCCGAATGTGTCCACACAGGAAATCGGACCACTCCGCGCGGAGGTGTTCATTTGGGTCTCTTGGTGCGCGGCCCGGATCCCGTGATGAAGGTTCGCGGGTTGGGTGGAAGTAACCTGCGCCGCATCTATGCGGAGGTGAAGGACACCACCAATGCGCGCATTACGGCTGTCCTGCAAGCGTTCGAAGCACGATTGCGGGCCAGTGCCCAACCCTGAGCGCAACCCTCCGGACAGGAACCCGTTGAACGGCTGGCCTCATGCTAGCCTTCCAAACCCTTTCCCGCCGTCGCTGGCCCTTCGTTGCCGGCGTACTTGCCATTCTGTTCATCGGATATGGCATGAACCTGGTCTCGCGTTCGCGCGATCTACAGATGCGGATCAACCATGAAGTGGCCCTGTTGGATGAACTCAGCCATATCAATGACGACCTGCACCAGTTGTCGATCATCCACCGTGTGGACCTGAATGCGGGCCAGCACCGATGGCCGGCCGATCTCCATCGGTTCAAGGTTCGCATACAGAAGGCGAGTGAACGCTTCGTTTCCTCTCCCGGTGCACAAGAACTCGTCGCGGATCTCGAACCGGTCCTTCACCGTGCGGATTCACTCCATGCCCAAGCAATGCTTCGCGGCGACAACATCGCGGACCCCCGATCATTGGAAGCGGTCTTCCAACTCATGATGCAGCGTGCGCAGAAAGTGGTGGACCGATCGGCCCGCAGCGTTCATGAGCAGGGCTTGAGTAAGCACACCGCCACCTTGAGCGACCGATGGAACGAGGCACAATTCCTTCTGATCACGGCCTGCCTGCTCGCCATCCTGATGGCGTGGCTCATGGGCGCCCGGAACAAATTGCTCCAAGAAAGCCACCTGCGATCCGAACAGCTCGATATCGCACGGCAGGATCTTGAGCGTTCCAACAAGGAGCTTCGGGAGACGATGTTGAGCAAAGAGGAGAAGGAGGTGATGATCAAGGAGATCCACCACCGGGTGAAGAACAACCTGCAGATCGTGAAGAGCCTGATCCGCTTCCAGATGGACCAGGTGAAGGACGCACGCACGCTTGAACTCTTCAACGAATGCGTGAACCGGGTAAGTGCCATGGCCTTGGTGCATGAACAGACCTACCTCAGCAAGGATCTCGCGAACATCGATGTGAACTCCTACCTCACACACCTTACACGCGATCTCTGTTACGCCTATACCATCGATACGAAGCTCGACCTGGACATCAAGATCAACATCCCGACCCTTGGAGTGGACACGTTGATCCCCCTCGGCCTGCTCATCAACGAAGTGATCTCGAACTCCTTGAAGTACGCCTTCAAGGGCCGCGATCGAGGAACCATCCTGGTTCACCTGGATGGTGATGAGAACGGACTTCATCTGCGGATCGGGGATGACGGCGTCGGTCTACCTGCCAAAGCCCAATGGGACCGCCCGAACAGCTTGGGCATGGACCTGATCCATACACTCGCCGGGCAACTGGGCAATACCGTTCATCTACGCCCCGGCCCCGGTACGGTGTACGAGCTACTGCCCGTGCAGGAGCAGCGACGCAAACGCGCCTGATCCTTCTCCGCTTGTCCTGATCCGCAAGGGATCCTCGCTAATTGTCGTCGGCTACTTTTGGGACCCTTCCGGAAAAATGCGGAAGCCAGCCCCATGTTGAAGCCTGCTTTATTTGCCCTCCCGCTGCTCACGCTTGTTGCGTGCAATTCCGAAGAGAATCAGGTCGTGGAGAAGATCACCTACCCCGAAACACGCAAGGACACCACAGCTGGTGATTCCCTGCACGGCACGTGGGTGGCCGATCCCTATCGGTGGCTGGAGAATGATACCACCGTGGAGACCGCAGCGTGGGTGACCGCGCAGAACGAGGTGACCAACGCATACCTCGGAAAGATCCCCTACCGGAAGGATCTGGCGAAGCGCTACGAGGAGTTGTACAACTTCCCCAAGGTTAGTGGACCGATGCGCGTGGGCGACCTGTACTTCATCTGGAAGAACAGCGGCTTGCAGAACCAGAGCGTGATCAACGTGCGCAAAGGACTCGATGGCGAGGACAAGGTCTTCATCGATCCGAACGAATTGGATCCGGCAGGCACCACCACCTACAGCCCGATCGGCGTGAGCAAGGACGATCGATACATGGCCGTAGGTGTTCAACGTGCGGGGAGCGATTGGCAGGAGATCATGGTATACGACCTCACGACCATGCAGCCCACCAACGACCTGCTCAAGTGGAGCAAATTCAGCGGTGCTTCATTCTACAAGAACGGCTTCTTCTACAGCCGTTACCCCACTCCCGCGAAGGGCACTGAACTCAGCGCGGCGAGCAAGTTCCAGAAGGTGTACTACCACAAGCTGGGCGACGCGCAGGAGAAGGATGTGTTAGTATGGGAGGACAAGGTGAACGGCGATCTATACGTAGGTGTCGGTGTGACGGAAGAGGAGGAATTCGCTACGCTGTACATCAGCACGGGCACTGATGGCTTCGAGATGTACTTCCACGACCTGCGGAAAGGCCAACTGCCCACCCCAGCCACGGCATGGGTCGCATTGCAACAAGGCTTCGAGCACAAGACAAGCATCATCGACTTCGTTCCGACCACAGGCAAATTCCTGGTGATGACCGAAGTGGATGCACCGAACTACCGCTTGGTGGAAGTGGATCCCGCGAACCCGGCCAAGGAGAACTGGAAGGACATCATTCCGCAGAAGAAAGAGTTGTTGCAAGGCGTGAGCAGCGGCGGCGGAATTCTCTTCGCGGAGTACCTGAAGGACGCTACAAGCCGGTTCTATCGCTACAAGGAGGACGGTACCGGCGAACAGGAGATCGCATTACCCGACATCGGCAGTGCGGGTGGCTTCGGAGGCAAGCGCAAGGACACCTTCGGATTCTACAGCTTCACCTCATTCACTGATCCCGGTTCGATCTACAAGTATGATTATACCACAGGTAAAAGCGACGTGTTCTTCCGTCCGGAGTTGAAGTTCGATCCCTTGGAGTACACCACGGAGCAAGTGTTCTACCCTAGCAAGGACGGCACGAAGGTGCCCCTGTTCATTGTACATCGGAAGGACGTGAAGCCCAACGGCTCGAACCCCACGCTGATGTACGCCTACGGCGGATTCAACATCAGCCTCTCCCCGAGTTTCAGCACCAGCCGCATGCTGCTACTGGAACAAGGTGGCGTGTTCGCGCTGGCCAATTTGCGCGGTGGTGGAGAGTACGGCGAGGACTGGCACAAGGCCGGCATGAAGGAGAAGAAGCAGAACGTCTTCGATGATTTCATCGCCGCAGCGGAATACCTGATCGCGGAGAAGTGGACCGACACGGCTCACCTCGGTGTGAACGGTGGTAGCAACGGCGGCTTGCTGATCGGCGCCGTAATGACACAGCGTCCCGATCTCTTCGCGGTCTGCTTCCCTGAAGTGGGTGTGCTCGACATGCTGCGCTACCAGAAGTTCACTGCGGGTTTCGGTTGGACGCCCGAGTATGGCAACGCCGACAACAGCAAGGAAGAGTTCGATTATCTGGTGAAGTACTCACCACTGCATAACGTGAAGCCAGCGAGCTACCCGGCCACCATGGTGATGACGGCCGATCACGATGACCGCGTGGTCCCCGCGCACAGCTTCAAATTCATCAGCACGTTGCAAGTCGCGCAACAAGGCAGCGCGCCGGTACTGATCCGCGTGGATACCCAAGCCGGACACGGCGGAGGCAAGCCCACAAGCAAGGTCATCGAGGAGCAAGCGGACAAGTGGAGCTTCTTCTTCCACAACATCCATTTCGTTCCGACCTTCAAGGTGGAAGTGCCCAAAGAGAACAGCTAGGTTCTATTACTTGATGAACACCCGGACCGTGCGAACGGATCCGGGCGTTTACATTTCCGGTATGAAACAGATGATCCTCGTTCTGTTGGTGCTGCTGATCGGTCCATATGTCGTCGGCCAGGATCGGGTCCGCCACGACGCGCTCATCAAGGAAGCATGGGGCCTCTACGAGAAGAAGGAATTCAGGGAGTCCGCCGCGAGCTACTCAGCAGCATTCCAAGCGTTGGGCTGGAAGGGATCGAGCAACGACCGTTACAACGCTGCATGCTCCTACGCCCTGGCCGGAGTGCCGGATTCCGCTTTCTTCCACTTGGACCGGATCGCCTCGCTGATGGACTACGCCAACGTGCAGCACATCACAACGGATGTTGACCTGAACACGTTGCATAACGATCCACGTTGGCCGAGGTTGATCGGTGTGGTAAAGGCCAATAAGGAGCGCATTGAAGCCGACTACGACAAACCACTGGTTGCCCTGTTGGACTCCGTCTTTGATGAGGATCAGGGACTTCGTCGGCAGATCGAAAAGGTGGAAACCGGATCCGGCCGCGACTCCAAGGAAATGCAGGCACTCTGGGATCGCATGGCACAGGCCGATTCAACGAACCTGGTGATCGTCACGCGGATCCTCGACGAACGTGGTTGGCTCGGCCCCGATGTCATTGGTCAAACGGGGAATTCAACCTTGTTTCTGGTGATCCAACATGCGGACCTGGTCACTCAGGAGAAGTACCTGCCCATGATGCGCGAGGCGGTCACCAAGGGGAACGCGAAAGGCAGTAGCCTCGCCTTGTTGGAGGATCGTGTGCTCATACGCAACGGCAAGCAACAACGCTATGGTAGCCAGATCGGGCGCGACCCGGGAACCGGCGCATACTTCCTCAGTCCACTGGAGGACCCCGACAATGTGGATGTTCGTCGAGCCGCGGTCGGGCTGGGTCCCATTGCGGATTACATCGCGCGCTGGGAACTGATCTGGGACGTAGAGGCCTACAAGAAGGAATTGCCGGCCTTGGAGGAGCGGATCAAAGCGAGAAAGCCATGAGTGGAAAGGTGATCACACACATGCCTACGAGAGTTACGCACGCGCTCGGTGAACTTCTCCTTGCGGTATAAGGCGGTCATGAGCACTGGTTGATCAGCGCATCGACCTATCCAACGTGGTGTGCGCAGTGCGTTGCACCTTGTTCTGGACCAAGGATGTCCACCCAAGCAGGAGTCCTGGAACGCCCAACGCTTGTCTGCTCCAACGCCAAAAGTCGAAGTGATCGCATTGCCGAACGATGAGTCCATCGCGAAGCTCGAACTCACTACTGATGATGTTGCGTACATTCCTGCCGGTCCTGCTGAAGGTGTAGTCTGCTTGCCATTCCCCTTTCGCTCGTGTCTCCGATTCATCCAGCACGCGATACGTCACGCGCAGGTCCGTCCCGGAGGTCAGCAACATCTTCCACATCGCCCTCACCCCCGTTGCATCGAGGTCCGGGAACACCGGATCGCTGAAGTGCGCATGGTCGGAATAGCACGCTGCCATCCCGGCCCAGTCACGTTGTGCCAGTGCTTCAAAGTAGCGAGTGACCGTGGACATGCCGTGAAAGTAACGGTGCTGCCGATGACGCCTCTACTCCACCACCTTATCGATGTACCGCGAGTTCATCACACAGAGCGCTCCGTGTATTTCAGCCGGAACCGGGATGTGGCCTCCTGCCCCACAAGACCCAACAGATAGCCCACCGCATTGTTCCTCAGCGGTGTGAAATTGCCATTGCCCGGTAGCAGCCCATTAGCTTTCGGCTTCAACTCCAACCTCTCATGACACCAAGATCCAATTATGCCAAGGACTCCCCGGGCATCTACAAGGCCATGGGAGCCGTGGAGGAATACCTCCACCACTGCTCCATCGGGATCCCCTTGATCCACCTCATCAAACTGCGCGCATCACAGATCAACGGCTGCGCCTATTGCCTCGACATGCACTGGAAGGACCTCCGCGCGCTAGGCGAAAGTGAGCAACGGCTCTATTCCTTGGACGCCTGGCGCGAATGCACATGGTACACGGACCGGGAGCGCGCCGCGCTGGCATGGACCGAAGCCGTGACCCTAGTGACCGAAGGCAATGTCCCGGACGCCGTGTATGAGGAGGTACGACCGCACTTCAGCCCCACCGAACTGGCCGACCTCACCTTCGCCATTTCCGTGATCAACGTCTGGAACAGGTTGAGCATCGCAAGCCG